>Ga0172379_10003652_pt1 | contig 24116 bp, 28 predicted proteins | sample GrowelOW334metaG_FD_119756 | JGI IMG/M metagenome (GOLD analysis project Ga0172379, IMG submission 119756) | Groundwater microbial communities from an aquifer near a municipal landfill in Southern Ontario, Canada - Groundwater well OW334 metaG | ecosystem: Environmental > Aquatic > Deep...
TACAGGATGGTTTGTGCCGCTCTGTACGCATGCATATACGTTTCCAGAGTCGGTCACAACATCAATATAGGTTGCATCATTGACATATGCAGTGCCGCTGTCCCATACACCTTTCAAACGCATCGAAACGCCCTGGTCGCCTTTCGCGCCGTCCGGCAGTCTGATCGCCACGCTCCATGCGCCGCCGGGATAACGTTCACGCCAGTACATATCTTCTGCGGTTTGGGTTGCATGCCAGCTGGTTACTCCATCAATGGAGAATTCAATGTCGCGCCCGGAAGCGAGCAGTTCATCAAGTGCAAGATATTTTAAATTATCCTTGGAATCCTGGGCGGCGGCAGTCCTGTAAAGGGGATCGTTTTGAGAAGGGGAAGGGGATGAATCATTTATTATGTTATGGTATTGTATCCCGTCCTGAAGAATAATGGAGTCATCTCCGGAGATATAGCGCCGCGCTTCAACAATCGCTTCTATTTCTTCCGAATTTCCAAGCTTTTCTTCGGCTTCAGGCGTGTTGCAGGCTATCCGGAATGACAATTTGCCGCCTGTCTTGCTGGCCGCGCTCCAGTCTCCGGACATATTCACTTTTGAATTATCGGCATATATCATCAGGGGTTCAAGGAAAACAACCCCGTCATTTTCCAGATAAATGTGATCCAGCGTATGTGAAACCACAAGACTGTAGATATTATTCGCAAGGGTATAATCAGTGTAATCAACATCCTCGGTGTCTCCGGCGGTATTCGTAAGGCGGACAGTTCCAGTCAAGGCCGGCGTTTCGGTGGTTGATTTTACTGGAATTATTGTGACCGCGCCGGAAAGGCCGGCATTCAGTTGCGCGTTTTGAATGCTTTTGATGTAATCCGTATCTACGGCAAGATCGAAAGTGTCGGTTTCGTTAAAGACAGCGGGTGATCCGAGATTATCCCTGAAGCTTATGCAAAGAATTACTATTTTTTCATTAAGAAATAGTTTTGCCCAGTCTCCGCTTGAAAGAGCATTTCCGAATAAGTCGGTAAATTTTCCCGTTTCGTAATTGCAGTAAAGATATATCTTTTTTAGGTTTGCCATATTAACCTCTTTTCATAGCTGTTTTGTTCGGGAACTACCAATCCTTATATTGAAAACCGGACTCGCATTTATATATGAAAGTCCATTGGGTAAAAAGGCAGTACCATTCATCGTTGGGTATAGATTCACCACGGATACCCGCAACCGTGAGCCATGGCGAATAATGATAGTCTGCATCAGTGCTTTGAATGTCAGATTCGATTGTTTCGGAATACACCTTGCGAGTTTTCAAATCATAATAACCCTGCATAGTGCTGAGATCCCTCTGATCCCATACTTCCCATGTGTGCGCTGGTATCTTGCCTATGCTTGCACCATTGGCCAGCCATGTATTGGAGGTTATTGATTTGGGATGGCAAAATCTTATCTGTGACCAGTCGCTTTTACGCTCTACCAATCCCCCAATGTATCCCTCAGGAACAGATGTTAAAGGATAATCCCAGCGCCATCTGCAAAGATCCAGTATTTTCCTTTTTTGGTACAGGTATTCAGGGGTAACGCTGGCAAGTCCATAGGGGAAACCGTAATCGAGGTTTATAATTTCTGAATCTCCTGAAACTTCCAGATATCTCGCCTCCGTCCATGTTGATGGAAGCCATATGCCATACCACCATTTCCATTGAACTTCGCCAGCCCCAGGATTATAATTCCAGTAATTTTCCTCCAACTGGACAAGATGATCGATATATGGATTGTTCTGTGTCAGAAATCCATTCATCTGTCCATCAAAAGCAGATATGAAATAACTGAAATCAAAACCGCCGCCGAACCATTGCGGAATACGCGCCCATGAATCGGTTTTCTTGGCAAAACTACGCTCTCCCCAGCATTCGGACAATTCTTTGAAGACAGCATTACTGCCTTTCAATGCCCCTGCGCTTGTCCAGTTCACGCCTAAATTTCCCCAGTTGCCCATTAGTATGCCCTCGTGCTTGCGTAGATTGCTCCGTAATACCACTGCGTGACTCCAGACAGAATCCAAGTGTCATCGCTTCTATTCCATATGAAATTAGCCTTGCCTAGAATTCGTCTGGACACACGTTCCATTTCGACTGGATAGTTCCCGTATTCACCCGCCACGGGATAAAGACTGGCAGACGCAACCACGGCATGAACCCACGCACCTGTCACAGTATTCCACCACCAATCAAGACAGATATATTGAATCGTCCTTGAAGGTTCGAGGGTGGTTTCATTCACATGGAACGCGTAACAGTATGTGCCAACATCAATTATAAGATAACTGTCAATATCATTGGCATCCGAACTGGAGTTTCCACAAACCTTCACATGTGTTGCATCGGTCTTTTTAAGTGCAAACGGGCCGGTATAATTAAAACCGCCGCCACCTCCGCTCTTCAGTCTTACATTCTCGCCGGTGAGCTGCTCCTCGATCTTCGCAAGCCTGGCATTCACGGCCTTTGTGCTTGAGGAAATATTGCGCTTTGAAATCTTCTGTAGGTCGAGATCGGCGAAATCCGTGGAAATATTCAAGGTATAATTGATGAAATCATATTCGATACTTGAAATAACGGTCCCGACCGGTGTAAAGGATCCACCGGAATAAATCTGCGTCACCATATACCCGAGATAATCAAAGGCATATACATTCTCACTAGTGTATGAAACCGTGTTCCGGATTCTGCCATACCAGGCCTTGGCCAGAGCGGCGAATTTTTTCAGGGCTTCGCGATCATCCTTATAAATAGTCCAAATGCCGACGGACGTTGTTTCATTCCTGTCAATCCTGGTCCCGGGAGCTGCAACCCAGTAATGGAAGCCCGGGACATAGATATTCTTTGTCCTAGCCGCCGGACCGGAGGTTTCCACGCCGGCCATCTTATAGGCAAGTACCGAGTCCGTGAAGATGGAACCTGTAAAAAGGCAGTCCGAATAATCATAAAGCTGCGCGTATTCGGAATCTGCAATTATCGCACTGTTTTTTGAAAGCATATGGGGTAGATGCGGTTTAACTTGGATACCGGGAGCGTCATCCATAATTGACAGACCGATGCTCGGATGTTCCTCGGTATCGTCAGTGATAGTCTTATCGGCGATAAAATAATCACCGTTTTCGCTCTTGATGAAGAAAAGCGGGTTTTTATAATCGGAATCCTTTTTTGCATTGTCTTTCAAAATCGGAAGTTTTCTGTCAAAAGTATGCGCCGGATAGATGATAGGATTGGTTTCTGCATCTGCATAGGTAACAGAGCAGTCGGCTTCATTTACCAGGGGAATAAGGGCAACCTGGTTGCAGTCCTTCCCGTTCCAGCCATTGAATTTCCATGCGCTCCAGAGCTTTTCGTATTTTTCATCCTGGCGTTCGAAATCTGCCTTGCCGGCGTATTCGGTTTCAAGGGTATCATCCCAGTCATTTGCGAGACCGCCTGTGGAAGTTCCTATCTTGAATGTTGCCATGACACGGACCGGCTCGGAAAAGACGCGAACATAATCATAGGCAGACTGCTCAACCTGTGAAATCCGCACATTCTGGAATGACCGGGATGATTCTATTTCCGACCCGAGAGTTGCAGTCTGATTATTCGCCGGAATAATTATTTCATTCCCTATTTTAATTTCAGTTTCAATAATGGAAAAAACATCGATATGCGGAAGATTGTCTATTATCGTCACCTTGTAGGAGAAACCATATTCCGGGCGGATCAGTTCATTGAAACACTGACGGAGCGTCTTACCCTCGGGATCAAGTGACATTGTGATATTTGCGAGGCTTTCGTACTTGCCGGCCAAATCCCATTCAAGTCCGGAAGCGGCGGAAAATTTCAAAAGCAGATATTCGATAATATCGTAGGCCGTCCAGAGATCCGCATAATCGGAATACTCGAAAATATAAGAATCCCCTTGGCGGACTTGTGAGCGGTTTTTGATGAATTCAGAAGTCGCCCCGTTGAACGGAATTATTGCGGTGACATTTCCGTAATCTTTGGAATATGTTTTATCGATATAAACGCGGTCAAGTAGGAAGTCCAAGGAATAGGCGCGGTAAATATTGTTTCCAGTGGGGATCGTTTCATCCCCGGCGGAATATGTTCCCTGCGGGGCATCCTCCTGATTTGCAATGTATCCGGTGAAAATATCCGTATAGACCTCGGATGAATTCGGGAAAGACACCCGGACAAATTTACCGCGAAGGTCAAGAACTGGTTCGGATGTGAATTTAGACGCTCCATTAAGTGCAATGAATCCGTATTTATGTGACAAGACGGCCTGTGACATGGCCGGGGCGGTCTTCTGGCTTACAAAGTCGCAGAAAACATTGGTTGACGGTACTAAGTCGGAAGCATACACACCGACAAGTGAGTCTGAAATATAGACTTTTGGCGGATAGGTTTTTCCGATGGTTGATATTGCGCTCATATTTTTTCTTATTTAAAAATTTAAAACACGCTAAAGCTGTGAACTCCAACAAGAACAGCCCTTGCGGGCTTGACTACAAACGAATTAAAACTTTAGAACTTTCGCATTCCCGCACTTTCGAACTTATTTTAACCCGCCCTCTGGAGTGTCCATTTGCAGATTACGATATATTCGTTATTGTCGGTGGAGGCTAATATTTGCCTGTGATTCGCCGTAACGGCATGGACAAAAACCATCCTGTAAGCCGTGCCGCTCCAATCAATTATATTTACAAACCTCCCTTGGAGAGCCTGATAATCTGTTTTGGCGCGGACGGCAAGGGATTCCGTCCGGAATGTACTGCGTGTTTCAATTTGAAACCTGTCACCGCGCTTTCCCAGCTTACGGAATGTATGCCCGTCAATTCCAGGACGTGTTTCATCTTCAACCCAATCCCCGTAATTGCCGAAATCACCGGACATGGAATTAAAAACGTAATCGTTTATTTGTATCTCGCTTGCCATTATTCGGCCTCCTGGGAGTTGGGATTCTGCTTGTCTGATTTTTTGCGTTTTTCCTCTGCGGCGGCCTGTTCATATTGCGATCCAAGCTTATCAAGGGCTTTCACGAGCCGTTCAATCCCCTCCTTGTCCTTGTATAAAAACTGCCGTATTCCGCCAGTCTCCAGATCATTGGCATATACCGAGGCGAGATTGCCGCCATTTTTAGCCGCCGCAAGTTCCCTGAATGTCTGCGCACCTTTAATATTGACCAACGTATTTCCCCATCCCTGCAACTGCATTGCCTCGTTAAACTGCTTTGTGGCCTCCGCATTTATTTGATCGGGAGTTCTTTTTGAATAAGCCGCCTCTTTTTTCGCTTCGCCTGTGGCGGCAGACTGAACCGCTGCGCCATAAGGCCCACGAGACAATGATTCAATAAAATCCTTTCCCCTTCTTTCATCCGTACCGGAAATTTTGGAGCGGGATTCAACTTCCTCGCTTATGGATTTATATCGGCCAGTGTCCTTGAGTGCGTTCAAAACAAAAGCCTCCACCTCCGGTTTTGTCTTGAGTTTCTCAAGCATAAGCTGTTTATCCTTGTCATTTGCTCCGGCATACCATTTTTGCAGATTGGCAAGACGCTCTATAGTATTTTCGCCCTCCACGGACTTGTAATCTATTTTATTTTTTCCAGTTTTACTGTCAACAGTTTCATACGGAATAATATCGCGTTCGCTTTTTTGCAGGAATCTGCCATACGCCTTTGAAGCGCGATCTCCTTCCTTGTCGCCGATGAGCCGGGCTATGGTGGATTGGATTTTCAACGCCTCTTTAGGCTTGTCTCCGTAAAGTTCGCCGGATATCGCCGTCCTCATCAATCCCATCTGCCCTTCCATGGACGTGATTCCGGAAGCGGCGGTATTACGCTTAAGCCAGCCTAAAATTTCCTCAGGTTTTTTCATGCCAGTTATGTTCTGGGCTTTTATTATTCCTCCTAAAAGGGTTTTAGCATCTCCGCCGCCTTGCTCCTCGATGTCATGCGCCGTCATCATGGCGCCCATAAGCTGATCTTTGTTTTTAGCCCCCTGACCGGACGGGAGCATTTTCCAAAACTCGCTCATTCTTCCGCCGCGTTTCTGGAATTCCCCGGCCATTTTATCAAGTCCGGACACACCTCCCATAAAATCACTTGCGACATTAGCGAGAGCCGCTCCACGGGCTTTACCTATATCCAGATGCACATCCCTGGACAACTCGCGGTTTTTCAGCATTATCTCATAGGCTTTTTTCAATTCGTTGGTGACGGCCATTACGGCACCGGCCAGCGATACCGGCCCGACAAACTGTTTTACAACCCCGATTATTTCCTTTTCAATACCTGAAAACGCCGATTTTCCGGCAGTACCGACATCTTTTAGTTTCCCCTGAAGAGTCTCCACCCGTCCTTCAAGTTGCCGGATTTTGTCTATCAAGAGCTTCTCGCCCTGGGAACTCATGTTGAAAACAATCGGGGGCATAAAAACACCTTAATTACGAATCAAATAAAACTCAAATCTGCGAATGTCGCATTATAATTTTTCAGGTTGCCGCTTCTCCAGAGCCTGTGTCTGGCTCCCCTTGAAGTTTTTTTTTATCTTCAAAATGCGCAAGAATTTCCTTATATCCCTGCTTGTCGACTATGGCCTCGATAATTCCCCGGTAGGCTTCCTGCGTGAATAATCCCAGGGCGGAACATTCGATATCATTGATATTGTAATTGATTGAAAGCGCCATCAGGCAGATGTTTCGGACATCGTTTTCCTCAAGGCTGAATATCCCGGATTCATTGACACTCTGCCAGATAGTGTCCGCCATGTTGACCATTGATTTATATTTCTCCTGAACCTTCCATTTCCATTCACCTTTTTCATCAAGGGATTCATATCTGGGAAGGGAAAAGCGCGGAGTGTCGATCAGAGCCACCGGAATGCGCCATGTACGGTTATCACCCAGGCGGACCATATAGCCCGGTACTCCGTATTCAGTGGAAATTTCGTCAGGAAGAAAATCATTCCGGGTTCCAATCCAGCATCCGGCTATTTCCTGCCATTTATAGCCGTCCTCGGTATATTCAGGCAACATTCCCTCAAATGGGGCAATAAGCAGTCCGCCGACCATATTCCGAGGGCCTGCAGACCTCGCAACCCTTGAATATTTTACAAACCTATATGCAAGCTTCTCCGGGATTGTTCCGTCTTTGAAATAGTAGATTATCGGACTTTTTTTATTCATTGTCATTTTCCCCTTATATGTCCGACTGTTTTCCGTGCGCTCTGGATTACAGTTATGATGTTTGCGGCTGAACTGCGTCCTTCCAGGGATTGGACTTCGAAGATTTCACCGGCTGCATTGGAAATCATGTCGCCATTCTCCGGATCGGCTATATCCGTACGCGCCAGCGTTACAGTTCCGTGTTTCTTCCAGGACTCGCCCGGTGTCTGGAATTCAGCGCCGAAATTATCGTATTCCCATACGGCCAGGATTATTTTTGCCGTGCCACCTTTCGAAGTGTATACGGTAGTTTCCGCAAACTCATCGGGGTTCAGGATGACATTGGCCAGATCTGCGGCTATTTGTTCTTTGAAAGTCATAATTAATTCCAGTTTAATATTTAAGAACAGCCCTTGCGGGCTTAACTACAAACGAATTCCAAGACACAGGCAAGATGCTTGTGCTACATTATCAAATCCCCCATGTGATTTTAAATTCCGCATACAGGATCTTTTCCTCGCCCTCTTTGCCGGAATAGAAGCCGGCAAGCGTAATCCTGTTTACGAGCATCAGGCTGTCAGTTCCAGATTTGTCCATAATCCCTTTTATCACGTCCCCGATTTCATTGGAAAATGTTTTTATGGCATCAGAGGTGTAGCCGGTGGATGTCACGTCCTTTTCAAAAAGGAGCGTCAGACTTGAATCACGCTTAAAACTTGCATTGCCGGATGATGCCGAATCCCTTTCGGAACTCCAGTCGCCTCCCTGATATGTCAGCAGGGCCAACGGCCTTGTAACTCCGGACTCGGCTTCGAGAATGGAGTAGATTCGCTGTTTTGCGAGTATCGCAGAGGCGGTACCGGTGAACGTGTGGAAAGCTGCGACATTCGCAAGAAGATTGGCAAAAGCTTCAACCGGAGCCCCGAAAAGACCTGTAAGCGTGACAGGAGCAGGCATATAACCGTCCTCCTTTTTTTACGCAGCGGCCCATGTGAGGTAATCGTTACCGCTACCGCCATAGACAGGAGTTGTGACAATCGATATTGTGGCAGGCCGTCCGCCGGAAATACCTTCGGCATGGACAAGGGCTTTCTTAAAAGTTCCCGTAAGCGTACCGGATGGAACGCCGCCCTCAGCGAGTTTTCTGAAACTGAAAGATACATCTGCGGTACTGGCACCGGTATTTATTCGCGCCTGAGTAGCCGCCGAAAGTGATGCTGTTTTTACAGTCAATCCGGCTTCCTGCTTGTCGATATAGGCAAGTGTAGGATACGGCTTGCCGTTTTCCCCGGCATTGGTAGCCACGTTGTAACCAAAATTCAGGTTGATATCCTGAATGCCGGTTATTACAGAACTTATGGTCAAATCTCCGATGATGTAGGCATCCCCGTGAACGCCCATCAGTGCGGTTGTGGTTCCAACAATGATCGGTTCCGTAACTCCGTCACTGGATATCGGATAAATATCAATGGACAGTTCAGCGGCCTGTCCCTGGGCTCCTTGCATCGTCATTGGAACAATCAATCCTTTCCCGATCGTGAAACTGATATACCCGATTCCCATTCCGGACGCTTCATCATATGCCCGGAAAACAAGAACTACGGACGTGATCGCGGTAGGAGCCGCTATTAAATCCAGATCATGGGTTTTGAAAGAAATTTTCGGCGTATTTGTCAAAGTCACTCCAAGCGTCGGCAGGATATCGCCTCCTGCGGAGAGTATGGCTTTCTGCAAGGCCGGGGCAATAGAGAGTGAATTGTCTATGATATTTGAAAGGACTGAACCGTTGATGGAAGAGGCCCACGGGGTATGCCTGGCGATGTCTGACATTTTAAAGCTCCTTGTTTTATAATTTATGCCTTTCCATAGCTGTTTTGTTCGGGAAAATTAGAGAATGGCGCGACCGTAGCTCTTGGAAGTGGCTGTCCCGGTAGTCTCCAATTTGTTTATTTCGTCGGTCAGGAACATGTTGAATACAAGTTCCAGCTGGGATTTTTCGGAATCGTTCCAGTCTACAATGGCCAGCTGCTTATTAAACTTACCGGGATAGTACATATAGGCGTATTTCGGCAGGCCTTTCCAGTTGATTTTAAGATTCTCGTTGGATCCTGTGAAGTTATACGAACCGTAAAGGAACGCATCCTTCATGTCCCCAGTTTTTACAAAGGGCTTATCGGTGTTTTTACCTTTTCTTATCTGCCAGAATAAAGTACGCCAAGATTTTCTCTCGCTGGTCTTATTGCGCTGAAAATCCTTCTTGTAGTTTTTCTCGTAGGTGTTCGGATAATCCTGGAATGCCGACCGTTTGAAATGTTTCGGTCCGAAGTTTTCGTGCCAGTAGGTAAAAGTCTTTTCCAGGGCGGCGCGGATGACTGTTGGGATCTGCGCCCTATATGCGGCAATTGCGGCGGCTGGTCGATCAGATGCACTGGCAACCATGCGTACAGCCTGTGTCATGTCTCCATACGATGCCATAATTCACCTATAAAAAAAACGGCGCGGTCAAGGGGATAACCGCGCCGTTTGTGGCATGGGACTATCTACTCAGTGATGTTGCTCAGCAGGTATCCCGCCTGTACGTTGAAAAGTTTTTCAACTACCTGATGGCGAACGCGGACATAAACAGATCTATTCTTTTTCCACTCGTAGGATTCCACGGTTGAATTGTCCGGAGAATCCGCAACCCATAGAATCGTTCGGCCAAGCTGTGGGCCGGCCTTCAGATTCTTGTCTTTGCTGCGGATGAACAGTATCGCATATTCATCATCCCAGATGTCCGCCGCATTGTCCTGGGCGGCGGAGAAACATATCTGGTTGATCGCGAGAATGCTGGCAATCTCGGCGGCGGTAGGAGGAAGAACCGACATTACAGAGCCAGGTCCTCCCTTGCGCATATTCTTCATTTCAGTAGTTTTGCAGAGGTTCCTGAAAACCTTCTCAGAACATCCGAGACAGATCTCGCCGGAGATGACTCCGCCGACCTGCTGTTTGAGTTTTGGGATCAAGTCCTGAATATCTGAATACGGGGTTCCAGTGGGTTTGTTCCATTCAGTCCCAACTGCCCCGGTGAATCCGGCGAAAGCGGTAGGATTGAAGACAACTGCGGCGGCGCGTTTCTCCTGATTTCTCAGGTTGTGGAGTTCCACGTTTCTCGCGGCTGCGGCTTCGGCGTCGAACCATGAACCGAGCTGTTTGGATTGGCCGTCATCAACCGGCTCCTCGAGACCGTATTCCTCGCAGTTGTAATCGATCATCTTGTATTCGCTCTGCACTTCATCGTAGTTGCCGCCTGGTGCGCGTTTCCCGTTTGACACGGGTTTAGCAACGTTATCAAGTACAAGTCTGGGGAACTGTGCGGATTTAACCTGCGATTCAAAAATCGGCAGGATTTCCGTAGCCATAAACTGGCTTTTCAGTTCATCACTGTATTCCATCAGGACATCGGCAAGATCCTGTCTGATTGTCGCGTCTACTCCTGGTCTCATTGTATGATTCTCCTTATATTAATTTTTGGGTTACGAGGCCTTCATGATTCCGGCGGCTTCAAGGGCTGCGAGAATCTCGTTGATTTTAGTTGCCTGGGCGGCGTTGTCGGCCTTTGCGGCGTTCAACTGTGTTGCAAACGACTTGCAATTGTTGGCCAGGACGATATTGAGATCCCTTTGTTTCGCCAGCTCTGTCGTCACTTCCTTCAGATTGTTCTGAGCGGTTACGGCAAGCGTCACCAGCTCAATAATCTTTTGCCCGAGCGAGGATTCGTTCTGGAGCAGCGGAGTGATCGCCGTCACAATTGCGGTGTCCACCTGAGTAGCGGAAGGCGTTGCCTCTCCGGCGCAGGCGGGAGCGGCATTTGGATTAATCGTGTCGCTATGTGTCGCGTCCTTGCCGGTGCTATCAGTGACAGTAACGGGAGCGGCTTGGGCGGCTACCGTTCCATCAGCAGTTCCACCGCCGTTGTCGGTCAGACTGTCCGTGTTGATTTCTGCCGCCGGAGCGGTGTTTGCCGTACCGGTCATATTGGTTAGCGTCAGATCGGCCTGTGTAACAGCCGCCACATCCGCAATGTGATTCTGGATTGCGAGGAGATCGGCGGGAGTCGCCTTGATAATCTCAATTTCATCACCGTCCGCAGAGGAAACTTCCTCGTTGGAGGTTCCGACGGGTTCCCCGGAAACGGTTGCGGAAACTTTTCCGTCGTTTGCACCATAACATTTGCCATTGGAGGCAATTACCCCGGATGCAGTTATCAGGAATGTTCCAGGATCGTTCCAGAGTTTTACAACTACGGAGGTGTTAATCGCAGCATTCTGCGTTGTCACGCCGATTGAATCCTCCCCGGCATCGGCATATACGATGGTATTGCCGGATTTCTTTACCCTGCGGTTGGCTTCAAGAGCCTCTCCGGCGGTTAAAGTCTTCATCAGATTTGAAACTGTGTTCATTTTTCCCTTATCCTTTCAGTCTCCAGGAGACTTTTATTTTTTGTTGGTTCTCTCGATGTATGCCGCGTGAAGCTTAGGGAACTGCTTCACGACCATCGGTATGGCTTTGGCTTTCGTGATCTTCATTGAGGCCATGATTTCCTTAACCTTGCCCTCGAAGGTTTCCTTGCCTTCGTCTCCGCCACCTTCACCGTTCGCACCAAGGGGGATTGTGCCCTCTTTAAGGCCTTTGATTTGTGCATCCTTGGCCAGGACGTCGGTTTCCAGGGTTTTGATCTTGCCGTTTGCCGTTTCGAGAGCCGCTTTTGCATTGGCTTCAGACTGCTTCAACCCGACAATTTCCGTTTTCAAGTTCCCGACAAATTTAATTGCCGCATCTTCGAGCTTCATGTCTGCGGCGTAAGCTTCTGTCGCGAACTCCGCACCGAAAAGCTCTTTCATTCTTGAGAGGAGTTCTTTGCTCATCGTCTCTTTTCCTTTCGGTTTGTTTTTATCGTCGTCAACATTGTTCTGTGTACTTAAGCCAAATTGTTCGGGAAAGAACTTCTTTGCACCTTCCGGGATATCTTTAAATTCACAGTGTCCGGCGAAAGCGGCCACTTTCATTTCAGGAAGCAATTCATCAATAAAACCATTGGCAAGGGCCTCTTCGGCAGTCATCCATGTAGTTTTATTCAGGAGCGCGTTTACATCGGCTTCAGGAAGCTTTCCCCTGGAGACAAGTTTATTTACAAAATTCTTCTGGATCTTATCAAGGAATTCGGCATGATTGCGAAACTCATCGGCGTTACCGTCAATACTGGCCCATGGCTTATGAATCATCATGTAGCCGTCTTTCGCCATCTTGCGCTTTTTAACCGACTGGACAAGCTGGGCGGCACAACTGGCGGCGAGACCCTCAACAATTCCGGTTATTTCACCGGTATGCTGTTCAATCATAGTCGCAATGGCGGCGGCATCCATAACGGATCCTCCACGGGAATGAATCCGGATGTTTATTTTTTTATGATTTTTCAATTTGTCGAATTCATTTTTGAAATCCTGCGCCCTGATTCCCCACCCGCCAATAGCGTCATAGATGGATATTTCAGCTTCATCGGCGGAAAGAGCTTTGAATTCAAACCATTTCTTACTCATTTTCCTGATCTCCTGTGGTTTTCGTCTTTTTGATTTGCTTTTTATTCGTAGTCAATCCGGTTTCGCTGTCGATTGTCTGGATAGTTTTATCTCCAGGTTGACCGAGGATTACGGGACAATTTGCCTTGCGACGATCATCCCACTGTTTTGCCAGCCTCTTGACAATCTGCTGATCGTCTTTACCGGTTCTCTTTGCCACATCGTCAAACGTCTGGAATGTGTACCCGATAGCCTTTGCATCCGCTTCAAGTTCATTGAGAGGATCGAGATAGTTCCAAACCGGCTGTGTCCATTCATGTTTCAGATATCTGAAAGGCTCCTTAATGCTGGCAGGAGGAACTAGGACGCCATCCGAAACACCCTGCTCGATAATCCACTTGTAATGGCGTTTTGAAAACCTCTTTACAACTGAATAATGTTCAAAAAAGGCTTTCCGGGCTTCCATAAGCGCCGCCCTCGCGGATGCCATGTTGCCTTTTGTGAAGTCAAGTAATACAAGTTCAATCGGAAGGGAAACGCCCAGGCCGGCAAGCCGTGCAAGCATTTCAACAATAACCTGAAAATTTATCGAATCCCTTTTGGGCTCTATCATTTCCAAATCTTTAAGGCCCATATCCCCGAGATTATACAAAGCCCCGGGAAACATTTCGGTTACAGTCTGTTTTTTCCCAGTGCCTGTATCTGTTTTCGTTTCCCCCGGGAAAGGAAGTGAACCAACCGATCCACCGCTATCCGCCGGAGTAAGTTTCATGCCAAGTGCAGAACCAAGTTTTATGCGAAACTTCTCGTATGTGAGTATCTGCATCATGTCCCGGAGATTATCGATAGATGAAAGCAGGCAGGTGATCCCGCGCCACTGGTCAAAACGGTCAAACGTAAATGAATGCTCGATATCACGGCTAAACACCTGGCGAAAATCAGATTGCACCAGATTGCCGTATTTATCTGTCCGAGTCAAGAAATAACTGATCGGAACTCCATTGTCCGTTACTTTTACGCCTTGGCGAAATGAAACATCTTCGGCGGATGAATAAATACGGGGAGTTGCGCACCTATGGGCTTCAATGCCCTGAATTTTGCGTACATTTGTGAAAACCGTGAAGAAATCCCCGTCTTTAAGAAAGCAGCGCAAAAGCGTTTTCTGATAAACATTGAGCGGCATTCTTTCGGTGATATCAACCACTTCACAGCGTTCGGCATAGTAATCTTCACAGTCCTGATTCCATTGTGCGTCGTCAGTAGTTGCATTCGGCAAAATACCATCAGCAGGAATTACATTATTGACCATTCGGTCGACAATACCGTCAAGAACGGGATTCTCTTTGCACATGATGCGGATCAACTTGTGCATATTCTGGCGGTCCGTGGAATTTACAAGCCGCTCATCAGTATCCGTAAATCCGCGCATTGGAGATTGTCCGCGCTTGTCAATCCTAAGCGGTTCAAGGGAGCCCAGTACTTCAAACTGAGCGCGTGAAAGAGTGCGTTTTACAGCCATTCCAGGCGCGATATAGGAAAGTGCCCTGTCAATAAGATTCTGGTTCATTGTCCGCCCTCATGATTAAACGTTGGGAGGATGACCGGGGCGGAACCGCGCTGCTCTTTTTTAACCTCGTTTTGGTAGTATTCCTGTAGTCTTTGGAGTTCACCAAGGTTTGCCCGAGTGACGGACTGACCCTTGACGGAATAAGACTGCCCGAGCGTGACTGCAACGATAGCATTCTGTATTATCTCAAGCATTTCGGAGTTTGTTTTGAGCGCCATTCCCGATAATCCTCTTTTTATAAAGCAGGATTGTTCGGGAGTCGAGAGATAATCAGTTAGCCCAGTCCTCGGGGGGTTTTTGCTCGTAGACCGTTTGTTTCTGCTTATTCAGCCCGGCAAGTTCCTTGAGTTTTTCCCTGTAAAGGTAACGTGCGGCCAGCTGCATCACTTCAAGATCCAAAAGATGATTAGCCTTATGAAACTTGTGCCATTCCCGCTTTGTATTGCCTTTTTTGTCTTTAAGCTCCACCGGCCCCTCAGCCATAATCTGATGGGCATAGCCGTCACTTGTCTTATTGTGCAAAAACCAATCAGAAAGCGTTGCATCAAACTGGCCTTCGGGTGTTATTCCGCGCTGGATGTGCAAAAGCAACTCTTCTTTGAAAAATATCGTGTCGATATGCATCAGGTTAACAATTCCGGGCAGATCCTTTTCACTTCCCGGATATTTATTTATTTTCTGCCAGCGGATGGGGACTGTCTGTAGACCGTCTTGTCCTTTCGTTGCGATCAGGTACGGTTCAGTTAAGACATATTTGTATACTTCCAACGTCCTATAACCGGAATCTAAAAAGGAAAGTATGGGGGAATAAGGCTGTTTATTCAAATCCGGATAAACTTTTCTGCGAATGTCGCCAATATCCTCCAGAACTGCGGCGGTACCGTATTCAACCAGCCAGCTTTTTGAAAGTGAATGGGCCCGGATAAGATACCAGATGTAAGCGGCCTGAACGTCCACTGTGGTTATTAGCATGACTGGCTCAGTGGTTGGAACCGTACCCGGCTCGTATCCCAGCCGGTGCGCAATTATCTTATTCTTGTCGGCCTGTTCGCCTTTTTCCTCCCAGAATTCAGCCGCGAAGTTATTCACCCAGTTCATCAACTCTACGGGATCGTCTTTCGCCTTGATGAATGCAACGGCAGCTTTACCGAAGCTTACCCATGGGGCATACCATGACGCAAGCGTAAATGACCTGTATTTCGCCTTTGGATTCTCAGCCTTCCATTTGCCGGCTATAAGCATCAAGGGCTTATGGATATCCTTGATTTCCTTGCCGCATTCAACGCATTTCACATAAGTTTCATCATGGACACGGTTCAAATACTCTGCAAACTTTTCATCTTCCTTACGTGACGGGTAAATAAAATTCTTGAAAACAAGTTTCTGCATGGTCATGCAATGCGGACACGGAATCTCATAGCTCTCACGGGTTCCATTATCATATTCGTTATAGCCTGGATCTGTCTTTTTTTTAGGCGTGCTTGTGTCAAATATGCGAGCCATCCAGTCATAAGAGGTTGTCCGGGCTTCGGAGTTGCTCAAGGCTCCCTGATCGAATTTTGCAATTTCATCCCTGGAAAGAAAACAAACCGGTTCCGAGGAAATCATCGTCTCCGAGCCTGCCCAGGCTAAAGAAATATCCATTCGGTCAAGGGCGTATTCGAATAAATTCAATTCGGTTCCCTCGGGAATATGTCTGCTGAGGACGGCACTGTCATTGATAAGGGGCTGCAAATGTTTTGTGGAACGTCTACGGCAAAACGACTGTGAAGGAAAAACAACCATAGTTGCCTTAGGATCCTGATCAATAGTGTAACCGATGGCGCATTGCTGCATCAACGTCTTGCCTACCTGTGCACCAAATATGCAGACAACACGCGACACATGCTTTATCGCCCGGAGGGGTTCGCGCAGATATGGAGTAATCTCGAAACGAACAAAGCCAGGATGTCGGGAAACACGTGAAGATAATTCCAACTTGCCTTCCGCCCATTCGTCAATTTCAATATTATCCGGGGGAATAAGACCATCGGAAGCGTTGCCAAATATCTTTATTTTGATATCGTCAATGTGTTTTTGATATAGGGATTCCATTTAAGTCTTCATATCTTTTATATCACTGGCCAAATGCCGCAGCGCGTCCTCAATCTTTAAGCGCAAAAACTTCGCGATAGCGTCCGGTTCAGTCATTCCCGCCAGTTGGTCGGCGGCGGCATATGGCAAAGAAAGCATATCGGTCTTAACCTTTGAGAATATCCGCCCCATCCATTTTTCAACGTCACTGACTAGGACAATCTTCTTTAGATCCTTGTCTATTTCGATGCAGGCTTGCGTCATATTCCTGTATTCCGCCGCGAATTTTGAGAGGCTTGTAGTCTCGGATGTGATCTGCGTATCGCCTTTTATAACCTTTTTCGCAAGCCGTTGCCTGGTAATTTGGAAAAGCTGTCCGACTTGTTCAGTCGCCTGGAAGATGTCAAAAGCTTTTTTTTCTTTCTGCTCTTCAGGCTTTTTCTGCTCTTCTGGTTTTTCCTTGATCTCCTGGATTATGACCGGCTTTACTTTTTTCTTGCTAAAATTTCCGCCAATATGCGCTTCCAGGCGTTCAGCATATTCATGCCGACCGGTTTGGTATAACCATCTCTGCATCTTCACAAGATCATATACTACTGGCACACCTCTGGCGGCTTCAGGGGATATTTTAGCGGCCCGGTAGGATGGTTCCCCGCGCCATTTCTTCAAGGTTATGTCCTTGACTGCCAATATCTTAATTAATTCTTTGCTTGTCATATATTGCGCTTCCAGTAGTATATATAAGTAGTATATTTAACTTTTGAAACCTTTTATGTACGCAAAGGTCGAGATGCTGACGACCCTCGTGGCTTTTGGCTCGCAGGGAGTACCTCTAGGGGGGAGGCTATAGGCTGCGGCTTACCTGTAGGTTTCAACGCCTTATATGCTGGCTTCGTCATATTATCGTCACACTTAGTTTTTGTTTTATCCTTACAAAGTCTTGTCATTACGCTCTTTATCTCGCGTGTATACATCTTATCCGCATGTTTCGCCCTCTTGCGATGCATATATCTCAACGTCTTTAATTCATCTAAATAAGCTCTAAGTTCTTTACTCATTAAAATTAAACTCCAATTGTATATGTTTTACGGGTTTACTCATAGGCTTTATATCGGCTAGAATCTGCTTAGTCCTTTGCTTCAGGGTTTTACATACTTCCTGAAGGAAGCAGAAATAACTTGAATCATTCTGCATAATGGTCAGTCTGGCAACCGTATCTATCTCCACTATCCTGGCCCTATGACGGCCAATCAGACGAGGTTCTATTTGCAGTCCATTATCAAGCGTACAGCCACGCATGACGCGTGTAATATCATCGTAGGTCAATTCTGGATAGAGCGTCTTTATACAGATATAATCAAACGCGATTGGCTCTTTTAGGCGGATGTGAAACAACTCTTTGATTGCATATTTAAGGGCAGCACACTTTGAAAGTGATTGCACTTTGCGGGGAATGGGAGTTCCTGAAGAGATAAATGTATTCTCAATATCTTCCAGACATTTTCCAGAAGCTTCATTATTACATGATAAGGCACGGTCTATCGCATCATAATCAAATTCTATGGATGATTCCCTAGAATCAAAGAGATCGTTTATTTTTGAAGGCGTTCCAACCATCTTTGGCACCTTGTATCCCTTGCGGTATTACGGTATTACATAGTAATACATATTTCAATTATTTTTTAAGGTAAACCTCAGATTTGAACTCCTTATGTTTTTTAGCTTCACGGATTAAGTTGAGAATTTTAATCCTGATTTCCAAAAGCCTGCTTATCTTTTCCCAGTCAGCAAACGGCTTGTAAGATAAGCCAGCATCAAACTTAAGAGGGCAACCCAAAGCGGCATCGTCAATGTAAATATTCGCATAGACTTTAGGGCTATCGGACCATGCCTTTTGTTCCGGATTGCTGTTTATCCCGTAAAAAATAAGCCCCATTGATTTACAAAAATCAATAGCGGCAGTTAATTCACTGCCGCTCCTTATTGTATTCAGTATGATAAGTGCGCCCATGTCCTGGAGTCTATTCAATACATCAAATGCCCCGATATCTTTGCCGATAAGCGGATAAGCATGGGTGACTATAGTACCGTCAAAATCAACGGCAATTAATAGTTTCCCTTTGTTTTTTTTAACTTTTTCAGATTCTACTGTGAATTCATTAAATACTTGTGGAGGTAAAATTTGCCTTGTTTCCATAACAATCCTTTCAGTTTTATTTTATAAACAACATCTCTTATATTTTTTTCCGCTGCCGCATGGACAAAGTGCATTTCGCGCAATTTTTGGTATGTTTTTCTTTAAAATTCCAGATTCATTTGAAATAAATCGCAAAGATGCCTGAGGAACGGAATCTGCGGCTGTGATTCCATCCCATTCATATCCAATACAGTCGACATTGCATGTTTGCAGCTTTGGATTATGTCCGCATCCTCCATTTTTTTTGCTTGTTTTACAACTTCTTTCTCCCCAACTCATATCATCTCCTTTGGATACTCCCGTCTTCTCAAACTGTTCGGCGTTTTAGAATGCCAAGGCTCCTTAAAGAAGAATGGAACGCCAGCATCATCGCATTGGTCAGCAATGTTCACCGCCCATTCCCATTTCATTAACCTTGCCCCGGAGCCAGTCTCAGCGCCACATGCAATCCAGCCTATCTTCCTTGATGGACAAGTATCATTATCGCATCCATGGTTACCCCAATCAATACTGCCCCAGTCATTGCAAGCCTCTCGGGTACACAGCTTCTTACTGAAATCTATATTCCCCAGCAACGGCTCTATTGACACCCATCGGTTTATTCCTTCGATGTTTAACAGATAAGGAGCGCGTTCATCCCATTGCTTTTGATTCTCTACTGATATGCCGAACCATATGTTTTGAGGAATACGTTTTGCGAGCTTCTTGTAGCGTAGAATTGCCTGACGCATCCTATATTCGCGCTTTGTCAGAATAATGAACGTGTGCTTATCGGCAATGCCGCATACGTTGAAAACATCCTGAATCATGTAATCGGCTATTGCATCATGGAACAAATCCCCCATGAACTGCACCCCGATCCGTTTGGATATGCGGCAAGACATCGGTTCATACAGTTCCTTTTCATCAATGAAAGGCTTTCTAATTCCCGCATACGCTTCTCTTTTATCTTGTGGAATCTTAGGGTTTTGAGATAGGCGATTACACATTCTCAAGTGCCAACAGTTTTGACAGCCGGCAGATACTGGCGTACAACGCATTGCTATTGGGTTCCACGTGTGGGTTAGATACTGGATTTCAGTCTTTTGCATATCAGCTCCTTTTCCCGCCGTGCCTATGGGGTCTTGTGGCGTTGAACATATGTTTAAGTTCTATTGCGGACCGAATATCCACGTTGAATTTTCGGGCTGTATCAAAAGCGCGGATTACGATATCCGCCAATTCTTCTTCAAAACATGTCAGCGACCTTATGCCGGCAACTGCCATTTTATAGGTTTTATCGCATGGTTCATGTAGTTGGTTGTTTCTCCATGCTTCATGCAACTCGCTTACCTCGTTATGGAGGTTATTGCAGGCGCTTTCAATAAAAGCATCTTCGGTGATTGTTTCGGAATGCCAGCCTTTTTCCCATGCCAGTTTATGTACTGCGTCCGCGATTTCATCCACTGTAATCATTTTCCCATTCTGCCCCATAATCTTACCCTTTCATTTTTAATTATATCAATACCCTTTTGCCCGGCATTCTTTGCAGGATTCGCATTCGCAGTCGGGTAATAATTTTTTAAACTCAATAACCCATACAAAAGGATTAACATCCCATCCAAAACCGCGATCTTCATTAAGTGAATTCCAGAGTTTTAAAAATGCAGTTCTCATACCCTTTGTAAAACCCATATGCCAAGCTTCAAGATCGTATATTATTCCCTCTGCCTGGCAGTCTTCTGGCGTTATATCCTGCAATTTCTCAGTATGAATATTGATAATTTCAAGTGTAATTCGGGAAGCCCATCTTGGCATATGGATTGACGGCCTAAATGGACCTTCATCGCGATTATCGGCGGCATAGGATAATGAGCATTTTTCTGGTTTTTGTTTTGGAATAATTTTATACGGATATCCGATTTCATTTCCGCCTATATAGTCATCATATGAAACATCATAAACATTCCACGTTTCCCTTACCCATAACCGATCCCCTGGCTTGCCATAAGGACACTTGATCCAATCATCCGCATACCTAAAGAGTAAGTTGGTGAGAATAGAATAATGATCATTTTTTATTGCGAATTGCAGTACTCTATTGAACTGCGGCTTTATTATCCGTCTTGTCTTGGTTTTCCTTTCTTCAAGAATAGCGCGGATCATTTGAGTACTGAATAAAATCGGAGATTCTTTCATTTTTCCGCCTTCCTTCCGCACTTGAGGCACACACCGTTCCAGATAATCGAACACTTGCAATCTTTCATAATTCCCTTATTTCCTCCTTGATTTCCTTTAATGCCTTTGATGTTTTTTCAGCTTTTCTCTCTGTGTGGCTTCGATTACCGTCGATATAACCTCCTGCACCAGGCGTTATGTCTTTTAATACGGCAATTGGCGAAGTGGCTACATCAATGGAAGCCACAAGTATTTTACCTAGCAGACCCATAGTCCTCTCCTTTCATTTCGTTGTCTTTTTCAATTTCTATTTTCTCCATATTTTTTGATATTTTTATCAAATCCAGTAAGGCATGAAATTCCCGTATATCCTTATGAGTTATTTTGAATTGTCGCATGGGTTTTTCATTGTATTCAGTTCCTTGGTCATTCTTATACTGACAGGCGTTTAAATAATTCTTTTTGTCGTTAAAACTCGTACATTTCAGCAAAATACTGGTTTTGCCGTCTTCGCTCCATGAAAACCATCGTCCTACATAAACACGTTCTGGAGTCTTGTTTACGCATCCGAAACGCACCTCTCTGATTAAAAATGGTTTTCTTCCCCAATAATTTTCCATTGCGAGACAGGCCGACATATTGTAATTCTCCTTATCGCAACCACATGCAATCGCATAAAACTTCTCATTCGAAAAACCGTGACAGTAATATCCGCCCCCGATTGTCATTTCCTTGAAGTCGTCAAGGTGGAATTGAATGCCATATTTTATGCACAGCTCAACCACGTCTTGAGCACAATGATCAACACGTAGTCTTGACCTGTGCATCTGATAGCCCTGTTCCCAAATCACCTTTTTAAAAATCTCAACTGCTGGACTTTCTTTTTTTCCCATAATTCCCCTTTCTTTCCGTCTACAGCAAAGACGGTTCATTTAGTTTTTCTTTTATGGCCAGCACTTCCAACTTCAGGAAGTACGGATAACGCCCACTCTCAATCGCCAGATTCGCGCTTTGCTTGACGAATGAATCACATCCGCATGCTGTCAATGCTTTCAGGCATTCATGCAGCTGCTTTGCGGTTAATTCGCTGAATGCCTGGTCAACACGGTCGGCCTCGGCCTGCTTGGCATAGCTTTTCATTTTACACCTCTGTGTTTATACCAAACCTGAAAATCAAAGAAATCCTTTGAGGCAAAAACGGCATGTGAATTGCTCCAGAAAGCCAATTTTATAAACTTCTCTTCATCTGCCGAATTGTGTATTTTGCTATCCCTCATAAGAAATGTCCTTTGACCATGTCTTTTGAGTATTAACAGCCTTTCCATTGCGGATTCAAAGCCGCCTGGCTCCGCATATACATACCAATGCGCTCGGTTTATCCCATTACGTTTTAATAATTCAATGCCGTTTTCCACGTGATTGCGCAAATTGATATTATCGAAGGAAAAGCGATACTCCTTATGTTTTATGCTTTTCAATTCCTTGGCGATTTCATTTGTAAGTAGACGCACATCCAATCCTTGATTAAAATCCACTTTCAGATTTTCTTTTCTCAACTGTTCGCAGATCATGAAGAAATGTTCAGGCAAGGCAAGAATATTGTTATCCAGCAGGGTTATTTCGCGGCTTTCTGCATCCCATAAGTCATAAATATCCCCAACAGCCTTAACCGTGCCTTCTTTTTGGGGAACAATGCAGAAAGAACAATTCCTGATGCAACCACGTGAAGTAAAACCAAGATTTATTTTTGGTTTCACTTTTTCAATTTCAGCCGGCAGTTTCACATTAAGTGAATATCCGCTTCCGCCTATTGTGGCTTTGGGATCCAACTCCCATTCTGAAAGTTTATGTCGATTGAACGTAAATATGCAAGAGACATATATCTTTTCTGCCCAGTCTCTAAACATCGGATCATATTCAACTTGATCCCCACTTTCCCTGTGATATTTCTCAATCTTTGCAAGGGCAAAGTTTGGAATGGAAGAATCAATGTTGATAATCAAAATTTTCATTTTGACACCGCCTGTTCAAGTTTGAAATTAAACCGCGCCGATTCGTTCAATTTGGCTGGAACCCCTTCCTGTCGGAGATTCTTCACCTCGTGACAAATCATCGAAAACGCGCCTTCGCCGATCAAAGCCTTCGCCCTGCGATAATGGTTTAATGTTTTTTTATCCATGTCCACTTTGGCCAATTCCAGACAGTTCATATCGTCCTCATTTAATTCAGGCAGCGGCGGAGCCGTTCTCCTTTTATATTCCTCCGCTGATTTTCCACAGGCAATCCAGACCCGGTACAGCTTGCTTGCCTTGTGTTTTTCTTCCGTATTTTCTGTATTCTTCCCTTCTTTTCCGCTTCCTGTCGCGGCGAAGCCGTTAGGCGAAGCCGGATCCTGAAAAGAACTTTTCAAGTTCTCCGACAGAACCGATGGATTCGGATTCGGAGTCGAAGGTTTTGAGACGTAAGCCGATTGCGGCGGAAGCCGGCAACTCCCTGTTTTTATTCCATTTTCCCCACTGACGACTGACGACTGACGACCAGCGACTTCCCCGGTAGAACCGCTTTCTTTTGTCTCTCGTTTTTCTTTCGGAGAGTTATTACTCTCTTCTTTCGACTTCGCCTCCACCTTCGTGCGCGGTTGTCTGTCATTTGTCTGACACATGCCGGGCAACTGTCCGGCATCTGCCTGTATGTCGCCTGACGGATCGGGGTACTTGCTTTTCTCCGCCCGCACTCTCTGGTTGAATTTCTCGATCAGAATGAAAGGCTTGTCCGTTGCTTGGTAGACACGGATCAGTCCGGCTTTCTCGCACATGGCGATCCAGCGGGAAATGTCGGTGTCACGGATGCCGTCCTTCAGCGGAAACAACGCAGAGCGTAGCAGGCGCGGATCGCCTGTAAACCTCCCGTAATCGTCGGCTTTCATTATCAACCGTGTGAAAAAAACCTCGGCTGGCCAGTCAAGGCCGTTCACCTTATATGAATCAGTCCAATCCCTTAAAACTCTTGTTGGCATATCTAGTTTTCCCTATTGTGATTTGGTTTCATGAATACCATCCAGTGAGTTTTTGCCGCCTTACCGCATCTCTGTCCGACAAGCGGCCGCTCAGGTGTGAGACTTAAAATCTGTGATACGGGAATATGAATTTCATTCCATTTGAAGATTAATGTTCCTGATGGTTTTAAAACCCTGAAACATTCTGCAAAACCACATTTTAGCATATGTTTCCAATCACCTGCCAACTTGCCGTATTTCTGCACCTGCCAGCCATTTAAGCCGCCTCGTAGAAGGTGAGGCGGATCAAAAACAACCATTGAAAAACAACTGTCTAAAAATGGCAATGACGTGAAATCAGCTAGAATATCCGGCTCGACTTTTAAAA
>Ga0172379_10003653_pt1 | contig 24113 bp, 26 predicted proteins | sample GrowelOW334metaG_FD_119756 | JGI IMG/M metagenome (GOLD analysis project Ga0172379, IMG submission 119756) | Groundwater microbial communities from an aquifer near a municipal landfill in Southern Ontario, Canada - Groundwater well OW334 metaG | ecosystem: Environmental > Aquatic > Deep...
CCTGCACATAGATTTCAATCGTATTGAACAGCCCGACCTGATCAAGTTGCGTAGGTCTTAATGCTTTTACGACACGACGCGCGCCGCTAATCCCCTGATCGATGAGTTTAGTCAGATTCATCACATCCGCCAGCACATCCTCCATGCCTGCGGGAATTTTCCTTGCCAGCAAGGATGCGTTGATCTTGAGTGCGGCCAGCACGCTGCCCATTTCATCATGCAATTCACGCGCAATGCGCTGTTGCTCCCGTTCCCTGACAACTTCCAGTCGGGTGGTCAGCTTTTCGAGTTCTGCACAAGACTGCTTCAGCTGATTTTCAGCTAGTTTTCGTGCAGTAATATCACGGGACAATACAACAAACTGCGGTTCCAGATTCGCTGCGATAAGCTTTTTGGCGATCGAAAGCTCAAACCACAGCAACCCTTCAGGTACTTGCAGTTGGATTTGTTTGCCGTGCGATCGCCCTGTTCTATGCGCCTCGCTAATTCCCAGCATCACAATCTTTGCCGCGTCAGGCGGCAACATATCTTGCACCGTCCTGCCGAGGAGGCGATCTTGCGGTGCCGCCAGCAACTCACTGCGCCCGGCACGACAATCATTGTATTTACCGCTCAGGCTTAACTCAAACAGCAAATCGGGGAGTGCATCCAGTGTAGCGGCAAGCTGTATTTGTGCAGAAAAACTGTCGGCCTCCACCTGTTTACGAACGGTAATATCCTCTGAAAAAATCACAATACCGCCAATATGCCCTTCGCCATCCAGCCATGGCATCACTTCCCAACGCAACCAATGTACGGTTCCATTTTCCCTGACAAAGCGCTCCTCATCGGAACGAATCACCTCACCTGCCAAACAACGGCGATGCACATTCTTCCAGTTTTCCGAAATTTCCGGAAAAATGTCGTAGTGAGAACGACCAATAAGTTCAAGGTCATCCAAACCATAATCCGTTCTCCAGCGTTGACTGACGGCAACATAGCGCATCTCACCATCAAATACGGCCAGTGAGGCGGGAGTATGGTTAAAGAAGAGCTGCGTCAGAGCGGCATTTTTAAATAGCGTGACGGATTCATTATTGCTTGAGATCATGGGAGAAATTACATGGATTAGAGACATTAAGGCCGGTAGACAGGGCGCACTTGCGATAAATTAAGTCAAGCACACGGCTGCCCGTTGCCTGACATCTATTTGATCAGTCCCAGCTTCTCCCAGCCTTCATGCCCGAGCTTCTTGAGCATCTCGATATTGGCATCCGGAATACGGTCGGCATCGGGAAAGGCATCCACGGCCCGGTCTACACTGGCTTCACGCAGCAGATGCAAGGTCGGATAAGGCGCGCGGTTGCTGTAATTTTCGATGTCATCAAGCTCGGTGCCGGCAAACTGGTATTGCGGATGCAAACTGGCGACCTGGAACGCGTCGTTAAATTCAGGCTCTGCGGTGGCGATGTCGACCGCGTCCAGAAAATCGTTATAGTCTAAAAAATCGGTCAGCACATACGGGTGGATCAGCAAGGTGGTGTCGATCTCATCCGGATCCGCAGCCTGCAGACGGCGCAACTCGGCGATCAGTTCATCGAACAGGACATCCTCGGTCGTGGCGCTGCTCACCACATAGCGTATCTGTTTCTTAACGTGCACGGCCTTGGCAAACGGGCACAGATTCAAGCCGATAACGGCCTTTTCCAGCCAGTCCTGAGTCGCCGCGATGATGGTGTCGTTCGTCATGTGTACTTTCGTGTAAATAGGTGAAAAAATTTAGCAGTGCAGCGGCGCTTCGTCCATCAGTGCGATTTGTTCGCGCAATTCCAGAATGCGATCCTGCCAGTAGCGCTCGGTGTTGAACCACGGGAACGCGGCCGGAAAAGCCGCATCGTCCCAGCGACGGGCGATCCACGCGGCATAATGAATCAGGCGCAGGGTGCGCAGCGCCTCGATCAAATGCACTTCGCGCGGATTGAAATCATAAAAATCCTCATAGCCTGCCAGCAGATCGCCGAACTGTCGCGTCTGTTCTGCGCGCTCGCCCGACAACAGCATCCACAAATCCTGAATGGCAGGCCCCGTGCGGCTGTCGTCAAAATCGACGAAGTGCGGCCCGTCATCGGTCCACAACACGTTGCCGACATGACAGTCGCCGTGCAGCCGGAGCGATTTGACCTCCCCCGCGCGATCAAAACAGCGCCTCACCCCGTCCAGCGCGTGAGCGGCAACGCCGCGATACACCTCACGTAACGCGGGCGAAATAAAGTCGTTCGCCATCAGATACTCGACCGGCTCGACCCCGAAGCTGTCAATATCCAGCGTCGGGCGATGAACATACGTTTTTAGCGCGCCTACCGCATGAATACGGCCGAGAAAACGCCCCATCCATTCAAGCGTATCCGGACGATCAAGCTCCGGCGCCCGTCCGCCATGTTTATTGAAAACCGAAAACCTGAAACCGTTGAATTCGTGCAAGGTCGTGCCGTTGATGAGATTGGCCGGCACCACCGGAATTTCACGTGCAGCGAGCGTCGCAACAAATTCATGCTCTTCGAGTATCGCGCCCTCTGTCCAGCGGGCGGGGCGATAAAACTTGACGACCAGCGGCGGCCCGTTCTCCATGCCTGCCTGATAGACGCGATTCTCGTAACTGTTGAGCGCGAGCAGGCGACCGTCACCGGCCAGCCCTGCGCTGTCCAGCGCATCGAGCACAACGTCCGGGGTGAGTAAACTAAAAGGGTGTTGAGTATCCATGGACGGCATTGTACGGCAATCCGCACCCCGCTTCTCGGGTGTATAATTCCGCCCACTGTCCATACTCCAAGGAAAAATACCGTGTCCCTCTCGAAACGCGTCCAGGCCATCAAACCCTCCCCTACTCTTGCCGTTACCGCCCGCGCCGCAAAACTAAAGGCAGAAGGCCGTGACATCATCGCACTGGGAACGGGCGAGCCTGATTTCGACACACCGCAACACATCAAGGATGCCGCCATCAAGGCGATCAATGCAGGATTTACCAAGTACACCGCCGTGGGCGGCACGCCGTCGCTGAAGGCGGCCATCATCGCCAAGTTAAAACGCGACAACAACCTCGATTACACGGCCAAACAGATTCTGGTTTCCTGCGGCGGCAAACAAAGCTTCTTCAATCTGGCGCTCGCCGTGATCGATCCGGGCGACGAGGTGATTATTCCCGCGCCGTACTGGGTGTCGTATCCCGACATCATCATCATCGCCGAAGGCAAACCCGTCATCGTTCACACCGATATCACGCAGGGTTTCAAACTGACGCCGGCACAACTCGAAGCCGCCATCACACCGAAAACCCGCATGCTGGTAATCAATAGCCCAAGCAATCCTTCAGGCGCGGTGTATACGCTGGACGACCTCAAGGCGCTGGGCGAAGTGCTGAGACAACATCCGAACATTATGATTGCCACCGACGACATGTACGAACACATCGCGCTGGCCGATGAAAAATTCGTCAACATTCTCGATGCCTGCCCTGATTTGTATTCGCGCACCATGGTGCTCAACGGCGTCTCCAAAGCGTACGCGATGACCGGCTGGCGCATCGGCTATGCAGCAGGCGCTGAAGCCATCATCACCGCGATGGAAAACGTGCAGTCACAAAGCACCTCCAACCCGACGTCGATCTCGCAAGTGGCCGCCGAAGCCGCCTTGAACGGCGACCAGAACTGCCTCGCACCGATGATCAAAGCCTTCCGCGAACGCCATGTGTTCGTGGTGAACGAACTGAACACGATCCCGGGCGTGAGTTGCCTGATGGCGGGCGGCGCATTTTATGCGTTCCCCGATGCGAGAGTCGCAATCGCCAACTTGTTCAAAAAAGGGATCATTACAGCGCCGACCGACATCGCCCTCTCCGAATACCTGCTGGTGGAAGCCGGCGTTGCGGTCGTGCCAGGTTCTGCCTTCGGCAGCGAAGGCTATATCCGCCTGTCGTTCGCCACCTCAATGGACAACCTCGTCGAAGCACTCAAACGCATCAAAAAAGCACTCTCGTAACAAACCGGTGAGGGGTTCGCGCCCCTCACCCAAACGTACTCCCCATTCCCGTGTGCGCCGCTGAAGATAGTTACAAACAAACGGTGGTTTAAGGCGAGCACTGCCTGAGTCCCGAGCAGTAGCGAGGTCGTGCCGGGTTCAGCCTTCAGCAGCGAAGGCTATATCCGCCTGTCGTTCGCCACCTCGATGGACAACCTGATCGAAGCACTCAAACGCATCAAAAAAGCACTCTCGTAACAGAACGGTGAGGGGCGAACCCCTCACCTGGCAATCCCCATTCCCGTGTGCGCCGCTGAAGATAGTCACAAACAAACGGTGGTTTAAGGCGAGCACTGTCTGAGTCCCGAGCGGTAGCGAGGTCGAGTTGCGCAGCCCCGTTTGTTTGTGACTATCGAAGGCACGCCGCAGGCGCGGCAAACCGGGTCGCCTTCTTTCGGTTCCTTTCTTGGCGAGACAAGAAAGGAACCGCCGATGACGGTAACTCGACCAAATCAGTCAGTGAATCTAGCGCTATGAAAGTCAGCTAACGAGACTGACCCGACCTTCAAGCTGTGGCATCTGAGCGACGGCTTCACCATTTTCACCGCCAGCGCCAGCCATTGCGGCTTGCACGTCCTGCACCACATTTTTCAGTCGCCCCGAGATGCCGTTCACAAAACTCAGCAGCAACTCATTTCAAATTTATAGACTTCTCATTATGCGTAAACTTTCGTCCGACAACATAGGTATCATTATCCAAGTCTGGGCAGACACTCATGGTTGTCATGATGATTTGGTGGGTGACATCAGATTCATTAGAATGCTTAGCGATAATATTTTGAAAATTGTAGCTTCTATCTACTTCCATTCCACCATCTTCGATACCGTCCAAAATTAGAAGTCGTGGATAACGGAAATAAGCCTGCTGAAGCGAAGAGAGCAGCATCGCTAGATGAAAGCCGTGGCGAACGAAAACCATTGAGCTTGCTGAAAATTGCTTTTGCCCACCGATTGTTAACTGGTTCGCGGCAAAATCTATATCAATTTCGTCAGCTTGTGAAAACACTGCTTCGCGAAACAAATCCTCTTTAAGAATGACTTTTAAATTGTCTGCAACTGACAAATATGCAGTGTTGCGGCGACCGGTTTGCTCGCGAGTCACTGCTTGGATACGACCACGCGTCCACTCCAATTTGCTTTCGACTACACCAAGCTTCTGTGCTAGTTTTTCAATCAAATCTGCAAGCTTTTTAAGCTCTAAGGAATTTTTAATTTCTTGCTCTTTCCCGCCGATCTCTTTTGATATTGATTGCATTAAAATCTGATCTGGAGATCTCCAAGTGGCTTGATTTTGTTTGAACTCAGCCTCCAAAAATTTTAGCTTTGATTCGGCCGACGGAATATCCAGTACGATTGAATCAAGTTCTGCTAATTGCTGTGCGCGTATCGTGCTCGATTCCTTTAATTGCAAGGCGAGTTCATTTCTCATTCGAGCCAGTTGCGAGCGCGCTGAATCCTCGGCAATTTCAGACTTGCAAAGTGCGCATGTTGATTTTCTCTCAGTATCGGCTTCGAGTTTTGAAAAACAACTCGGACAAAATGAGAAAACTGCTGTACCTAAGTGAGATTCGGCAACTGATGATTCCTCCAAACTGAATATTCGTTCTTCGAGCTCGCGAAGAAATAGTTCTGAATCTGCAATCTCAGCCTGAAGGTCAATTCTTTTCTGTTTTAGATGCGATAGCTTTGAATGTGCCTCACTTAACTTTTCTCTTAGCGAGTTATCTTCCTTTGAAGATGATGTTTTGGTTGTGGTCGAGCTGTAAATATTCTCAAGTTTTGATTGTAGGGAACGAATCTCACTCGCCAGCGTGTGAACTTGATTATCTAGAAAATCAAGCGATATATTAGTTCCGGAACTTCCGAAAGTATTGTAAATTGTTTTGATGCTTGTCCGAATGGCAGACGCTTCTTTGTCTGCAGCAGACTCTTGCAATTTCAAGTCATATAGCTCAGTGGAGTCAACTCCAAGTAGGTAATCACCCACCGCAGCTCGCGTTATGGCGCGATCAAAGCGGTCATGTCGGAATATGTCTGATGAGGGTGTCTCTTGGTCTGAATAGATCAGCCGCATTAGCTGGTGCATCGTAATATTCGAGCCGCTCTCTCCTCTTAGTTCTGGCATTTCCAGCAATCGAAATATAATCTGAGAAAAGCTCTCTTTTGATTCGCTGATTTTGAACGGATATTGTTGCCATAATGATGCACCAGCTGCTAATGCGAGCAGCATATCTCCCCAAAATATTGATAATGGCTGCATCAATTGGGTGCCTACGTGCCTGCGTAAGGTGACAATGGCCTCGTTTGCAGTTATCTCCAGATATATGTAATCACATAGCAGAGCCATTTGGTTGAAACTGATATTTTCCGAACCTAATGCGTAAGCAATGAAACGAATGGCTGTTGTCTTGCCAGAGCTATTTTCACCGGTAACTACGTTCAGCCCAGCATGGAATGAAATATCCATGACGGAGTAGCCATTTTTTTTAACAACCAGTCGATTAATAAGTATTGTGGGCTTATGCGATGTCATATCGATGCTCTATTAGATTGGAACGATGTTTGAGTCCGTTTTCTCCATTGATGGGCATTGTAAGCAAATCAGAGAGGATAAACTTACCAACGACAGTTTGCCGCTTCTGAAACCTGTCAATTGCCGCCACCAAATCCTCTGGAATGGCTATGTCCGATAAAACAAGAACCCCGCTTTTTAGCTTTGTTGCATCAATGAGTTCCGCCGCTACAAGCCCACTGAGTGCGGCAAAAAATACTGGCCGCATTCTTTCAAAAGCGGCCCGAGTTCCAAACGCATGGCGGTAAGGGTTTTTAGATTCTTTTACTGCAGCCCGTATGCCCCGAAATTCGCTAGGAAATTTGAAACCTAGCATATTGTACGGATAGACCAGAAAGTAGTCCGCAATCCTAACGGCGTCAATTGTCAGCTCAATATGTTGTTTTGCCGATGAAGTGGCGATGGACAAAATTCTTATTGCGCTATGGTAAGGGTCTAGCGCCGGATCGTATATCAGCATGCATCCCACCTGACATAACAGTTGCCCGCCAAAAAATATACAAACCCTTGAATATCAAGTTTGTCTAGGGAGAGAGGATTGCTTTCAAGCATTTTCAATGCTGGTGTTATCACTTGTTCTAACATGGCCGCGTCTACAACTCCCCTTGACGCATTGGCCTGAACTAATGGTAATACTGACTGCTCGAAATTGACCACTATCTCTGCCAACAAAAAAGTAAAAATAGTCTGTGCAGATTTAGAGCCCTGTTGCCGCATGATGATCTTATAAACCGATTGTTTTCTTTTCAGCGCCTCATTTAGTAAATCAGCCCGCCCAGAACAGTTCAGCTTTTCCTCTAGCCCCCGGACATCGGAGCTTGTTGCATTGGATAGAAAATGTTCAAGTTTTTCTGTCCATGTGGAAAGCGTTTTATCCGCGTTGGTTTCAGCAAGGTATTGCTCGACGAGCCTAGTCATTACTGTGGATTCACGAGCTGCGTTATAAGTTTTATTAACATCCCTTGCAGCAATGTCACCACCAGCAGTGTTGTCGCGAAGTGTCGTTATCATGCTGGTCATTTCAGATGGCTATTTTTTATTGACATCGCGCCCTGCGATATCGCCGCCAGCTACATTTCCCTTAATCGTCGTGGAATTATTAGATTTATCGACGATGATTTTCAATGTCCACCCTGCAAGAAAACCGCCCAAAAAACTTAATATCTCAGTTAAATATTCCATCGATTTCCTCATCTATCAATTACAAATTGATTAGGATATTTTCAAATTGTTATACTACTGTCAGTATAACGCCCAAGCTATAATTATCATAACATCACCCCCAACCACACATCCGGCGTCAGCGGCCTCCCCAACGTAGGCAACGTCTCTTCTAACGCAAACTTCTCACGCCATAGCGCTTTAGTCTTTGGTGCTTAAATGCGGTTTGACACGCTAAGTGTGTGCTGTCAGAGCGTTTGCCTCATATAGCCTCGGCTAGCCCTTGTTGATACGCCGCAATCAACACATTGCAGCAAAAATTTTGTTCAATATACCGGATTAACCCGAACGGAAGTATTAGCCATTAAGGCTATATCGTAAAACTAGGATAGGACGGCGGGCTGGAAGCGGTGCAAGCTGGCGCGGCTAATTTAAATACGGCACTTGTGTGATTGGTCAGGCAACCGGATGGCCTACTGATTGATCGCCTAGATATTGGGTGGCAGCCGCCGGATGGCATTCGTTACGCGTGAGCGGAACCCTGCGTTATTGAGGAAATTTCTATTTCGCTGCAAGCCTTATATTACAAGGCTCGCAAGCGTCAAATCATTTACTGATACAGGTGTCTGCCAAACGCCTTCCATACCTCGCCGCCGTGCACATCGCGCCGCTCGAACGTGGCATTCTCCATCGTCTGTATCATCAACGACGCCAGCGAAAAAAGCTCGGCCTTCGTGATCCTACTCTGGTCATTCGATGCGTAGGCGGCCTCGACCTGTGCGGGGCCGAACGTTTTGCATTCCGCCGCCAGTTGCCGCATGGTGACTTCGTCGTGCCAGTCCAGCCCCAGCGCAATCATCTTTCTCATCAAGGCTGTTTCAATATTGGCAACCTCGCCCCAGTGATTTTCGATCTGGCTCATTTCGTTATGCTTTCAGTGAAAATGGATATCGGCGGATCATTTACGGATGCTCGACGAACCGCGCGGTCATTTTGCGTGCAATCGGCGCAAACAGATAAATAACCGGCACCGCGACAGGATAGGCGATTAAGAAAGCATGCAACCAGTGGCGGAGGAAATCAGCCGTCATGCCGACATTCGCGAGCGTAATCACAGCAGTCATCAGAAACACCATCATCGCGCCCATGACGAGAGAGAAGAACAGGTGGAAGGAATTTTTAGGCAGTTTTTTCATAGCGGATATTTTAACGGATGTTGAGCATAGCGGGAAACCTCGCTTGCAGGGACATATAGGCCAGATTCTATGCTTTGACGAACACAATCTTCAACTCAGTGTGCAAAGATACATTCACCGACATGGCAAATTTCTTCACAGAGGACATTCCAAGCATGGCCGTTTATGCCATAAATTATCTCCGAATGCTCAAATGGCTATGCAAATACAACAGACACATGACCTTCTGTGCGTGATCGCGGAGCAGACTTAACCACAATCTGAATATCCCGCCCCAATCGCGTGAGACATTCCAACAGCTTAGCTTCAGAAATACCGCGAAACTGACCGCGCAACAAACCTGACAGTTTAGGTTGCGTGATACCCAGCAATTCGGCGGCTTGAACTTGCGTTAATTTGCGTCGTTTAATGATCTCGCCAATATTAGTGGCCAATTGGGCTTTAACCCACATTTCTTCGGCATCAAGCACCCCGAGGTCGGCATACACATTGTTGCTACCAGACTCAATATCACTCATTTTTTACTCCTTCCGCATGCTGCTGCGCCAATTTCAACCTATCACGAATCAGATCGATATCCTGTTTGGGCGTCGCGATACCCTTATGGGATTTCTTTTGAAAACAATGGAGCACGTACACAGCATGACCAAACCGGACTGTGTAGACGGCTCGATAGGTATTGCCGTCATCATCTTCAACAACTTCAAGAACACCCGCCGATCCAAAACCCTTCAATGGTTTTGCTTGTAAATGCTTCCCGCCATGCTGCGCCACATGAAGCGCAAACCCGAATACATCCACGACATCGGACGGCATGGACATCAAATCCTTTTTTGAGGATGCGACCCACTCTAGCGGCTTAACCGTGACTTTATTCATGTGCAGATTATATCCATATAGGTATAAACATCAAGAATTTTTCGAATCGGATTCGCGCAAATGGCAGGCGATCATGGCGCACCCGTCAAAAAAACGGCCCGCAGAACGGGCCGTTTTCAAGTGACAATCAGTTTTGCTGCCGCCCGCCCGCTAAAATCAGGCAGATCATCTGGAAAGCTACATTTTCCGGAATTGGCGGCCTTAAGTCTGACTTATATCGGACGCTTGATGCTCACGGCACCACGAACTTGACCTACGCTGTAGCCGGTTGCCTTGTCGTGCGGATAGTCTTCATTCAGGCGAGCCTTGACGCTATCGGGAATTTGTTCTGTCGCACCGTGACAGGCAACACAACCTGCTTGCAGCGGAATCGCCTTGATAAAGCGGAAATATTTGCCAGCCGGCTCCTGCACCATTTCCGACAATTCCAGCGTTTCAGGTTTTTCGCCTTTAGCTGCGCGCGCCTCGAATTCCATCAGCGCCTTTTGCTCCCAGGCATCGGCCACGCCCAGCATAGGATTGCGCACTTTCAGACTGACGCGCGTCATTTTCCAACCGGTCTTGCGTGAAACCTCACCCGTCATTTGCGGTGCGATATCGCGGCACACTTTAACGGCCGAATCAGGCCCGCCTTCGCTGACCGCTTTTTGATTCGCGGCACCCAGCTGCTTCAAAAACGGCATGGCGACCGCACGGCTCTCGTCCTGATATTTAGTCAGATCTTCGGCATAAACGCTGCATGTAGCAAGACTGAGCAATGCAAACAGAGAAATTTTTTTATTCATGACTATCCTTATATTTAAAAAGCCCGGCAATTAACCGGGCTAAAGTCTGGGAGGACGGATGGATTATTTTTTAATGCCGCAGGTGTTCACGCCCAACAGCATATAAGCAGGACAAAAACCGATCGCGCCGGTCAGCAACGGCACAACGCCGATCCAACCCCACACGCCCACCATGTCAGTCGCAGCCAGCGCAATCAGAACCAGACCTGCGATTACCCGAAGAATACGATCCATGCCGCCTGAGTTACATTTCATTTTGAGCTCCTTGTGGTTGATGGATCGCATATTAGGGGCAGCTCACACAACTGTCTGTGACAAACCTCACATAAGTTATATTTTTTGAAAAACCATTTCCGGCGTATCGGAAGCACAAATGAAAGCGCCCCGCAGTGCGGGGCGACATTCAATGCGTAACGGCTATCTGCTTAGTGCAAATGACCGCCTGCTTCATCATGCACATGGCCGTGTTCCAGTTCTTCTTCGGTCGCGGCACGCACACCGGTGACCGTGCAGTCAAAGGTGACCGTTTTGCCAGCCAAAGGATGATTGCCATCCACGGTCACTTCGTCGTCGCCCACTTCCACAACGGTGTACAAAATGAAGTCTTCATCGTCAGATTCTTCAGGCGCGCCTTCAAACTGCATGCCAACGGCGACATCTTCAGGGAAAGAGCTGCGCGCTTCGACTTCAACCAGTTCGTGCTCGTATTCGCCGAATGCATCATCCGGTTGCAAGGTGACGCTGACCTTATCGCCTACGCTCTTGCCATGCAGCGCTTCCTCTACCAATGGGAAAATACCGTCGTAACCGCCATGCAGATAGCTGATCGGATCTTCAACCGATTCAAGCACTTCGCCTGCCACCTCGGCATTGCGCAATTCGTAACGCAACGATACCACTGTATTTTTTGCAATCTTCATTAAATTTCCTTTTTAAAATTTCGCCGCTGCAAGCATAGCCGGCGTATGTGAAAGTTATATGTATCTATTCAATCCTAAATCTCGCGACATTTTAAACACTTTGTCTGTCGTCACCTAATAAATTTTTTACTGCTACAACGCGGGGCCTGACGAGGCTATAATCTCGCGCATGAAAAATATATCCACATTGCTAGGCGGCCTGTCCATAGACGAATTTCTGCGCGACTACTGGCAGAAGAAACCGCTGCTGATACGCGGCGCCATTCCTGAATTCACCGGTCTGCTGAGCCCCAAACAGGCCATCAAACTTGCCTGCACCGAAGAAGCGCAAGCGCGCCTGATCACGCAGTACAACGGCGAGTTTGAACTGGCGCAATCGCCCTTTACGGCCAAAGACTTCAAAGACTTCGGCAAGGCGCACTGGACGGTGCTGCTGCAAGGCTTAAACCATCACCTGCCGGAAGCGGCCGAACTGCTTAAACGCTTCGATTTCATTCCGCACGCGCGCCTCGACGACCTGATGGTCAGCTACGCCCCCAAGGGTGGCGGCGTAGGCCCGCATTTTGACCCCTACGATGTTTTCCTGCTGCAAGGTCTGGGACATCGCCGCTGGCAGATTTCCACGCAAGCCGACCGCACGCTGATCGAAGGCGCACCGCTGCGCATTTTGCAGGACTTCAAGGTCGAGCAGGAATGGGTACTGGGTCCTGGCGACATGCTGTATCTGCCGCCGCAATGCGCGCACAACGGCGTCGCCGAAGACGACTGCATGACCTATTCGATCGGTTTTCGCACCCCCGCCTATCAGGAACTCGCCGAGCAGTTTCTGGTTTACCTGCAAGACCGGATCGTGGTGGAAGGCAACTACGCCGATCCCGATTTGAAAACGCAGGCGCATCCGTCCGAAATCAGTTCCGCCATGCTGACGCAGGTAGAACAGGCGATCAAGCAGGTGCGCTGGGATAAAGGTGACATCGCCAATTTCCTCGGCTGTTATCTGAGCGAACCCAAGCCGCATATCTATTTCGATACGCCGGAGACCGAGCTGAGTCTGAAAAAATTCGCCAAAGCACTCTCGTCCAACGGCATCGCACTGAATCTCAAGAGCCAGATGCTGTGCCGCACCGACACCGTGTTTATGAACGGCGAATCAACGCAGGTGGAGGCAGCCGACTACGCCTTGCTGCGCGAATTGGCTGACAATCGCAGCCTCCCTGCACAACCGGAATGTCCGGAACATGTGATCGAAACGCTGTATGAATGGTATCTGGACGGGTATCTCGCCCCCCTTTAAGGAGACCTTGATGACGGATGACGCGCTAATACACACCCATCTGGACGGCATTACCGATTACAGCGCGGCACTGGATACCTTATGCCGGCGGGCACAGCACAACCTTTACCTGTTCGAAAATAATTTCGACGGTCTGGGGTTTAACTCGGAGGCACGCTACGACAGCTTGCGCCACTTCCTGCTGGCGAACCCTGCCAACCGCCTGCATGTGCTGACGCACGACACGCACTATCTATCCACGTTGTGTCCGCGCATGACGATGTTGTTGCACCAGTTTGACGACAGGATGTTCATACACCAGACATCCAAAATCCTGCAGCACATTACCGCGCCCTTCAGCGTCGCGGACAACCTGCACTATGTGCGCCGGTTTCATTTCGACGATCCGCGCGGCATTTTTGCGCAAAACGACCCCGAAAATGCGCGCGCACTGACCGCGTCCTTCATGGAAATGTGGTCCAGTTCGCATTCCGCTATATCCACAACGCGACTAGGCTTATAAAAATACTGTAATTTGCTGGATTTTTTTAATTTAACTGGTAGAATGCCGCGACTTTGATTTTAGCTGAATCAGCGAAGTCGAACAAAATTTTGAATCATTTTTAACTTAACTTTAAGGAAACTTAACATGAAATTATCCGCTCTCGTTGCTGCTCTGTTGGCTCTTGCTTTGTCTGCTTGTGGTGAAAAGGCTGCTGAAGCTCCAGCTGCTGCTCCTGCTGTTGTTGAAGCACCAGCTGCTGTTTCTGCTGTTGAAGTAGCTGCTCCTGCTGCTGTTGAAGCTGCATCTGCTGTTGTTGAAGCACCAGCTGCTAAGTAATAGACTGCTTGCAAGAAAAAACCGGCGCAAGCCGGTTTTTTTTCGCTTAAAATTTCTGAATCCTGAATCCTGCTTTATATTATTTCCCGCCAGCCGAATCCTTCATGCTGAGTTGCAACCCCCACCCATGCAGGCTCACAATTCAAGACCCCGCACAAGGCACTGACCGCTAACGCCTGCGTATTGTTCTGCGCGCTCAGATGCGCCGCAATCAGATGCTGCAAACGAGTTGTATCCAGCTTGGCCAATAGCGCTGCGGCCTCGGCATTGCTCAGATGACCGAAACGCCCCGCCACGCGCTGTTTTAAGCTGTAAGGATAACTGCCGTTCATCAGCATATCGCTGTCGTGATTGCATTCGAGCACCAGCGCATCACAACCGCTCAGCATCTGCTCGATATAGGGCGTGCTGCAACCGGCATCGGTCAACACACCCAGTCGTTTAGCGCCGCCTGACAACCGATATTGCACCGGTTCTGCCGCATCGTGCGGGACAGGATAGGGTTGAATTGCCAGATCACCGATAGAGAAACACTGATGCACATCGATTTCGTGCAGCTCCTCGACCTTTTCAAATGCTTTGGGCTGCGCCCGGTGCGTGCCTCGCGTCAGCCAGACAGGAATGCGGTATTGACGCGCCAGACGTGCCACACCGCCAATATGATCCCCATGTTCATGCGTCACAATGATGCCGTTCAATTGAGAAGGCGTCACCTCAAGACGCGCAAGACGCGCGACCGTATCTTTCAGACCGAAGCCGCAATCGAGCAGTACATGCGTCTGCCCGCGCTTCACCAGCAAGGCGTTACCTTCGCTACCGCTCCCTAAAGAGGCAAACTTCATCTGATTTCCTCAAAAAAAAAGCTCACCGGCAAAGGCGAGCTTTTTTACTTACGCTGCAATCCGTTTATTGATTGATATTCTTGAAAATTGCATCGAGACGCGACTGACTCGCCTCCGAGCTGACACCGTTTTGATCGGTGACCGCGACTTCGCATGTCGCACCCGCATCCTTAACGGTGACGCGATAACGCAGACTCGTGTCCTCTTCATCCCGCCAGAACTGCAGCTTATCCAGCCAGCCTTTTTCCACCTTGACGGTGCGCAGGAAATAAACGCCTTTTTCGCGATCCTTGTCCTCGACGACGTAACCGGCACGTTCAATCGCAAGCCCCACCCGGCGCCAGCTCTTGTCAAACGCATCGCTGATAACGATGACGCTGCTACCATCGAAGACCTGCAGCAGGGTGGCAGCGCCCGTAGACACAGCAGCGCCTTCGGTCGCGGCAACGGCTTGCGCAGGCGTACCGCCGAAACGCACCATCAGACGCTGCAACAGCTCCGCTTCCATCTCAGGATCGTTAGGGCGGGTTTGCCACTTCGAAGAACTCTTGTCCGCATCCAGCACTTCGACCTTGCCGCGATGCGTAATGTAAATTTCGGTGGCCTCCCCTGCGCGCTCCAGACGGATGCGATACTGATCGCGCTCGCCTGACGAATACAGGCCATCAAAAACCTTGCCGATGATATTGCGCAGACCATCCTGCGGAATCTTGGCGCGATTTTCCGCCCAGTCCGTTTCGATGATACCGGCTGCCTGATCCTCGGTCTGAATGCTCAGCCCCGTCTCACGCAAGAAAGCTTTGACGACCGGCCAGACATTTTCAGGCTGGTCGGATACTTTCAACCAGCGCTGTGCGCCGTTGCGCTCCAGACTAACGCCCTTTACCACCGGCAGCACCGTGCTGCGCGCGACTGGCGCCGCTTCATTGTTATATGCCGAGTAAGTCGCAACCGACTCATTACCTGCCACCTTGTAACGGTCATCCACTTCAGGAGTGGTCAGGTCCGGCGGCACTTCAAGGGTCGGCACTTGCACTGCGGCCGCGCCATAATCGATGCGCTTGTTGCCCAAACCCATCGCACCGCATCCCGCCAGCGAGACCAGCGCAACACTACAAATTCCAATATGCAAAGCTTTCATATTTATTCCCGAAGATTAATTTGTAAGTACGCCAGCGTCACGCATGGCTTGTTCAACAACATGATGTACGCCCGCCGACAAAGGTGTCAGCGGCAGACGCAGGGTGTTTTTCATGCGGCCCATGCGCGCGACCGCCCATTTTACCGGGATAGGATTGGCCTCGACGAACAGGTTGCGGTGCAATCCCAGCAAGCGGAAATTGATTTCCCGCGCCCGCGCCACATCGCCGTCCAGTGCGGCCATGCACATCTCGTGCATCAGTTTGGGCGCGACATTGGCGGTGACGGAAATCGTGCCGTGTGCACCCAGCAACATCAGCGCCAGCGTACTGGCATCGTCGCCGCTGTATATGGCGAAATCTTTCGGGGCACGCGCCAGCAAATCGCTGCCGCGCTCAATATTGCCTGTCGCGTCCTTGATGCCGACGATATTCGGTATCTGAGCCAGACGCAGCACCGTGTCGTTATTCATGTCCGCCACCGTGCGCCCCGGCACGTTGTACAGGATATGCGGCATGTCCACTGCCTCGGCAATCGCCTTGAAGTGCAGGTACAGGCCTTCCTGAGTCGGCTTATTGTAATAAGGCACCACGGACAGCGATGCGTCCGCCCCGGCGCGCTGCGAATATTGGGCAAGTTCAATGGCTTCGCGTGTCGAATTGGCCCCGGTGCCGGCAATGACTGGAACACGCTTTGCGGCATGCTTCACCGCTTCTGAAATCAGCAACTCGTGTTCAGTCAGATCAACGGTCGGCGATTCGCCGGTCGTACCCACCACCACGATTGCATCCGTACCCTGCTCGATATGAAAATCGATCAATCCGCGAAACGCCGGCAAATCCAGACTACCGTCTTCGTGCATAGGCGTGACGATTGCAACAATACTTCCCTTGATCATTCTGACTCTCGTTTTCGTGACAAGCAAAGGTGGCATTCTAACCTAACGGGCACGGCAAATATACCGCCGCCACTATGATTTCGATCTGATTGGCGCCACACGCAAACACGCCTTGCGCGACAAACACCGGACGGCTGTGGAATAATGCGCTACTGTTGAATTTCTAAGCTCTTCATGTCTGCCACCACACTTGCCACGATGCATACAGGCGACATCGCCACCATCACCGCCATTCACGCCGAAGAAGCGTTGCATCAGCGGCTGTTGGCACTCGGCTTTCGTTCCGGCCGCACGATAGAATTAATCCGCAAAGCCAGCTTCGGCGGGCCGCTGCAGGTGCGCATCGGCACGACAGACATCGTACTGCGCCGTCTGGAAGCGGCCAAAATCAGGATCTGCAAATCATGAAACGCATCGCGTTACTGGGCATGCCCAATACCGGCAAGTCCACCCTCTTCAACCGCATGACGGGCGGCGCGGCACGCGTTGGAAACTGGCCCGGCATCACGGTCGAACTGCTTAGCGGCAAAATTCTGCTGGGCGCGGATATGGTCGAAATCATCGATCTGCCCGGTATTTACGATTTGCACGGCTTTTCTGACGACGAACAGGTCGTGCGGCATTTCCTGCATGACAATGTGCCGGATCTGGCGCTGGTGATACTGAACGCGACACAGATCGAACGCCAGATGAGCCTGCTGCTGCAGCTCAAGCAGCTCAACATGAACATCGTCGTGCTGCTCAATATGTCGGATGAAGCGAAGCAATACGGCATCACCATCGACAGCCGCAAGATGTCCGAGCTGCTGCAAATACCGGTTTTCCAGCTGAGCGGAAAATACGGCACGGGCTATCAGGAAGCACTGCAGGCTGTGACCCGTGCGCTGCGCTACCCGACCCCCGGCATGGCCGAAAACGTGCGCACCCAGCTCGAACAGGACGAACACATCGAAGCTGAGATGGTGCGGATACTAAAAAGCGCGGTGCAAATCCCCGCCCGCCTGCCTGAAAATCTCACCGAAAAACTGGATCGGGTGATGCTGCATCCGGTACTGGGGCTGCCGATTTTCTTCGGCATCATGTATCTGTTGTTTCAAGGCATCTTCTTTTTCGGCCAGCCGCTGCAAATCGGCATCGGCCAGCTGCTGACCTGGCTGCGCGAGACGGCGCTGGTGCCCGCGGTGGCCAGCCTGCCGCCGGCCCTGCAAGGCTTGCTGCTGGACGGCATCTACAACGGCATCGCAACGGTCGCGGCTTTCGTCCCGGTCATCGTCTTGTTCTTCCTGCTGATGGCAATCGTCGAGGATAGCGGCTATTTGTCGCGCGCCGCCTTTCTGATGGATGCGCTGATGGCCAAAATGGGGCTGGACGGGCGCGGTTTCGTGATGCTGCTGATGGGTTTCGGCTGCAACGTGCCGGCGCTAATGGGAACTCGCGTGATGCGCTCGCGCGCCATGCGCCTTTTGACCATGCTGATCATCCCGTTCTCACTGTGCTCTGCGCGCTTGCAGGTATTCGTATTCATCACCGCGGCGCTGTTCAGCACACACGCAGCCCCGCTCGTGCTGTTCAGCCTGTATCTGTTCAGTTTCGCCGCCGCCATACTGACCGCCCTGCTGTTCAAACAGCAATTTTCCAACAGCGAACCCTTTGTACTGGAGTTGCCGCCCTACCGCTTCCCCACCTTGCGCCAGATGGTATTGCGCGGCTATCTGGAAGTCACCCACTTCCTGCGTCGCGCCAGCACCTTCATCATCGCAGGCGTGGTGCTAGTCTGGCTGCTCACTCATATCCCCTTCTCGGCACAGCCTGCGAGTCCAGAAACTGTGTCGGGCATGATAGGCAGCGTATTGCAGCCGTTTTTCGCACCGATCGGCATCAACGAACAGCTCACGATCGCGCTGCTGTTTGGCTTCGTCGCCAAGGAAATCGTCATCGGCTCGCTGGCGGTCATCTACGGACTGACAGGCCAGGGGCTAAGCGGCGCACTGGCCGCCCAACTCGACTGGGTGCAAGCCTATAGCTTCATGCTGTTTACGCTGATCTACACGCCCTGCCTGTCCACGATCGCCACACTCAAAAGTGAATCGAAGAGCCGCCGCTTTACCCTGCTCGCGCTGGTCTGGTCGCTAGCCCTTGCGTGGCTGGTCAGCTTTATTTTTTATCAGGGCGCACGCGCGCTAGGTTACTAAATTATTTGGCGGGTACAGATGACACCGGTGAAATTGGGCTGGCGTTGCCGTCCAGTATCTGAAAGAAAACCTCATCGCTCTTGATCATGCCAAGCTCGCTGCGCGCACGCTCTTCGATCGCCTCGGTGCCCTGTTTCAGATCGCGCACCTCCGCGTCCAGCAAGCCATTACGTATCTGGATCTTTTGATTAATCTGCTGTTCTGCCGCAACCTGACGATGCAAATCCTGCACCCTCAGCCAGCCGCCCCGGCCCAGCCAAAGCGGATATTGCAAAAGCAACAACAAAACAATCAATATCAGTGTGATTATTTTCATATATGCAGGATGAGTCTTTCGACTTGCTCAAACCGGTCAATACCACACAAAAAAAACGCCCCCGGCCTGAACCTGGGGCGCCTATTTATCCTGAACCCGGATTTCCTTAGTTCAGCTGATAAAAAGCATCGAGACCGGGATAGGAAGCCACTTCACCCAAATCTTCTTCGATGCGCAGCAGTTGATTGTATTTCGCCATACGATCCGAACGGGAAGCAGAACCCGTCTTGATCTGCAGCGCATTGGTTGCAACTGCGATGTCAGCAATCGTGCTGTCTTCCGTCTCGCCTGAACGATGGGAAATCACAGCGGTGTAACCTGCGCGCTTCGCCATTTCAATCGCAGCAAAGGTCTCAGTCAGCGTACCGATCTGGTTGACTTTGATCAGGATGGAGTTAGCGATACCGCGGCGAATCCCCTCGCGCAAAATCTTGGTGTTGGTAACAAAGACGTCATCGCCGACGATCTGGATGGTCTTACCCAGACGATCGGTCATCAGCTTCCAGCCGTCCCAGTCGTTTTCAGCCATGCCGTCTTCGATACTGATGATAGGGTACTTGTCGACCCAGCTCGCGTACAGATCAATCATTTGTGCCGAGGTCAGTACCAGACCATCCGCCTTCAGATGATACATACCGTCCTTGTAGAACTCGGAAGAAGCCGGATCCATACCGATCGCGATATCCGCACCCGGCACATAGCCTGCCGCTTCAATCGCTTCGACGATCACCTTCAGTGCGCCTTCATTCGAACCCAGAGACGGTGCAAAGCCGCCTTCATCGCCGACCGTTGTTGGCAGACCGCGTTTGTGCAATACCGCTTTCAAGGCGTGAAATACTTCGGTGCCGTAACGCAACGCTTCGTGGAAACTCGGTGCGCCGACCGGAATGATCATGAATTCCTGCATGTCTGCGCCGCCGACCGCATGCGCGCCACCGTTGATGACATTCATCATCGGCACAGGCAACTGCATCTTGGCCGAACCGCCCAGATAACGGTACAAAGGCAGACCGGATTCTTCGGCTGCCGCACGAGCGACCGCCATCGATACCGCCAGAATCGCATTCGCGCCCAGACGCGACTTGTTTTCAGTGCCGTCGAGGTCGATCATGGTCTGATCGATATAGGCTTGTTCCATCGCTTCGAGTCCGATGATCGCTTCGGCGATTTCGGTGTTGACATACTCTACCGCCTTCAACACGCCACGACCCAGATAACGGCCTTTGTCGCCATCGCGCAACTCCATCGCTTCGCGCTCACCGGTAGAGGCGCCGGACGGCACCGCTGCGCGGCCCATGACACCGGATTCAAGCAAAACATCCGCTTCGACAGTCGGGTTGCCGCGCGAATCCAGAATTTCACGGGCGATCACATCAACAATTGCACTCATTTTTTATCCTCAAAAATTCAAAACATTAATAATTTCAAATAAACCACCGCGCCGATACGCGCAATAGATTTTTATACGTTTTTCAAATCGACCGTTTCTTCAATCAGCCCCTGCTGCTTAACGGTCTGATCGAGCACCATCAGCGTCTTCAACAGCGCCTTCAGATGACCCAACGGGAAAGCGTTAGGGCCGTCCGACAACGCCTTAGACGGCGTAGGATGCGTCTCCATAAACAGACCCGAGATTCCGGCTGCCACTGCGGCACGGGCCAACACCGGCACGAATTCGCGCTGACCGCCCGATACCGTACCCTGACCGCCCGGCAACTGCACCGAATGGGTGGCATCGAAGACCACCGGGCAACGCGTGTTGCGCATCACAGCCAGCGAGCGCATATCGGACACCAGATTGTTGTAACCGAAGGACGCACCGCGCTCGCACACCATGATGTTGTCGGCACCGCTCACATCGCGCGCCTTCTCGACCACATTCTGCATGTCCCACGGAGACAGAAACTGCCCCTTCTTGATATTCACAGGTTTTCCGCAACGTGCGACCGCATGAATAAAATCCGTCTGACGACACAAAAATGCCGGCGTCTGCAGCACGTCCACCACGGAGGCCACCGCACCGATTTCTTCGATGCTATGCACATCGGTCAGCACGTTGACACCCAATTGCGACTTCACATCGGAGAGTATCTTTAAGCCCGCATCCAGACCAAAACCGCGAAACGATTTACCCGAACTGCGATTGGCCTTGTCGTACGAAGACTTGTAAATGAACGGCAAGTTCAATTCGCGGCAAATTTCCTGCAACGCACCCGCCGTATCGATCGCCATTTGCGCCGACTCGATCACGCAAGGACCTGCGATCAGGAACAACGGCTGATCAAGTCCCGCTTCAAAATTGCATAACTTCATGCCGACGCCCCTTGCGTAGCCTGACGTTGCAAGGCTGCGGTGACAAAGGCGCTGAACAGCGGATGTCCTGTGCGCGGGGTGGAAGTAAACTCGGGATGGAACTGCACGCCGACGAACCAAGGGTGCATAGATTGCGGCAACTCCATGATTTCAGGTAAATTTTCTGTCGGCGTACGCGCGGAGATAATCAAACCGGTCTTTTCGAGCTCAGGCACGTAATGATTGTTCACTTCGTAGCGGTGACGATGGCGCTCGTTGACCTCATCGCCATAGATGCGCTGCGCCAGCGTGCCGGCACTGACCGGACAGCGCTGCGAACCCAGACGCATCGTGCCGCCCAGATCAGAGTCGTTGCTGCGCGTCTCGACGCGGCCTTCGCGGTCGCGCCATTCGGTGATCAACGCCACCACCGGATGTTCCGTTTCAGGATTAAGCTCGGTGCTGTTCGCATCCGTCATGCCGGACACATGACGCGCATATTCGATCACGGCCAGCTGCATGCCTAAACAGATGCCGAGGTAGGGCACCTTGTTTTCGCGCGCATAACGAATCGCGGCAATCTTGCCTTCCGTACCGCGCGCGCCAAAGCCGCCGGGCACCAGGATTGCATCGAAATGCGCCAGCGCGTCGGTGCCCGTTGTCTCCAGCACTTCAGAATCGATGTATTCGATATTGACGCGCGTTTCGGTATGGATGCCCGCATGGCGCAACGCTTCGATCAAGGACTTGTAGGACTCGGTCAGCTCGACATATTTGCCGACCATGCCGATGGTAATTTCATGCTGCGGATTTTCCAGCGAATGGACGAGGCGCGCCCACACCGACAAATCGGCAGGCGGCAATTCCAGCTTCAGTTCTTCGCAGACGATGCGGTCCAAACCCTGATCGTTCAGCATTTGCGGAATCATGTAGATGCTCTTGGCATCCCACATCGAAATAACCGCCTCTTCGCGCACGTTGGCGAACAAGGATATTTTGGCGCGTTCATCGTCCGGAATAGGACGGTCGGCACGGCACAGGAGCGCGGTCGGGAAAATACCGATCTCACGCAACTTCTGCACACTGTGCTGGGTCGGCTTCGTTTTCAATTCGCCTGCGGTCGCGATATATGGCACCAGCGTCAGATGCACATAAGCGACTTTGTTGCGCCCCATGCGCAGCCCCATCTGGCGCGCAGCTTCCAGGAACGGCAGCGATTCAATGTCGCCCACCGTGCCGCCGATTTCAACGATCGCCACATCGACGACGCCGTCAGGATACGCTGCCGCGCCGCGTTCGACGAAGGCCTGAATTTCATTGGTGATATGCGGGATGACCTGCACCGTCTTGCCCAGATACTCGCCGCGGCGCTCCTTGCGGATCACACTCTCGTAGATCTGGCCTGTGGTGAAGTTGTTGGCTTTGCGCATCTTGGCGGAAATAAACCGCTCGTAATGCCCCAAATCCAGATCGGTTTCCGCGCCGTCTTCGGTGACAAACACCTCGCCGTGCTGGAACGGACTCATCGTCCCCGGATCGACGTTGATGTAGGGGTCGAGCTTGAGCATCGTGACTTTTAAGCCACGGGATTCGAGAATTGCCGCAAGGGAAGCTGCGGCGATACCCTTCCCTAAGGAAGAGACAACGCCACCGGTGATAAATATATACTTGGTCATGCGGGTGCCCGGAAAAATGCTTTTGGTAAGGGGCGATGATACCGTAAAACCCCCGCCCTTCAAAATCCAATCAGCGCAAAATCACCCGAAAACTTTAATTTTTTCACTTCTTACAGTGAACTCGCGCGTAACGATTGACAGACAACACTAAAAAAAACTACATTGCTCCATTATTTCAGTCACGCACTCAGGAGTCCTCATGTCCGACATTCAGTCTGTAATGCACGAAAACCGTGTCTTTACCCCCTCAGCAGATTTCGTCAAACAGGCCAATGTTTCCGGCATGGAGGCCTATCAGGCGCTATGCGCCGAAGCATCAAAGGACTATACGGGCTTTTGGGGACGTCTGGCGCGTGAAACGCTGCAATGGAAAAAACCGTTTACCAAGACGCTAGACGACAGCAATGCGCCCTTCTATAAGTGGTTTGAGGACGGCGAACTGAACGTGTCCTACAACTGTCTGGATGCGCATCTGGCTGCCAGCGCCGACAAGACCGCAATCATATTCGAAGCAGATGACGGCGTTGTGACAAAAATCAATTACCGCGACCTGCATGCACGCGTGTGCCAGTTCGCCAACGGCTTAAAATCGCGCGGCATCAAAAAGGGCGATCGCGTCGTCATCTATATGCCGATGAGCATTGAAGCCGTGGTCGCGATGCAAGGCTGTGCGCGCATCGGCGCCATTCACTCCGTCGTATTCGGCGGTTTCTCGTCCAAAAGTCTGCACGAACGCATCACCGATGCCAAAGCCTCTGCCGTCATTACCGCCGATGCACAAATGCGCGGCGGCCGCACCATGCCGCTTAAACCCGCCGTCGATGAAGCCCTGACGCTGGGCGGATGCGAATCGGTACACACCGTCATCGTCTACCAGCGCGCAGCCTGCGATACCGCATGGGATGCGTCCAACAACATCTGGTGGCACGATCTGGTCGCCGGACAAGACAGCGTTTGCGAGCCTGAATGGGTCGGTGCAGAACATCCGCTGTTCATTCTTTACACCTCAGGATCAACCGGCTCCCCGAAAGGCGTGCAGCATTCAAGCGCCGGTTATTTGCTGGGCGCGATGATCTC
>Ga0172379_10003654_pt1 | contig 24102 bp, 24 predicted proteins | sample GrowelOW334metaG_FD_119756 | JGI IMG/M metagenome (GOLD analysis project Ga0172379, IMG submission 119756) | Groundwater microbial communities from an aquifer near a municipal landfill in Southern Ontario, Canada - Groundwater well OW334 metaG | ecosystem: Environmental > Aquatic > Deep...
AAAATTCCGTTAGTAATCTTTCAGGACGTGACAGGATTCATGGTTGGAAGCAGAAGTGAGCATGGCGGCATCATTAAAGATGGCGCGAAGATGGTGAATGCGGTTGCAAATTCCGTTGTTCCAAAATTCACCATCATCACCGGCAACAGTTATGGCGCAGGGAATTATGCGATGTGCGGAAAAGCGTATGATCCCCGGCTCATCTATGCCTGGCCCTCTGCGCAGATTGCGGTGATGGGCGGAAAACAGGCAAGCGAAACGCTGCTTGCAATAAAAGTGCAGGCGATGGAAAAAGGAGGAACACATATTTCCGCCGAGCAGCAACTGAAACTGCTGAATGAGATCCAGGCGAAATATGAAAGCGAATTAGATCCGAAGTTCGCTGCTGCACGGTTATGGGTCGACGGAATCATCGATCCACAGGAAACGCGCACCGTGATTTCCCGGGGCATCGCTATGGCAAACTGCAATTCGAACATGCCAGAGTTCAGGACCGGCGTGTTGCAAGTGTGAATGAGAAGATGATCTGTGAATAACCATACGCAATTGTTCATTGTTCATTGTTCATTGCTCGTTGCTTTGTTTTTTCCTCCGGTAATTCTTTCAGCCCAAGAAACCGATGACACCGTTCTTTGGCTTCACGACGATTGGCATTACGATACTGCACCACAGTCACTTTTTGATCTATCCCAATACCTCCCTTCTCCATTCAACAATGAACTGCGTTTAAAGCATTACCTTCGCGATGAACGGTTTATCGCATTGCGGAAATTGTATGATGACACCCTTGCTGTTGATGCGATCTATGACCGGGCGATGCTGATTACGGAGGGGGATATCCGGCAGGCATTACTGATTTGCACCATAGCTGTGCTGGACCATCAAACGTTGGGAATACGAATCCCGTTGCTCGGATCGATCTATGTTCCATTGACGATGGAGAATGACTCACTTTTTAGACTCCGCCGGACCAATTTGCCGAAAAAACTTCTTGATGATAATCTCCGTGCAAGTGATAAGGATAAATTGCAGCATTTCTTCGGTTCCGCATTTCTTGCCTATCTTACAAATTCAAATTCCATTACGGCGGTGATCGGCGATCTGCTCGAATTGGGCGAGGATCGTTTTGTTCTTGGGGGACGGAACGACGAACGAGACCAATTGGCAAATAAACGGGGAAGAGAATTTGGTCTGGGATTACTACATGATCATGGGCTATTGCCGAGCGACATTCTGTGGGGAAGAAAATAATACCGCTCTTCCATTACCTCTGTGGATCATGCCTGCATGCATTTCCAGTGTTCTAATACTGCAATGAAATTCAGCTATAGCCACTTTTTCTTCTTGAACCAGAGGTAGATTCCCAGCGTGATGATTCCCATCAACGTAAGAACGATGGGATACCCATAGGGGGAGCGGAGTTCGGGCATGGACTCGAAATTCATTCCGTAAATGCCCACAATAAATGTGAGCGGCATGAAGAAGACTGAAAAGAGCGTCAACACTCGAACTACTTCGTTCGTCCGCTGGGAGGCAAGCGAGATATACAAATTCAGCAGGTTGTTAGCATTTTCAATCGTCTGGTCGTACGACGTTTCCAGGCTCAGGTGAAATTCTCGCAGGTCTTGATGGACTGCAGCAGTGGTGTTCTCGCCGAGGTTATCAAGGATCGGTTTGGTAAGGCGCAGTATCCTCAAACAAACGGCTGCTTTACGTTTTAGATGGTACAATTTCCGCAGTACCGTATGCGTCTGATTCTTAAGTACGATCGCCGCCTCCAGCTGGTCCAATTCCGTTTCCAGGGTCAGTGAAGGGGATACGTATGAATGAAGCACATAATACAGGATCCTGATCAAAAGGTCATTAGGAGTAGGGCATTGGCCCGCAACAAAATATTTTGTTCTAATGGCTTCAAGGAACGGCTGTTCGCCACGGTGGATCGTGATGATGAAATCCTTGCCGGCAAAAATAGCTACTTTGTTGCTGATATCCTGAATTGTGTCGGCGTCATGAAATGAAAGATGGTCGAATATGCGGGCAATGATGAAAACGATGCTGTCGATCCATTCGAACTTAGGAAGATGTTCGGGCTGCAGACTGTCCTGAACGGAGTTGCTGTGCAGGGAGTATTTTTCCGCGACAGACTTCAGTTCATCCGCTGTGGGATTGATGACGTCAATCCAATCGTATTTCTTTTTTCCGTTATTTCGGTACCGTGTGATCATAGGGAACTGTCATGCGAAGTGCATGATGCAAAGATAGCAAAACTTCTTTCAAAAGTTCACTATTTAAAGTAGTGAAGATTTTTGTAGCGGAGATCAATAGAATGGTTGACGAGAGCTGGGGTTACGTCAGGGTGCTGCAGGCAATCAAAATTTCGAACGCTTACGCAGGACTTCGTACATCACAATTGCTCCGGCAACGGAGGCGTTGAGTGATTCAAAATCACCTTTCATTGGAATCTTTACCAAAAAGTCGCATTTTTCTTTTACCAAACGTCGCATGCCTTTTCCTTCATTGCCGATCACCAGTGCGACAGGAACGGAATAATCCACTTCGGTAAAATTCTTCTGTGCGGTCATTTCGGTGCCGACGATCCATACTCCTTGGTCCTTCAACTCATCGATCGTTTGGGCGATATTCGTTACGCGTGCCATCGGGAATTGCAGGCTGGCGCCGGCAGAGGTTTTAATCACTGTATCATTCACCGGGGCGTTGTGGTGCTTTGGGATGATACCGCCGTGGGCGCCGGTGCATACGGCAGTGCGGATCAATGCACCCAGATTGTGGACATCTTCGATCTCATCAAATATCAAAAAGAACGGCTGTTCCTTTTTTGCCTTTGCGATGTCGAACAACTGGCTGACATCGGAGAATTCTTTCGTGCCGACGAATGCCAGTACTCCCTGCGTATTTTGATTCTGTGCAGTCCGGGAGATCTGGTCGCTTGGTGAGAATTTGAACGGGATGTTTTTCTGACGGGCGATCTTCAGGATCTCATCGATCACTTCGCCGTGGGAATTTTGCGCGATCATAAGCTTGTCGATCGGTGTGTTCGCCTTCAACGCATCCAGCACTGGTTTTCGTCCGGTAATCAGATCCATAGTTATAATTGTTCCTGTTTTTCCAGCCGCTTCAGTGAATTAACGCCAATCGCACCGATGGCGATCAGGATCACTGCGATGATCTGCGCTTCGCTTAATCCAAACAAAAGCCGGGGATTCAAACGGAAGAATTCAACGGTGAATCGTTCGATACCGGCAAGGACAAGATATGCATAAAACATATGTCCTTCCGCTTTCCATTTCAAACGGTTCTTCCAAAGGATGATAAAGAAGAAGGAACAGATAATTGTTTCATACACCGGAGTGGGATGGCACAGAGTATTGTTCGGGACAATGCCGTTCGGGAATTGCGATGTGACTTCGGGGAAATTTCGAAAGGCTGCCGACGGCGGATATGTGCCGTTCGAATAGTCAGTTCCCCACGGCAGCGTGGTCGGAAATCCGTAATCCCCATCCCCGGCAAGATGGCACCCGATGCGCGCGATGCCGTAGGCCAGCATTACCGCCGGAGCGATGGAGTCAGCTATGTGGATGAATTTAATATTTTTCTTCTTTGCATACAGATATACGGAAATAGTGGCGAGGATAAACCCGCCATAGAATGTCAGTCCGCCGGGCGAGAATATCATGCCGATGGGGTCCTGGACAAAATCAGACCAATTCTCAAGCAGATAAAGGAATTTGGAGCCCGAAACACCGGCGACAAGCGCAATCAACGTAACGTTGGAGGCGAGATCGGGATGGAGCTTTCTCCGCTTGAATTCCTTCGCGAGCAGATAGTTACCGATCAGGAACGAGATGCCCATCATCAGTCCGAAACTGTAAATAGTGATGCCGCCGAAGGAAAAAATTACTGGATGCATTATCGTTTTGTTTTATGAAGTGGTTTCTTGTTGTGTGTCGGCGGCTCTCGGTGTTGGTCTGGTTTTGGCTCCGCTATGACGACATCCTTGACTCTGTTTGTTTCGAACTCCTGCTCATCCGTATAGATCTTCAAAAATGCGCTTGATGTCTTGGATGGTGTGATTGATGTTTTTGTGAATGTAAAACCCGTTTCTGCCTTTATCTTACCTGTTTTTGTCAGGGTGAAGCGGATCGATTTTGGAAGGTCGAAATACACTTTTTGAAACCGTGCGCTGCCGGTTGACGGCATATTCATGGACGGCGCGCGCAATCCGTGCAACGTCCATTGGAGATCTTTTGCTCTTACCGTATCCTTTACATCGATGAAATAACTGAAGTTCGTAAACTGTTTTGCCGTTTCCAGCAGGAACAGGACTCCAGTTTTTTTCAGCCGTTCATCAAACGTGTACCGGACCAAGAGTCTATATTCGACCGGCTGTTTCTTTTTTGCCATGTAAAACTCTCTCGCGGCATCGAGATCGACGCCATTATTTTGTAAAGAATCCCACGATATCACTCACCAGGATCTCCTGTTGAGTATGATCAATAAGATTCTTCAACACACCTTTGCCACTTTCAAGTTCCATTTGGCCGACGACCAGTGAGAATTCCGCATGCTGCCGGTCTGCTTCTTTCATTTGCGATTTCAGGCTGCGGGAGAGAAGGTCACACTCGGATGCGATACCCTGGGAGCGCAGTTTCATAGTCGTTGTCAGCACCCATTCACGCGCTGTTTCATCTGCAGCGGCGATAAAGATTTTTGGATGTTGCACGGGGGCTTGGAAACCTTTTTTTTCCAGAATTATCATTAGACGTTCCATCCCGGCGGCAAAGCCGACGCTGGGAGTTTGTTTCCCGCCAAGTTCTTTTACCAGCAGATCGTATCTGCCGCCGCCCGCGAGTGCATCCTGTGAACCAAGCTCCGTGCTCGTAATTTCGAATGCTGTTTTTGTATAATAATCCAAACCGCGTACCAATCGTCCGTTGATCGTAAAAGGGATTCCGTAAGCGGTTAACAGTGACTTCACCCGTTCGAAATGTTTCGCGCACTCTTCATTCAGATGATCGGTAATCAGCGGCATTCCCGCTGTAAGTTTTTGATCTTGTTCGTCTTTAGAGTCGAGCACACGCATCGGATTCTGATCGATCCGTTTTTGGCTTTCTGCCGAGAGCGATCCGGCGATTTTCTGCAGTTCTGCACGGAGTATCTCTTTGTATTTCGGTCGGCACTCTTCATCCCCGACAGAATTGATCTGCAATGAATATTGAGAAATGCCGAGCCGTTTGTAAATCTCGATTGTCATAGCGATGATCTCGACATCCGTTTCCGCGGTGGCAGAGCCGATTGCTTCTGCGCCAAACTGGTGGAACTGGCGGAGTCTTCCAGCCTGCGGCCGTTCCTGACGGAACATAGGTCCCAGATAATAGACTTTTGTCAGCGGCAACGATTCGCCAAGATTGTTCTGGATATAGGCGCGGATCGCCGATGCGGTTCCCTCAGGACGGAGAGTGATGCTGTCACCGCTGCGGTCCTGGAATGTGTACATTTCTTTTCCGACGATATCGGTCAGTTCACCAATGCTTCGGGCAAACAGAGAGGTTGTCTCGAAAATAGGGGTGCGGATCTCTTTATAATTGAACTGTTGAAAAACGTTGCGAATGGTCGATTCAACGAACTGCCACAAGGGCGATTCGGACGGGAGAATATCTTTGGTACCTTTAATTGAACGGTAATTCACGGATGACATGATAATGATGAGAAGAGGGTTTTCGGGCGTAAGCGCGTGCAGCGACGGACCGAACGTTGAGATCTAATTATCAAAATATTGCGCTTCTTCTGTCTTGAAGATTTCGATCACGTCCTTGGGTGTCTTTGCTTCCAGTAATTTCTTTCGGAACTCTTCTTTGTTCATCAGCCGGGAAATGCGGCTGAGCAGTTTGATGTGCGGGCCGACCATGCTGTCTTTGCCGATCAACAGGAAGATCAGGTGGACCGGCTGCTCATCCAGTGATTCGTAATCGATTGGTTCTTCGGTGATGGCGAATGCCGCGACAATATCCAAAACAGCATCGCATTTCCCGTGCGGGATAGCGAATCCGTTGCCGACGCCGGTGGACATGATCTTTTCGCGTTCGAAGATCGCTTCGCGTACTTTCTCAATATCCGTGATCCTGTTCGAATGATTGACGATGGCAATCATTTCGTTAATGATCTCGTCCTTGGACTTGCCTTTGAGTTTTACTCGTACTACCGATTCATCTAAAATATCGCTGATTTTCATTTTCTGTTGATCTCCAAACTAAAGAACGGACAACCTTTCCAAAGTGACTTAAATATACGGTTTTCGTCCGCTAAATGGAAGTATTAAATCAATCCCGCGTGTCTCGCCATTCCACGATCTTCTCTTCGTACTGTGACACGAGGATCTCTGCCAATTCCTTGTCTGCAGACTCTGCATGAACATGGAACGACGGCTTCGCTCTGTCCGGCCACATGAGCACCGAGGTGGATGCTTTCTGGTCAAGAACAAGCTTTACACCGTCAAGCAAAATACGGTGCGGCTGATTATCAGTGTCCTTCATCAGGTACCGCATCACGCGACCTTTTTTATCCCACGGCACATGAATTACTTTCTTGTTCATGTGCAGTTTCGGCACTTGTTTATCCAGCTGACCGAACCTCATATTGGCAAGGGCGAGCATTTCCAGGATCTTCGCTACGGAATACATTCCGTCGCTGGCGAACAAGAAGTCGGTGAAGATGAATCCTCCCTTAGTGCCGCCGACGAATTTGATATCCTCTTTTGTCGCGGCTTCCATCAATGACAAATGGCTGTCGCGCGTTTTTACAACCTCCACGCCCATATGCTCAGCGATCAGGTCGATCTCTGCGGAAGCGGTGATTGGAACGGCGATCTTCTTCACGTCTGGATAGACCGTTAGAAAGAGATGCGTTACCAGTGTGAGCAGCCGGTCGGTATCGATGAATTTTCCGTCTTCATCTACAATCAAGCAGCGCTCTGCGCCAGCATCCAGAATGAAGCCGACATCATAACCCAGGGAAGTGACGATATGTGACAATTGCGCAACGTTACTATCGAATTCATCCTTGCTCTTCGTAATCTTTTTCGCATCCAGGTATGCATTTTGGGAGAGAACTTGCGCATTGAACGAACCGAGAATGTTCGGGAAGATGGATGATGCGATACCGCTTGAATAATCCACCACCAGCCGGAATTTGGACTGGCAGATGGCATCGACATTAATCGTTGAAAGGAATTTCTGGATATAACTTTCCTGTGCCCGTTCGGGGAATGTTACACCGCCGACATCGTCTTGCTTTGCCCGCGGAAAGTCTTCGCCAAAGAACAATCGTTCGAGGGATTTCGTCCTGCCCGTCGGGAGATCTTTTCCTTTGCCGTCGAAGAAAATGATATCGGTAAGATTCTTGTCGACAGGGGATTTCCGCACATGGACACCACCGGCATGTTTCCCGGAACGTAATTCCTGCCGCAGGATCGGAATTGAGACTGCACGCAGATCACCGGCATCAACTCCGGCGGACATCAGTCCGCACATCAATGCACGGTTCATCATGCGCGAAACATTGTCTGAATCCCTGCTCATCAGAACGGATTTTCCTTTCCCTACCATACCGCCGAATGCAGCGCCGATCTTTGCACCGAACTCAGGATTCATTTCGATGTTGGAAAGTCCTGTTATGCGCGAATCGGTAAAGAGGTCTTTCAGCCATTTGTCCTCCCACACGAGGGACCGCGTCAATACCGCGCCGTCCTCCACCTCTTTTTCCGGCCACAATTTGATGTTCGGTGCCAACTTGCTTTCGGTACCGATTATGCACTTATCTGATATATAGACATTATCGCTGATGATGGCATAGTCGCCGATGGTGCACCATTTTGCCACCACGCAAGAGGTCAGTTCAGCCCCTTTTCCTACTTTCGAGTCTGACCAAATAACGGAATTCCGTATCACCGCCCCATCGTCGATGACGCAATCATTTCCGATGACAGATTTGATGATCTTGACATTCTTTCCAATCTTGCAGTTCCTGCCGATCAACACTTTCCCCTGGAGATTCTCGACTGCTGTTTCAATCGTGGTGTTCGCACCGACGTACGCGCTGCCGACCATGTTCCCTTCGTGCTGCAGTTTCACGCCGTCATCCAACGCGTCCAGATGTGCTTCCTGATATTCATTCAGATTGCCGACATCACGCCAGTAGCCTTCAGCGATGTATCCGTACAATCCCATATCTTGTTCCAGCATGGCAGGAAAGAGGTTTTTGCTGAAATCGAATTCCTTTTGATACGGGATCAGTTTCAGCACTTCCGGTTCAATAATGTAGATTCCGGTGTTGATGGTGTCGCTAAATACTTCTCCCCAGGACGGCTTTTCCAAGAACCGGGTAATCTTTCCGCTGTTATCGGTAATGACAACGCCGAACGCGAGCGGATTGGTCGCACGTGTAAGGACGAGCGTTGCTTTTGCTTTTTTCTGTTCGTGGAATTCGATCGCTTTCGTCAGATCGAAATCAGTGAGGACGTCGCCGCTGATGATGATAAACCTCTCATCAAGAAAATCGGCGGCATTGCGGACGCTTCCCGCGGTGCCGTAATCCGCTTCTGCTTTCCGGTACTGCATCTTAATGCCGAACTTTGCGCCATCGCCGAAATGTCCGGTGATAATATCCGGTTGATAAAAAAGGGTGGAAACGATTTCCGTGATGCCATGTTTTTTTAGCAAATCGACGATATGCTGCATCATCGGTTTGTTCATCATGGGAACCATCGGTTTGGGTATATTGCATGTGAGAGGACGGAGTCGTGTGCCGAAACCGCCGGACATTATCACTGCTTTCATAGTAATCGCTCGGTTGGTCTTGAAAAGGGGTTTCTGTTTGAGTGTAGGTAAAAATTGAAATCAAGGCAACATCTTTTTCAGGAAAAAACATCATTATTCCCGCGCCGGATTAACACAATGTAATGAAATCCTCATTGACTTTAGAACGAATTATCGGTAAATTCACCAAGTTTTTTGCGGTTTCTCAACGTTCAAGGACTCATTAATGCCGGAAAATCAGCAGGAACCTGTCCATTCTAATATGCTGCAACAGATGTTAGAAGAGATTGTTCTTGTCGGTATTGGAGTCCTTCTCGTATTTTTGGGCGTGTTCAGTTCGATGACATTGACGAATATCGTCTCGGTTGGCATCGGCACCTTCCTGTTTTACATCGCTTACGAATCGTATCGAATCAAATTCGGCGTCAGTTCAGCGTCGCAGGACGATCATGCAGAAGAAGAGTTTGTGGACGAAGCGTTTGATGATGTGCGGGCGGATGTGACGCAGGAACAGGGCGAACTGCCGGCGAGAGAAACCGAACGAGAGTATGTGCGGTCAGTGGTACCAACGAAACACGCAGGAAAGATACAGCAGCAACGGATGCAGGAACGGGTACCGATCAATTTTTCCGCAACACAGTTTGTCGAGGAGAAACAGAAACCATCAATGAGTCATGCAGAACCGCAGAGTGAATTCAACAATTTACTTTTAAAATCGTTACAGATTGTCAAAGAAGTCTGTTTTGCTCACTCGGTGATCTTCTTTTGGGTGAAGACCGAAACACGGCAGTTGGTGGTGGAAGGGAAGCTTTCGGATTCCGATGCGTTCACGACGGAACGGAAACTGCCGCTCGGCCTTGATATTGTCAGCAGGATTGGGATCAATGGACAGCCGCAGGTGGTGAACAACATCCTTTCGGAAACGGAACGGGATGTGCTCTGCTATTACAAGACTCTACAGGATATCAAATCGTTCATCGGAGTGCCGGTCTATTTTGCGGGGGAGACATCGTCGCAGCCGGTCGGAGTGCTGGCAGTGGATAGCAAAGCGCCCGATGCGTACGGTGAAGAAACATTTGCGATGCTTACCCATTTTTCCGCATTGATCTCATCGCTGCTGATCAGCTATACGGAAAAGTACGACCTGTTTGCCGATGTGAAACTGATCGAAGCGGATACCAAATTGAAAAGGAGTATCTCCGGCCATCCTTCAATCAGCGCCGTTGTGAATTCGCTATCGGAGGAGCTGGAAAATATCGTTTCATGGGAATCGATCACGATTGTATTGTATGATGAAGCCCAGCGGGCATGGGCAGTGGCATCCACTCGGGTTCGCGGAAATGACCGGTTCGTTTCACCGAAACAGCTGATCGATTTCGACGGCAGTATTATAGGGGAATCGATCCGTTCCAGTAGTGTGCAGTCCGTGAATCTTGCTCACAATTCGAGGATGATTTTTAACGAGCATGAACGTGCATCCGAGGTCCTGAAACAGGGAATGTTAGTGGTTGCACCGATCTCTTCAGGAGGGAAATGCTACGGGGCGGCAGTCGTTTCAGACCGGAAGGCAAATGCCTATTCAGCAAAGGATATCGCGGCGATCCAATTCCTGGCGGCGACGATAGCGCCGGAATTTGAGATCACCGAGCTGAACACGATCTTGAACGAACATATTGCGGTGGATGAACTTACAGGGACGTTCTCCAGGAAATTTTTTACATCCAGACTCTCTGAAGAGCTCTCCCGCGCAACCGAACGGGAAGAGGACTTGAGTTTGGTATTGGTTACGCTCTATAATATCGGCGATATTCAGCAACGATACGATGATGATGGGCGGGATGCAGCACTGGTTCATGTTGCTCGTCATTTGCGAGCAAGTGTTCGGCCGTATGACATCGTTGCACGGTTCGATGCATCGACGTTCGCTGTGGCCCTTGCGGATACTATCGCCAATGATGCGTTCTTATGGGCAGAGAAACTTCGTACAGCGATCGCAGGCAGCATTGTCTCCGTTGGCAGAAAGAGTTTTTCTATTTCTGTGACAGTCGGTATCAGCGGTGCCTCGGCAAAAATGTCTGGTGACGAATTAGTGAAAAACGTTTCACATGTTTTGGACCTGGCAAAAAAAGCGGGTGGCAACATTGTCCGGGTTTTTTAGAGAACTTGTAACGTCATTACCCAAAGAAGTCACAATGGTTGGGATAATGAAGAATCTCAGCGGATTAGAGAAACTCACAACGAGATTTCTCATCCCGATGCTTAATAGAAAATCACTGATCATCGGGATTCGAAATGACAAAATTGAATTGTTCTAGTTCGAAGGTAATTGAATAGCGAGAATGAAGAAACAGGGAAAAGTAATCTGTATCGTTCTGGACGGCGTTGGCATAGGAGCTGCTCCGGACGCATACCTGTATCACGATGAAGGAACGAATACGCTGTGCAATACTGCATCAGTCATGGGCGGGTTGCATCTCCCGAATCTTGCGGCGTTAGGATTGGGAAATATTGCCGAGATCGCCGGCGTGCCAAAGAATCCTGCTGCAAAAGGAAATTTTGGGAAGATGCGCGAGGTTTCAAAAGGTAAGGACAGTACCACCGGACACTGGGAATTTTCCGGAATCATCGTGGAAAAAGATTTTCCGTATTACCCAAATGGATTTCCAGGAGAACTTGTTGAAAAGTTTTGTGCGCTGACGGGGTGCAAAGGTGTTTTAGGAAACAAAGCCGCATCGGGGACGGTCATCCTGGAAGAATTGGGTGCTGAGCATGAGCGCACAGGGTTTCCGATTATTTATACCTCTGCTGATTCAGTGCTGCAGATCGCTACGAACGAACAGGTGATTCCGCTAGAACGATTGTATGAGATTTGCACTATCGCACGAGAGAAAGTAATGATCGGAGAGCACGCTGTCGGACGGGTGATTGCACGGCCATTCAGCGGCACGAACGGCAAGTATAAGCGGACGACGAACCGACGAGATTTCTCACTGCTGCCGCCGAGCACGACGATGCTCGACATCCTGTTCGATAATGACATCCCGACGGTGGCAATCGGCAAAATCGACGATCTGTTTGCAGGGAAAAGTTTAAAGGAAAAGATCCATACGAAATCGAATGCAGAAGGGATTGAAGAGATCATTTCATGGGCGAAGAGAACGCCAACGGGATTCATCTTCACGAACCTGGTTGATTTCGATGCACTGTTCGGACACCGGCAGGATCCGAAAGGGATGAAGGAGGCGCTGGAATATTTCGATGTACATCTTCCGCGAATCATGGAGGCAATGGGCGAGGACGATTTACTGCTGATCACTGCAGATCATGGAAACGATCCGACGGATAACAGTACCGATCATTCGCGGGAATTTGTGCCGATCATTGCTGTTTCACGGAACGGGAAAAAGAATGTTGATCTTGGCACACGCCAAACGTTTGCCGATCTCGGAAAAACAGTTGTCGATTATTTCGGGTTCGATGGAAAAGCGTTGAAGGGGACGAGTTTCCTCAATCAGGTTTTATAATTGAATTCTAAATTGAATGTTGTCATTTCGAGTCCTGCTGTTTAGGACGAGAAATCTTATCCTGCGATCAGATTTCTCGCTTCGCCCCTTTGGGGCTCCGCTCGAAATGGCAAGATGGATCAAATGGAAAAAGCAAAACACAGCATACGGTTCGAAGCGGAAGTTGGTGCCGATGGCACTGTATCCTTCTCGAAACAGGCGAGTGCTCTGCAATTGAAGCCGGGCACAAAAGTGACGGTGAATATCTTTGGCGGAGTTCTTTCGGAACGATTATCCGCATTGAATGTGACAGAATGGGAGATTGAACGGATCGGGAATACACAGTTTGAGGACCGTGACCATGTGATGACATTTCTGGCGTCGCAGGGTGTTTTATGTAAAAATAAGGGATTTTTAAGAAGATTCGAGCGGATAACATCGTGACGGCGAAAAAGATTGTTGTCGATACCAGCATCATTGCCGAGCATCTGACAACAAAAAAGGATACATCGGTCCTCCGTCGTTTATTGCATGAGTATTTTTGTTATACTACGGTTTTCAATGCCATCGAACTTTTTGCGGCTGCCCGCAGTCTAAAAGAAACGCAGGCGGTGCAGGACGCGATGGATGCATTGAAAGTGCTCGGAATTAACCCGAAAAGCGCTAAGAATATTGCCACGGTTGTTTCGTCCAGTACTATGGATTTTACGGCGTTAATTGCGGCTGTGTGTATCGAGAGCAAACTGCCGATCGTGACATTGAATCCAAAACGGTTTTCACGCATCAAACGTATAAAAATAGTTTCAGTGAAGGATCTGGTACTGTAAGGATTAAGACAATGGTGTTACAATCGACCATCACCTGTCCGGAATGCGGTTTTCAACGGACAGAAACAATGCCGATTGATGCGTGTCAGTATTTTTATGAGTGTTCACATTGTTTGGCAATGGTAAAGCCAAAGACCGGTGACTGCTGCGTATATTGCAGTTATGGCAGTATGCAGTGTCCGCCAAAACAGGAAGCAAAAGAGTGTTGTTAAGAAGTTTGTTTATTCATGAATACAATCAGTAAGGTGAAGCAGTAATGGTGAAAATTACAAAACAGTATACAAACCGGGAAAGTCAATCGCTCGACAAGTATCTTCAGGAGATCGGTAAAGTGGATCTGCTGACTCCGGACGAAGAAATCGACCTTGCCAAGCGGATCAAAAAAGGGGAACAGCGTGCGCTGGAGAAACTGACGAAAGCGAATCTGCGGTTCGTGGTGAGCGTGGCGAAGCAGTATCAGAACCAGGGACTTTCCCTCGGCGATCTGATTAACGAAGGGAACCTTGGACTGATTAAAGCTGCAAAGCGATTCGACGAAACCCGCGGATTTAAATTCATTTCGTACGCGGTGTGGTGGATCCGGCAATCTATTTTGCAGGCACTCGCAGAACAATCCCGTATCGTCCGTCTGCCCTTGAACCGCGTCGGTGCGTTGAACAAGATCGGCAAGGCGTTCAGTCAGCTGGAACAGGAATTTGAACGCGAGCCGAGCGCGAGCGAACTTGCGGAAGAATTGGATATGTCCGTATTTGAAGTCGCGGATACATTGAAAATTTCCGGACGACATCTTTCCGTGGATGCGCCGTTCGCACAGGGAGAAGATAACCGCCTGCTCGACGTGATTCAGGATGAACGCCAGCCGGCTCCCGATTCCATTTTGATGGATGAATCACTGAAAGAGGAAGTGAAGCGCGCACTGGCGACATTGAGCGAACGTGAATCGGAAGTGATTCGACTCTATTTCGGCCTGCACAAGGAACATTCGCTGACTCTGGAAGAGATTGGAGAGAAATTCAATCTGACGCGCGAACGTGTCCGCCAGATCAAAGAAAAAGCAATCCGCCGTCTGCGGCATGCATCGCGCAGCAAAAATCTTCGTTCGTATCTCGGATAATTGATGATGACGCCGTTCAATTTAAAGCCCCTTCTTTCGTTGAGAGGGGGCTTTTCGTTTTTTGTTTTCACAGCCCTTCTTTTTTTTATCGGCTGCGGTACATCATCCCCCCGGTTTGCGGGAAATGAAAGCACAAAGAAAGAAACGGCAAAGACAAAAAAAGGAAATATTCGTTTTTCTTCCAAAGTGATCGAAGAAGAGACGAAAGAAGACGACAAAAAAGTCGATATAAAAACTGTGGAGAAACGGTTCAGCACCGCAAAATCCAGCACTCCGCCGGTGTCACCGAAAACCGATGCGCGTGAACCGAAAAAATCCGATATTGCAGCATCCGGCAGTTTCGAACAGCAGAAGATGATGGACGCGATACTCGGGTGGATGGGGACACCGTACGAATATGGCGGCGATTCGAAAAGCGGCATTGACTGCTCTGCATTCTCGCGGGAAATTTTCAGGACGAGTGCCGGGATGGATCTTCCACGTACAACGGGTGAACAAGCAAAACTGGGAACGTCTGTTACACAGGATAATCTGAAATTCGGCGATCTTATCTTTTTCAACACGACAGGAGAAAATCCATCCCACGTCGGGATTTACATCGGTGACGACATGTTCGCACATGCGAGCGTCAGTTTTGGGGTAACGCTCTCTTCGTTGTATTCTTCCTATTACAAGAAGAGATTTACCGAAGCGCGAAGAGTGATAAATTGAATCATTGTATCATTGCAACATTGATTCAATGAATAAATGATCCAATGAATCAATCAACCGATGAATTAATGATACGATGTATCAATGAACAAATGAAATAATAACGACAATTTTTTTACGAGGTGTTTTTGTGGCCTTCTTACCAATTTACCTTTACGGAAATGATATCCTGAAGAAAAAAGCAAAGCATGTCACGGAAGTGACCAATGCGGATATCAAAATGATCCACGACATGTTTGAGACAATGCATGAATCGAACGGCATCGGATTAGCGGCAAATCAAATCGGGGAATTAAAGCAGATCCTGGTGGTGGACATCTCTGATATGGAGTCCGGGAAAGGGACGAAACCGCTCGCCATTATCAACCCAAAGATCGTTCATGAAGAAGGGGAATGGGAGATGGAAGAGGGCTGCTTGAGCATTCCCGACATACGCGAAAAAGTGACGCGTCCCGAAAAAATCAGGATTAAATATAATGATGTGAATATGAAAGAAGTCGAACTGGAAGCCGATGCAATGCTGGCCCGGGTGATACAGCATGAAATGGACCATCTGAATGGCGTCTTGTTTATTGATCACTTGACGTCGACGAAAAAGACATTCCTTCGCTCAAAGTTAAAGAAAATCATGAAGGGTGATGTTGAAACAACGTATGAAGTGGTAATCCACGGATCGTCCAAAGCAAAACCGGATAAGAAAAAACTTGTATTATAGTCCACGTCTCACACTGTGGTAGTGGTGAAGAATGAAAATCGTATTTATGGGCACTCCGGACTTCGCCGTTCCAAGTTTGGAGATATTGCTGAAGAACAACTACACTGTTGCAGCCGTTGTCACTGCGCCGGATAAACCGCGGGGACGCGGCCAGCAAGTCAGTTTCACTCCCGTTAAGGAATTCGCAGTAAAGCACTCTATCCCCGTACTACAGCCGGCTTCGCTGAAAGATCCTCAATTCATTTCAGAGTTATCCGCACTTAAGGCTGATCTATTCATTGTAGTCGCGTTCAGAATCCTGCCGAAAGATGTTTACACTATTCCGTTAAACGGATCGTTCAATCTTCATGCGTCGCTACTGCCGAAATACCGCGGCGCTGCTCCCATCAACTGGGCGATCATTAACGGTGAACACGAATCAGGAGTGACGACATTTTTCCTGCAGGATAAAGTCGATACAGGAAATATCATCATGCAACGGCGCGTCCTGATCACCGATGAGATGAATGCGGGAGAACTGCATGATGCACTTTCAGCTATCGGAGCAACAACAGTGCTGGAGACAGTCCGAATGATTGAAAGCGGCACAGCGGCTCCGCTGAAACAGGATGATTCACTTGCATCACCTGCACCGAAACTCTTTAAAGAGAACACCCGCATCAATTGGAACCAGCCTTCGGAAAAGATCCATAACTTTATCCGCGGACTTTCGCCGTATCCCGCTGCGTGGACGCACCATAATCAGAAGATGATAAAGATTTTCAAAACCAGTCCGGGACAATCCTCACAGCGATCAGATTCCTCCGCAGGAGCAGTTTTTGTAGAAGGGAAACAACTGTTTGTGAAAACGGCAGATGGTGTAATCCAAATACTTGAACTTCAGCAAGAAGGGAAGAAGCGATTGAGCACTGATGAGTTTTTGCGGGGATATACGTTCAATGCTTCAGAGCGGTTTGTATGACCCTGCATCATTGTTACGCAGAACAATTGTTATTTATTCTCCCGCAGTGTACTTCCGCACATCGATCCGTTCGACGGTGATTAACGCGCCGCATTTCGCTTTTTCAATCATATCATCGATCATCGGCAGTATCATTTCCACATTCTCCTCGGTATCAACAATCTCAATAATGATCGGAAGGTTGGATGAAAGTTCCACCAGTGTGGATTTGTGGATGTGATGCCGTGCGCCGAAACCTTCGATGCCGCGGATGATCGTGGCGCCGGCGAGTCCCTTTTCCTTGGCGAGATACATGATGGATTCGAAAAGTTGTTTGCCGCCGTAGCGGTCATCTTCATCGCAGAAGATGCGCAGAAGTTTTCCTTGTCCTGAGAGTTTCATGGTTCACCTCAAAAGTTTTTTCCAGCAAGATATCCGCCCCAGGTTGCCAGCAGGCAGCCGATGAGGCTTGCAACGGAGTTCACGGTTGCATCGAAAAAACTCCCCGCCTTGATCAACGCGAACGTTTCATAACTGAACGATGAGAAAGTAGTGAAGCCGCCGAGAACGCCGATGATCATAAAGAACCGCAGATTCGGTTGTACTGCCATTCGTTCCTGAAAGAGTGTCATTAATAATCCGATCACAAAACAGCCGATGATGTTTACAGTCAACGTCCCGTACGGAAACAACTCACCCGCGGTCCGGTACACGGCATTGGAGAGGGCATACCGGGCAATACTTCCTAAAAATCCACCTAAACCGATAAATAAATACTTTTCCATAAGAGATTGATAATCAAAGCAAATTCGTTGCTTCCATTTTTGAAATGAAGTATATTATTAAACTCCGGTTACAAAATAAGAATTTTTCATCAATAAAAAGTGCTCAATGGGAAAAGTGATTGCCATAGCGAACCAAAAAGGGGGTGTGGGGAAAACCACCACAGCGGTGAATCTTGCCGCTTCGCTTGCAGCCGCCGAACATGAGACCCTGTTGATAGATATTGATCCGCAGGCAAATGCCACCAGCGGTGTGGGAGTGGAGAGCAAGACCCTGGAAAAAAGCACATACGAAGTGATCTACGGCAGTGTCCCGGCCGAGGAAGCGATCATTAAAACTACCATGCCATTTCTTTCCATCCTTCCGTCTCATATCAATATGGTCGGATTGGAAGTGGAACTGGTGAATGAAGAGAACCGTGAACAGAAACTGCGTGACGCGCTTGCCCCGATTCGGAAAAAGTTCGAATATATCATCATCGATTGTCCCCCGTCCCTCAGTCTGATCACACTCAATGCGCTGACAGCATCCGATTCCGTATTGATCCCGGTGCAGTGCGAGTATTATGCACTCGAAGGGCTTGGTCAACTATTGAATACGATTAATGGAGTAAAAAAGACCTTTAATCCTTCGCTGGATATCGAAGGGGTGCTAATGACGATGTTCGACTCACGGCTGCGGCTCTCCAATCAAATTGTTGATGAAGTGAAGAAGTATTTCGGAGAAAAGGTATTTTCGGTGATCGTAACACGCAATGTGCGTTTGAGTGAAGCGCCAAGTTTCGGGAAACCGATTCTGTTGTACGATGCAGTTTCCTCCGGCAGTAAGAATTACATCGACCTCGCCAAGGAAGTGATGGCCAATTACGATCAGCAGCGCGCTTCACATAGGAACGCCTCGTTGAAATCTGTTGCACATTCAATGTAAATCAATGTCCGACCCAAAATCAAAATCAGTCTTAGGTAAAGGTTTAAGCGCTCTCATCCCCCGCATCCCGGACCGTAATATTCCTTCATCGCTGCCGGTTTCCAAGGATGGCGTGCAGTTCTCATCGACGCTGGAAATTGAGATCGGTCTCATCTCGCCCAATCCGTACCAACCGCGGCTGGATTTTGATCAGCGCACGCTGGAAGAACTAAAACAATCGATCAAGCAGAACGGCATTATCCAGCCGATCACAGTCCGGCGGATGATCAGCGGTACGTATGAATTAATATCCGGCGAACGCCGCGTCCGTGCTTCACAGGAATTGGGAAAGAAAACAATTCCTGCCTATATCATCTCGGTTGGTTCCGATGCTGAGATGCTGGAACTGGGATTGATCGAGAACTTGCAGCGAGAGAACCTCAACCCGATCGAAGTTTCGCTTTCGTTCAAACGGTTGATCGATGAATGCAATCTCACGCAGGATCAGGTGGCGGAAAAGGTTGGGAAAGAACGCTCGACTGTGACAAACTTTCTGCGACTGCTGAAGCTTCCGGAGAAGATCCGTCAGGGAGTCCGCGAAAATAAGATTTCCATGGGACATGCCCGGGCATTGCTCGGTGTGGTTGACGAGAAAAAACAGTTGAAGCTGTACTCCAAGATCGTCGTGGACGGATGGTCGGTCCGTAAGATTGAGGACGTTGTGAAAGGGAAGGATGAAAAAAGATCCTCCAAGTCCTCATCAAAACCATCCGGCATGCGCGGAGACGCTGCGTTCCAACAGATTGAAACGCGGCTGCGTCACAAGTTCGGCACAAAAGTCTGTGTCCGGAAGAATGCGAGCGGCGGAGGCGAGATCGGCATCGAATATTACAGCGCAGACGACCTGGAACGGCTCATTGATTTATTAGATAGTTGAATTCACAATGCATCATTTTCGCAAAAGTGCGTTCCTTCTTGACCCCTTCGGGACTATATTCGGATTGACAATGCACAATATTTTTTTCCTGACTTTCAATTTAGTAGTTTTCTGTTCACTGATTTCTGCACAAACCGATTCTGAAAAACCTATGAAAACCGTCATCAAAACCGAACAGGCACCGCTTCCCATCGGGCCGTACAATCAGGCCATTGCAACACAGGGACAATTGTTGTTCACCGCTGGACAAATCGCACTCGATCCGAAAAGCGGACAAATGGTCGGAACGACTATTCAGGAACAGACCAAACAAGTCTGTGAGAATTTGAAAGCGATCCTGCTGGCTTCCCACACGGATTTCAAGTATGCGGTAAAAACGACCGTGTTCCTGAAGAATTTCAACGATTTTGCGGCAATGAATGAAGTGTATGCAAAATATTTCGGCGAAGCTTCTCCGGCACGTTCCACTGTGGAAGTTGTCCGTCTTCCTAAAGATGCCCTGGTAGAAATCGAAGTTGTCGCCCTCATACCCTAAATGAAACGCCTACAATTATATTCGCTGGTTTGTCTTCTGGTAAATGTCTCGTTCGGATCAGCGCAATATATTTCCAAGTTTGAACGGCCCATTAGTACGCCAATCTTTTTTGCACCCCTTACCGATTCGCTGATCCATCTTAACGAAGATTCACTGATCGCCGCACAGATCGGAAGAGTTGATACGACGGTCCTTCCGCCGAAATCAACAGCGATCGCCATGGTCAGTTCCATGCTTCTTCCGGGTGTCGGCCAACTCTATAATGAATCATACTGGAAGGCACCGGTGGTTTGGGGCTTCGGTTATTATTTCTATTCAGTCTATCGAAACCAGGATGACAAGTATAGAACAAGCCGTTATCAATATGATACTTCCATTACAGTAAAAAATCCGAATGGGGACGCGCAACTGCGAAGTCTGCGGGACTTTTACAAGAATCAACGGAACGAGTTCGGATGGTATCTGGCAATCACGTATGTTTTGAATGTGCTTGATGCGTACGTGGATGCAGCGCTCTATAACTTTGAAGTGAGTCCAAACCTGCAAGGAACGAACGATTGGAGACTGAGGGTCAGCATTCCAATCCGTCGATAAAAATTGTACCACATAAAAACGAAAACACAATGCACAACGAAGCACCTAATTCTCTACAACGTTATACTCCAATGCATAACCGGAGCAATGATGTACATCCAATCTAATATGAAGCGAGGTCTATATGAAAATACGTGATCAAGAGGCCCTTGATTATCATAGTCAAGGACGCAAAGGCAAACTCGAAGTTACTCCCACCAAACCATTCTCCACTCAGCGAGATCTCTCTCTCGCATACACTCCCGGCGTCGCAGTTCCCTGCCTGGAGATCGACAAAAACCCCGACGACGTTTACAAGTACACTGCAAAAGGAAATCTGGTTGCTGTCGTTTCCAACGGCACAGCTGTCCTTGGTCTTGGAAACATCGGACCGGAAGCAGGGAAACCGGTGATGGAAGGGAAAGCGGTGTTGTTCAAAAAGTTTTCGGATATCGACGTGTTCGATATCGAGATTAATGCAAAGACTCCTGCTGAGATCATTAGTGTGGTAAAAGCACTCGAACCGACCTTCGGCGGTATCAATCTGGAAGATATCAAAGCGCCGGATTGCTTTATCGTAGAGGAGGAACTCCGGAAAACGATGAAGATCCCGGTGTTCCATGACGATCAGCATGGTACGGCGATCATCTCTGCTGCTGCACTGCTGAATGCACTGGAGATCACCAAGAAAAAGATCGATGAAGTGAAAGTGGTCTATAACGGCGCAGGCGCGGCTGCAATTGCGTGCGCAAATCTGCAGATCTCTCTCGGCATGAAAAGAGAAAATCTTATCATGTGCGACACCAAAGGGGTGATCTATCAGGGACGCCCCAATGATATGAATCCGTACAAAGAGAAGTTTCAAAGCACCACGAAAGCCCGCACACTGGCGGAAGCGATCGTTGGAGCGGATGTGTTTGTAGGGCTGTCGGTGAAAGGAACATTGACCAAAGAGATGGTGAAGACGATGGCACCGAACGCGATCATCTTTGCCATGGCGAATCCTGATCCCGAAATCACTCCGGAAGAAGTCGCCGAAGTCCGTACGGACGTCATCATGGCGACCGGCCGTTCGGATTATGCAAACCAGGTGAACAACGTGCTCGGATTTCCGTTTATCTTCCGCGGCGCGCTGGATGTCCGTGCGAGCACGATCAATGAGGAAATGAAAAAAGCTGCCGTGAAGGCACTGGCAGCACTTGCAAAAGAAGATGTGCCGGATTCTGTGATCAAAGCGTACGGTGGGAAGCCGATCATCTTCGGCAAGGAATATATCATTCCTAAACCGCTCGATCCACGTGCACTGCGTTTTGTTGCAACGGCAGTAGCTAAAGCGGCAGTGGAGAGCGGTGTTGCTCGAATTCCGATCACCGATTGGGAAAAGTACGGCGACAAACTGGAAGAACGTCTGGGCCGTTCCAAACGGTTCACCAATTTGCTTTTCATGAAAGCACGTCAGAAGATGAAACGGATCATCTTCCCGGAAGGTGAAGAAGAAAAGATTCTTCGAGCGGCACAAATTCTGGTCGATCAGAACATTGCGCAACCAATTCTTGTCGGGAACGAAGAGAAGATCCAAAAGATCATCCGCGATCTGCATCTGGAATTTGACTCCCACGTGGAAGTCGTCGATCCAAAATCGTATCCGCAAAAAGATCAATTCGTGGAGGAGTATTTCAAACTCCGACAGAGGAAAGGTGTGACGAAATTCTACGCCGAACGGACGATGCAGCAGCGCTTTCCATTCTCCATGATGATGGTGCGGCTGGGATATGCGGACGGCGTTATTGCCGGACTCACAACGAATTATCCTGATACCATTCGTCCGGCATTAAATGTGATCGGCATGCGGAAGGGGATACGGAATGTTTCCGGCATGTATGCAGTGATAGCAAAAAAGGGAACATATTTCTTTTCTGATACGACGGTGAATATCGATCCTGATGCCGAAACTCTGGCCGAGATCGCATTATTGACGGCGGAGACAGTCCAACGCTTCGATGTGGAGCCGCATGTTGCGATGTTGTCGTTCAGTAATTTCGGCAGCACAAAGCATGCGCGGTCGGAGAAGATCAAACAGGCCGTTCAGATCATCAAGGCAAAAAATCCGAACCTGATGGTGGATGGTGAGATGCAGGCAGATACCGCCGTGACGCCGGAGATCCTGGAAAAAGAATATCCGTTTAGCACGCTCAAGGGTGCAGCGAACGTTCTCATCTTCCCGAGCCTGAACTCAGCAAACATCGCCTACAAACTGATGGGACGCATTGGTGAAGCCGAATTGATCGGGCCGATACTGATGGGTATGGCAAAACCGGTTCACGTACTGCAACATGGCGCGGAAGTGACGGACATCGTCAATATGGTGGCCGTCTGCGCTGTTGAAGCGAGTGAAATGGAATGATCAACACAGACCCCGCGCACAAAACGCGGGGTTTTTTTGTTATCCTTCAGTATCATCCCCTGCCAATTAAATCCGTTGCCAACTAAACTTGGCAGCGGATTCGTTTGTCCAATGGTGGCTTGAAACAATCGAAAAGGGACCATGAAAAAAGGTATTATTCTTACGATTATTGCCGTTGTACTGCTCGGCGGCACCACTGGATATTATTTCTATTCCAAAAACGGTATTGAAGAAATTCAGTTCCGTTATGAAAAAGTCTCCCGCGGTGATATGCAGGTAGTGGTCACCGCCACCGGTACAGTCAGCGCGGTGCGGACGGTGCAAGTCGGTTCGCAGGTTTCCGGTACGCTGCAAAAAATTAATGTCGATTTCAATGACAAGGTAAAACAGGGACAGATCGTCGCACAGATCGATCCGACTTTTTTGGAAGCAAGTGTACGGGATGCAGAGGCAAGCTTGCAGCGTGCAACAGCGCAGTATAACGAAGCCAAAAGAAGTTTTGAGCGGACCAAAACACTTCTCGAAAAGAATCTTGCCTCGCAGGCGGATTACGATGCCGCCCTTGCACAATATGAAGCAAACGACGCCGCCCGGAAACAATCCGTTGCTCAGGTGGAGCGGGCGAAGATCAATCTGCGGTACGCTACGATCAAATCGCCAATTGACGGCGTGGTGATTTCGCGTGCGGTGGATGTCGGTCAGACGGTCGCCGCCAGTTTTTCAGCACCGACACTTTTCACCATCGCCAATGATCTGACAAAAATGGAAGTGCAAGCCAATGTGGATGAGGCGGATATCGGGAAAGTACAGGAAGAACAAGATGTTTCCTTTACCGTGGATGCATATCCCGAACTTACATTTCATGGCACAGTTCGTCAAGTGCGTCTCTCGCCGAAAGTGGAACAAAACGTCGTCAACTATACTGTCATAATAGATGTGCCGAATCCCGACCTGAAATTGATGCCCGGGATGACAGCAACTGTTTCGATACAGATCATCAAAAAAGAGGAAGTATTGCGCGTGCCAACCGTTGCACTCCGGTTCAATCCTCCCGAAGCGTACATTGAACAGAAAAAAGACTCTTCGCAGGCGCAGGGACAGGGGGGTGCGGAAGATTCTGTCCGTGCAGCCCGGAGAAAACAGTTTGCCGAACGGATGCAGAGAGAAGGAGGCGGAGGAGGATTTGATCCTCAGGCAATGCAGCGCCGTATGGGCGGCCGTTCCTTCAGCCGCATTTGGGTGATGAATGAACGGAAAAAACTCGAATCGGTAATGGTCCGCACCGGTATATCGGACGGAACATTTTCGGAGATTGTCCGCGGT
>Ga0172379_10003655_pt1 | contig 24101 bp, 23 predicted proteins | sample GrowelOW334metaG_FD_119756 | JGI IMG/M metagenome (GOLD analysis project Ga0172379, IMG submission 119756) | Groundwater microbial communities from an aquifer near a municipal landfill in Southern Ontario, Canada - Groundwater well OW334 metaG | ecosystem: Environmental > Aquatic > Deep...
AAAAATCCGGACGTCTGACCAGATCCACCACCAAATTGTCCGTGGTCCAAAGATCGTCTTCGTGAAAAGCCGTATCATAGATCCGCGTCCAGCCGGATTTGCGAAGTTTAATGTCGCCCTGATTCGGGTTCACTTCGAACCAATCGTCGCTTTCCAAACGTTGAAGATCGTGATAAAGATTGGCGCCGGTGGTTGTGATAATATCCACGTAGCCGGCCTTGATCAGAGGAATAATACAAGAAACGCCGAAATCCGCCGGCGTCATGGCGCCCGACATGGCCAAAACGATCGTATGGTCTTTTTCGATCATCCGCCTGTAAATTTCGTAGGCAGTGCGCACTTCGCGGCCGACATACGCGCCGAAAGCTTTTTCAAAAAGCTCGGCGGTGGATTCGGAACCCGTGATCGGTTCGCCCAAAATCCTCTTGCCGACAATTTTTCTTTTCATATTAAAAAACGGCTTCCCTCCGGCCGAAAATAAAAAATAAACAGATTAAGAGCTCTTATTCTCCCCGCTTTCGATTTCCTGTTGGAGATAATGAGGCATGATAAAAACCGCGGCTGAAATCACCGTCGTCCAAAGTCCGTCTTTATTGCCCAGCGCCGATTGCGTGATATTCGTGGTTTTAATTATTTTTCCGCTAGCCTTATATTGTTGTTCGCGTTCATCCCAAGCGCTGGCCGGATCAAATTCAAGTCCCAATGTCGAAGCCAGCATGGAAGCTGCCAAATCTTCGGCGTAGTCCCCGGCTTTCTGATCCGTGTCCCCGAAAGAATGGTGTTCCGAAAGATAACCGAATTGATCCGGGTCCGCCGGAATGGCGCAACCCACCGAGGCCGCGATCAAACGATTCGGTTCATTGGTCGCGTTCCGGCTCATCACAACATAGATTATCTGCCCCGGTTTTATCAACTTTAAACCGTCTTCGCGCGGAATACGTTTGCAACCGGGCGGATAGATGCTGGAAATCGTCACAATATTGAACGGCGCGATACCCGCATCCCGCAAAGCCAATTCAAAAGAAATCAAATATTCTTTATGCACGCCCACTCCTTTGGTAAAAAAAACCCGACTGGGAACCATGTTAGTTTTTAGTTAATTAGTTTTTAATTTTAAATCGCGCCAAGGGCGAAAGACGAATCTTTTTGGTAATACTGCGCGCGCCCCGGATATAGATGGTCTCATTCTTGGTCTTAAATTTTTTGATCTCCCGCTCCAAATCGTCCCGGACTTCGTCAATGGCCGACCAAAGATTGCTTTGCTCCGATTCCACGCGGAAAATTTTTCCCCCGCCGACCGACAAATTGATCTCCGCGCGAAAAACATCTCCTTTTCTTTGGCGGTTAACAATTCTTTCAAGTTCCGCTTCCGCCAATAAAATTTCTTGATTGAAATTTTTTAAAAACTTTTTTAAACTCTCCAATTTTCTTTCCAAATATTTTTCCGTTTTGCCGTCCAGAGAAATATTCTTGCTTTTCAAAATAATTTTCATAAAATAAAAAAATGATCTTCTAATTCAATTATGAATGTTTTTTTAAGAAAGTAAAGAGGAAAACAAAAAAACTTTATTTTTTAACAATTCAATCTTCTGACTTCTTCTTCTAATTCTATTCCAAATTTTTCTTTAACCGTTTTTTTAACGATCTTTATCAAATCCAAAACATCTTGGGTTTTAGCGCTTCCGGTGTTGATAATATGATTGGCGTGTTTCTCCCAAATTTTAGCGCCGCCGATCTCAAAGCCGCGCAAACCGCATTGATCGATCAAAAACCCCACCCCGATCTTTCCGCTTTGAACTTTTTCTCTAAGTTTGGGATAATTTTGAAATAAAGGATCATTTTCTCCTTTAGTCTCGTAATTTTTAAAAGCGCAGCCGGCGCTCGGCCAAGGCGGCGAGTTTTTAACGATCTTTTTGGCCTCGATCAAAACTTTTTCAATCTCTTCTTCTTTCGCTTTTTTAAATCGAAAAACCGCGCTCAAAATAACGAATTCGCCTTTTGAAAAACGGCTGGCGCGATATTTAAAGCCGCAATCCTTAACGCCGATCTCTTTCTCCGAAAAAGAATTAAGATCAAAAACTTTTACTTTTTCCACTATTTGAGAAATATCTTGACCCAGCCGCCCCGCGTTGCCAAAAATCGCTCCGCCCACCGTTCCCGGTATTCCAAATCCCCATTCCAATCCCGAATATCCGTCTTTGATCGACTCCAAAATCAATTTTATCAACGGCGCGCCGGCCGCTGCCTCGATAATTTTTAACTTCCCGTCGCAACTTTTAACTTTTAATTTCTCGCTTTTTATTTTTATCGCCAGCCCCGAAAATCCTTCATCGCCCGCCAAAAGATTGCTGCCGCCGCCGAAAACGAAAAACGGTTGATTTTTTTTCTTTGCCCATTTTATCGCTTCGATTAATTCTTGTCCGTTCTTAACCTCGCAAAAAAAGCGCGCCGGCCCGCCCAGGCGAAAAGTTGTCTGGTTGGCCAATAAAATATTTTCCTGAATATTCGGTTTTTGATGGAAAAAAAACATTTTATAAAATTTTAAATTATTTTAACACATCCGCTCCCGCCTTATACCATTCTAATTCTTTTTTATTTATTTCATACACCATTTCCCGATTTCTCCCCGAATTTAAAAAATCTTCCGCGCTCATATTAAGCCAATGCTTTGTGCCATCGCCATTTATTTCATAAATTCGTTCTTCCTCCTCAACGCGCGCCAACCAGGCATCCTGATACCAATTTTTTTCAAAAACGCTGGTTTCGACGACATTCTGCCATAAAAAATGAGGATACATCGATAAAATTTCCGGCGCTTGCAGCCAACGCTTGAATTTTCCCTTTAAAATATAAACCTTAAAATCGTTTTTGGCGCGGATCAATGAACCGTCGGAATAAGAAGGCTTGAAATCAAGCGAAAGAGGCAAAAGGAATGAATCAAAAGAACCGGCGGATTCTTTTTTTTCTTCTTTCGGCGAAGAAGAAATTTTTTCCGGCGAAGGAAGCGGAGAAGGCGAAATAACCGGCAGAGATTGATCGGGAGGAGAAACAACGGGAACAACGGAAGATGAAGTTTCTTCGTTTCCCGTCAATTTCAAAGAATAAGAAAAAGAATAAACCGGTTCATTGGCGGAAAAACCGGTCGTTTTGCCTTGGGAAAAAGGAATCAAGATCATATCTTTGATCTCGCGGCCAAAATTCGAAAAAATTTCCGAAACCTTGTTCGAAACGCTCAGATCAAAAAATTTAACATATTTTTCGCCGTTGGCTTTGTTTACCAAAGCCGCTATCTTGAATTTGGCGGCGGCCGAGCCGGAAAAAGAAATAGTCAGATCGGAATCGCTTCCCCCGCCGGAAATTTTATAGCCGTGAAGAGACCAATCTTTTAAAGAATCGGAAAAAGAGAAAGAAAAATTTTTATCGGCCGGCAAAATATTGTTCAGCACGGGCGCCATTTTAAGATCGGAAAGGTTGGTATTGAAATAACAATATTTTTGACTTTCGCCCAAAAGACAATTATTGGAAAAATTAGCCAAGGCCCAATTCAAAAAAATATCATTGAATTTTTCGTTAAAACCGGATTCCGCCAACGATTGATCGATGCTGGGGATGCCCGCCAATTCGTTTTTCATCATTTTGCTCAAAACGCTTTGGCCGTAGCGGCTGACAAAATATTGCATAAAAAGATTAACTGGTCCGTAATCGGCATTCTCATCTTTCCATTCGGTCATTGAATTGGAGGAATTTTGCAAAAATTCTTTGGTTCTTTTTTCCAAATTGCTGCCAGCAAAATTATCGTCATAACCCAAAAGAGTCGAGGTGTATTCGGAACGGGCCTCATTCAACCAAACGTCATCAACAACATTGCGCAATCTTTCTTTTTGATAGAAAGTGATAAGATGCTGAAATTCATGAGCCAAATAAACTTTTATTTTCGGCGTATTCAAAAAAGAACTATTCAGATAAATAAGCTCGTTTTCATTGGAAAGAGGTAAAACGCTTTTGGGGAATTCATCGGTATTGTCGAAATAGCCCCCAGCGTTATCTTTCATTTTAAAAATTAACACCGCTATCCGGGATTCGCTATCGATACCGGGGCTCCATTCCGAACCGAAAATCCTAGTGAGTCCGGGATAGATGGTTTGGTCAAATTCTTTCAAAAGACCGAGCGCTGATTGAGTGACGGCTTCCCGATCCGATAATTTTTCCCAATAGTCATCATCAACAAAAAAAACCGCTTTGTCGCCAAAAAAACGCAAGGTGGCTTTAATCTGAGAACGGCCCGCCGAGTCAAAAGTCGAAGAAATATTGAAAGTTTTTGTTTCTCCCTGCGTGAAAGCCCAAGAAGGATGCGCCAAGCCAAAAAACGCCAAGAGCGCCAAAAAACCAAAAAACAATTTTAGAGCCGTCGATTTTCTTTTCAACATTTGATTATTTTATAATAACAAAAAAAATGTCTTTTTAAAAGATTGCCAGAAAGCCAAAAAGAATGTAGAATTAAAAAGTCTTATGAGCGCTTTAATCAACAAAATAAAGACTTCAATATTAGTGGCCGGCGATATTTTAACGCTGTATCTGGCGCTTTTTTTAACGCTGTTTTTGAGATACGGCAATAATTGGAACGAGATCCGAGAAAACCACTTTATCGCTTTTTCCGTTATTTATTTTTTCTGGCTTCTTGTTTTCTATATTATCGGGCTTTATGATCTGAGCATCGCGCGCAATAATATTTATTTTTTTGTGACTCTCGCCAAAGCTCTCGTCATCAACGCTTTCTTGGCCGTCGCTTTTTTCTATTTCTTTTCTTATTTCAACATTACTCCGAAAACCAACCTTTTCATTGATTTGATACTTTTTGCGATATTTTTTATTCTCTGGCGCCGATTTTATAATCAATTTGTCAAAACATCAGCTTTATTAAATAACGTTCTGGTCATCGGCCAAAGTCAAGAAAGCCAAGAATTGATAAAATATATAAAAGATAATCCGCAACTGGGCTACCGCATCAAAAAAATCGTCGATCCCAAAGAAGTAAGAATCCTTTATGATCTTATTGATGCCATCGTTCAAGAAAAAATCCAAATAGTAGTCACGAGCGTCGATCCGAGAAAGGACGCGGAACTTGTCCGAAATCTTTATCAATGCATCCCTTTGAAAGTGATGCTGGCCGATCTGCCGAGTTTTTATGAAAAAATTACCGGGAAAATTCCCATTTCCGCGATTGAAGAAGTTTGGTTTTTGGAAAACCTAATGACCGGCCGGAAAGTTTTTTTTGAAGCTTTGAAAAGAGTCATCGATATTTTAGCTTCTTTGGCATTAGGACTCTTCACTTTGCTGATTTTGCCGATTGTTTCCATTTTGATAAAAATAAATTCTCCCGGCCCGATCTTTTATCGCCAAAAAAGAGTCGGCCAGGACAACCGGATATTTGAAGTTTTGAAGTTTCGAACCATGTTTATGGACGCGGAAAAGAATGGCGTCCAATGGGCGCGGAAAGACGATCTTCGGATAACCGGCGTCGGGAAATTCTTTCGAAAAACAAGGATCGATGAATTGCCCCAGCTTTGGAACGTCTTGCGCGGCGATATGGCGTTTGTGGGTCCGCGGCCGGAACGTCCTGAATTCGCTTTTTCCAACGAACTTTTGGCCAAAATTCCTTTCTATCAGATCCGCCACACCATTAAACCCGGCCTAACCGGTTGGGCTCAGATCAAATATCCCTATGGCTCCTCGATCGAAGATACCACTCAAAAATTGCAATACGATCTTTATTACATCAAAAACCGCTCTTTGGCGCTGGAACTGGCCATTATTTTAAAAACCATCAAAATAATTTTGAGCGGCGGAGGCAGATAAGACAAAACAATTAAAGATCTTTTTCCACTCCAATCGCTCCCTCAGGACAATAGAGAAAACAATTACCGCAAGAATTGCATTTTTCCAAATCGATTTCCGGCAAAGGCGAGGCAAAAACGCCATGTTTCCAGCCGAATTTAATGGCGCCGACGGGACACTTAACAAGGCAAATTCCGCAGCCTTTGCAACGCTCGGGCGCCAAGAATCCCCGTTTGCCGGCGCCTTTCAATTCAATTAATCCGGATTGGGGCCGAAAATTCGGCTGAGAAAAATTTCCTTCTTCCAAAACGCTTTGATATCCCGTTAAGAAAGCCTCTTGGCTTTCTTTTTTTACGGATTCTTCTTTCAGTTTTTTTTCAAGAATCTTTTCCGTTGCTTGCCAAACCGATTCGGCCGGCAAACCGATCAATTGACTGATCTTTCCCAAGATTATCAAATTGGCCGAACGCAGAGAAAATTTTTCACTGGCCAATTTAACGGCCGGCAGGCCAAAAAAAGAATCTGTTTTTGTTTTTTTACCGATTTCCTCCGCGGCCATCAGGGAACTGTCAAAAATAACTTTTGTTTTTTCCCCAATATATCTTTCGGCCGCCAAAACAGCCCTGGGGAAAAGAATCAACAGCCAATCGGCGGTTTGAAAAAGAGGATAGCCGATCGGCTGTTCGTCCAATATAATAAAAGCCATTGAAGGCGTTCCGCGCTGTTCAACCCCAAATTGAGGAATGGATGAAACTTCCCATCCTTTTTCAACGATCGCCAAGGCCAAAATTTTGGCGATTGTTTGAACGCCCTGTCCGCCCATGCCGGCAATAACGATCTTAGTTTTTTTCATGATCCTTTTTTTATTTCTCCCAAAGGATAATCTTTTTCCATTTCTTTTAACCGCTTGAAACCGGAAGCCGCGTCGGTTTTCCAATTAACCGGACAAACGGACAATATTTCCAAAAAAGAAAAACTTTTATTTTTCAATTGATTTTCCAACGCTTTTTTTAACATATCTTTAAGTTGGAAAAGATTATTGACGGACGCGCGGGCAACCCACGCTTTTTGAGCAGCGATTTGCCTCACCAGCTCCGGCCCCTTAAACCCGGCCCCCAAAGCAATGTCTTTTCCCTGAGGAGAAGTGGCCGTTTTTCTCCCGGCCAAAGTGGTGGGCGACATTTGCCCGCCGGTCATGCCGTAATTTTCATTGTTTATCACAATAACCGTAATGGGAGCATTTCTGGCAGCGCAATGCAACAATGATTGCAGACCGATTGCGTAAGCCCCGCCTTCCCCCATATAAGCAACTGCTAAACGCTCTGGTTGCGCCATTTTAAAACCCGCCATAACCGAAGCTGTCCGGCCATGATGAGTTTGCACGGTATCTATATCAAAAAAATCCCAAGCCAAAAGAGAACAACCGATATCAATGCCCAAGATCGTTTTTTTCTGAACGCCCAATTCATCAATAACCGTTCCCAGTTGTTTTAAGGCCGAGGCGTGGCCGCAACCGGGGCAAAAAAGCCGAGGTTCGGTTTTTTGCTTATAGGATTTTGGAAAAAATTTTTTCATACAAATTAACGGATCTATCTGTTTATTTACTCGTTATTTCTGTTATTTCTTCCGGCGTAAAAGCTTGGGCGGGCCGGGCAATCTCAATAATCTCGGTTTCTAAACCGAAAAGTTCATATTTGATAATCCGCGAAAATTGATTCAACGAAGATTCAAAAATATAGATTTTTTTAACTTTGGAAACGATCTTTTTTAAATTTGGCGCGTCGAGAGGATTAAGGGTGATGGGCCGCCATAAACCGGCTTTAATATTTTTTTGCCTCAATTGCGCCACGGCGGTCTTGGCGGCCGCCGCCACCAAGCCGTGAGCCAAAATCAAAATATCCGCTCCGTCCGTCATAAAATTTTCCGAAGCGGCGACAATCGGCGCGGCTTTTTTCCAATCAACGATATTCTTTTTTAATACTTGGCCCAATGATTCTTCGGAACTGTAACAATTTCTTAAATTACTGAAAGTCCCTTCTTTTAAAATCGAATCGTCTTTTAAGATCTGATTATCTTTTCTCTTCAATTCTATTTTTGTCCTGGTTTTGCCCAAATATCCATCGCCTAAAATAATCGTCGGGAAACGCCAACGCCAAGCGGAATCAAAACCCTTTAAAACCAATTCATACATTTCTTTGACCGAAGAAGCCGAATAAACGATTCTTAAACCGTCGCCGTTTCCTCCAAAAGCCGCCAGGTTAACTTCTTGTTGGGAAAAATTGACCGTGCCGGTCGAAGGTCCGCCGCGCTGCATCATGACGCCGACAAAAGGCAAACGCATGCCTTCGGCCATAGCTAAGGCGTCTTGCAATAAAATATGTCCCGGGCCGGCGGAAGCGACAAAAGCTCGAACGCCGCCCAAGACCGCTCCCAAAACCCCGAAACCGGCCGCAATCTCGTCTTCGGTTTGCAAATATTGCAAATTCTTGTCTTTCTCGGCGCGAGCGATCCAAGATTCTAAAATTTCCGAAGCCGGCGTTATCGGATAACCAAACATTATCCGCGCGCCCGCATCAATCGCGCCCAAAGCCGCGGCTTCATTGCCGGAAATAAATAATTTTTGGTCCGCCGTTTTTTGATTCATATTCAGATTTATATTTTTCGAGCGACTACGTATAAATTCAGATATCTTTTGGCGCTGGGGATCATGAACAACCAGATTATCAAGGCCGGCAAACCGAAAATAAGCCAATCTTTGATTCTTGCCAAGAGTTGCAATCTTTTTGCCGTTATCTGAGCTTGATCGCCCGGAAAAATTCTTTCCCCTTCTTTTCTTTTTTTATCTTTATACTTGCCTACCAAATTAAAAGAAAATAATCGGCCGTAGCGAAATCTCAATTTCATCAAGATCGGATTCAAGCCTTCGCTGCGCCTGGCAATATAGGATATCTCAAAACCGTTCCTTAATAAAAATTTTTTAATTGAGGCTCTGTCCCATCTGGTCAAATGCCTGGGCGGGACATCCGCCGTCATCAACCAATCCGCTCTTTTGCGATACGGCATAGCCATAGCGATATATCCCCCGGTCTTTAATAATTTCTTAACCAAACCGATAAATTCAAAATGATCGTCCAAATGTTCAAAAACATCAAAAAAAGTTATCAGGTCAAACTCTTTTTCTTTGTTTTTCTCATAATATTCTTTCAATTCGACCGCTTCGACCTTATTTAATTTAAAAATCTCTTTGGCGGTTTTGACCGCTTCGCGGTCAAAATCAATTCCATTGGCTTCCCAGCCATTCTTTTCCGCGTAGAATAGGAAATCGCCCGTGCCGCAACCGATATCCAGAACGGAACCGGCGAAAGGTTTTAAAAAACCAATAATCTTTTTATAATTCCAGATCGGTTTTAAATTCGGATCGGCGTTCCGGCTGGCATACCGCTCATCTTTTTCATACCACTCTGCTCCGGGATTTTTTAAGGGTTGCCAAAACCAAGCTTGGCATTCGCAACATTCGTAGAGTCTGTATTCTTGACCGGCAATTTTATCCGAATAAGATCTTAAAAAATTAAAATTAGATTTTTGGCCGCATACCGGACAAATGCTATTTTTGGTAAAACCATGATTATTTTCCATATATTCCTTTTCTTAAATCACTGATTCCTTTTTTCTCCAATTTTATTCTTTTTTTCATCTCGTCTGTTTTATAAGCATTTCGAATCAATTCCCGCCATTTTCTCGGATTATCTTTTATCAGTATTTCTTCCGCCGCCAGCAATTTGACGCGTCCAGTTTGAAACATTTTTTCATACTCATTATCACTTGAAATAAAAGCTCTGATCCTAGGTAAATGATACCTGTTGGAAATAATATTTATCCGATGAATTCCATCTTTAATCAGTATTTTCTTAAGAGCTGACAAACTTTGCCAAGTATTCTCCGATTTCTCTTCCAATACGATTTTTTCTCCCGAAACCCCCAAATCCAGCAACTCGTTTTTAATAATTTTAGCCAAAGTGGGCGCTCCGAGCATTTTTTTTAACTGTCCTTTGCCTCCTAAGGCCAATAAAATTTGACCAGGATTTTTCAAATATAAAGAATAGGCCGCCAAAATTCTTAACCTGTCTCCAATTACTCCAAATTTATCTTTCTCATCCAGGTTGCTGGTTCTCCATCGACCATTTTTATCTTTTCTTAAATAACCGCCCAAAATCGCAATCCCTTCTTTGAATTTTGGCAAATATTGAAAATCTTCTAAATTTTGCGGCCTGGATTTTAATGACTTCTTTTTTATCTGGCCGACTAGTTGCCGAGATACCAAGGCGGCCAACCCGGCTAATTTATTGATCAAACCGCCTTTATCATCTTTTTTTGAAATATTAATTTTTTTTTGGATTAAAATATCTCCCTTGTCCGCTTCCTTCGTCAAGTAGTGGGCGGTGATACCCGTTTTTTTCTCCTGGTTGAACAAAACCCAATCGAAAGGCGTAGCCCCCGCGTATTTTGGCAGAAGCGACGGATGGAGATTAACGCAATAAGGAACCGAAGAAATTATTTCTCCAGGGATAATTTTATGGAAAGTGGAAACCAAAATCAAATCAGGCGAGCAATCTTTTATCTTTTTTTCTATTTCATTCCAGGAAAAATCATCATAAACTTCCAATCCCAGCCTTTGGCAATATTCGGTCAAATTTTCTTCTGGATAATAAGGGAATGGCCCCTTTTCTTTTCTTGTCAGAATAAAACAAACCTCGCATGATTCCTTCAACAAAGCATCCAACGTTCTATTCCCAAAACCGGTAAGAGCGAACAAAACTACTTTCATAATTTAAATTTAATTTAACAAATGCCGCCACAAAATTCCTTCTCCTTCTTTAATATTCTCATTGATTTTTTTACCCAAGATAACATTATAATATCTCGGTTCCAATCCCCGGCCCAATTTTCCCGGTCGGATAATCACAATATTATTTGAAGATAATTTTTCTCCTTTTTTGATGTGTCTGGCCGCCTGAATCGATCTTTTAGAAACTTCAATCAGTTCCTCTTCGCTTTTTAAAATTCTGTTCTCCCTGAAACGCAAAGCGGCTTCAGTTTGCCTGATTGAAAGCACCATTTGCTTAAGTTCTTGCGGTTCCAAAGCATAAGAGTGGTCGGGGCCGATCAACTTTTTATCCAACGTAAAATGTTTTTCAATAATATTTCCGCCGATAGCGGTCAAGGCCACGGGCAAAATTATAGGATCGAGACTATGATCGGACAAACCAAAAGGACAATTAAAGATCTCACCCAAATATTTAGCAAACATCAAATTAGTGTCCTCAATTTGAGCCGGATAATTCATAATATTATGCATCAAAATTATCTCGTTGTGATGGCGTCTGATAACGCCAACCGTTTCCTCAATGTCTCCGGCAGTGCAAAGGGCCGTAGACAGAATAATCGGTTTTTTCTTTTTGGCGATGTGTTCAATCAAATTGACATCATTGCATTCACTGGAAGCAACTTTGAAAGCGATAATTCCCGCTTTCTCCAAAATGTCGACTGATTGTTCATCAAAAGGAGTGCATAAAAAATCAAGGCCTTTTTGCCGGCAGTATCGAACCAGCTTTGGCACCCATTCGGGCGGCATCTCCATGGATTTAATCAAATCGTGAATATTCTTATAGCGGTCAGCCAAAAATTTAGCGCTTTGGGCTTTTTTAGGATATAATTTTTCCGCTCTGAATAATTGGAATTTTACCGCGTCGGCTTTTGCTTCAACAGCTACGTCAATCAATTTTAACGCTGTTTTCAAATCGCAGTTATGATTGCTGCCGGCTTCAGCGATTATATAAACCGGGTGGCCGCTTCCAATCGTCTTTTTACCAATTTTTATTTCTTTCATAAAAAATAATTTAATAAATATTTAAAAATCGTAATCCGTGCACTCTCGGCAACGCTCCAAATCATGTATCTTTCCTCTTTTATTCAAATCAAGAAGATATTTTCTGACCGTAGAATTCCAAATCTCGTATAACGTATTGCTACCCACATTTCCCATTAGCAGTTCCCCGTTGTAAGCGTCTTCGCAAGGATGAACATCTCCAGTGGAAATAATAGTGCAATCGCCTTTAGAAAGACGGCTGCATTTTTTCATCGGCAACCGCTTGCGCTGCCTTAAGCCATATTGGTTATTGGGCAAATCGGCATATTCCAAATTACTGATACTGACCATTTCACCGGTCTGATAAAACGCTTCCAGAAATTCATTGACGTTTTGATGAGTTCCCTCTTGATCAATCATTTTAATATTGATAATCGGCCCCTTACCCAATTCTTTTTTACGTTTCAATAGAAAATCCAAATGCCCTCGAACAACTTTATAAAATTGCTTAGGCGAAACGAAACCGAAAGTTTCTTCATTAGTGCCGTGTAAAGAATAATTCAGAAAGTTTACCTTGGATTTTAAGATAAATTCAATGGCGTCCTCATTAAAAGCCACGCCATTGGTGCTAAACCAAACCATCTCAATATTCTTTTTGCTAGTCGCATAATTTACTAATTTTTTCCAATCAGGATGCAAAACCGGCTCGCCCAGACGGAAAAGCCAGACACCCTCAACACCGTATTTGTCTAATTCATCAATCACCTTAAAGAACATTTTTTTATCAAGATGGGAAGATGACCGTCTCAAATCGCGTCTGGGGCACATCCGACAAGTCATATTGCAATAGGAAGTTGTTTCAACCAAAACACGATTAGGGAAATCTTTTCTTTGCGACCAATCACGGCTAGAAACTCGCCTGATAGAAATTATTTTTAAACCCATCTTGGCATATTTTTTAAGCCGCGCCAAATTTTCCCTGCCGGGCAGAATTTCTAATTTTTGGTTCACTTCCACTTTTTCCATCTTCTTAATTCGGTCATAGTCAATGGGCCGGTTAAAATTACCTTCTATATATTTTTCGGTTTTGATAAATTCCATAAATTTATTATTGATGAGACGATTTTTTTAAATTTATATTTATTCTATTTCTTTTCAACATACACGATGATATCCCGACCAATCCCCTGTTCGGCGAAAGATCGAAAAAGATTGCGCTTGAAATCATTATCGTGCTTTTTCAATGTTTTTTCAAATAAGACCCTCTTTTTATGAATTGTTTTGCCAATTTTAGGATGACCAACATATTGCTCGCCAAAAAGGATAAATATTTCCAGAGGAAATGAAGCTTCCTTTAAAAAGACTTTAAAGCCCGATCTATTAACCAATTTAACCAATTGCGGGACGGAAAAATAATTTATGTGCTGCGGCGCGCTAATCCACCAAGATTTCAAATTATATTCCTGATTGGCGATCACCTGTAATTTATTAAATTCGTTCGGCACTCTGATTATGAGCAAGCCATGGTCTTTTAAAACATAATTTTTGATGATTTTTAAAGTTTTATAAGGTTCCCGCAAATGTTCGAACACGTTCAGCATCACGACAACGTCATATTTTTCCTTAATAACATCTTTTAAATTTTCGATATCCGCCTTAATGACGTTAATTCCCGCTTTTCTAGCGCTATCCACCGCGTCCTGAGCCGGATCCAAGCCGAATCCATCGTATCCTTTTTTTTGACAATATTTCAAAAAGTCTCCATAGCCGCAACCGATGTCGATAATTTTTTTGCCTGACACTCTTTTCTCTATAATTTCAAATAAATCATCATACTGCATTTGAAAAAAATAGTCTTCTTCTTGATGAACCTTCTTTGAGCTGTCGTTTATCTGCCGGCTGTAAGCCTGGCTATAAAAACGCTCATTATAATATTTTCTAAGCTCTTTCAAAGACGGCACTGGATCAAGACGATAGTAACCGTGTTTTTTATCCAATTTTATTTTATATTTACCGTCATCAAATAAAATATCGTTTTTCATGATTGAAGATCAATACCTTTTAACAAATTAATTGATTTTTCCCGACCGCAATTGAATATCAAATCCACAATCGACAAATGTGAAATAAAATTACCGAAAATTTGTTGATAAACGGGGTGTTCAAAACGCAACGGAATCAAAGTAATTCCTTCCCGCCGATATGAATCCGCCGCTAACTGCATATATTCACCCGCGCCTTCAGCATATAAATAATCCGTTGCTTTCGTTTTTTTCAACAAAGCGATAATTTTTTCGTTTTTATGAAACTGAGCGGTTCCCAATTCCGACGAAAGGCAAAATTCGGTTTTTATTTCCAAATATGAACAGATGCTTTTTATAATAAGGATATTCAAATCCATAATTTTCTCGGGTCGACTGTCAAATATTTCTTTTAATTGCGGGAAATATTCCTGAAAAAATGGCGTCTTAGCATAGTTATGTTCAAAGGCCTTAATATGTTTTCTTGTCCAGTCTTGGGAATAATCGATTTTTACCTCATTGATTTTTTGCTCCGATTTTTTCATCACTGGCACTGTCAGCATCAATTCGCCGTTCGCCGATTTGATTCGGTTCCTGCATTGCCAGGAACGGTTTTTGAATTTAACATCGTCCAAAAATACAAATTTATCAGCCCAATCAATGGCCTTGAAAAAACCGATCCAGGGCAAATAAGTTGGCTGGAAAATCGAGACTTTCATTTTAACTTCCTTTCTTTTATTTTATTGACGGATTTTTCTAATAACGAAATATATATTAAATAGCCGTCATCGGGTTTGCTGTTTTTTATCAAAAATTTTATAACTTTGAAGTCCTCTTTGTTGTCCAGAGTCAATCGAAAACCGGAAAAATTTTTGGGCGAAGAAGAAAAAAAACCTTTTTTGAATTTTTTATTTTTAACAATAAAGGTGGTTACATGCTCTCGATCCGGTTTTAGTTTGGCCTCGGACGCCGCTAGCCGCAAAACATCCCGACTGAAAATTTCGGCCGCCGTGCCATCGGGAAAAATCGTATCTGGATTGACAACATAATCGTATTTGTTTTTTTTGTAAAAATCTATTACCCGATCGATCAAAACCGGATCAATTAAGGGGCAATCACCGGTTATTCTGACAACAGTAGAATACTCGGGATATCGCAAGGAACACCGATAATAACGATCCAAAACATCGTCTTCCGAGCCCCGGAAAAAATCAACTTTGATTTGTTTGCATAGCTTGACAATCCTATCATCCATTTTCTTGACGGTAGTCGCCACCACAACTTTATCTATTTTCTTGGATCGCAAAATTCTTTTTATTTCATATTCCAACATGGAAATTCCATTTACTTTCATCAAAACCTTCCCCGGCAAACGGGTTGAATTCATTCTCGCTTGAACAATAGCTATTGTTTTCATATCTTGACTGCTAAATTAATGTAAGAATTCGGACTCGGCCAAAAATTTATCGACATCTCTAAATAAAATAGTTTTGAATCCAATTTTTTTCCCGGCTTTAATGTTTTTTTCCGAATTATCTATAAAGAGACAATTCGCCGGCTTTAATTTCATGATTTTTAAAATTCTTTCGTATGGCTTCCGATCGGGTTTGATTGACCGGACATCGGCGTCGCAACTATAAACTTGAGCATCAAAATAGACATCCAGATCATGTTTGGTTTGAATTCGATCACGCATTTCCGGGGTCAAATTAGATAACAAGCCCAATTTATATCTTTTTTTTAATTTTAAAATCAAATTGAAAATTTTTGGATATATTTCATATGAATCCAGATATGCCCGAGAAAGAATTTTTGGATTTATAGCAGTATCTTCTTTTAAACCGAAAAAATGCATAATAGCCTGCCAAAATTCTTGGCTGTTATATCTTCCTGTATAATAATCCAGACAGATATCTTTGGTTTTTTCCATTATTTCTTCCGGACTCATTGATAATCGGAATTGCAAGGCTTTTAAAGCAAATGGTTCGCCCTCTTTGCAACAAACCCCCCCCCAATCGAATATAATTCCCTTAATTTGATTCTTGTCTTTCATAATTTTTATTGGACATCCCTTATGGTTCTGGGGGCTACAATTTCTCCCTCCAATTCCCGCTTTAATTCTTGATAATCTTCTTTATAAGCCGCCAATTGGTCGCCGATTAATTTAAATTTTTTTATTATTAAATCTATATCCTTTTTGGTATGTTTATAGCCAATCGTCATTGAAGAACTGAATAAAATTCCTGCTTTGTTCATTTCTTGGTAAATAAAAGTTTTGACGATTCTTGACTGATAATCGTCTTTAATTAGGATTTTCATTATGGGATGAGGACCAAAACCGATAAATTCCAAAGGCAAACCAAGACTTCCTATGATTTTATTTGATTCTTCTATAAAATAATTCCCTAATTGATGCATGTGTTTATGGACATTTTTTGCCTCTCGCATCATATTGATACACTCTATGGAAGCGACCAAACCAGGAATAAACCCGCCAAAAGTCATAGAAACAAAGATTTCATCCATTCTTTTCATATATTCCGCTTTACCACAGATGACGGCTATCGGATAACCATTGGAAATTGCCTTGCCAAAACAAGCGATATCAGGAATAACGTTAAAATATTCTTGAGCTCCGCCGAGCGACCATCGAAATCCCGTTACTAATTCATCGAAAATCAAAATCGCCCCATTTTGATGAGTCAACTCTTTTACTTTTTGCAGAAAATTATCTTTTGGCGCCTCATCAGAAGCGGGTTCTAAAATTACGGCGGCGATTTGATCTTTATACTTTTTAAATACTTGCCTCAACGATTCAATGTCATTATATTTGAAATCATGAGTCATGGTCTTTATAATTTCCGGAATTCCATTATTCCGGCCTGTTTTAGTACAGATACTCCAATCTTGCCAACCATGATAACCGCATTTGGCAATATGATCCCTTTGAATAACATGACGAGCCAATCTGACAGCTCCGCTGGTTGCATCATTTCCGTTAAGAACAAATCTGCTCATTTGCGCACACGGAACAACTTTCCTTAACAATTTGGCTAATTCCAACTCTTTTTCCGAAGGAAGAGAGAAAATAGTGCCCAAATCAATTTGTTTTTTTACTGCCCTGTCAATTCTTGGATTGGCATAGCCGAAAATCATCGGACCCAAAGCCAACAAGGTATCCAGATATTTTTTATTGTCTGCATCCCACAAATAAACACCCTTGGCTTTTTTTATGACCGGCGGGGTTACCCCAATAACATATTGACTTGGATTTTTACTCAAAGTTTGGGCGCCGGAAGGAATATAATCCAATATTTTTTTTAAATATTTTCTTTTATCCATAGTTTTGTTCTAATTTTTATCCGGCCAAAAATAATCAATTTCATCGAAAGCCGCCAAGAATTTTGGCAAATCACCGGCCCATAATTCATTCTTATCCAAATAAACGGCGTTTAAAACATAAAGTAATTTTATCAAAAACTCATCTTTTAATAATAACGGCAATGCCCTGATTTGATCATTGGTTAATTTTTTAATTCCTTCATATTTTTTAATAAATATTTCCCTTAATTTCGGAGCTTCGTTTCGGGCAAGTTTTGGCTGGCCGATAAAAAACTGCCGGCCAAAACGATAAATAGCAGACGCTATGTCTTTTCCATGGTTGTGGATTCTGATACTGTCAAAATCAAGAATGGCATCTACTTTGTCATGACGCATTAAAATATTATGAGGATGCAAGTCTGAATGGATAATTTGATTTTTTGCACCGCTTATATATTTTTTTTGTTTTTCAACTTCCCGTACTGCGCTCAAGATTAATGGCAACTTTTGCATAATGAATTTATCAATTTCGGTTTTGTTCTTTTTGCCGGATATCGCATCCGCTATTTTTATAAAATCAGACTCTGAATATTTTTTTATCACATTGTAATAAACGCCGGACCTTTTATTTTGCGCCTTAATTTTGGAAAGATAGAAATCGTTCAAAGAATCGAAGCCTAGATGCATTTGGGCAATTGCTTGGGCCAAATTTTGAAAAGCTTTAATTGACGCGGTAAAATGGGTCGATTCTACGAATTCAAAAACGGAATAAATATTTTCATCCAAAACAATACTTAATTTTCCTTTTTTACTTCTGACTATCCGAATCACTTTTACGTTTTTTGAGGCTAAATCGTTCAATAAATTCAAATAAAAATCGACTTGTTTAGTGTTTTTCAAAAATTTGTGTTTTCTCAAGAGAATTTTTTTGATTTTTCCGCCTAACTTAAGAATAATTTTGTAATTTTCCGAATTAATCTCTTTCCTGTCCAACTGAGAAACTTCTTTAATTTGATAACTTTCGTAATATTTGCCCAAGATATCGTAAAAAACAGCCTGATTGTCATGATTGGCTTTATAATTTATTTTTGAATCAGAAAAATTATCTTTCTGAAAAATTTTATACATAATTTTTATTTTTTCCACAAACTGGGAAAAATTATATTTTTTTCCATTTCCACGAATTTGTTTTTTAATTCTTCAACGCATTCCCGGCAACCGACCGGTTGTTCACTTAGGGTGATATTTTGCACCAGCTGATCAATATTATCCACACCAAAAACCGTAAAATCAATATTATCATTAGTCAAAGAAAACATCAATGCGGCTTGCAATCTGGTTAAACCATATCGGCCAATAATTTCATCCAAATCCCTGAAATATCCTTTGGATTTACTCAAATAGGGCGGAATTTTATTCTCCGGCATAAAAAATAATCCTTGTAAGAAAGCGCTCCGGGCGAAAACCGTCACTTTGTTTTTTTTCGCCAATCTAAAAAAATCCGTCCGATTCAACCTTTGGTCAAAAATATTATAAGGAATCTGAATATAATCAATTTCTTTAAGTTTAACGGCATAGAGAGCGTCTGTTTCTTCATAGATGGAAACTCCGATGTTTTTAACTAATCCTTGTTTTTTCAAATTGCATAATGAATTGATAATTTTGTCCTCTCTTACATATTCGGGCGTGTGAAGAAGAAAGCCATCAACACAATTCCTTTTCAGCCGATCCAAAGAGTCGCGTAAATTAGCGGCTATAATATCGTCTACCGAGCCTTTGTTTCCTGAAATAATATTAGGCCTCAATTTTGTTATTATTTTAGTTTCTTCTTCCAGCTTACTTTCCCCCAAAAGCTCCTCGGCATTGCCATAAGCAAAAGCCGTGTCAAAGACCTTAATTCCTTTTCTGCGGGCAAAATCAATTATTTCAAGAGAATTTTGTTTTGACGGCTTGCCATTGATGTTGTTTATTCCATAGTCCAAACCGAATTGCACCGTGCCCAAAGCTAATTTATTGACTAAATTTTTCATATTTTTTGAGCTTGCGACAAAAGATTATAATGTTTTTCTCTCATAAATAAAGATTTGATCATGCCGCCGAAACCTTCTTTAAAGTGGGCTATATTCAGTTGTTTTTGACTAGGTGACCAATACGGCTGGTGTCCAATTTCATAAAAAGAAAATTTTTGTTTTTTCATCCAAAGAATTGATTCCCACTCTAAAAAATGCCGAATAGGCATTTTATCGCAATCAGGATCATTGGCGGCGGAAAAAGCGTAAACCTGATTCTTATAAATAGAATAATATTCAAAACCGACTTTCTTTTCATCAAGTTCAACCACAGCCAGAAATGCAAAGCCCTTCTGAAGCCAATCGCACATCAGTTCGAAAGTAATACCGGGACGCGTTTTCCTGCCGGCAGCCCGGCGATGCATTTCCTGATAAGCCCAGAAAATGTCACCGGTCAGATTCTGAGAAGTGAAAAAATTAACTTTTAATTGGCTGCTCTTAAGAATACTGCGACGGTGGTTCCGCCGAAGATTTTTCCATAGCTCATCTTGAGTTTTTCTCAAATCGATGATCTGGCTTGAGACTGGAATATCAATGTAACCAAAATCCAAAAAAATATCCGGAGATATTTTTTTATTTAAAGAATTATCTGAAAGAGGAGAGCATACAAATCTGGATAACGACGCCTTTTCTTGACGAGCCAATTCGTCTATTTTACCGAGAATGAATTCAAAAATTATCTTCCTTTCCCCCAAAGAAATGGAATTTTTCAAAGCCGGAGCCGGAGTAGCCCATCCGCCAAAAGAAAATTCTTTAACATTTTTATCCGGATAAAATTCCAGGGTCAAAGGAACAATAGCCATAATTTGATCTTGTTTATAAACTAAAAAACTAAAATCTTGAGTCTTCAAATCCGGTCTGTAATGTCTGGTGTAATTCAACCAATCTGCCGTATGCCAAAACCAGGCATCATTGCTTTTCAGACAAAAATTATTCCAATCTTGAAATTTATCTTCAGTCAGTTTTATTAATTTAAAATCCATGCTATTCCTTGATAATTTTTGTAATTGAATCTGCTATTTTAAAAAACAATTCATCATCAATCCCGCCATGGCAAGGCACCCAAATTACCGGCGCAAAATTCGGCGCCAGCATATTTCTGGCAATATCAAAACGATATAACCCCGTTCTGACATTCATCTCTTTCAAGGCTTTTAAGATTTCTTCATTCTTGGATTCCGGGCAATGGATCGGAATGACATACGGCGTAACGCCGTCTTTTTCCAGATGATCGCAAACGCCCAAACCCTTCATTTTATCCAAAAAATATCGATAACGTTTTTGTCTCAAAATAATCTCCCGATCTATTTTAGCCCGAAACAATCGCTGAGCAAAAAAACTCGGCCTCAGCGCTTCCCCGTATAATGAATAAGACATACTCATTAATAAAGAAGCATATTTCTTAAAAGCGCTGTTGCGGGAAAACAAACCTTTTTCGGACAAAAATTTGACCGAATCTTTCATAAAAGTCGCGCCAAGCGGCGTTTCTTTTATCAATTTATCGGCGAAAACGGGAAAATCGCCGAATTTCGACTTGACTCCGCCCAGCGCGAAACAGAAAAACCACTTGGAAAAACTGTAAATCGCGAAATCGCCAAAAGTCCCCAACAATTGGCCTTTATATCGGCTGTCTAGCGCGTGCGCGCAATCCTCGATCACGATAAGATTTTTTTCGCGCGCGAACGCCATTATTTTATCCATATCTTGGGGAAAACCGTATTGATGATAAACCAATAAGACCTTTGTCCTTTCGGAAAATTTTTTCGCCGGGAAAGCGAAAGGTTGGATCTGATTATAAACCCAATAGCCGACCCAATCCGCCACCATCACTTCATCGAGTTTATTGGCAATGATTCCTTTTTCTTTCAAATATTGCAAAATTATGGCCAGCGCCCCCTTTCCCGAACCGACCAATTTGATCCCGCCCAAAACAGCACTCGGCGGTTCTTTATTTTCCAAACCCCAATTAAACAAATCTTTTATTTTCGGTTTTTCCACTTCTCGAATAATCATATGAATCACTTTTTAATTATCGCCATCGTGTTTTCAAAAAAAGAAAATAACTTAACATTCTTGTCTTCAAAAAATTCGTCGGCCGCTTTTTTTACTCCGGTAAACCCTCTTTCTTCGGTTCGATAATCGTGAATTGCCAAATATCCGCCTTTGGTTATTTTGTCCCAAAAGAAAGAAAAAGTATCCAAGGCCGGCTGATAAAGATCGCAATCATAGAAAACCAGAGAAAATTTTTCTTCTTTGGGAATCTGACCGAAAGTTTTGGGCACAAATCCCTTGATAACGCGAGCCTGAGGGAAGATCGAAAAAGCGTCCTGGATCGCCGGGAAAGTGGTTTTAATATCATAGTCGCCTTTTTTAAAATTCAGCGGGTCATTTCGGCTCAATCTCGGAAAACCCGTGAACGAATCGAAAATATAAAAATTCTTGGAATTTAATTTCGCCATAAAATTCAAAAGGCAAAGAGAATTTCCGCCCTCAAACGCGCCCACCTCCGCGATACTGCCTTTGGTCTTATTAAGACGATTAACCAACTCCAAAAGCAACCAACTGCCCAAAATAGTCGTATGGATCGCCAGTCTTGAATTTAGAATGAAAGAAAGAATTGATTGATAAAATTTGGGATTAAATTTAAAACCCAGATCTTTTTCCGCTTTTTTCAAAAAATCATCGTAAAAAAAATCCGAATAAAAGATAAAATCTTTTTGATAACTCAGGCCCATTTCATTCAGCTTCGCGGTTATTTCTTGAAGCGATTTACTGGAAACCGCAAAGATCACAATCTGAAAAGAACCTATTTTTTCTTTTAAAAGCGTCTCTGATTTTTTGATCGGCAATCCGTCAAGCTTGTCCGCCTTTGAAAAATTGTCGATGCAATAGCTGAATCCACCGGCGCCGTTTTCGGCCAGATACATTTTTAATAGTTTACTTGTTCCCCAAGCGATCTTTTTGGTCATATTGAATCTGTCATTTTTTTATAAACATTTTAACTTCATCATATATTTTATCGCCATGAACCATTCCTCTTTTTATCCTATCGATCTTAAAGCCGGCTTTTTTATAGATTTTAAAAGCCGACTGAATTTGCCGATAAACAACCAGACTGATCTTTTTTAACCCCAGCGCGTTAAAAGCATGTTCAATAAAAAGTTGAGTGGCTTCGCTGCCGATGCCTTGATGCCAATAATTTTTATTAAAGACCAAAAGGCCGAATTGCCCTTGTTTCTTTTTCCAATCAATCGATTCAAGTTTAACAGTGCCTATCAGCTGATCATTTTTTTTATCAAAAATTCCGGCAAAAAAACAATTCGGATCGTTGATTTTTTGCCCCGCATAAATCCTTAATTCATTCATCGTCCAATTTTTAACCGCCAGATCTTTATTTACTTCTTTATCATTCAGCCAGTCGCAATAATCTTTTGAAACATCCGTTAATTTTATCTTCCTTAAATAAATTTTTTCGCCGATTATTTTTTGATCAAAAATTGTTCGCGCTCCGGTCTTAAAATATTTTTTGATCAGGCCGGCGATAAATTTGACTTGTTTTTCGGTCAAATCAGGATAGCAAGGCAAAGTTAAACACGAATTTTGATAAATTTCTTCATTAGCCAATTTGAAGCCTTTATAGCCGTTATTTTGATAATAAGGATGGGCGTAAACGGCCGGATAATGGAAATTAACGCCCACGCCGTTTGCTTTTAAGAAAGCCGCCAAAGCGTCCCGGTTGCCGGGTTCAGACGCTCTGATCACATAAATATGCCAAGCGGAATAATTATCTTTCGTTTCTTGGGGCAATAATATTTGAGGAATATTTTTTAATTCTTGCGCATACCATTTTGCGATTTGACGTCTTTTTTTGATAAAACCGTCCAATTTTTTTAATTGTGAAATACCCAAAACCGCCTGAATATCGGTCATCCGGTAATTAAATCCCAATTCCGTCATCACGTTTTTTCCTTTGGCATCTTTATGGATTCCGTGGCTGCGCAAAGAAATCAATTTTTCATAATATTTTTTATTATTGGTCGTGATTGCTCCTCCTTCGCCGGTGGTAATACTTTTTACCGGATGGAAACTAAAAACGGCCAGATCGGAATATCGGCAACTGCCGATCTTTGAATTTTCATATTTACCTCCCAGGGCGTGGCAAGCGTCTTCAATTATAATCAACTTATGCCGCCGGGCAATTTGTTTTATTTCTTTCATGGCGCAAGACTGGCCGGCAAAATGGACCGGCGCGACCGCCTTAGTTTTTTTGGTTATCAACGTTTCAATTTTTCCTTCATCGATATTGCGAGTGTCCGGTCTGATATCGCAAAAAACGGGCTTAGCGCCGACTGCCAGCATCATATTTGAAGTCGCAACAAAGGTATTAGGCGTGGTGATTGCTTCATCTCCTTTCTTCAAACCGGCAACCGAATATGCCAAATGCAAAGCCGAAGTTCCGCTGGAACAAACCACCGCGTATTTGACGCCGCAATATCTGGCCAACATTTTTTCAAATTCCAAAACCTTCGGCCCCTGAGTGAGCCAATCGGATCTTAAAACCTTCTCCACACCGTCAATATCGCTCTGGCCTATTTTTTGATGACCGTAAGGGATCATATGTTCAGCATTCTTTTTAAATCTTCCGTTGTAATCCAATTTTCATTAGTATCGCTGGCAAACCGGAAATTTGGCCCTATTTCTTTTCCTAATCTTAAATATTTTTCATATTTGTCGCCTCCTCTTAAAAATTCCGGCAAGATCACATAATGATTTTCCAAAAACAACGCGTGCCTGGCTTCTTGTTCGGTCAATAAAACTTCGTGTAATTTTTCACCCGGTCTGATACCGATAATTTCTTTTTCCGCTCCGGGAATCAAGGTATTAAACAGATCGATCAATTTCATGCTGGGAATTTTCGGCACAAATATTTCTCCCCCTTCCATATTGTTTAAAGCAAATAGAACCAAATTAAAAGTTTGTTCCAAGGTT
>Ga0172379_10003656_pt1 | contig 24100 bp, 23 predicted proteins | sample GrowelOW334metaG_FD_119756 | JGI IMG/M metagenome (GOLD analysis project Ga0172379, IMG submission 119756) | Groundwater microbial communities from an aquifer near a municipal landfill in Southern Ontario, Canada - Groundwater well OW334 metaG | ecosystem: Environmental > Aquatic > Deep...
ACCCAACTCCTGCCACGACTTTTTCATAAGCATAAAAAATCATTTTCTTTCTAATAGACACTCCTTGTTCTGATCCTGTTATCACAGGCAGCCAAGGTTTCTATTGAAGCGAAAATGATTTTTCATTTCCTTGAAAAAGATATGAAAATATTTTTTTAGTTTCTTGTAAAAGATTGTGAGTGATTTTTATTTTTAAAAAAATAAAAAAGAGCTAGGTAGCTGTCAAAAGCAATGAATGGTAAGGAGGGGGCAAACCATTTTACTTCTGACAGTTATCTAACTCCATTTACAGCTATATTATATAATATATTGCAATATCTGTCAAGGCACTTGGTATATACTATTCCAAATTTTTAATTCAAAAATTACGACTTATCTTTTCCCATAATTACATCAACAGCAACATATCCGGGTTTTGAATATGCGATATTTGCGCCATTGTATGTTCGGTGAATTTTCTTATTTTTAATAACTTTTTTTAACACTTTTTCATCTTTAATCATGTTGTATCCCGGAGCGGAAACTGATAAATAATAAGTACCAGGCTTAACAAGAAAGTGAAATCTTCCCAATTTGTCAACTGTGTCAGATTGCCTTAATGTGTTGTATTCTCGATCGTAAATTGAGATTAAAGCATCAACAATTGGCTTTCCGTTTTCGTCTAATACTTGTCCATAACTTTCAGAAAGTCGACGATATTTAAAGAATAGGAAGATAAATAAAATAAGATAGATCGTAATCATTATTAAATTTTTATTTGTGTGATTTACAACATAGTTAAAAGTTGAAATAATAGCTCCGATAAATAGAAATGGTTTAGCTAAATATGAAAGAAATATCTCTGTCCAGTCTGTTATATATCTTAAGATTAATTTAAACTTCATCGAAGCAGTCATGTGAGAAACAATCGGATCAATCGGAATGTCTAGATTGACATTACTATTGTCTTCAACTGCAATAGGATGACCGAAATATGTTTCAGAAGAAATTTGATATTTTTCATTTACATGTTCTGCTCGGGTTTTGGCAATTTGAGATGGAAAATGAAAACCTTCTTTTAAGACCGAAACAATGTATTTGCCTTTTGAAACTAAGAAGCCAAATCTGCCTTCAAAATCTGTTACTCGAGTTTCGATTAATTTGTGTTTATCGTTAAAGATTCTGACAATAGCTAAATCGATCGGTTTGCCGGTTATGGCATCATATACTCTTCCCCATGGTTTTCTTCTTCTTTTAATTCCTAGAGCTTCCAGTGTTGAGACTGAAAGATATGAGAAAAAGTTGAATACTGATGGAATAGAACCTAAGACATTAGCAATAATTGGAAGAGCTGAAATTATCGCCACTGCGCTAGCAATAGGTTCTGTATAAGAGGCAATTTTTTTTGCAACCGGGTTATTTGAAATTGAGGAAATAATATTTTTCATGGTGTTGGTTATTTTTCCAGCTAAACTTAAAGAAGTAACATCAAGATTTAAGGTAGCAATGAGTAAGTTTGTGTCCCTCGTATATACTTTTATTGTTGTGCTTCCCGATTCTTCGGATGTAATACTAATCTGACTTTGACCGAAATCATCGGTTGCGGGATTTAAATTGCTAATTTTGTCTTTATTTCCTCGTTCTGATTCAATTGATAAATTAAGTCGAGGAATTACAAATCCTTGATTGTCTTTTAAATTAATATTTAGAGTTGCAACATCATTTCCGCTCGCCGTAATCGAGTCTTTATCTAAAGTAATTGATGATTTGCTAAGATCGGGATCAGAAGTTGAAACATAAAGAATTTTTGTATCGATAGTATTGCCAGATTCGTCTTGAGCAATAATATTTGATAATCCAGGGACTGAAGAAGTTACGGTATATACTAACTGACCATATGTATCGGTTGTTGAGTCGTTACTTGAAAAATTATCACTATTTCTTGATGATGAAGCAGTTGGTTTTCTGTCGCTAATACCATTTTGGTATATATCTTGAAGTGTAATTTTTGCATTAGTTGAGTCATTTGAGTTAGAGCGAATTGTGTTTCTGGATAAAGAAAGGCCGGAGTTTTTATTTGATAAATTAGAGGCTAAAACATTAATATTTACTTCAGAGGTAAATGAGTCGTCAGTTATAGTTAATGATTGATCACCTTTAGTTTTGAAATTTATACTAAAACTATGTGAGCCTTGATCATTTTCTTCAAAAGAATAATTTGATGGGAGGTCTGCTTGTTTGTCGCTTGAGCTAAATTTTACTGTTTCACGATATGAATCAGCTTGGTTATCATTAGAATCCTTTGCAGTTACTTGTATGGCAAAAGAGACTCCAGCAGTTGTGGTGGTCGGATTTCCAGCAATTATAATTTTTGCAGCTTTGCCCGCTTGAAAATATATTTTTGGATTTGAAGAAATGAATATATTATCAGTTTCATCTTTTACGGTTATTATGCTTTCTCCCGATTTTAATGATCTGATTGTTCCGGAGGCATTTCCATTTCCATCGGTTTTTGAGTTAGACTGGTCTATGGAATCTTCTGCTTTTGAAGAATATATTATAATATTTTTTCCGGAAATCTTGTTGTAATTAGAATCAAGTAGAGTCGCAGTAATTGTAATCGGTGTATTATCTGCAATAACAGAATCGGCTGAAATAGTTACAGATGATTTTAAAGCATCAATGCCACCCACTTTAGTTGTAAATTGTTCTGTATCTGAATCTAATCCTGTTTTAGAGGCTGTGATTGTCGAGGTTTCTGCTGAATAATCAAGATAATAGAAATTAATAGATGATGTATTGGCAGGGATTGTAATTGATAATTCGTGAGTCCAAGGACCGGTTGAAGAGGTTGAAAAACGACCATTGTCTTTATCGGTTGTGAGAGAAACAATAGTGTTCGATGTTGAGGTAGTAATGTTTCCAAATTCATCTGTTAGTGATAAGGAGACAGAATCGGCTGCTCCGGCATAAAGTTCGGAGCTGCTATTTCGCGCAACTAATAGTTTTGCTGGATCCCCGGGAGTAACATCGATAGAAGAGGAAGTGCTAGAGGAAAGAAAACCGTTAATATCTGTAGTAGTAGTTGTCCATGGAGAATGAATAGGTTGACCATCCTTGTCAATTGTGGCTGTGTGAAAATTAAAATTAACTGTTCCAACCCCTTCTGAAAGCTGAATGCTGCCAGGGTTGTAATCGTTCGGATCGGTGGTAGTAAAACTAACCCTTGAATTGTTAGTTGTATCTCGACTATTTCCCGAACTATCAACAGCATAAATTTTTGCTGGTACATCTATTCCTGCTTGAACTGTTGCTGGAGTACCTGTCACACCCGATCCTTCAACAAAAGTTTGGTTATCAGTAATAGCAATCTCAAATTTGGTAGCCGTGGCATTGGCAGGTGAATAATAGTTAATAATTGTTTTATTCCCGCCTACGGCAACTGCACTAATGTTGTTTAAATCCGTACCCGTAGTATTCACAATGTCATAAAGCCCATGATCGGTAAAATTTGACTGAAGAGTCCAGCTTGCTCCGCCATCTGTTGAACGGACAATTGCACCGCTGGCTCCGACAGCGATAATATGAGTTTCGTTTAAGGCGGCGACAGAGTTTAATTTATCAGTAGTATCGCTATCTGGTTTTGTCCATGTTTGCCCGATGTCTGCTGAATAAGCTACCGTACCGCTATTACCAACTGCGACAATTTTAGAAGAGCTAACCTTTACCACTTTATTAAAATCCTCCGAACCGACATTATTGGGAATTGTCCATGTAGCGCCATAATCGGCTGAAGACACTATTTTACCGCCATCTCCGACGGCGACAATATGTGAAGCATCAGGAGATATAGTACTGTTCATGGTATCATTAACGCCGGTGGAAACCTCATTCCAAGACCATATTCCTCCGACTTGACTGGCATAAACAAATTTATCCATCTTTGCACTGTTGTAAGCCAATAAATGATTGTCATCTAAAACGGTTAAACTATCGAGGTTTTGTGTCGTTGGTGCGGGAGAAACCGGCGTTGCATGAAATGAACCGTCATATGAAATTTCAACTATCGCGCCGCTAGCACCGACAGCAACAGCCAATGTGCTGTTGACTTTGGTAATTTTTGACAGATTAGAGGATGTTCCGCTGGTCAGCGGTGTCCAATCAATACCACTATTAGAAGATGTAATAATCTTTCCGCCCGTGCCGACAGCAACAATATGCTCATTATCTAGAGACGCAGCACTTGCAATATGGTAGCCGGCAACAGGATTTGCGTAATCATCATCAAGACTCCATGTGCCACCATTATTTGTAAGAATGAAGAGTTTTTGGGCGGTAGGATTATCACACTCCCAAATATTGACTTCGCCGCAATAATCAGCAGTGGCAATGGCCGAGTGATCACTAATAGCTTGAAAGTCAGAAATTGACAAACAGTTATCCATTATATTACAAAGATCTATATTGTTATTATAATCATATATATAATTGTCAATAGATGATTGCCAAGAGATGCTGCTATCTTCTGCGTTGAAAACGCCGGCATTGATGTCGCCGTAATTTGTGTAGTGCAATAAATATTTAGGATCATTCAGAGGCTGGAAGTTATCAGTTGCTACATATCCGAGATCGGTTAAGTCCGACCAAGTAGTACCTCGATCTGTGCTAATCGTAAATGTAACCCGATGAGTCCATTCATTGTAATAACGAGCTACTAAATAGTCGGAATTAGATGGATCATATGCTGAAATAGATTCATACCAATAGTTTGTAAACTCACCGCCATTATTACCTGTCTTGCTCCAATCCACACCATTGTTAACAGAGTTATAAAGATTAGAAAAATCGGTTCCTTCTAAAGTAGAATAGCTTAAAACCAAATAGTTATTTTCTTCAGAAACAGTTGAAAGGTATACCGTGCCAGAAACACCATTATCTACTTGCTGACTTGAAATTTTTGTCCATTGCCCAGTCCCGCTGGAAAACTGATAATGGGTGAAGTATTGAGAATCATATGAGGTCATCACTATCAAATTATTTTCATCAATAACTATATAAGGACTGCCGCTCCAAGTAGTTTCATGAACAGAATTTATAAAGGTAATTACACTAGACTCATTAATTGAAAAAAATAATGTATTATCAACACAACCAATTGCGGCAGAAGTACTGCTTATACCAATCGTTTCTTCAGCAGTGGTGCAAGCCTCCGGACTAGCGGTAAAAGCAGATAAAACAATATTGTTACTACTAAAAGATATAGCAAAAAGATTTTTATCGGTTGCTAGGCTAATGGCTTTAATAGATCCGAGAGTTGAAATATCTTTTATTGTTTTACCTACAGAGTGGCTATGCCATGTTATGCCGGAGTTATTTGACCAATAGATATTAGTATCGGTTCCATTAATTGCCAAAAGATTGTTGCTGGTAAGGTTAATAATTTTTGAAGGAGCGGTGCCAATGTCACTTGACAAAGACCAATGTTCACCGTTATCTGTGGAATAGATTCCGGAGGAACCGGCATTGGCAAAAAATTTATTATCGCCAAGATAATAGACACTCGTTAAGTCTTTATCGGCAGTAAGCGGGCTTGTCCGCGCCGTCCACGAATTAAGGTTGGCAGAATATTGTAATATCGTGCTGTTATCTCCGACAGCTACAGTGAACGAATCGGCTGCAGAGTCGTTGGTGGCTAGACTATTGATATTTTCTGTGGTGCCCGTATAGTCTTGGTGTAAATCGTTACTGTCTTCATCATGTTGCCAAGTATGACCGTCAATACTCCAGATGAAAGTTCCTCTTTTACCACCAAGACAATAAACATCTGTAATTGTTCCGCCAACATTATGCTTGCAAGTGATTAAACTGGTGAGTTGGTTGCCGGAAGGTAAAGGACTTTTCCACTCCCACCGCGGAAAGTTATAGATTATTTCATCTGCTTTTGAAGCTGTTGGCACGTGATAATACGAGTAAATTGCTAAAGGAGAAATAATCAGATAAAGACCTAAAAAAATCCAATGTGCAGGACTGGCATATGTTTTCATGTGCCATTTGTAGTACCATTTGTATCTCATTCTTAACCAGTTGTGAACAGGAATAAAAAAACCAAACAAGGTCTTAGTGGATCTTTGAATGGCTTCAATTTGTTTTTCTAATTCCAAATCCCCTCCGCTCCCTCGCCTTAGCGAGAGGAAGTCCGCCGTAATCTGCACTGAAAGTACACTACGAAATAGGTTTTTCAGTAAAGATGGAGGCTGGACACTTCAATAATATTTATCCTAATACATAAAAATTACCCACAGTTAGGCTTATCATAATTATATAACAAAAAACTGCTTTGTGCAGCAGTTTTTTATGTGTATAAATATTTAAAATTATTTTAATTTTCTACGAATAAATGCCGGCACATCAAATTCTTCTTCCGGCTGAACATCATTTGATTCAATTTCAGGTTCAATTTGAGGTGAGCTAAATGTCGATCTTTGATACATTGGTTCTGAAATGACTTTTTGTTGTGATCTTGGTTTTACAAGATCATCTGAATCAAAACCGGTTGCAATAACTGTAATTTTTACTTCGCTTCCCATTGATTCATCAATAATAGCCCCAAAAATAATATTAGCATCTTGATGAGCTGATTCAGTGATAGCTTTGGCAGCTTCGTCAATTTCATACATGCTTAAATCAACTCCGCCGGTAATATTAAACAAAATTCCTTTTGCACCTTCAATTGAAAGTTCAAGCAAAGGAGAATCAATTGCTGCTCTAGCAGCTTCGATTGCTCTGTTGTCGCCTTTACCAAAACCAATTCCCATAAGGGCTGATCCGGCATCTTGCATGATCATTCTAACATCAGCAAAGTCTACATTGATAATTCCATGCAAAGTAATTAAATCAGAAATTCCTTGAACGCCTTGTCTTAAAACATCATCAACAATATTAAAAGCAGATGTAAGCGAGGTTTTTTTATCAATAACTTGAAGCAATCTGTCATTTGGAATTGTAATTAAAGTATCGACTTTGTCTCTTAATTCTTCAATTCCAAGCTCTGCAACTTTTCTTCGTCTCATCCCTTCAAATGTAAATGGTTTAGTAACAACCCCAACAGTTAAAGCACCTAGTTCTTTTGCAATTTGAGCAACCAAAGGAACACCACCTGTACCGGTTCCACCGCCCATTCCGCAAGTAACAAAAACCATATCAGAACCCTTTAAGGATTCATAAATTTCTTCTTTATTTTCTTCAACAGAACGTCGTCCTACTTCTGCGTCAGAGCCAGCACCTAAGCCTCGAGTGGTTTCTTTACCGATTTGGATTTTAGTAGCTGCTTTTGAATCAACTAAAGCTTGTGCATCTGTATTCACAGCAATAAATTCGACTCCTCTAAGTTTGGACTCGATCATTCTATTGACTGCGTTACATCCTCCACCTCCACAACCAACAACTTTAATTGTTGCGAAATTTTCGATTTCTGGATTTGAGTTTGCCATTGCTCGCTCCTATTTTTCTAAGGCAAAAATTGTTTAAAAATACCTTTTATTTTATTGACTGCCCCTCCTAAGTTTCCTTCAAGATTAGTATATTTTTTATTCTGTAAATTTTCAATACCCCACAGCATCAGTCCTATGCTTGTAGCATACATAGGACTATCAAACTTGTCAACAAGAGATGAAAACTCAAGCGTTGGTTTCCCTAACTGGGAAGGAAGCCTTAAATTTTCTTTGCTGGCTTCAATAAGACCATCAAGTTGGCTGCCTCCACCAGTATATACTATTCCTGCTGGTAACATACCATCTTTATCCACAGCCTGCAATTGTTCTTTAATAAGTGAAAATAATTCTGCTAGTCTGGCTTCGATTATCTCTGATAAGTATTTTCGTGGTATGGTTTCAGATTCATTTGGATCAAATTCGGCAAGATCAATATAATCAAGATCAGCAATACTTTTAGGGTTTGCAGAAGCGTATTTTAATTTAATTTTTTCAGCCATATCAATTGGAATGCGAAGGCCAATGGCAATATCGTTTGTAAGATGAGCGGATCCGATTGGAATTACAGCAGCGTGAATCAAATCTCCTTCTTCGAATATTGCAATTCCTGTTGTGTTGGCGCCAATATCAATAGCACTAACTCCTAAATCTTTTTGTCTTTTATCTAAAACTGATCTTGATGAAGCAATAGGATTGAAAACATATCCCATATTGTCAACTTCTGCATTTGATAGACATCTGTCTATATTTCTAAGCGCCGGAGTTGAACCCCCAATAATATGAGCTTCAATTTCAAGTCTAATTCCTGTCATACCAATTGGATCTCTGACATCTTCATGAGAGTCAATAATATATCTTTTAGGAAAAACATGAATGATTTCGCGATTTGGTGGAAGCGCAATTGCTTTTGCTGCATCTAAAACTCTTTGGGTGTCATTTGAACCTATTTGTCCGTCAGCTCGAGATACGGCAATTACTCCTTTTGAGAGATTCATTGTTATATGAGAACCATTTATTCCAATAATTGCTTCATCAATCGGTACCCCGCATATTGCTTCAGCAGAACGGATAGCTTCTGTTATTGATCTGGAGACAGTATCAATATCTTCTATAATACCTTTTCTAATGCCGTAGTTTGGTATTGATGTTAAAGCAATGATTTTTACCATTCCTTCAAATTCCTGACCAACACAGACTGCAATTTTGTGCGAGCCTATATCAAGTCCGGCGATAATTGTACTGCTGGTATTTTTATTCATTACCCCTCAAACAATAATTTAAAATTTATAATTTAAAATTTAAAATGAATTTTCAAACTCGAATTTAAAAATATTTGGATTCAAGCGGAAATACATCAAAGGCGATTTCTTCATATGGATGAACGGATTTTATGGCTGAAATAGTTTTTTCAATCTGATCATCTTTGCAAACAAATTCAATCTTATATTCACTCACTTTTTCAATTTCATCAAGTTTTCCGATAAATGGCTTTGAGCCTTTAAGTGGACGAAAATATCCTTCACCTTTACTAACGTAGCTGCAATAGTCATAATTGCCTATTTTGCCAGCGCCAGACTCCCCTATTGCGATGCGAACTTGGTCTAAATGTGTTTCTGGAACAAAGACTTGAATTTTGTATATTTTTTGATTTACTTTTTGCATTTTTCTCTTGACTTTATTAACTTTATAAACTTTTAACTTTATAAACTTATTTATGATGATAGCCTAGTAAGTGTTTTAATCCGTGATAAAGCAAGTCATCCATTTCTTGCTCAAAACTGTGATTGTTTTTTTTTGCGTTTTTTTGTGTATTAGGAACTGAAATTACAATATCGCCCAATAATGTAGGTTGGCCCTTGATAATTTTGATCCTATCTTGACCAAAGCTTAACACATCAGTTGATTTGTCGAGATTACGATATTTATTGTTAAGCGATCTGATCTTTCGTGCCCCACAAATGATTACACTAATTTCAAATATACCGTTTTTTTTAATATTAGACAACTTGTTAATTAAAATTGATCGTGCTTGTTCAGTTGTGTATTTTGTTTGAGTTTTGTTTTGAAAATTTAATACAAGTTCAACCATAGGTTATTTGAGATGATCTTTGACAATCTGACTAATTACCGATCCGTCAGCTTTTCCTTGGAGTTTGGTCATAACTTTAGCCATTACTTTGCCCATATCTGCCATTGTTTTTGCTTTAACTTCTTTTACTGCATCAGCAATAACTTGTTTAACCTCTTCGAGCGGAAGTTGAGCTGGTAAATATTTTTCAATAATTGCTATCCCCTTTTGTTCTGCATCAGCTAAATCGTGGCGGCTGCCACTGATAAATTGGTCGATTGATTCTTTTCGCATTTTAATATCTTTAGCAATGATATTTACTAATTCTTCTTCAGTGAGTGATTTTTGTAAATCTTTCTCCCTTTTCTGTATAGAACTTTTAAGAAAACGCAAAACATCACGAGTTTCTTCGTTCCCGTCTTTTATGGCTTGAATTAAATCTTTTTCGATTTGTTCAAGTAGAGTCATTTTAGCTCCTTTTTATTAAGAGGTATTAATCCGCCCTCATTCAATCTCTTGCAGTATTCTGATTGCAGAAATCTGCAAATAGATTTCATTTTGGCGGATTTCGTCACGCCTAAAGTGTGACTCAATATCCTCGTTTAATTTTTTTAATGAAAGCTTTTCTTACAGCAGTTTTTCGTCTTAGTCTTCTGGAAGTGTCTTTTGTAAATTCTTTTCTTCCTTTTACTTCAGATAAAATTCCGCTCTGTTGAACTTCACGAAAAAATTTTCTAATTTTAACTTCCGGACTTTCGCCGTCTCTTCGTCTTGTTTGCAAGTTTAATCACCTCGTTCCTTGGTTTAGTTTATAAAGTCTAAAAGTTAAAAGTTTTTAAAGTTATTGGAGAAAACTATTATAGAATTTCCAAGCAACTTTTAAACTTTATGAACTTTACTAACTTTATGAACTTATTAACATATTGGGCCTAATTTTTTGCCTCCGAGCAGGTGCAGATGAATATGATCGACAACTTGTCCTGAATGAGGACCGGTGTTAATCACTATACGATACCCTTCTTCAACTAAACCTTTATCTTCGGCAATTTTTTTAGCAATTAATATTAATTCGCCCATAATTAGCTTATCTTCTTCTATTAATTCATTAACAGATTTGATGTGTTTTTTGGGCACTATCAGTATATGTGTTGGCGCTTTTGGGTTAATGTCATAGAAAGCCGCTACATTTTCAGTTTCAAGAACCAAGTCGGCCGGACTTTCACCATTTGCTACTGCACAAAAAATGCATTTATCGTCCATTTGACTCCTCCTCGTTTAAAAAATTTTGCCAGTTTTCTTTCACCCATTGCTTATGCAATTTTAGCATATTTTTTAGTCCCCGGTCAAGGAGTTCTTTGTCAACGACCCCGCCTTGGTGAGGATATCTTAAATTGCGAGCGTGAGCAGAGTTAAAACCGTGGGCATAATGAGCAAGTTCATGAGCGATAGTAAGGTCAAGGATAAATTCCGGTATCTTATAAGACTTGAAATATCCGTTAATTGTGATAATGCTTTTGTCCTTTGGAGTTACTTTTTTATTTAGAAATGTTAGCTTGCGATTTAGCTTAATTGAGCCAAATCGTCTTTTGGAATTTCTTCCAAAACTAATCTCTACCGGATTAACTTTTTTAATATCAGAAAAGAAATTTTTCCAAATAAATTCTAATTTTTGATTGAGCCATTGATTATTTCGCATAATACTATTTTAGCTGAAAACTCAAAAATTAAAACTTAAAGCCATAATTAAAAATTCAAAATTATATAAATGATAAACGAAAAGCGGAGAGGTAACTTGTGCGATTGCACTTGTCATCTCTCCGCTTGGATTGCTCGGTATGGGGGTTACCGCATAATGCTGGCGAGTAATGCGCCCCGAGCTGTCGCAAACCTTACCGTTTTCTTGTACATCTTTTCACTCTTGTCATCAAGTGTGTCAGCAATAGCACGACAGATTGTGTTGTTGACGCCTTCAATGGCACCTTCGACCCAGTTTATGACTCTGATGACCTCTTCACAACTGACAATTACAGCTGGTCCAGTCGTGATCTTGCCGGCGCGGTCCACTTTCCAGAAGTTGCCATCTCTGTCGAGGTAGATGCTATACCCGACAAACAAGCTTGAAAGATGGACAGCGTTGACCTTGACTTCTTCAAGCTTCAAGTCTTGGTCGATCTCTCTCATAAGCGGACTAACGATTTCCCAGATGTCTGCCAGCTCTGGGATCTGGTTGATGTTGGTCGCTTGGAGCGACCGTTTCATTGACTCTGCAGATTCGCTGGGAATTCCCATTGTAATCTCCTTGTATTCGCAGATTTGTTCAGCGGGTTACCCGAAGAACTTATGTTATAATATACGCTGAATTAAGCTTTTTGTCAAGGAGTACAACAAAAATCTCAAGGTTTATTTTTTGAGTATTGATTATTGGTTATTTAAAGAATTGATTGAAAATTTATTTTGGTGGTTTATAGTACTTCCGCCCGATGAGATTGTCGGGCAAATAGGTTTGGTTTTTATGGTTTTTTGGGTCTTGGAATTCGTATCTTATGTGTCCTTTTCCAGCGCCAAGTTCTTTATAGACCTTATTTACAGGGTTTCTAAGGTGTAGGGGTACTGGTTCAAGTCGTTTTTCGTCGATATCTGACATAGCTGCCATAAGCCCAGCATAAGAAGCGATTGATTTGGGAGCCGAGGCAAGATAAGTAGCACATTGAGCAAGCACGATTTGCGCTTCCGGCATACCAACCATATGAACGGCTTGCATGGTTGCAGTTGCAAGTATTAAAGCTTGCGGGTCAGCATTGGTAATGTCCTCTGAAGCAAAAATTACCATGCGTCTGGCTATAAAAACTGGATCCTCCCCTGCTTTGATCATTCGAGCAAGCCAGTATAAGGAGGCATCAGGGTCAGATCCTCGCATGGATTTAATAAATGCGGAAATTGTATCAAAATGTGAATCCCCTGATTTATCATAATAAAGGGCTTTTCTTTGAATGGCATTTTCAGCTATTTTAAGAGTTATATGCTTGGTAATACTGGCAGAAAGCTCAAAAGCATTAATAGCTGATCTGGCATCTCCGTTGGAATGCCTGATTATATGGAGAGTTGCCTCTTTGTCTATCTTTAATTTAGGATAAAATTCTTTGGCGCGAGTTAGAATTTCAAGGATATCTTTTTCAGACAACATCTCAAGATGATAAACTTGCGATCTTGAAATAAGTGGTGCATTTACCTCAAAACCGGGATTTTCAGTTGTTGCACCTATTAAAATAATGCTTCCATTCTCAACATGAGGCAAAAAAGCATCTTGTTGAGCCTTATTAAACCTGTGAATTTCATCTATAAAGAGAATTGTTCTTTTTGAATAAAATTTTAGATCATTTTTAGCTTTTTCAATTACTTTTCGAACATCTGCTATACCTGAAGTAACAGCTGAAAACTCTATAAAATAACTTTTTGTGTAGTTTGCGATCAGGCGTGCAAGCGTAGTTTTACCGCATCCCGGAGGTCCCCAAAGGATAATTGAGGAGATATTTCCGGTTTCAATAAGCCTTCTTAAGGCTTTTCCTTTCCCAACTATGTGAGTTTGACCAAAAAACTGGTCAAAGTTGTGCGGTCTTAGTTTTTCCGCTAAAGGTATATGGGAATTGTTTTCTAAATTTATATCGAATAGATCAGTCATGATATTGATTATAGCATATATAAAAAATTTCTAATTTCTAATTACTAATTCCTAACCAAGCCATTTTCAGCCTCTATCCCTTGACAAAATTTACTCCTTATGGTATTATATAAAGCGTCTTCGAGTAGGGAGACTTTTTTGTTTCAACTGCTCGCGGGACAAGGAGTAAATATATGAACTTAGCCCATCTTAAGGAGGACTTAAGCGGGATAAGAGAAAAATCACGAAAATTAAATATCTTAGTCAAGTCAAAGAATGTTTTTGCTGTAATGCTTTTTATGGTTACTATGCCTTTTCCTGTTTATAAAAATAAACAGGTTGAAGCTGCTTATGTAACCAAGGCTAAACTTGATACCGGTTCAAAGAACATGTTTGTTTTTGAGTCAGATGCTATCGAAATAAAAATCGGTGATTCTCTGTATGGAAAAAAAGAACAAGCTAGAATTGCTGCAGAAAAAGTTGCAAAAGAACTTGAACTTGCTAAAGCAAAAACAATTGTATCAGCTAAATCTGTTGCTACTGATCCTGCTGAATTCAAAAGCATCTATATGGATGCCGGTAATAAATATTCAGTTCCGTGGCAAATCCTTGAAGCTGTTCACCAAGTTGAAACTGGTAAATCCGGTTCAACTGGTAAAAGCTCTTATGCTGGTGCCACTGGACCAATGCAATTCTTGCCTTCTACATGGAGACATTATGGTGTTGACGGTAACAGCGATGGTACATCTGATATTACAGATGTAACTGATGCTATTCATGGTGCTGCTAATTATTTAGCTGCTGGTGGTGCTGCTTCTGGTAATGTACCTCAAGCTTTGTTTAACTATAATCACTCAAGTGCTTATGTAAATAAAGTTTTGGGAATTGCTAGAGAAATCGGGTATAATCAGTAAATCTTAACTTGGATTTAACAAAAAAGGCTAATGCGTAATGCAGAGGCCTTTTTTGATATAATTACAATTTTATTGTGCTGTTACTGATGAGCTGGATTCTCCGGCTGGTATAACTTCAATCCACATATTTCCACGAGAGAATTCTACCACTTTTCCTTGGGAGTCTGAAAATTTTATCATGGCCGTTTTGGAATCTTTCTTCCATGTTCCGTCGATTTTTTTACCATCAACAAAGAAGGTCGCTTTTCCTTCACCAACTGTATTCATTGTGTATCCTGATTCATTAATTCTAGTTAGTCCGGCAGTTCTTTTAACTTCGATTACAGAAATATTTTTTACTTTAATTTGTTCGTTAGTTTGAGCGTCTTTGTGAGCAACTCCACCTAAAACACGTGCATAAGAGTTGTCTTTAGGACTGTAAATGTATTTTACATTAAACTGGGCGCTTGAAAATGTAAGATCTACTGTTTGACTGGCAGGTCTTTGAGCTTCGGCCGGATCATCTTTGTAAGTATATCCTTCAAAATTTGCTTCTGTTCCCCATCCTTTTGTTTTTGCAAGTTCATATAATTTTGCAGTTGAAGTATATAGGGTATGTTCGGAGGCAACTTTTCTTGAAGTGTCTCTCCAGTATGCACCAGAGTTGGCAAATTGATCCATATCTTTAATTGATTCTTTTTGGATTCGATCTAATGCATCAATATTTCCTCCGCAATGGGCGAAAAATGCATCAAGGCCTTCTGTCCAATCTAGAAAATATGTTCGAGCTGATCTTACCGGTCCGATTCTCTCGGCATCTTGCGGGCCAAATACGGCTAAAAATCTGGTGATTCCTCCCTCTGAAATGGCTTCGAAAACAATGCTGGCTTTACTTAAGCCATATTGAGGTCTGGCGTCAGGATGATTTTCAACAACAACTGTAATCGGAGCACGATTCGCGGCCGATGATTCATATTTTAGACCATCATATTTGCTGACCACTGTATTATCGATTGCTTTATCGCCGAGTTTTGGCGTGACGGTTTTGCTATTATTAACTACTGTTGGTTTATCTTCTCTTGTTAGTTGATAGGCAGAAACACCGGCAGCAATTAAAATTAAAACTGCAACGATTATAATAATAAATTGTTTTTTTCCTGTTGGAGTTGAAATCCAATTTTTAAATTTTTCTTTGAGTGATATTTTTTTTGTTTCCGGCTTTGTTTCAGTTTCAATTTCGGACATTTTCCTCCTTTGGTTGTTATATTTTATTTTATCAAATTAATTAACTTCTAACAATTTAACAGATTTGGTTTCTGTGTCGATAAGAGTGATTTTTTGCATATTGGCTGCCGGCAAGTGGATAAATAATGTGTTAAATGAATTGGTTATAAAAAAATGATGCCAGTGTCCTGAAATCCAAATTTTTGGCGCATCAGGCAGATCTAGCAAAGGCTTTTTTATAGGTATATGACTAATTACAATGGCATTTTTGATTGAAAAATCGTTTTCCAATGGTTTTTCGTGATTTGGAGAAAAACCGGAGATAATTTCATTTTTATATTCAATAGTTTTATTTTCTATTAATGCTTTTTTTTCTTCGAGCAGATTTAATGTACTATAACTATCTGCATTTCCTGTTACTGATAAATATCTTATTCCAGTTAAGTCTAATTCTCCTAAAAGTTCGTTTGTATATTCATCAGATTTATTTCCGGAGTGAGTGAAGTCGCCGGCAATCAAAATAAGATCAATATTTTTTGTTTTTTTAATAAATTTGCCGATATGCTTAAGAAAATCATAGTCTTGATGCATATCGGAGAAAGCACATATTACCATTTTGCCAGTAAAAATATAATTATTTCATAAATATAGTGCCAGATTTTTATGATTGCAGGCCAAGCAACCGGAAAAAATATTACTAGTAAAATTACGAATAAAATAAGATTGCGTTTAATTAATTTAATCAATATAGTTATTAAAACAATTGCAACAATAATCGAGATGATGCCTTGGATTGAAGGTGAAAACCTTGCAATTGCGTCATTGTAAAAAGAAAATATTTTATCCATTTTCCTCCGCTCCGTCCGCCTTGGGTGGACAGGAAGCCCGCCGTAACCTTACTTTAGTGAGGTGAAGGCTGGGCATGATTAGTTTATAAAATTAAGATAATACTTGCTAATTAAGAGTAACTTTCAGTTTTTCAAGGGCTCGATCTAAAATGAGCTTTGAATCTTTGGTTGGCAAGAGTTCGTGAGATTCTTCAGGTGTGAACCATTTAAGTTTGTCTGATTTTGATTCAACATCGTTATTGTAGGTTTGCGGTGTTTCAAAAAGAAAGCTATATACTCTTCTGTGCATTAAATTTTTACCATTTTGAAACCAATATTTTAAACAGCCTAAATCAGCTATAAGTCTAATTTCGTTTATTGTGCTTCTTTGCTGCGAAATCACTTTTATTTTATCTTCTATTCTTTTTTCTTCGTCAATTGAGTCAAAAAAAAGATTCCAACATTTTTCGTTGTTTTCCAAAAGTATGCTAATCCCCTGCTTGTTTTTCTTATAGATAACTGATGAAACGATTATCTCTCTTTCAACAGGCATTATTTACCACCCTTTCTGAACTGATTTAAGAATAGCAAAAAATCGTCTTTGCCGCAATATTTAAATTTGAAATTATTAAGATAATCTTAAAACAAATCGTGAAACGAGATAAATTGAAAGAACGATAGTAAATACGAAAAATAATGGAGAAACAACATATAGTCCATAATCTGAAAAAAGTTGAAAAATTGAACCAGCATATGAGCTATTTCTGAAAAAATATAAAACAGCAAAAATTAATATTAAAGGCAGGATAATATTTGTAATATCTTTAGTGCTTGGAACCAATGTGATGCCGATTGTAATTATTGCATAGAGAAAAATCCAGAAGTTGAATATGGCATAATTAGTTTTAAATATTGCTATGCTATCTTGGATTATCGTTTTAGGGTTTTGGCTAATGGTGATGTTAAGTTTTTTTGAGAGTAATATTATCAAGATGCTGCCAACTATAATTGGTGCAATATTTATAATAAAATCGCCCAGTATTGGAATTTTTGATGAAGAATATTTTACAAAACCGCCATCTTTTTGAAACAGAGAAACTTTTTTAACTTCTGCAAATGTAATCAAACAAGCGATGTAGTGAGACAATTCGTGAATTATAATCCCCGGCCTAACTAAAAATTGATAGGCATGTTTTAAAGGAGTAAGTATAATTAGTCTATTTATTGCAAAACTTAATAATACGGTTGGAACTAAAAAAAATAATATTTTTTCCATTAGAATTTTTAATTTCCAATTTCAGTTGTTTCCGGTATGTCTTTATTTTCTTTAACAGCGGCAATATTTCGATGGGTATTAAATCTTGGTTTTTGTTTGTCGGCATTTAAAAGAAATGGCTTTGGGTTAATATCAAGATCCATAAAATCATCTACGGCTTCTTTTAATTTAGAAGAGGCACTTTTGCCAAATGCTATTGCTTCAACCAAGCAGCCTTTGTTTTCTTGCAAATATGTAACAAGAGGGACATAATCTCCGTCGCCTGTAACTAAGACAACAGTATCAAGTCTGTCAGCCAATTTGACTGCGTCGATAGCAATTCCAACATCCCAGTCCCCTTTTTTAGCGCCGCCTGGAAATATTTGGATGTCTTTTGCTTTGACTTCAAAACCTTCTTTCATCAATGCATCAAAAAAAGCTTGTTCCTTAGGCATTTCCGCTCTGATTGTGTATGCAATAGTACGAATGAGCTGTCTTGATGATACTGCCAGTTCAAGTACTTTGCCAAAATTTACATTGGCATTATATAAATTTTTTGCTGAATAATACATATTTGCAACATCGACAAAAACTCCCACTCTTTGGTTGACATTTTTTATTGTCATATTAAAAAACTCCCTTCGAAATTATTATATCACTATTTGGGTTATTTAGAACTAGTTAAAATAATTGAAAATTATAATTAAAATATTGCTGCCCTCGTTTTTTGTTTGTTGTTCTACTGCAAATTTTAAATTTGGAAAATCCGAAGCAATTTTATCCGCTTTGTCTTTGTATCCATCTTGATAATATATTTTATTTTGCTGGTATATATCTACTGTTGAGCCAATAGAATTTATTGTATACCCTATTGCTTCCATTTCTCCTTTTAACTTTGCTGCCAGTCCGGTTTTTCCGGAAGCATTCATAATTTTTATGTTGGTTGAGGAAATTGTTTGAGATGAAGAACTTCCAGTGTCGCTTGTGTTAGTATTTTTTGGCGCAACAAAATTTAAGTCCACATTATTTATGTTGGTTTGTTCGTTTGATTTGTTATTATTTGTAGATTTATTTGTGTTAATATTTTTTGAATTTATATTAGCGCTTGGGGTTTTTTCTGAATTAGTATTTGTTGAATTTATTGAGTTTGTTCCATTTTGAAATATCTTATTTGATCCAAAAGCAAATATCGCAATTATTAAAAAAATTATCAAAATCAAACCCATATTGTTGTCTTTGGATTTTGATGAGGTGGGAGTTGTTTTGCGTGAGGGCTTTTTTGTTATATCAAATAATCTTCCCATTTATATCACCATCTTGAAAAATCGTTCTGGTTTTTATTGGTATTTCGTTGATATAAAACAACAGGTTCTTGCTTTTCTATTTTTTTAACAACTGGTTTTTCAATAGGTTCTTCTAGAGAAAGACTTGATTTAATTGCGCCAGTATCGGGCATGACTTTCTTTTTTGACATTTTTATAGTTTTTTCTTGTTCATTAAAATATAGATTTAACAGGTCTCCTTTATTCCAGCCAAGATTTTCTACCATTTTCTTTGGAACAGTAATGCAAAGGCTGTAGTTTGAGAATTTGATTAGCTTTCTTTTTACTTTTATCATAAAGCCTCCATTTGTTTTTTTAAGTATATACTATTGTTTTTATAATAATGAAAAGTATATTTTGTTGCAAATAATAACAATTATATTTTGTTTAAATCAATTATAAAAGGGGTAGGGGGACTCATTTCGAAGTCGTCCCCCTATCCCTTTTAAACCCAACCCCCTACACGATTTTTCAAGGAGCACTTTAGAAATATTACTTTCTTAAAAAATCACAGTGCAAGCATCCCTTCGGGCAAATAATTTTTTAAAAGTGTAATATTTCTTCAGTTTCCTTGAAAAAATACTTTCTTTTTTCACTTTATGAACTTTATGAACTTTTAACTTTCTAAACTATATTTGCCAGTTCGTGTTTTGTTCGGTATAATAATATTAATAGATAAAAAAGCTGTGGAAAACTAAATTAAGTTCATAAAGTAGAAAGTTGAAAGTAAAAAGTTATTTCAGATTTCTATTATTATAAATACATTCACGATTTTATCCCTGGCTTTATAAACTTTACGAACTTTATAAACTTTATAAACTTTTAACTTTAAGGAGTCATATGGCTGATCCATTAACAAAAAAACAAAAAGACATTCTTGATTATATTACAGCTTTTATTAGTGGTAATGATTATGCCCCTAGCTACCGCGAGATTGCTGCTGGGTGCGGTTTTTCCTCTGTTGCGACTGTTTCCCAATACATTGATATTTTAAAGGAAAAAGGCCATATAATTAGTGAAGCAAACGAAGCTAGATCACTGCAGCTAACGCCGAATTTTGATGAAAGATCATTTGAGGTTCCGCTTGAGGGATTAATTGCAGCAGGCAAACCAATCGAAGCTATTAGAACTAGCGAAACAATTGATATTCCTCGCGATATGATGGGTCGAGATGTTTTTGCATTAAAAGTTAGAGGAGACTCGATGATTGAAGATGGAATTTTAGAAGGAGATTATGTAATTATTCAACGCTGCACAAATCCAAGAAATGGTGAAATCGTGGTTGCTCTTTTAGATTCAAATAATGTTACATTAAAAAGATTTTATCAAGAAAAAGACGGCGTTAGACTTCAGCCATCAAATCCTAAATATAAAGCAATAAAAGTAAAAAAAGTTATTATTCAGGGTAGAGTTAAAGGCGTGATTAGAAAATTTTAATAATCTTGAGCTAATTTTCTGGTGATGTATTGGTCAAGATCAGTCATATCAATTGTTTCTTGCGAGCATTGTTCAATATCTCTAAAGATTGCACTATTATTCATGGCTTCTTTTTGTCCAATAATCAAAGCTATTCTTGCACCAACAGATTCCGCTTCTTTTAAATAATTTGACAAGCTATCTTTATGAAGAGCGCATGAGACATTGTGTCCTTTTGAAATTAAACTAGCTGTGAGAGATAAGGCTTTTCTGCGAGCGTGAGTGCCTAGCTGGATTATATAAATATCAGTTGTTTTACCATTAATTTTTGTTTGATTATTTTTTATTACTTGTACTAATGGCTCAAGTAATAATTCTAGTCCGATTGCCGGCATATTGTGGCTTCCGAATTTTTCAATCAAATTGTCGTGCCTTGCTCCGCGTCCGATGATATAATTTTCTGGTGAGGTTATATCAAAAACTGTTCTTGTGGCACAAGCGGAATTTCTAAAAAGATGAGTATCTAGATTGTATGGAACTTCGAGTTCGTCCAGATATTCAAAAAGTTGTTTCAAATGATCGATACAGTTTTTGCAAAGTAGATCAACAATTTGAGGGGCAGAGTTTTTTATTTCATTGCATTCCGAACTGTTACAATAAATCGCATTTAAAATATTCTTTTTTTCAAGGCTTTGGCAATTTGGACATAGACCATCTTTGTTTTCAAAATAATGATTTTCCAATTGCTTAATAATTTTTGGATGGCATTCAGCGCATCCAACACTATTAAGTTCAATTGAAAAGTCTTTATCGAGATTTAAATTATTTAAAATTTGCCAAGTAAAAAGAATTAATAAAGCATCGCTTGTTGGCTGATCATCGCCAATCAATTCAGCATTAAAAAAATAATTTGGTAAGTGAGAGTTATTTTTAAAACCAAAACCGATTTGATAAAGTTTGGCTGATTTTAGTGCATCTTCTGTTTGATAGTGATTATAATACGAGTTAATTAGGCTGGCAGTGCCATCTGCTTGAAGAAACATGTCAAGAGCATCATCCATCTCCGAGCTTGTTTTAACGCGGCTAAGCGAATCAACGGAAACTGCAGGGTCAAGTGATGGAATTTTTTCAACTACTTCACGACTTAAAATTAGAGGAGTATCGAATCTGTGGAAGCCAAACTTGTGAGCTCTGGTTTCTAAAATATCTGTTATGTGTTTCCAATATTTTTGATCTTGAGGCAGTATTTCCATAAGAAAATATATTAGTTAAATCTTAAGTTAAACCATAAGTCTTCCATAGAATAGCATGTCCTAGCTTAGTAAGCAAGTATTTGGTTTAACCTCGTGCGTGTTCTAATTTTCTTATTTTTATCTTTAGTTCGTTATCAATTAGATCACAAAATATTAATTCAATATCTTCCGGATCAGATGAGATAATTATATCGGAGAGTTGTGATTCAATTAAATCTGCGATATTTCTTCTGATTGGTCGGGCTCCAAATTTTGGTTCAAAACTTATTTGTGAAATATAATCTTTTGCTTTTTCAGATGCTTTAAAATAATATCCTTGTTCTAAAAGTCTTTTTTCAAGCTCAATAAATTGTATGTCAACAATTTTTCTGATTGATTCTTTATCAAGTGGTTTGAAAACAATTGTGTGGTCAAGGCGATTTAAAAATTCCGGTTTGAAATGATGTTTTAGTTTTTCTAGTACCTGATTTTTGATTGCTTCATATTGATCTGATTTTGATGAATCCGATTTAAAGCCGATTGCTGCTTGGGTGAGATCAGAGAGACCGATGTTTGAAGTCATAATTATAATGGTATTTCTAAAACTAACGCGTCTTCCTTTAGAGTCTGATAAATATCCGTCTTCTAAAATTTGCAGCATTAAATTGTAAAATTCCGGATGCGCTTTTTCAATTTCATCAAATAATATTATGCTATATGGGTTTCGTCTGACTTGTTCGGTTAATTTTCCTGATTCATCATATCCGACATATCCAGGAGGAGCGCCAACAAGTCTTGAAATGTTATGTCGTTCCATAAATTCGCTCATATCAATTTTTATAAGTGATGATTCGCGGCCATAAACTTCACTGGCTAATACTTTGCCGAGTTCTGTTTTACCAACTCCAGTTGGTCCTAAAAAGATAAATGAACCGATTGGTCTTTTTGGATCATTAATTTTTGCTCTTGCTCTACGGATGGTTTTTGAAATTTGAGTAATAGCTTCGTCCTGACCAATGATTTTTGTTTTCAATTTTTCTTCAAGATTAAGAAGTTTTTTCTGCTCGTTTTTAACTATTTTTGAGAGAGGAATTTTTGTATATTCAGAGATTGCTTCAGCAATATTTTCTTCATCTACCACTTGCATTAGGCAGTTTTCACCTGAATTTATAAGAATTGACAGGTCTTTCTCGAGTTTTAAAAGTTCTTCTTTTGATTTTGTGGCAGAAATAAAATCTCCTGTGCCAATATCTTTGTCTTTAACTTTGGATGCTTTTTTAATTTCTTTTTCAAGAGTTTGAATTTTTCTGATTTGATCTCTTTCTGAATCTAAGTTTTTAGCAGCTGATGCTTCATCTATAAGATCAATGGCTTTATCTGGTAGAAAACGATCGTGAATATATTTTTTACTTAAAGTTACTGCAGCAGATAATGCCTTGTCGGTAATCTGGACATTGTGAAATTTTTCATATTTTTTTCTAATTCCTTTTAGAATTTTTAAGGTCTGATCTTCGTCCGGCTCTTCCACTAAAACTTGTTGAAATCTTCTTTCAAGTGCAGCATCTTTTTCTATAAATTTCCTAAATTCGTCCGTTGTCGTTGCGCCGATTAATTTAATGTGTCCTTTTTGCAGAGCAGGTTTTAAGATATTTGCCGCATCAATTGATCCTTCAACTGCGCCGGCTCCAACAATTGTGTGTAGTTCGTCTATAAAAATTATTATATCTTTATTTGATATTTCTTCGATAATTTTTTTAATTCTTTCTTCAAATTGTCCTCGATACATTGTTCCCGCAACAATTGCTGCAAGATCAAGGTTAAGCAGTTTTTTGTTTTTAAGGCTTTTTGGGACATTGCCCTCGTGAATTTTTTGAGCAAGTCCTTCAACAATGGCGGTTTTTCCAACTCCCGGCTCGCCAATTAATACAGGGTTATTTTTAGTTCGGCGCGATAATATTTGAATTGCTCTTTTAATTTCCCCTTCTCGACCGATAATCGGGTCAAGCTCTCCATTTTTGGCAGCTTCGGTTAAATCGCTTGTAAAATTTTCAAATATTTTTTTGCTGGTATTTTTATTTTGTTGATTTAATTTTGGACTGAAAAAATCAGGAAATTCTTTTTCAGGATCAAAATTTAATGGCTCAAGATCATTAAGATCAGTATTAAGTTCTGAATCGATACGATCAATTATTTCTGTTGGGTTAATTTTTAATTTTTTGAGAATTTCTTTTGCTGTGGTTTTTTCGATCATCATTCCCATTAGCAAATGTTCAGAATCGATTAATGGGTGTCCAAATTCTTGAGCAATTTTACCGGCTGATGTGATGGATCTTTTAAATTCTGTGGATAAGCCTTCGGAAGGAATATCGCTTATAATATCAAGCGTTAAAGCAAGTTTTACATGTTCAATTGATATGGCATAGCTTTTTAATATTTTGTTGGATAATGTGCCTGTCAAAGCCAAAATAGCCATTAAAAGATGTTCAGTGCCCATTCCACGATGTCCTTCAGAAAGAGCGATCTTTTGACTATTAATCAAGAGCTTTTTGGCTGATTCATCGAATTTTTTAGAAAGTTTGTCGTCCATGATTAGTCCATAAAGTTTATAAAGTTCATAAAGTGAAAAGTTAATGGCTTTACTTAATATTTATTAATTACTTTGCTGGCTCGACTTCTGGAGTTTCAATTATTTCAGCTGATGCTTCATCAATTTTTTTAGCTTTTTTAGCTTTTTTG
>Ga0172379_10003657_pt1 | contig 24096 bp, 28 predicted proteins | sample GrowelOW334metaG_FD_119756 | JGI IMG/M metagenome (GOLD analysis project Ga0172379, IMG submission 119756) | Groundwater microbial communities from an aquifer near a municipal landfill in Southern Ontario, Canada - Groundwater well OW334 metaG | ecosystem: Environmental > Aquatic > Deep...
TCATGATCGTCCATGGCGACGGGCTGGCGACCGTCTACGGCCATGTCTCGAAAATTTTCGTCCAGGAGGATGAATACGTCGTCCAGGGCCAGGCGATCGGTGCTTCCGGCGGTATGCCGGGTACGCCCGGCGCCGGCGGGCTGACTACCGGCGCGCACCTGCACTTCGAAGTGCGCAAAGACGGCATCCCGGTCAACGCGCTCGAATATCTGCCTTAAAATAACTTATGTATACAATTCACAAAATCGCGGAAATGCTTGATTACCAGACGGGTTCGATCGTCAGCCGGCTTGTACTGGATAAACCGGCCGGTAGCGTTACGCTCTTTGCCTTTGACTCAGGCCAGGGCCTGTCCGAACACACAACACCGTTCGACGCGGTCGTACAGGTGCTTGAAGGCAAGCTATCGGTGCGCGTTTCCGGCCACGATCATGAGGTGGCTGCCGGGGAACTGATCGTTATGCCGGCGGGCGAACCGCACGCGCTCAAAGCGTCGGAGCGGGCCAAGATGATACTGACGATGATAAAAAAATAGATATGGATAAGCAATATCTCGACCGAAGAATCCGCAAGATTCCGCATTTTCCTAAACAGGGCATTCTTTTCTATGACATCACGACCTTGTTCGAGGACGGTGAAGCTTTTCGCTTGATCGTCGATGAGATGAGCCGGCCGTATGAAAATGAAAAGATCGACAAGGTCGTCGGCATAGACGCGCGGGGCTTCCTGCTTGCCTCGGCCATCGCTTATAAACTAGGCGCCGGCATTTCGATCGTCCGCAAGAAGGGCAAACTGCCGCATAAGACGCGGCAGGCGAGCTACGAGAAAGAGTACGGCCCGGATATCATCGAGATGCACGAAGACACGATCAAGCTGGGCGAGCGTGTCGTGATCGTTGATGATCTGCTCGCGACCGGCGGCACGATGCTGGCCGCGGCTGAACTGGTCAAGGGTCTCGGTGGTGTCATCGTCGGCATAGATTTTGTCATCAATCTCTCCTTCCTGCCGGGCCTGAAAAAATTGGCTGAACAAGGTTATAAAGCCGGTTATCTGATCGATTATGATAATGAGGCGGTGAAATAATGATCAACCTTATGACAAAACAAACGATAAAGATCGGACTTATCGGCGGTTCCGGCCTGGATGATCCGAAAATACTTACGAACCAAAAAGAGGTAAAGGTACGGACGCCATACGGCAAGCCTTCATCAAACCTGACAGTCGGCAAGCTTGACGGGGTTGAGATGGTAATCATCGCCCGGCACGGAAAAAAGCATGATGTCATGCCGACCAAGGTGCCTTTCCGCGCCAATCTGTGGGCCTTGAAAGAGGCCGGCTGCAGCCATGTATTGGCGACGACCGCTTGCGGTTCGCTGCGCGCTGAGATCAAGCCGGGCGATCTGGTGATTTTGGATCAGTTCATCGACCACACCCGCCATCGACCATTGACCATCCATGAGGAAAAAGTAGTCCATACGCCGATGGCCGAGCCGTTCTGTCCGCAATTGCGTGAAGTTCTGGTAACGACTGCCAAGAGCCTCAAGTTGCCGCATCATGCCAAGGGTACGATGATTACGATCGAAGGCCCGCGCTTTTCCACCCGGGCCGAGTCGCATATGTTCCGCGCCTGGGGTGCCGATGTGATCAACATGTCGACCGTGCCGGAAGTCATATTAGCGCGGGAGCTCGGGCTCTGCTACGCCTCGATCGCCATGGCGACCGATTATGACTCCTGGAAAGATGGGGAAGAGCCGGTCACCTGGGAGATGATCCAAGAGCGCATGACGGAAAATGTTGATAAGGTGAAAAAACTGATCGTCGCTGTCTTGCCCGAGATCAAAGCAGACGATTGCGAGCATTGCTCGGAGAAATAAGCATATTGGCCAAAACAAGTTCGGATAGGACTTGTTTTTGTATTGACAAAAATAATATATTATGCGATTTTAATATGATTCTATCTTAGAATCAAAATCTATCCCCGGGGGGAAGACATGCCTGAGACGACGATCGGCTTTATTGGTATCGTAGCGGTGCTGGTGCTTTACGTGCTTTTGTGCGAACTGCCGAACATCAAAACCTGGTGGTTGGACAGAAAGGCTCGCCAGGCTCGCAACGAGGCGGAATATCGGACGTTCCGATATATTTTTTCATCGCTTGTAAACACTCTGCGTTTTCCGGGCAAGCCCGGATTGGTCGATGTGAGCGATGACGGCACGGGCTGGAAGGGAGCCAAAGTCTTCATCCCGAAGAACGCCGCTAATTACGGCTACAAAGCGGTTTGTCTCCGCGATGATTCAAGCGGGTCGGAGGACGGCAAAGAACAGAGGTTCGATTTCGCCACGTTTGAGCCGACTGGCTTGTTCATTGCCGAAGTTGCGGTAAATTTTGATGCCGAGGCAGCGAGGCGAGTCAGGCTGACTTGCATCCTTCGCGGGGTGCAATATTTTAAGGCGGAGGATCTGGACAAGGCTATATTGATCGCCAGGGCAGCGTTTGCCCGGGTCAACTTCGAGAAGGAGAAAAGATAATAAAGGCCCTGGCGCGCGCAAGCGTGACCGGGGCCATTTCATTTACCCCCACACCTAGGATGCCGCGGCGATGAAACCCGAGGAATCACATCGAAACCAAAATGATTGGCGACGGTTTAAAATGAAGATATTATACAAAGTGAGGATCAGATAGCTTAACATACCGATCAAATATTTGTTCGGATGAAAGCCCGAAAGGTGTGGGGGTGAATAAAAAAAGAAGCCCCGACCGAAGTCAGGGCGAAAGCAGGAGCTGGCGGGTAGCGAATCATCTGCAGATGGCGTGCAAGGCGTACGCGATCCCCTGGATGATTCCGTACCATAGTCCGAGGCATACTATCACGCCTCCGACCAACACGCCGATCATTTTCGGCGCACTCAATTCCAAAAACCATGTTAACATTGCCACTGCCTCCTTTTCAAACGGAATTTGGAAATCATTTTGTCGATATTATGACATACCAAATTGAAAATGTCAAGGAATGAAAAACCGGTTTGCCCGCATATATTGGATAAGGTATAATTAAGGCAAATGTTCAAGCAATCTGAGCACAAGTTAATCGATATCGGTTTCGGCACGGTACTGGTTTTTTTTGCTGCCTTTATTTTCATCCCGGCGATCTATATCCTCAAAGGTTTTTCCGGCCTCGGCGCACTCGGCGATCCGCTCGTCTTACGGGCGGTTTTTTTGTCCTTCTTCATCGGATTGATCGTCACTTTCGTCAATCTGATTTTCGGCGTGCCGCTCGCCTGGGTTCTGACCCGGAGTAAAAAAAAGATCGTCAGGTGGATCGATAACCTGGTCGATCTGTCGCTGGTCATGCCGACTGCCGCGCTCGGCTTTTCGGTCTATCTTTTTTGGGGCACTGATATGGGGCTCTCCCGTCTGCTCGGCATCGAGGGCGGTCTTTTTTCCAAAGGTCCTTTTATGATCATGCTCCTGCATGTCGTTTTCACCCTGCCGTATATGATCCGGTCGGTCTCGGCCGCCATCATGCAGATCGATCCATCCTATGAAGAGGCGTCCGCCAGCCTTGGCGCTAGCCCATTCACGTTTTTTCGCGCCGTCGCTCTGCCGCTTTTCAGCAACGGCGTCATTAACGGTTCGGTCTTGTCCTTCACCCGCAGCTTGTCCGAGACCGGCGCGACCATGATGGTCGCCGGCGCCGCTGCCACCGCGCCGGTGCTCATAATCAGCCTGAAGAACGCGGGCAAGATGCCTGAAGCCGCCGGCGCGAGCATAATCCTGATAGCGGCCGCCATCTTGATCCTGGTCCTGGCTCGCCTCATTTTCGGCAAGAAGGTTATCAATCTGGACAAGATCTATCCATCATTCGAGCGGAAGCTCTCCGGCCATGTCCGGCTCAAGAACGCGTTAATTTTCTTCTTTTACGGTCTGGTGATTTTTCTGCCGACTGTCTACATCGCCCTGTATTATCTTTTCAATTTTAGATTGATGAACGTCAATCAGCTCTTCGGCAGTATCCTGGTTTCGTTCGGTGTTGCCATCGCCGTAACCGTCATCAATATGCTTTTTTCTCTGCCGGTCTCCTATATGATCGCCCGGGATAAATTCCGCTTGGGCGGCATATTGACCAGTCTGAACGAAGCGGTGCTCCTCATGCCGACCAGCGCCTTAGGGCTATCGATCGCGCTCTATTGGCGCAATTTTTTTTCATCGGACATCTTGATCCTCATCCTGGCTCATCTCTGTTTCACCTTTCCCTACTTGGTCAAACCGATCGCCGCCTCGCTCCAAGAAATATCCGGCGCCCAGCAGGAGGCGGCTTATTCGTTCGGCGCCAGCACCAAGCAGATGTTTTTTACGATCTTACTGCCCCAGATCAAACCGGCCATCATCACCGGCGCTATCATGGCCTTCATGCGCAGCCTGTCCGAGACGGGCGCGACGTTGGCCGTAACCGGCAAGATCAAGACGGTTTCGATCCTGATCGTCGATCTGTTCAAGGCGGAGCGGTTCGATGAAGCGGCGATCGCCTGCGTTATATTATTTTCAGTCGCGATCGCATTCCTCTATATACTGAAGCGGAACCAGAGAGTGAGCCGTTGATCAATTAATTTTTAAATCGAATATATGCCCGCCATAGAAATAAAAAATTTGAGCAAACGTTATCATTCCGCAGATGTGAAAGTGAACGCGCTTGACGGCGTGAGTCTGTCGATCGAAAACGGCAAATATAATACTCTTCTCGGCCCGTCCGGCTGCGGCAAGACGACGCTGCTACGGACCATCGCCGGTTTGATCGAGCCGACCGAAGGAGAGATCCTGTTCGACGGTAAAGATGTTTCCGGTCTGCCGGTGCAAGACAGGGATATCGGTTTTGTTTTCCAGCACTTCACGATTTTTCCGCATCTGGACGTCTGGCACAACACCGCCTTCGGTCCGATGGTCAAGGGCTGGCCGAAAAAGGAGATCGATGAAGCGGTCAGGCATAATCTCGAGATCGTCGGTTTGGGCCATCGCGACGCCGCCCTGCCGAGCGAGTTATCGGGCGGTATGAAACAGCGTCTTGGCCTGGCTCGCGCCCTGGCCACCAAAGCCAAACTGCTTCTGCTCGACGAACCGCTCTCGGCGCTCGACGCCAAGATCGGCGAGTTCCTGCGCTACGAGCTCAAGCGCATTGCCAGCAAATACGGTCTGACCGCCATCCATGTCACCCATAACCAGGAAGAGGCGATGACGATTTCCGACAATGTGATTCTGATGAAGAAGGGAAAAATAGTCCAGACGGGTACGCCAGAGGACCTATACGAATGCCCCAATTCGATCTTTACCGCCAACTTTATCGGCAAATGCAATTTTTTTGCCGGTGATCGGATTTCCGACACCGAGATCAAATATAAGGAAAATATCATCACCGTCGATCAGAAGATTCCGGCTAAGCGCGTGGTGGTCGGCGTCAGGCCGGAAAAGATCCATCTGGAAGAACACGCCAAAAAGAATCTGTTTTTCGGTAAGATCGAGCTGATCAATTTTTTGGGTCACCTCTATGAATATCACATCAACTGTGACGGTCAGATCGTCCGCGCTTTCAAGCGGATCAAAGATTTCAAGATCAAAGAAAAATACAAGGTCGGCGACGAGGTCGGCTTCTGGTTCGGCACGAACGACCTGTTCGTCTGGCCGGAACCTAAAGATATCCAGGAAGAGTTGAATCTCGAATGATAATATACAATAAACTCATCCAATTTACGTTCCTTTTTCTAGCCTTGGTCATCTTGCCAAAGCAGGTTTTTGCGCATGAACCGCGTCTCTTTGAAGGAGCGCCGGTTGAAATTGTCATGGAACCGGAGATTTCAAAGGTCTATTACGGCAAACTGCAAGGCATCGAACACTGGTATCGGATCGTCTCGGACCGGCCGTTTACGCTTTATCTCAATATATTGGCGCCCGAAACTGCCGGAGCCGTGACCGATACCCGCGTCATCGTTTTTAAGGACGAGGTAACTACCGGTCGTGACAAAATCGAGCCGTCCGGCTTGTTATATGAATTGAACTATCCGCCCGTTACCTGGCAGGATTATTATGAGCCTTTCGGCGGCAGTCGCTATCTCAAAGGTCCCGAATTCAAAAAGACCTTGCCTGCCGGTACCTACGCGGCGATCGTGACGCGCAAAGGCGAGAGCGGGGAAGGCCGCTATGCCCTGGCCATAGGCGAGCGGGAAAAATTCGGTCCGGTCGAAATAGTCAAAGCGCTCGTCCTGATGCCTCGCCTCAAAAAAGATTATTTTGATTCATCGCCCTGGACTGCTTATTTCAACCGCAGCGGCCTCTACCTGGGCGGAGTGATTTTGATCCTAATCGTCTTGGCGCTTGTTTTAAAAAAATATTCGAGGAAACAAAAGTAATAAATAGTTATCTTACGTTTTTGTTTGCCGTTTTATGTATTTTAATGCTCGCCTGGAAAAATTTAAGTAGAGTTCAAGCTGAAGGCGAGGAGAACATTTTATGTCTGAGCCCCGCCGCGGCGGGGCGAGGGGGCGAAAGCCCCTTTTAAGTCAGTGGCGAGTTCCTAACAATTTTCACGACAGCGGGCGATTTTCCCCCGCTTTTAACGAAAATGCAAATAGCAAATTATAATTAAACCTAACCAAAATAACTTACATGCTCATCAGAGCGCACGGAAAGGGGCTTGCCCCAGCGGGCCCTGGCCGGGCAGGCCCCGCCGGAGGCATTACTTGTTGCTTTTTTATCTTTGTTTCGTTATAGAATATAGACATGCATGACTAAAATAAAAAGATATGGCCTATGACGAAGCTACTATAATCAGAAGCTGTCAGTCCGGAAAATCAGAAGATTTTGCCCTTATTTATGACCGTTACATCCGGCAGATTTACAATTTTATCTACTACAAGACCCTGCACAAAGAAACGGCCGAGGACTTGACCAGCCAGACTTTTATGAAGGCGCTCAAGGCCATCGGCGCTTTCAAGACCGGTAGCGGCACTTTTTCCGCCTGGCTCTATATGATCGCCCGTAATTTAGTCATTGATCATTACCGCGCGGCCAAGAACGACGCCAATCTTGAGGACATTTTCGACCTGGCCAGTGATGCCGATCCGCTGGTCGACACGGATAACGCAATCACCTTGGAAAAAGTCAAGTCGTATCTTGTGAAGCTGAAGCCGGAGCAGAGAGAGCTTGTAACTATGCGGCTTTGGGACGGCCTAGGCTTCAAAGAGATCGCGGCTGCTCTCGGTCTTACCGAAGCAAACTCGAAAATGATCTTTTACCGGACGATGACAAAAATGCGCGAAGAGCTGGCGTTCCTCATTTTTTGCCTGCTATATTCACTAATCTCAACCATATGAAATTGAACGACATCCAACTCAAACAAATTTTAACTGATTTATACACGCTTGACGCCGGACTCAAAACGAAAGAAAAAGAATTGATCGCAATCATCGAAAAGATCACTGAGTACAAACCGCAGGTGGATTTCGACGAGGCATTTGCCGCCCGCCTGCGTTCGGAAGTCTTAGCCGAGGCGCGCGCGCTTGAAAATAAAAAAATTCCATCATTCATATCTAATTTTACCTATATGAACCCCGTTAGATTTCTGGCGGGAAAATTGAAACATATGAACGCTACCGACCTAAAATCTAACGGGGTGAACAAATTCACCTACGCCGCGGCCGGAGCGGCGATCGCTATCGTCATCATCGTACCGGCAGTATTACTCCTTAACAGCCAGGCACCGCTCGCTCCGACCAAGGAAGGAACGACGCAGAGCGGTAAGAGCGCCAGGCCGACGGCTTTCGCGTCAAAGATAAACAAAGTCGCCGCGAATTTTTTCGGCAAACTCGGCGGAAACGCGGCAACCGGTAACGCGGCCAAGAGCGCCGGCAGCGAAACTTCGGGCTCGGGTAGCGCGAGCGGTATCGCTTACGGCCGTGGCGGCGGAGGCGGCGGAGGCGCTGCGATTGCCTCGCCGCAAGCCGCAGACGGATCGGCCAAACTCGGTATCATGCCGCCGATCGAATTAAAGAACTATAAATTCGTCTATAAAGGCGAAGCGCTCACCGCACCGAGCGAGACGATCGATGTTTTGAAGCGGGTCAAGGGTGTAGACCTCGGGGTCAATATGTCCGATCTCATCGCCGGCCTTAATTTCGGCCTGGCTGACATAAGTACGTTTTCGGGATTGACGCTCCAGAACATAACCCTCGCGCAGAAGAGCGATTTCGGCTATATGGTCAATATTTTCCCGGACGAGGGCTCGGTAAACATCAGCCAGAACTGGGGTTATTGGCCGATGGACAAATGCGCGGGCGACGCTGCTTGCTTCGCGAACTTGCGCGTCAAAGAGACGGACATTCCGGCCGACAGCGATCTCATAAGCGTCGCCGATGCCTTCCTCGCTGAACATAATATCGACAAGAGCGTCTACGGGGAGCCGGAAGTCGGTGGCAGCTATGATTGGCGGATAATGTATGAAAATTCACCGGACAAAGCCAACTATTATTTTCCGGACGCGATCGACATCACCTATCCGCTCAAAGTGGATGGCAAGAATATATATGATGAATGGAACGGCACGAAGCAGGGAATAACCGTCAGCGTCAATATCAAGGCAAAAAAAGTCGCGAATCTTTATGGCCTGACGACGCAGAACTATGATGCCTCGCCTTACGCAATGGAAACCGACGTAAAAAAGCTGCTCGCTTACGCTGAGCAAGGCGGCTCGAGTGGTTATTATTACGGTCCGGAAGCCAAGACCGTCGACCTCGAACTCGGCGATCCGGTGTCCGTCTATATCCGTTATTACGACTATAAGACCAGCTCTAACAACGAGATGCTGATACCGGCATACTACTTCCCGATCAACAATCCGCCCAAAGATCCGAATTTTTTCCGCAAAGGAATAGTCGTACCGCTGGCCAAGGACATACTGGCTGAACGTTTTCCGGCCAATGGCGTAAATCCGCCGGTACCGATGCCGCTTTCCGAACCTGCGGGCGGGGCGGGAACCGAACCGGCGCAACCGCTAAAAAGCGATACGCCGACATCAGCGCCGGCTCAGTGATATAAAAAAACCGCCCGCTCAGATTCTTGAGCGGGCGGTTTTAGAATATGAAAACGGCCTTCCGGGGAGGGAAGACCGTGTTAGACCGAGTGCGTGTGGTGCCGCCGGATCAGCCGTTCAAGGGGATCCTGCCCCGGAGGAGCGTAGACGCCATCTTGTCGTACTGTGACGTGTAGTCGAGAGTATCGGCGGCAAACCGGATGCGCTGCGCGACACTCAGATCGCCCGCCGTCTCGAGGGTGCTGAGCGCCAGTTCGCACGACTTGGGGTCGAAGGCGGGGATGACCCGTTCGTGGTTCTTGGCCGCGGCGCGCAGGAGCGCCACCCCGCCGATGTCGATGAGCTCGACGATCTTCTCGATCGGGTCGTCCGGCTTTGCGTTCCAGATCTGGTAGAGCCCGACGTAGACGAAGTCGATCCGGGGGATGTGCCAGTGGAGCATGGAGCGCTTGTGCTTGGGCAGCTTCGCCAGGATACCGCCGAAGATGCGCGGATGCAGCGTGACCACGCGGTGATCGAGGATCGGTCCCCAGTTCGTGATCTTGGGTACGGCGATGAGCTTGCCATTGCGAAGGCCCTTCTTGCGCAGGTACTTGGCGGTACCGCCCGAGGAAATGACGGTGAAGCCGATCTTCACCAGTCGTTTCGCCACCAGCTCGCTGCCCGTCTTGTCCGAGAGCGAGATCAACGCATATTTCTCCGGCAAATGCTTTTTGGCCATGGTTCCTCCCTTGTCTAGCAGTTGATGTTGGTTGCCGGCCGGTAGACGCTGACTCCGAAAAAAAATTTATCGTTATTCCGTCTTTGACGGAAATATTTTTACTCGGTTTGGGCGAGCGGTGCCATTAAAATGAGCGATAAAGTCGATTAGTAAATATATTATAATAATGTACCGATGTCAACGCTGACGGCGCGTTTGATCGATGGCAACTTCCGGCTCGTCCTCCAACTTGATTTTACCGCTAAGATATCATATCATTTATAAAACGATAATTTTTTTTCCGCACCTTCGAATCATCAAATATCTCGGAAGGGGGATGACTATGAACATCGTCACGATGATTTTCAAGCTCATGTTCGAGAGCTGGCGGGATTTTACCAAAAGCTTCTACGTGATGATCTATCTGTACCAGGCACTCGGTCAGAGGAATCAGGCTTTCAGCCGATACCATCCGGTCAAAGACCTGGACCAAGTGACATTTTTCCAGGATGCTGACCGCTGCTGGCGTTACACTATTTTCACCGATGGGGAGTTGGACACGAAGACCTTGGGTCAGAATTTCCGCGGCGATACCTGCGGCATCATCAAGAAAGGCACTTGGGCGATCCTTGCATACAAAAGCGAGGGGCGGTGGGTATTGTCGCGCATCTGGGCGACGAACGCGATCAAGGATTTCAAGCATCTCGAACTGGCGCTCGATTGGGTCAGCGGCCGCTGGTTTCATGCTCTTGATCGGCTCGAGCCGCTTCTCCTGGGGAAGACGCAATCCCATCATTGCGGGCAATTTCTCGCTTTCGCGGTGAAAGATTACCTGCCGATGCTCGGTCCGACCATGACGCTCTCTTTTCATGAGACGGCCGAACGCGGCGCCTAATCTGACCGGTTACGAACTTGCCTGACGAGGCTTCATCGCTATCCCGGATGAAGCCTCTTTTCAATTGCTATATTATTGAAGGTGCGCTAAGCTGGAGCCATAATTGACTAAATTTAAAACTATGAAAAAGTACATCGTTTTGATCATCATTGCGGCATTGCTTGCCATAACCGGAATACTTTCTCGAGGTTATTTTAACGGAGCCGGCCGGCCGAGCGCGCCCACTACCGGAGCTTTGACCGAAGCCCAGGCTAAAACGATCGCCGAAGCCACCTGTATCAAGGGTGGCGAAACACTAGCCCCAGGTACCTATAATGCTAACACCAAGACCTGGTGGTTTGATGCTAATCTGAACGCGACCAAGCCAGGCTGTAATCCAGCCTGTGTCGTCTCGGAAACAAGCGGAACAGCTGAGATCAATTGGCGCTGTACCGGTCTTGTCACGCCGCCCGTCGACCAAAAACCGCCGGTGACTAGTGGCGCGACCGTTTTGGACCTAAGCAATCAAGGGCTTGATAAACTACCGATGGATATCTTTAACCGGACCGATCTGACGGTCTTGGATGTTTCGGGGAATCGCCTGACTGGCGCTCTGCCGTCGCAGATCGGCAATCTGAAAAAATTACAGGTACTCGACGCGAGCAACAACCAGATGACCGGCATACCCGCGGAGATCGGCCGGCTGACGGATCTGCAGACGATAAATTACGCGAATAACGGTATAACAGGTTTACCGAATGAACTGGCTAACCTGAAAAACCTCAAAACTATCGACTTGACAGGCAATAGCTATTCGACCTATGATATGTCGATTATCAAAAAATCATTGCCAAACCTCATAATAATCGGCGAACGTAAATAACACCGAAAATGCTCCCTTCAAAGGAGGGAGCGGAAGGAGGCGCTGATGTTGTCGAGCCAGGTTAGCTTCCATTGTCCTTTCGTCGGTTTCGTCTTCAAGCAGGGGGGTCTTATTTTTTTCGCGCTCGAAATCGGCACGCGCGCCAGCGAGCACTGGAGGAGACTCGATAAACTGGTCGAGTCGGGGGTCGCGCGCGACCCGGAGATCGTCCCGATCACGACGGACGAAGAGATGAAGTCGTTCCTGGGACGGGAATCGGCCTATCGGCGAGATGTTCTGCCGGTCGAGGCGCGCCGCATCAGGGTGGCGGAGGAAGCGCGGGCATGACTCGCGGGCAGTGCGGCGGGGAGACCTCTCCCTGCCTTTTTTTAGGCAATTTAGTTGGTTGATCGACGTAAAATTATTGAAGACAATCGTATTGACAAAGCCCCTAATAATGCTAATTTAAAGAGACGGAAGAGTTGAGTAATATTCGATAAATAAGCATCAGCGACAGCGCTGGTTTAAAGAGACAATCATATGATGAAAAAAAATATCTTAAAATCAGGCTTGATGTTATTCTCGGTCGTTTTCTGGCTAATATCTCCATTCGCGCTCAGTGTGGACGCGGCAGTAAATTTTACCTATAAGCGCCTGGCAGTCGGCACCGGCTGGGCATACGGTTCGGATCAGCGCTGGCATCTGGTACCGACAGGCGAGAAGTATGACTTCAGCCGCGATGAAAATGTGCAATTTTTCGCCCAGGTCGGCCCGATCCAGACCGCTCATCAATGGCGGCTGACGCTGTACCGGGGCAATGACAAATACCGGGAAATCACCGAAAGCCGATATTATCCCAATCCGAACGAGGGTTGGAATTTTTCAAATTTTACGCCCGAAGCGACCCAGCTGACGACCGGCGATTATCGCGCGGACTTTTACCTGGAGAACGGCAACGGTTTCGAGAGTCTGGGCAGTGTCAGTTTTCGGGTGACCGATAGCCAGGCCTCATACAATTATTCGAATCTTTATACCTTCGACCACGCGGTTACCGCCTCCGACTGGCAGTATGGCTACGGCAGTGGCGCGGAACGCTACAACATCCGGCCGGTCAACCAGCGCTCATCTTTCAACCAGGGCGAAACGGTCTATCTTTTGACCCAGACCAGGAACGTCAGCTCAAGCCACCGCTATCAGGCGGAGCTGTACCGCGATGATACCAAGCTGTGGACGCAGACCGGCGACTGGAATTACGTCGGCAGCGGCTGGCCATACAGCAACTACATCACTTATAACAGCATGGCTCAATATGGCAGCTATCGGTTCCGCGTCTACATCGATTTCGGCAGCGGCTGGAATCTGCTCGCCTCGGTGCCCTTCACCGTTTCGAGCAACGGCTCGACCTCATATTCGAATAACAACAGCTATTATTATTCAAATGATTTTTCCTACGACCGGACGATTACGGCCACCGGCTGGCGATACGGCAGCGGCAGCGATTATTGGCAGATCCAGCCGGTCAACGAAAAATCCATCTTCAACATCGGCGACACCGTCTACGCCATCGCCCGCGCCCGGAATATCCGCGTCAACCATCAATGGAAGATCGATCTGTACCGCGACGGCCGGTTCGTCTCGCAGCATCTGAGCGGCTGGACCAATGTCAGCGGCAGCCTGCAATACGGCAACTTCTATCCGTACTATTCGAACGCGCAGGCCGGCAGTTATGAATGGCGCGTCTATCTCGATACCGGCAACGGTTATAAATTGATGGAAACAAAACCCTTCAGCGTCCGCAACCAGCAGGGAAGCTATACCTATATGGGCGCGCGCGTCGCCGAGAACTGGACCTATGGCACGAATAGCGATTATTGGAATATCCAGCCGGTCAAGCCGGGCGTCACTTTCAAGCGCGGTTCAAACGTCTTTGTCGTCGCTCAGGCGCGTGACGTGCGGATCAATCATCGCTGGAAGGTTGAAACACTGAAGGACGGCAAATCGCTCTGGAGCTACACGACACCCTGGAACGATGTCGGGGCGGGCGGCTGGACCTATTCGAACTTCTATCCCGGTAATTACAATTCAGGCAAGGGGAAGTACATCTTCAAGATCTATTTCGATGACGGTAGCGGGTTTAAGTTGAAGGATACGAAGAATTTCGCGGTCTCATAAAAATACTGAGGGAGGGCAGACATGGCGAATGTCATTGAGCAGTCACTGAAACTGGCGGCAGAACTTTGCAGCGATGTCGCCGATCTCGACTTCATCAAGGACATCAGCTCGCTCGGTGAGGAATGGGGCGGACTGGGACGTCCGCCGATTACGATCTCCGGTCTTGACCTCGCGCCTGATGCGCGAGAAAGGTTGGGGGTCATCCTCCAGGTTTTCAACATCGGCGTCGAAGCCGGTAAAGAGAGGCAGGCGAGGCGGTGCCTGGAATGAGATGGATCCATGGAGTTTTACCGAGGGTTTACGTTCAGCGTGAATCCTCTTTTTATTGACAAAAACAAAGAAAAAGTGAAAAGTATGCGTATTAATACAGTAAGGGTTGATTGCTATTTTTATGTTGGAAGAGGCTCGATCGACACCCGGAAGAATTGAGGAAAAAAGCGACCAAGAGTTAGTCGCGCTGACCCTGGTCAACCAGGATGATTTTATCTACCTTGTCGATCGCTATAAGCATAAGCTCGCCCGTTATGTCCGGCGCCTGACGAATGTCGCCCTGGCGGATATCGATGATATTTTGCAGGACATATTTCTGAAGATTTACCGCAACCTGAACGATTATGATCAAGCGATGTCGTTTTCGTCCTGGGCCTACCGGATAGCCCATAACCAGGTCATAAGCAATTACCGCGCGATTGCGGCCAGACCTCAAGGTAATCAGGTCGGGCTGGAAGATGATGGCGTAGGCGAGCTCGTAGCGGAAATCGACATCGAGCGGGAGGTGGACGAAAAATTGCGCGAGCAGTTGATAGCCCGGACGCTTGCGCGGCTCAAGCCGAAATATCGCGAAATATTGGTGCTCAAATTTTTCGAAGAAAAAAGTTACGAAGAGATTTCCGATATCACGCGTCTGCCCGCCGGCACCGTCGCCTCGCGCCTTTCCGGCGCGAAAAAGGAATTCGCGCGGGAGTTCAAAAAAATTAACAAGTCAGTTTGATCATATGCAAGACGATTTTGACCAAGTCCTGTTGGGACGCCTCAAAAAAGAAAAACTCGCGCCCGCTCCCCGCTGGCGCTTCGAAGTGAAAAATTATTCGATCTGGACGCTCGGCGCGGCTTCGGTCGCGGTCGGCAGCGTCTCATTTGCTCTCATAATTGATCTGGTACAGAGCAACGATTGGGCGATATACGATGAGATCAGCGACGGTTTCGGACAGTTTCTGCTCCTCACTTTGCCATATTTCTGGATCCTGTTGCTCGTTCTGTTTATGAGCGCCGCTTATTACAATATCCGCCACACTCGTTTCGGTTACCGTTATCCGCTTTCGGCTCTGCTCGCCGCATCCGTCCTCATGAGCTTCGCGGGCGGTTATTTCTTATATCGATCCGGCTTCGGCCGGCTGGCTGACGATTTTCTGGGTGAACGCGCGCCCTACTATCGCGAAATCATGAATCCACAGATGCGTTTCTGGGATGCGCCCGAACATGGCCGACTTATGGGCGTTGTCAGTTCAACAACCGCTGATCTGAAATTCCTGCTCACGGATATGAGAGCCAGCGAATGGTTGATTGATTGCGGCGTCTGCTCGGGACCGCTGCCGGTAATCATAAGCGCCGGTCGGCCGGTCCGCCTCTCAGGCCATGTCGTCGATGAGAATGTTTTTTTCGCTGATCGTGTTCTGCCGGTCGGACCCGGACGCGGCATGTTCCGCGGGCGCATGATGATGGGTGGACAATTTCCTGTCGGCGATACCGACCGCTAGGATTGCCGCAATTTTCAAACTTCGGCGGCTCCGTATCATGAGCGGAGCCGTTTTTGATTTAAAAAATGAAGAAAAAAGATCGGCGAGCGTATTACTGGTCAGATGCGTTTCATATAATAGGGTTAATAATTTTAAGTCTTCGCTCGTTCCGCTCCGGCGATAAATAGCCTCCTCAATCGGCCGGGGCGGAACGGTGAAGCTTAATGATGTAAAATATAATTATGAAAAAAGAAACTTTAGTTACGATGAGTGCAATTTCCCTGGTGGTGTTGGCCGCGATCGGAGGAATGGCTTTCTATTCCTCCGCGGCTACGAACAGCGGCGTAACATCGACCGCTCCGGGCGGCAATGCTTCGGCCGGGCCGGGTAATACTATTTTCGGGCGCCATTGGGGCGGACGGCAGCTTACGGCCGCGGAGCAGACACAACTTGATGCAAAGCGCGCGGACGCTCAAGTAAAATTTGAGGCTGTCCAAAAAGCCCTGACCGCGAATGATTACGACGCCTGGGTCGCGGCAATAAAAGCGATCAACCCGGACGCGCCCATACTCAGTAAGATAAATTCGACAAATTTCTCGAAATTCGCGGAAGCGCATACCGACATCCGGAACGCGCGCGCGATATTAAAGGACCTAGGCATAGAAGGTCCTGGCTACGGAATCGGCATGGGACAGGGTTTCGGCCGCGGCGGCATGATGGGCGGTTTCGGTGGTGGAATGATGGGACGCTGGTTCAGATGAGCCGGATAAAAAAATGATCAAACAGAAGTTTGATGATAAACTTGACCGGCGGGCGGTGACACTGCCAGACGGCCAGACGAAATATCGCAGACATCCGCAAGATGCTTGCGATATTTTTTATTTGTAAAATTTCATGAAGTCGAGCCAGGCCGAAAGGTCTGACTCTTTTTGCGCGTATCCGAGGTAAACGATCTTGTCGCCTTTGTGTATGGCAAGATGCAGATGTTTGCGTTCGCCGTCCGTGTCGTAACTATAAGCCTGCCCGAGAATGCCGATTTGCTCGCCGGTCTTGAGCGTGTCACCGGCCTTAAGTTTTATGCTCGAGGATTTCAAGTGGCCGTAAAGGACCGTCACGGGCTGCTTGTTAATGACACACGACTGGATCAGTACGCCGCCATAACCGCTGACGCGCCGAGCGACTTGGACCGAGCCGTCGCAGACGGCTGAAACCGGAACGTCTGAATTTTCCTCGCCGGCCAAAATTTCAAAATCGACGCCGGTATGGTAGCCGGAGAAGCGCTCGGGCGAGACCGGCGAATGGCTCGGCGAAACCTTGAGACCGAAAGGTTTTTTGGTCACCCGCTTGAGCGCGTCGCTCAAGGGCAGGCCGAGGGTCGTTTTAGGCCTCGGGTCTGCCGGTTTGACCACGGTGGTGGTCGCCACGACCGTACCGGACGCCGAAATAGCCGTTTTTGAACCGTCATTGGCAGTCTCGATCGGAGTCTTATTGCTGATGATGAATATGGCAACCGATATAAAAATTATCGCTAAAAATGATATTATTATGATGTATTTCTTGTCCATCACCTCATGATATAACCATTTATTTAAAATGCAAGCCTAAGGGTTGCAAGAATGAAAAATTATTGATATATTGTTACGTTCCCTTGTTCGTGTCGTGAACGGGTCCACAAATACATTTCGCGGGAGGTCTTATGTTCAGTATCGTCGTTAACGGTTCTCAGGTGACGGCCAACGACTTCGCAACAATGGTCAAGACGCTCTTTTCCAAGCTGGACGAGCGGTCGCTCCGCCGCTTTCCGCGGCGCGTCGCTCCGCAGTCGAACTGGGTGACGCATTATTACCGCGGCAAGAGCATGGTCGCATTGCCGCCCCAGATCAGGCACTTCTGCCTCGCGCGCGGCGTGACGCAGAGCGGCAGTCTGCGGCTCAACGCGAGACCGCTGTCTACGGCCGAGGTCCCGGAATTCTTCCGGTCTTGCGACCGCTTCAACCGGGGTCTCTTCGGCGAGAAGCTGCTCACCGACAAGTCGGCGACCAAGATCGTTTTGCCGGAACCCGGTCGGTTCGATATACTGGTCAATGACGTGCGTATCGGCAGAGGCTTCAAGGACTTCAAGGAAGCGGCCGAAGCGATGTTCAAGGCTTATTCCGATGAGACTCGTCGGCTCACGAGGACCGGTTCCTGGTTCGCGGCGATGTGTTACCGGCTGAACGGCAGCTACCTGATCCTCAATTATCAGGATGTGCTCAACTTCTGCTACCAGCGGGGACTCCTGGAAGCGCTCGACCGCACCAAGATCAGGGCTGAAGGTTTTATTAAAGAGCCCGATCTCAACAGCTACTGCATCGACATGGACCGCCACAACCGCCAAGGCGCCCGCTTCACCCACCAGTTGGTGAAGGACATGTTCAAGCGGCTGCGGGCCAACTAGGACGATCCGTCCTCTCAAGCGATAATCAACAACCATGGACCTGCCTCTCCCGGCAGGTCCTCTTTTTTTGTCCTTCCCGCCCGCCCGCCGCCTGCCTGCCGGCAGACCTCTCCCCGTTTGTCTTTTACCCTTATTTTAGGTATGATTGTATACATAGGATCCTTAATTACTAAACTAAATCTATGGATCAGCTCGAAAAGTTTTTCGATGATTTATTCCTGAAAAAGATCGGTTTTCAGCTACCGGCTAACGCTAAAGAGATAATCGTCAAGGTTGCGCCTTGGTTGACGATAATCGGAATTGTTGTGTCCCTGCCCGCCATTTTGGCATTATTCGGTATGGGCGCCTTTGTCGCCGGCATGATGTCTGCCTATGGCATAAATTACGGCGGCCGCTATTACCTCGGCATCGCGGTCTTGGCGGCCCAGCTTGTCTTGATGGCGATGGCCGTCCCGGGCCTGATGAAACGTGAAATGAAAGGCTGGAGATTCATCTATTACTCGGCGCTCGTTTCGGCTGCCTATGGCATCGTCTCGACCTTGAGCCTTGGCGGCATCATCTGGTCGCTCGTCAGCACCCTGATCGGCCTCTATTTCATTTTCCAGGTCAAGAGTTACTATAAATAACCAGTTTCAATATATAAAAATCCACCGGCGTATGCAGGTGGATTTTTATTTGCCCGAACAGCCAATTTTAGGTAAAATGTTATTATGAAACTCCTGATCGGCACAAATAATAAAAATAAACTGGCGCAGTTCAAAAGGATCTTCGCGCGCCTTGCTCCTGCAGTCGAACTTTTGACCCTGAGCGACCTGGATATAACTGATGACGTGGAAGAAGACGGAGAGGACCTCTTAACCAATGCCAAAAAGAAGGCGAAATTTTACGCCGAGAAATCCGGCCTGCTTACGCTCGGCGATGATACCGGCCTGTTCATCGACGCGCTCGGCGGCGAACCCGGGATACACGCCAAGCGCTGGCACGCTGGCACAGAGAAAGAGCGGTATTTGATGATTCTCGAGCGGATGCAGGACGTGCCGGAGGGGAAGCGTACTTGTCGCTACACCGGCGTCCTCGCGGTCTACGATCCGGTAAAAAAAGATTTCTGGACTTTTCAGAGCGACCTGGAAGGCCGGATCGCACGCGAACCGATCGAAGGTGGCGGCTTCGGCTACGATCCGATCGTCATCATCGATGAATTCAACAAGCATTATTCCCAGCTGACCGAAGACGAGACCGACGCTTCCAGCCACCGAGGCAGGGGAATCAAAAAATTCAGCGGATCGATCCGTTGATAAATGTCATTCCGATGGACTTAAAAAAAATTGAGGCCCTGAATTTACCCAGATCAAATTACAGCGTCAGCTGGAAATTTCTTATCGCGCTCGCGGTCGTTGTAATTTTTACTTTATTGATCGGCTTGCCGCCATATCCTCTGGCGGCCGAGAGTCTAAATTTTCGTCTGATCGGCATTTTTTTTATCGGCATGTTGGTCCAGGCCTTCATGATGCTCGCGGGAAAATGGAAGGCCGGCGATTGGAAATGGATCATCGGGGCGTTTGCGTTAGGTTTCTTGATGGGGATGGTACCCGGCGATAATGAAAAAAATTACAGCTTGTCCTTCCATCTGTTTTTTTCCTGCTTGCTGGGCGCTCTCTTTTTTACCATGTTTTTCAGAAAACAACTGCTTCTGCGGATCGGAGCGCGCTCGTTGCTGATTATGAATGTATTATTCGCGGCAATCATCATCGATCGTTTCGACCTATCATGGCCGCTGATCATTCTATTCGCCATTCCAACGTTTCTGACTCTCCTTAACGCGTTCACCGACTTCGATCATCATCTTTTCTGGCAGGTGCTTTTCTATGTCTGGTTTACCGTGATGGTCATCGGTATCGGTCTGTATAATTTCGCTTTCAGCGATCTGGGAATTTTCAATTGGACGGAATTGGCCGAGACCGGACCGCTAAGCATTTTTTTTACCGGAGCGGGTTTTCTGTTCTTGCTTTGTAATATCTGGTTCGTTCTGGCTTTGATTCCAGTGCCTGGCGAGGATCAAAAGATGTCAGAACGGATAGCGGAAGTGAAAGAACATATTCAGTTGCTCGCCTACGGCTATGTCAGAGAAGCGGGTGGTGAAGCGCGCAATTTGATCTGTCTGATATTCATGGTTGCAATCTTGCTCGTAAATTACACTTTTTCTATCGTTGATAAAAGCGTGATAATTTCCGCCATGCTGGCTTTTACGCCTTTGCTATCCGGTCTGAAAAAAGAATCGTCGATCGTTGACGACGGAATCGGCAAACTGCCGGATGACAATGTTTACGGGTAAGTCAATCACCCTTTCATGGGGTCTGGACAAATAAAAAAACTTTTGCTAACGTTAAATCAATGAAAGTCAATAATAGCCAAAAGCAAATTGTCGCCAGCCTCATCCCGCTATACCCGCAGGGCGCTTTTTAAGCACTGAAACGAATAAAATACGAAAAGCCCCTGCCGACCGCGGGGGTTTTTTGAACTCTACGGTGCAAGATCGCAAATTGCTAAATTAATATATAGATCTAGCGATTCGCACATTTATAATATATCGTTTTCGGAATTGAGGATGTATAGGATAAGGCAGCCAACGCCGTACAACCGTGGGAAAGGAGGCCCCAGATGCATCGCACAAACCGCAAGTTTGCACAGCTGTCGTTCCTGATCGTAGTCGTCCTGGTTTTCGTGTCTTTCGTCGGGTGTGGCGGCGGTGAACAATCATCCCCGGGCTCATCAACCCAGCCGCCCGAGCCGCCAAAGCCTTTCGCGCCCTGGCAAGGCCTGATTGCTCTCCGGTACGCACCGAATTACGACAACGCCTGTCTCTGGTTCATCTCGCCGGACAACACTTCGCGGCTGATCACCGATAACGCCTATTGGTACGGCCCGATCCGTTGGTCGCCGGACAACGATTACCTGGCCTTTCCCAAGAGCTCCTCCAGTTACGCTCTGGCCGATCGTACCGGCGCGATCATCAAAAGCTACCCGGTCGGCGGTGGCGAGACGATCGCCTGGTCGCCGGACAGCGTCTATTTCCTGGCAGGCAGATACTACAACGGCATCTGGAAATTCGGCATCGACGGGACGTACGACAAATTGCTGACATCCTACAGCGCGACCTACGACCACTCACTGACCGTTTCCAAAGACGGCCAGTGGGTCTATTTCATCCATCATGAATGGGGGTCGATGTGCTGGATTTACCGGATCAGGACCGCGAGTTTGCTCGCCGGCGCTTCATACGCCGACTGCGAACTGCTGTTCTACATCACGACGGGCCATGACGAAGAGATACAGTTCCTGGAGATTCCCGGCGGGAAATTCATCATGGCGTACGGGTATGATACCGCCATCTACGTCATGGATCCGCAGGCAAAAACGCTGATCAAAAAAATGGACCAAGGCCTCACCTACATGCGGATTTCGCCGGACGGAAAGTATCTCGCGACACTTTACTATAATAGTTTCAGCGTGATCGATCTGTCGACCTGGCAGATCCGGTACGGTTTTGACAGCGATTATACGAAATCGTTCGAATCGTTCGCCTGGTCGCCGAACAGCGACGCGTTGGTCGTCGCCGAAGATGACGGGAACGTCGATATCTGGCGGTTTGATGATCAACGGCTGCAAACCATCTTCGAAGCGAGCAAGTCGATCGCCGCCAAGTCAGCCGGCGTACAGCCGCGAAGCGTCTATGGCGAACAGACCGTTTCGGTAACCTGGATCCGATAGATCGGCGTCGCATCACTGCGGCTTCGTCGAGACAAGTATCCTCGGTCATTCATGACCGCTGAGCGCCGCCCTACGGACGCTCAGACAAAAACCCGCCCCCGGGCTATATCAGCTCGGGGGCATTTCATTTTCGTTAACGCGGTTTATCCCCACTGTGTTTTTGCCGACATTCATTTACGCCCTTCAAAATGTATCATATTCCTACGGCCGTCGTTTCGTGACACATTTTTTTTAATTCCTATATTTTTTAATTCCAATCATTTTCCGACGGCCGTATTTAAATGATTAATTTGGTTTACATGGCATCCTTCAAAAAGTGTCATATTCTCACGGCCGTAGTTTCATGACACAATTTCTTTCTCATAATTGCATCATTCATGAACACAATTAAGCGGACGAAGCTTTTTCATATATTAGTCATAATTCAGCAATAAACGTTGACTGAAAGATAAAATAATGTTATAAATTTCTATCGCACCTTTTGTATTTGTTATCGATTGCAAGATCAATACAGGATCGAAAATAACTCGGGAGGGGAAACGATGATCGGAAAAGATCTCGCAGACGCAATTAGTGCAAAGAAGACGGAGACGTCAAGGCCGGCCAACCGCTCTATCACTAGGACTAACGGTGTACGCCGTTTGCGTCTTGACGAGGGGCATCGCTGGACCTGGTTTGACGGTACTGCGCATTCCTATGCTTCGCCCTTGTTCGATCATCCACGGAACCTGGCGGAGTATCTGTGCAACCAACCGGAGGCACGATATAACGGTCTGGTCGAGTGGTGGAACGCGGCCAAGGCATGCGAGGCGCAGGTTCTTACGAAGAGCGAAGTGGACTTTGTTTTCGAAACAACCGAAGCTCTGCGTAAGAACATCCGCGTCACCGACGAAAGGTTGTGGCGGTTATTCAGGCTCTATGAGTTTCTTGACGAGACCTTCCTGACTTTCGACCGGGAAGGCGTGCGATTTGAAAAGAGCTACGAAAAACGGTACGGCGATACGTTCGGTGACATGGTCTGTATCGTCAGCAATGCCGCCTGGTGCGAGCATCATCCGGGGGCTCATTCCATCACGCGCAAGGCGACTCAACGGGAGAAAATAACTGTCGGCAGCGGGATGAGAGAGCTGCTGGAAAGTAGCGGCCTTATCGGTTCCGGCGTCATCAGGACACCGAAAGACCTGATGCTGACCTGCCGAGCGCCCGAGTATCGTGACAAGACGTGGCATCGATCCGGATGAATCAGCTTCAGCAAGGTCAGTTTGGAAAAATTGAGGGAGGGGTAGATGCAATTTCAAGTGGTGGTGGAAAACCGGCTCATCGGGCAAGGGTTCAAAACCTTCAATGAAATGGCCAGGGCGATTTTCGAGGAATATCGCCAGCTGTTTGAAAGGACGATGAAGCAGCCGTTCTGTACGCGCATCTTTTACGGATTTGACGTCGCCTGGCTGGCGCACAAGCTGGACAATCGCTGGTACATCGTATTTTTCGGCGATTTTCTCCACTTCTGCGTTGCAGAGCATCTGATGGTTCGGATCGATGACAAGAATCTGGCCAGGGAGCCGACAGAGGCCGAAGTCCGAGCGTTCTTCCGCAAGATCGACGACCTGCATCGCAGCGTCTATCCCGATCTCATGGCGGAGAAAGAGAAACTTCTCACGCACCTTGGCGTACCATCCTGAACACAGCCGAGTCTGGATCGAAAAATCTATCTATCGCTGGAGGATCCTATGACATTCGAGGTGGTCGTGCAGGATCGGCTGATCGGCGAAGGCTACATGACGTTCAAAGGGGCGGCCGAAGCTTTGCTCGAACGGATGCAGCAATTGACGCGGCGAATCATGAAGCAAGAGCTTCGCGCGCAGACCTTCCCGCCGTTCCACGCGGGTTGGATGCGCTACAAGATCGGCGACCGGTGCTACATCGTGACGCACGGTAACGTCGCTCATTTCTGTCTCCGCAACAACCTGTTCGAACGCTTCGGCAGCATCAAGCTGGCTCATGAGCCGACGGAGGAGCAGGTGAGGAATTTTTTCCTCGAGTACGGCGATCTCATGCGCCGGGCCAATCCCCGGTTGTGGGAGGAAAAGGAGAAATTCCTCGAGCACATTGCATAACGTCGGCCAAGGCCGACAGGAACATACCGGACGCCACCCGCGTCCGGTCTTTATTTTGAGCTCATTGTAAGGTATGATAAATAAAGAAAGCTTAATTTCAAAAAACATCATTATGGAAAATCAACCGATCAAACACACGGGTTGTTGCGACCCGTTCAATCCCGAACCCTGGCAGGCAAAGGAAATCACCTGGCAAAACAAGGTTTTTGTGAAAGACCACATCACGAGCTTCCTGCACATCCCGCTAAATATGGGCAGCAAGGTGATAAAGAATATGGCGCTGATCGAGAAGGCGGGCGCGAAAGCGCCGGTGCAGATGATGCTGACGGATGAAAAGTCCTTATGGGGAGCGGA
>Ga0172379_10003658_pt1 | contig 24077 bp, 16 predicted proteins | sample GrowelOW334metaG_FD_119756 | JGI IMG/M metagenome (GOLD analysis project Ga0172379, IMG submission 119756) | Groundwater microbial communities from an aquifer near a municipal landfill in Southern Ontario, Canada - Groundwater well OW334 metaG | ecosystem: Environmental > Aquatic > Deep...
AAGCCGGGACGTTTTTCAACGTATACGCGTCGGATGGGGGCTGATGCGGCGGTCGGCATGGGGACTCTCCATGTAGGGCGGTGAGTGTGAGTGTAGCTTTTTTGGTCTTTTGCGGCAAGCGCGTGGAGGATATCCGATGACCTGTTCTCCCTGGCTGTTTGATACGCGCGTTTCTCGCGCGTTGACAGGTCGGCCCCGCGCGGGCTATACCCTTATCTATATTTTTCGGCCCGGTAGCTCAGTTGGATAGAGCGGCTGCCTCCTAAGCAGCAGGTCGCCCGTTCGAATCGGGTCTGGGTCATGTTTATAAATCAACCGCCGGAAGAGTGCCTTTTCTTGTATTCATACCACCATGGTGGTATACTATCGATATGAAAGTAAAGACTTCAATTTCTCTTTCTTCTGATATTCTCGAAAAAGTTCAGCGTGTTACATCCGAAGGAACGCGGTCTGAATTTATTGAAAAAGCAATTTGGTATTATCTTGATGTATTACAAAGAGATACTAGAAATAAAAAAGATTTGGACATAATTAATGAATCTGCTTCAAGATTAAATAATGAAGCAAATGACATTCTAGGATTTCAAGTTCAAATATGAAACGTGGAGAATTATATCGGGTTTACCGTGCCTCACGGAGTGATCCTAAAGATTTTCGGGTATTTGTTATTGTTAGCCGACAAGTGCTTATTGATTCTAAATTTTCTACCGTTACATGCGCACCAGTGTATACGGCGTATGATGGACTATCGACCCAAGTTCCAATTGGTCAAGAAGAAGGATTAAAGCATGATAGTTCAATTCATTGTGATGAATTAATCAGCATCCCAAAATCTTTACTTTCCGATTATGTTGGTACTTTACCATGGATAAAAATTAGTGAATTGAAGAGAGCATTGCAAATTGCATTGGATATTGAGGAATTACTAATACCGGATTAGTCTCTAATCATTTTCCACCCGAATGTCAGAACTCATCATACCCTCTCCTTATCAGTACCGGATGAGCGAAAAGTACGAAACAGGGCAATTTTTGACTCAAAGTCGACAATAACAGACAACTCTTGTTTTCAGAACGACTCTATACTGGTACGAGTCGGCTGGAGCCGGCAAAGGTTAAATGGAGGAAGTAATGATTTATTACGTATCGGCTGAAGCCGCCCGCGGCGGCAGCGGCGCAAAAGACAGACCTTTTAAGCACATAAATGACGCGGCGCAAGTTGCCTGTTCTGGGGATGAAGTGGTGGTTGCCCCCGGATTGTACCGTGAATACGTTAACCCGAAAAACGGAGGGACGAAGGAAGCTCCTATCGTATATCGCTCTGAAAAAATAGGGAAAGCGGTTATTTCCGGTGCGGAGCCGGTCAAAAACTGGGAACAGTATGAAGGCGATACATGGTTAGCGCGTATTCCTAACGGAATATTCGGTGATTACAATCCCTATACAACGGTAATCAGCGGTGATTGGTATTATAGCGAAATCACGCTTCATACCGGTGAAGTTTATTTGAATGGAAAATCCATGTATGAGACTGATGCTGTTGAATCCGTGTTGAATCCAACAGTATATGAACCGTCCTGGGATCCGGACTTTTCTATTTACAAATGGTGTACGGCTCAGGAAGGAAATCAAACGCTCCTATATGCTAATTTCCATGGCGTCAATCCAAATGACGGCAATGTTGAAGTGAATATTCGCAGAAATTGTTTCTACCCTAATAAAACGGGCGTTAATTATATTACGGTATCAGGGTTTACAATTAAGCAAGCAGCTACTACCTGGGCGCCGCCGACCGCCTATCAGGAAGGAATGATCGGACCTCACTGGAGCAAAGGGTGGATTATCGAAGATTGTGAAATCAGCGATTCCAAATGCTGCGGCATATCTCTGGGCAAGTATCTTCAGCCTTACAACGAAAATAAATGGGTATTAAAACGTTTAAAACACGGGACTCAGACCGAACGGGACTCAATCTGTCAGGCCCAGATAGAAGGATGGACAAAAGAAAACATCGGGTCGCACATTGTGCGCCGCTGCCACATCTATGATTGCGAACAGACCGGTATCGTAGGGCATCTCGGCGGAGTGTTTTCAATTATTGAAGACAATCATATTCATCATATCAACAATAAACAGCAGCTGGCGGGCGCGGAAATCGGCGGAATCAAGATGCACGCCGCTATCGATACCATATTCAGGCGGAACCATATCCATCATTGCACAAGAGGACTGTGGTTGGATTGGCAGGCGCAGGGAACCCGCGTAACGCAGAATCTTTTTCATGACAACGTCCCGCCGGTCGGAGCAAAAATTGTTACGCGAATCGCGATGGGAGAGGATCTGTTCATTGAGGTCAGCCATGGTCCGACGCTCGTGGACAATAATATTTTCCTTTCCGTTTACGCGGGAAAGCTTGCGACTCAGGGTGTAGCGTATGTGCACAATCTGATATGTGGAGCATTTACCAGCGTAGGAGGCGGAACGGACAATGGAAAAGAAGGAATAGGTCCCAGATATACGCCGTATCATGTTCCGCACAGAACGGAAGTAGTGGGTTTCATGACATTCCTTCATGGAGATGACCGTTTTTATAACAATATTTTCGTTCAAAATGAAATGCCGGAACAATATCAGAAGTACTGGAACGAAGTTGGTTTCCCCACGAACAAGGATGCGGGAACCGTTCCTTTTGACGAATATCCGACGGAAGAAGAATATCTTGCGTTGTTCTTTAAAAAAGGAGACGCGGGCGGTAAAGAAGATAGGAGTAAATATTACTCAAAACTTCCTGTTTCCACGGGCGGAAATGTATTCTTTAACGGCGCGAAACCTTGCAAGAAGGAATTAAACTATAAAGAAGTTACCGGGCCTTCCGTCCACGTTTCATTGGTTGAAAAAGACGGGAAATATTATCTGGATACAAATCTTTATGATTATCTGCCGAGATTCCGTACAGATTTCATTTCCACGGAAGTATTAGGGGAAGCTTTTGAGCCTGAACAGAAATTTGAAAATCCGGATGGAACTCCCATATTCTTTAATACGGATTACTTGGATGAAAGTCGTGGTATCAATCCTTTGCCTGGACCTTTCGAAGAACCGAAAAACGTAAAACGCCCGCTTTAGAGGCAAAAGGCAGATTCTCCAAAGGGGGTCTGCCTTTTCTCATTGAAAGGTCCGCTCAGGGTGCCTCATGCCGTCACCGGTATCGCTTAAGGAGTTTCCATTATTTCCACCATTCCGATCATCATGTTTTGCGGAAGTGAGCTTGACGACATGAAACGAGGTCTATAGTTTAAGCGGCGGGTCGTCTGTTCGAATCGGGTCCGGGTCATAAGGTCACAATGCAAAATATTCGCGTTTCCCATGCCGAGCTTCTCGGGTCCGAGCCTGTCGGCGCCCTGCTTATCAAATATTCTATTCCATCGATCATCGGCATGCTTGTAGGCGCGCTCTACAACCTGGTAGACAGAATTTTCGTCGGGCACGGCGTCGGCGCCTTGGGGCTCGCGGGTATCGCCGTGACGACTCCCGTCACTATGATCATGATCGCCGCGTCGATGCTCATCGGCATCGGAGCTAACGCGCTTTTTTCCATTCGATTGGGTGAGGGACGGCGAGACCAGGTTGAGAAAATCATGGGCAACGCATTCGTGCTGCTTCTGGTTCTGCCAACCTGTATCGCTCTCATCTGCGCGTTCTTTTTAGACGATATCCTGCGAGTCATGGGCGCGAGTGAGGCCGTTCTCCCCTACGCGCGCGACTACCTGGGCATCCTGCTTTTCGGCCTGGTTTTCCAGACCGCCGGTCCCGGCTTCAATCACTTTATCCGCTCCGACGGACATCCGCGGACTTCCATGTTCACGCAGCTCATCGGCGCGGTGCTCAACACTATCCTGGATCCGATTTTTATCTTTGTATTCCATTGGGGCGTCGCCGGAGCCGCGTGGGCGACGGTTATTTCGCAGATCATCTCATTCACCTGGGTTTTTCTCTATTTCAATTCATCGCGTACGAACCTGCGTTTCCGACGCGTCAACATGCGCCTTGAACCAGCGATAGTGCGCGGTATTCTGTTCATCGGTTTCGCGCCGTTCGCGATCCAGGCCGCGGCGAGTCTGCTGAACCTGGTTCTCAACCGGACGCTTGTCGCCCACGGCGGTGATATCGCCGTTTCCGCCATGGGCGTGGTGCTGAGCGTGCTCAATCTTTTAATTATGCCGCTGCTGGGCATCAACATGGGATCGCAGCCTATTATTGGTTTCAATTACGGGGCAAAACGTTATGACCGTGTTATTAAGACTTACCGACTATCCGCAATAGCGGGGACGATGTTCATCACCGTCGGATTTCTGCTTGTGCAGCTCTTTCCCGGTTTTTTCATACGCCTGTTCAACTCGGACAACGCCGACTTGATCGAGCTCGGATCCTTCGCCCTGCGGACCTGCTCTTTACTCCTGCCGGTAGTCGCTTTTCAGATCTCATCGTCGAACTTTTTTCAATCGATCGGCAAGCCGGTCCAGGGTAGCATCCTGAGCCTTTCCCGTCAGGTGCTCGTGCTCATTCCTCTGATCATGATCCTGCCGAATTTTTTCGGACTCCACGGGATTTTTTTTGCCTTTCCGCTCGCGGACGCCGTCGCGACCACGCTCGCGTTTTTTCTGGTAACGGCGGAAGTCAGGAGCTTGCGGAACGGGATGGGGACGGCGGACGCGTCGCTTTCTTCGCCCCGAAAATGACCAGGGCCGTCCCCGTCAGCACGATGCAGCATCCGGCCGCGACGGGAAGGGTGACTGTTTCCCCCAGAAAAAGGTAGCTCCAAAAAAACGCGAAAAGCGGGATGAGCAGTGATACCGAAAGGGTCGGAGTCACGCCGGAAGTGGAAATCAAATAATAGTACAAATAAAAGCCGAAGGCGGTGCAGAGCAGTCCGAAAACGATCGCCGCCGCCCAGATGGCAAGCGGAATCTGGATTGCCGTCGGCGGTGAAAGCAGCAGAAAAGGCGCTAGTCCCAAGCCCCCCAGCGTGAGGCTGGCCGCGGTCATGGGGCGCGGAGGCACGTCGGAGGCCCATCGCTTCATATAAACGGCCGCGAAACCGTAGGAGATCGGCGTGAAGATGCAGGCCAGCAGGGCGAGTGCGTCGGGTTTCCCGGAAAGCCCTACTCCCCTGAAGGCGATGAGCGCGACCCCCGCTACGCCGAAAAGAAGTCCGAGAATTTTACGTATTGTCAGGTTTTCCTTGAGTATGAGGAAAGACAATACCGCGCCCGCGAGGGGAGAAAGCGAATTGACCACCGCGGGTATTACGGCGGGAAGCCGCATGATCGCGAAGGCGAACAGCAGAAAAGGTACGGCTGAATTGAGTATGCCGACAATCGCGTAATGCCGGAGATTCTTGCGCCAGCGCATATCGACCTTGAGCGCCCGGAAGAAGAGAAGAAGCGCTGTTCCCCCGATGAGCATTCGTGAAACGGCAGTCCCCACGGCGCCGAAGTAGGGAGTGATTACGCGCATGAAAATGAAGGCGCTTCCCCAGACCGCGCCGAGCAGGATGAAAAGCAGCGTGTTGATGAAGTTCATGGCTATCGCTGGGGCTTTCCGTCTTTAATTTTGCCCAAAAGCCGCAGGAGTCCATCAAGAATGGTGAGCGGATGCGGCGGGCAGCCGGGGATGAACAGGTCCACCGGAACGATCCCGATCGCACCGCCGTTTGTTTCCGGGTGGTCGATATACGGTCCGCCCGATATCGCGCACGACCCGACGACGATGACAACTTTCGGGTCCGGCACCGCGTCGTAGGTTTTTTTCAGCGCGAGCTCCATGTTCTTGGTTACCGGCCCGGTGACCAGGATTCCATCCGCGTGTCGCGGGGACGCGACCATCTGGATGCCGAAGCGGCCCAGGTCCCAACCGATGGTGCCCAACACGTTCACGTCCGCTTCGCAGGCGTTGCAGCCGCCCGCGCTTACTTGGCGCAATTTTAACGATCTACCGAAGAGCTTCTTCATGCGTTTATTTAGTTCGGCGGCGAGTCTCAGTTCTTCCTGGTCCCCCGAGACGACCAAATCTTCCCGCTTATCGAACGCGAGCCGGTAATCCTTGGAATGGGAGATCGCCCTATGAGGACAAAGCTCGGCGCAGTCGGTACAAAAAATACATTTACCCAGGTCAATGATCGATCGCTTTTTTCCGTTACTTTTTTCGATCTTGATGGCATTGGTGGGGCAGGCGGATACGCACGCGTCGCAATCGGCGACGCATTTGCCTGAGTCTATCAGGGGGCGTCCCCGGAAACGATCCGGCATAGAGGGTGGAGCGCCCGCGGGATATTTTATCGTTCGATGCCCCTGCTTCAGTCGGGCGAAAATCACCTTCAACACTTCAAGCTCCTTACTCTATAAATCATGGCCGCAATAGGAGAGGTTGAAACTCTTGTTGCAGAGCGGAAAGTCTGAGATCTCCTGGTCGCGCAAGGCATAGGCGAGTGCCGGCCAGTTATGGAACGAAGGATCGACAACCTTATACCGGGAGAAGCGGCCGTCCGCGTCGGTGATCGCCGTATGGCAGACTTCGCCGCGCCAACCTTCGTTGAGGCTCACGACAATGCTGCCCGGCGCAAGAGCTTCAATGTCGGCTCTTATCGCGCCGCCGGGGAGCACCGTAAGCTGTTCCCGAATAAAAGTGATCGATCGCGCGATCTCCAATTTGCGGATGTAGGCGCGCGCGAAGACATCTTCGGAATCGTAGGAAGAGACGGGAATTTGCGCGAAGCGGAAGATGCCGGTGGGTTGGTCGCAACGTATGTCCCGTGTTAAACCGGATGCGCGTGCCGCGGGGCCCACGATGCCCAACTCGATCGCTGTTTCCCTGGGTAGTTTTCCCGTATCTTCAAGCCGTGCCATGACCGACTGATCGTTCCACAGGAGGTTCACGGCGTTGTTCGTTTCTTTTTCCGCTGTATCAAGCCTGCGCAGGAGATCGTCCTTTCGCGCATCATCCATATCAAAGCCGACGCCGCCGGGTACGACGAAGCCGCGGCCGAAACGGTTGCCGCACAGGAGCGCGGTCATGTTGAGGAAATCGCCGCGGATACGTCCGCAGTAGCTGGCGGTGGCAAGATAGCCGACGTCGCCGGATATCGCGCCGAGATCGCCGACGTGGTTGGCCAGTCGTTCCAGTTCCAGCGCGATGCCGCGCAGCGCGTGTGATCTCGCATTCTTTTTGCAGGCGGATAACGCTTCGATCGTGTGGCAATACGAGGTTGTGTGCGCGATCGTCGTATCGCCCGCGATCGTCTCCGCGTAATGCAGGGACCGTTTGTCCGGGCCTCCAACCAGCGCCCGCTCCACGCCACGGTGCTGGTAGCCGAGGGCGATTTCCAGGTGGAATACCGTTTCCCCGTGACACTGGAAACGGAAGTGTCCCGGCTCGATGACGCCGGCGTGTACGGGACCTACGGCGACTTCGTGGACCTGCTCTCCTTCAACGCGGTAGAAGTCCCCGACGCCCGGAAGGATGGGTTCCCCGGCCGGACGGTTCCAGGCGTCGCGTCCTGTGCTTGACCGCACGTAACGGACCGGTTTGAACCAGGGGTGTCCGATCGGCTTCAGACCGAACTGTTCGGCTATTTCCCGCTCAAAAAGCTGGACTTGCGGGCAGCGTTCCGCGAGAGACGGGTACTCGCCCCGCTTGATCGTCGTTTTCATGATCAAGAGCCGAGTATGCACATCGTCGGCGAGCACCGCGTAGATTTCAGTGGGCGATGTGCCGAACATCGATGAAACGCGGCATCCGTCGGCGACTCGCTCAAGCACGACGCGTTGGAAATCGTCCAGCGAAAGGAGCGGTACTGAATCCAGCGCGACCACTTTCGCGTTGGTCGTAACTACGAAGGAGGCGGCATTCATAGTCTATTCTCCAATAAGGCCGCCGCGTCGGCAAGCAATTGCCGAGCGGGCTCGGGGATGTACAAGCCGAGGATAAGAGCGATCAGCAAGAAGGCCAGAGTCGGAGCGGCCATCAAAAAATCATCCTTGTACGAGGTTTCCGCCAAGTTTTCAGGAACTTCTCCCTGTGTGACCTTCAGCACGGTGCGACCCATTCCGATGAATACGACGAGCAGGAAGAATAGAAAAAGCCCCGCTGCAAGAAAATGCCCCGATGAGAAGGCTCCGTTGAGTATGCCGAATTCGCTGATAAACGGTCCAAAGGGCGGGGAACCCGTGATCGCAAGGAATCCGGCCAGGAAGATGGATCCGGAAAGTGGAAGGCGTCGAATCGCCCCGCTGACTGTATCGGTGTTTTTACTGGCGAAGGAACGATGTATGTTGCCCGCGGAAAGGAAGAGCGCTCCTTTGGTCATCGAATTGGTCACGACGTGCAATACCGTGGCGAAGAGTGCCGGTCCGCCGATTCCCAAGCCGAGCGCGAGTATGCCCATGTGTTCGACGCTGGAATAAGCCAGCATGCGTTTGAAATCCTTCTGCCCGATCATGAAAAGACCGGCTACCGCGATGGAGAAGAGTCCCATGAACATGAGAAGCCGGGAACTGAACGCGCCCTCTCCCGACGCGACGCAGATCTGGTAGGCGCGGGTCAGCGCCAGGAAGGCGCCGCTGGTGACGCCGCCGGCCAGGATGGCGCCGACGACGCCGGGGGCCTCGCCGTACGCGTCCGGTTTCCAGGTATGCATGGGCGCCAAGCCCATTTTCGTGCCGTAGCCGACCAGGAGAAGTATGAACGAGGCGTGCAACCAGCGTTTGGAAAGACTCGGTCCCCGCGCCAAAAGGTCGCTCAGCGCGAGCGTGGCTTCCATTCCGTTTCGCATCGACGAATAGGCAAGAAAGAAGGTGCCCAAGAGGGCCAGCGCGATGCCGACGGAACCGACTAAAAGATATTTCCACGTAGCTTCAATGCTGAGTTTGGAGTGCTTGAAGTAAATCAACGGCGCGCTGACAAGCGTGGTTCCCTCTATCGCGACCCACATGAGGCCGAGGTGGTGGGACCAGGCCACTAGGCTGATGAGGCCGAGAAAGGCCAAGAGACACGCCACGAAAACCCGGTTAGAGCGCTCATCACGGTATTTGAGGTATCCCACCGAATAGAATGAGCAAAGTAGGAAGAGTACGCTGATCGATGCCAGCACGACCTTCCCCATCGGATCGAGGACGAGTTCTTCGGATACTTTCGCCAGTTCGGGGCGCGCAAGGACGATGCCCAGCAGTACGGTGTGTGTCGCGGCGATCGGCGGAAGCAGCCAGGGCCGCAGGCGGTTGGACGGGATCGCCAAGGCGAGCGCGGCTGCTGCCAGCGGAAGCAGTATCAGCAAGTAGGCCATCATGCGTCACTCCTTGAGCGAGGACAGGTTGCGGGTGTCCATCGAGGCGAAAGCTTGGTTGATATGGTTGGTGATGATCGAAATGACGAAGATCGAGACGAACAAGTCCAGAAGCATGCCCATCTCAACGACCAGCGGAATGGCTTCCACCAAGAGGAGGCTGAAAATATAGATGCCGTTTTCCAGCATCAGGTAGCCGAGTACCTGCGAAAGCGCCTTGACCCGCGTGGTCAGGATGATGAAGCCGATGAATACCGTCGCTATGGCGGTTGCGATGATGAGTGTCGCGGCGTGCGCTTCGGTCATAGCCATGCGGTTGGAGATGAGCAGGGAAACCGCAGTCGCGGCGGCGCCGAGCAGTATGGAGGGGAGAAAGCCGATCAGCGGTTCGATCTCCCGCTTGATCTCCGCGTCGCGCAGGGCTTTCACCATGATGTTTGGGATGACGATGCTCTTCAGGATGATCGCCGCGGCCGAAGCGACGACCGATGGTATCGTCAAATGTTCGTGCATGAGGAGGGGAATAATGCCGATGACGGCGCCTTGCGTTCCTACGATGCGGATGACCGACAGGATGCGGCTGGTGCCGAGCGTGAACAGGTTCATCACGAGGACGATTACCAGAAGCGCGTTTAGTACGTGTATCATCGTTTCACCTCACCAACAGCAGGAAGCCCGACCCGCACAGCAGCAACGCGCTTACCAACAGGTAGGGGACGCGTCGCATACGGAGTCTGGCCATGATCGATTCAAGGACGCCGATGACCACCGCCAGGGCGAGCATCTGCGAAACGAAGACCGCCCAGTCAATCGCCGTGGACCCCGTGTTGAAGGGGGAAATCACGTTTATAACGACCGCGCCGAGCACGAACATCTTGATTGAGGACGCGTAAAGGATGATCCCCAACAGCGGCCCGCCGTGGTCCAGGACCATGACTTCGTGGATCATGGTAAGTTCAAGGTGCGTATTCGGGTCGTCCACCGGGATGCGGCAGGTTTCCGCGAGGAGTACGACGAAGAGGCCAAGGACAATCAAGACCAGAGGCGCGGCCGTTTCGGGGGAGAACGCCTCCATGCTCGAATGGAGCATTTTGGTCAGCGTGAGGGATCCGGACAGTTTCGCCAGCGTGAGGAAGGCGAAGAAAAGCGCCGGTTCGGAAAGGACGGCGAAGGTCGCTTCCCGCGCGGCTCCCATACCTTCAAACGCGGAGCCGGTATCCAGGGCCGCCGCGGTTGTGAAGAAGCGGGCTAAGCCGAAGAGGTAGGCGAAAAGAATGAGATCGCCCGTGAAGGCGACCGGCGCGTCGAAGCGGCCGAACGGAATCAGAAAACCGGCGAGTATGACTGTCGCCAAAGTGACCGCGGGGCCGAAACGGAAGATCCAAGTTGTCGTATCGCTGAGCACGAAGCCTTTGCGTAGAAGTTTTGCGATATCGTAATACGGTTGCAGCGCGCGCGGACCGTTCCGCCCACCGAACCAGGATTTCGTCTTATTGATCACGCCGAGCAGCAGCGGAGGCAGGAACAAGAGAAGCGCCGCGTGAATCAGGTTATCGATCATGGATTGACCCCCATCGCCCCGATGCCGAGTAATACTATTGTGATTATAAAAACATACAATATATAGAAATGAGTCTGGCCTTGCTGAAAGAACCGTATATTTGGGGCGTAGCGTTCGGCGAGCTTGAAAACCGGTAGCGCAAGGCGGTCAAGGACCGCGTCGGGGACGGACGTCTTAAATTCAGCGCGTTCAGGGAAGACGCCTCGTACCGTGTCTTTTCCCCGTTTGGGCCAGAGGATGAAGAAGAACAAGTCAACGATCGATTGTACAAACGAGGTACCGGTGTACTGCATTCGGTTGGTCGGCCGGGCGTATCCGCAATCCCAGGTCCCATGAGCGCGATTGGACCGCGTGGCCGCGAGGAATCGGAGCAGTGTGAAGATCAGGCCGAGCATGATTACGAGAACGATGCCCAAAGTACTTACCCAATTGAAGGAAACGAGGGAGCCGAGGGTCGTCTGTTGGGAAAGCGGCGCCGCCCAGACGCGGACCGCGTTCTCAATCGGAAGTAAGACGAGGGACGGAAAAAAGCCGATCGTCGCGCAGACGCCTGCCAGGAATATCATCGGGAAGAGCATTGCCGGACCGCTTTCGTGGGCGTGTTCGATTCGTTCGCTTCGGCTTGCGCCTAGGAATACGGTGGCGAACAGTTTTACGAAACAAGCGACGGCCAAGGCTCCGATCATCGCCAAGGCTGGAACCGCGATGGCCGCGCCACCCAAAGCCGTTTTTCCGTCAAGTCCGAGGGTGTCGAACAATCCGAGGTAGAGAAGCCATTCGCTCGCGAAGCCGTTGAGCGGAGGCAGCGCCGAGATCGCGACCGCGCCTATCAGAAAGAGGGCGGCCGTCGTCGGGAGTTTTTTGGACAGCCCACCGAGTTCCTCAATGTTTCGGGTACCGACCGCGTGGATTATCGAACCGGAGTTCAAGAAGAGCAGAGACTTGAAAAGCCCATGGTTCCAGACGTGGAAGAGGGCGCCGCCCAAACCAAGTAGGATCCATTCCCAGCGGCCTGCGCCGCGCCCGAGCAGCGCGAGTCCGATTCCCATGGTGATGACGCCGATATTCTCTATGCTTGAATAGGCAAGTAGGCGTTTGAGATCGGTTTGACCGATCGCGAAGGCGATGCCCGCCAATCCGGTGATGGCGCCGACGGCCAGAAGCGTACCGCCCCACCAGGGCGCGGTGACGGGAAGGAGCGATGTCATTCTGAGGATGCCGTAAATCCCCATTTTCAGCATGACGCCGGACATCACGGCCGACACGTGGCTGGGCGCGTTCGCGTGCGCGCCCGGCAGCCACACGTGCAGGGGCATGAGTCCCGCCTTGAAGCCGAAGCCGATCACCGCGAGAACAAAAATGGCTCCCGCCGCGGGAACCGTACCGCTCACGGCGGCTTCCAGCGCGAACGATCCGGTCCCTCGCTCCCACAGGGCGAACATGGCGAACAGGCAGAGCGTGCCGATGTGCGTGGCGATCAGGTACACCCAGCCCGCGTAGCGGACTTCCGGGTTTTCTTCCTCCACGGTCGCGGCGAAAAAGGCCGCGAGCGCCATGATTTCCCAGGCGATGAGGAACAGGACCCCGTCTCGGGCGATGGAAACCAGACCCATCGAGCCGGCGAGGAGGCCGTAGAAGAAGCCGAGCTTTTGGCCGTTCTTCGGGTGCTCCGCCTGTTTCCAATACCCCAACCCGTAAATGGAACCGAGTACGGGCACGACGAAAACGAGAGCGAGGAACACGACGCTCAGGGGGTCGATAGCGACCGCGAAGCGGCCGAAAGGCAGAAACCAGGGTTCGCTGATCGTTGCGTGAGTCGATTCGCCGAACGATAAGACGAGCGCGTACAGACCCGTTCCGCCGCCGATGATCGTGAGCGCCGTACTGATTTTTTGTCCCGCGGAGGAACGCGACGATTGCAGGCACGCGGGTATGCCTCCGGCCGCGAGGACGCCGATCGCGATTAAAACTAATACAATGCTAGACATGAATGAATCCCAAAAGCATGAAACCTTCCTCAACGAGTAAGCAATGATATCGCTAATTCCTTGAATGGAACTAAAGTGCAGAGCAAAATGGCGAGAGCAAGCGCCACATAGAGAATATAGTCGGATGTCATTCCCTGTTGGAAGCGTCTGAACCAATCCGCGCGGCGTTCAGCCCCATTTGCCGCCGGCAAAAGTACGCGATCCAAGACCGCGTCGTCGACATGATCCGACATTTCCGTTTTTTCAGGGAATATTCCCCTCACATCGGCCCGATGCCCGTGAGGTCGGAGCGCCCAGGCGAACATAGCGATGATGCTTTGCGCGAAGGAAGAGGCGGTGTACTGCATGCGGCTTGTCGGGCGGGCGTAGCCGCAATCCCAAGTCCCCGCGCTACGTCGTTTTCCGGTTGCCAAAAGAGCGACGGTGAAAAACGCTAAAATCCCGGCGAGTAAAATGATCGATAGGATGCTGATTTGGCCGAGCGGCGCCAGGCTTCCAACCGAGGGCACCCGCGCGGAAACACCCTCGGCGATGACGCGATCGAGTATTGGTACGACCAGACCGGGAAACAACCCGATCAGAAGACAGACGACCGCCAGTACGGCGGGAGCGGCCAGCATCTGAATCGGCGCTTCATGGACGTTTTCCGCGGCAGCTGTTCTGGATGTGCCGAGGAATACGCTGCCGTACGCCTTCACGAAACAGGCGACGGCCAAGGCCCCGATCGTTGCCAGAATTGGGGCGATCATAGCGGCGGCCGCGGCGAGCGGCGGGGCGGACACGGTCAAGGAACCGATCAGTCCCAGATAGATGAGAAGTTCACTGATAAAGCCGTTGAGGGGCGGAAGTCCGCAGATGGCTGCCGCGCCGATTAAGAAGAACGCCGCGGTCCAGGGCATCCGTTTTGCCAAACCGCCGAGAACGTCGATTTGCCGTGTACCGGTGGCGTGCAGCACTGAGCCGGCGCCGAAGAACAGAAGGGATTTGAAAAAGCAATGGTTCCACACATGCAGGAGGCAGCCCGCGGTTCCCAGTACGATCCATTCCATTCTGCCTGTGGATCGGCCCAAGAGCGCAAGCCCCAGCCCCATAAAGATGATGCCGATGTTTTCCACGCTGTGATAGGCGAGTAGTCGTTTCAGATCATGTTGGCCGAGCGCGAACAAAACGCCGAAGAGGCCGCTGACGGCTCCGAGTAAAAGTACCGTCGCCCCCCAGACGATAGGCGGCTCGGGGAGCAGAGCGCATATTCGCAAGAGTCCGTAGACGCCCATTTTCAACAACACGCCCGAAAGGATGGCCGATACGTGGCTCGGGGCGTTTGCGTGGGCTCCCGGCAGCCAAAAATGGAGCGGCATAATGCCGGCTTTCAAACCAAACCCGAAGAGCGCAAGCAGAAATAATACTCCGAGCGATGTGGAATCGACGGTCCCGCTCGGAATTGCCTTCAAGTCGAAGGATCCGGTCACCGTGCGCCAATAGGCAAAGAACGCGAACAAGGTCAATGTGCCGATATGCGTCGCGATGATGTAAATGAAGCCTGCGCGGCGGCATTCAACTTTTTCGTCCTCGGTGGAGACGAGGAAAAAAGCGGAAAGCGCCATAATTTCCCACCCGAGAAGGAAGGCCATGGCGTGACGGGCGATAACCAAAATAGTCATGCCGCAGAGCATCGTTCCCCAAAAGAACTGGAGTTTTCGGGCGGATCTCGGATGTTTTTCCGCCGGCCAATAACCGAGTCCATAGATGGAACCGAGGGCGCCGACAAGAAAAATCGGCACGAGGAAAAAAGCGCTCAGTGCGTCAAGGGCGATAACGGAATTGCCCGCCGCCTGCCAGGGAAAGAACGCCTCAAGCGGTGGCGACGCGGTAAGGAGGGCGATGCGGCAAGCGTTCAGCCCGATGATCGATCCCGCGCTTATTCCCAGCGTCGCGATTCTTTGGCCGAGCATCGATGTTTTCGACATGAACAGCGCCGGTATGCCGCTTGTCCCGAGAAGGACGACGGCAAGGATGATCATGGATAGACTCATCGCCGGCATCGTGTCACTTCGATCCGTTTTTCTCGTCTTTGGAGGCGGGGATAGCTTTTTCCGCGCGGAGCAGGTTTTTCATCAATTCTTCCTTTGAAGCCTTCTTTTTCAACGCTGCTTTGAACTCCGGGTCGCGAAGAATGAAACCGAGTCGAGAAAGCAAGTGGAGGTGCACCCGCACGGAGGGGCTGATCAACGTGAACAGTGTATCAACCGGTTTGCCGTCAATCGCTGAAAAATCGATTGGATTTTCCAGGAAACACAGTACGACGCGCGGTTCCGCTACGTGCAGGACAACCGGGTTGCGCACGTGGGGAATCGCTATCCCGTCCCCGATACCCGTCGAACCAAGGGTTTCCCGGGCGAGCAACACTTCGAACAAAAAATCCCTATCGATTTCTTCCGGAAGTTTCATGACGGCGACTATCGATTTGAAGACGGATTTTCGGTCCACGCCGCCAACCTTGAACGCGACGCCTCCCGCGTTCAAGGCGTCCGAAAAGGTCGGTAGCGGAAAGCCGGTGGATTCCGTTTCACGAAAAAGATCAGCTGATACTTCTATTCCGCGGCGGGTCGCCCATTCCATAAGTTCGGCACGGTTTAAGCGAAATTGATCGTTTATGTTATGGAAGGGGATTTCTTCCTGCTTAATCCACTGATATATCTGTTTTTCCGAAACATTAAAAATGGTCGCCGCGTCTTTCACGGATAACTGCATGATAATCCTTCTCTTGGAGCGGAAGTGCGCATCTTTAAGCTGAATATAATTTTATGGTCTTGTGCTTCCGGATGTCAATAGAAAGAAGGCGCCGTTAAATCGATTTTATAGAACGTATTGCCGATCGTCTCCTGCTCGGGTAAACTCACCCGGATATGGCGAACGATCCTACGAACCCTCTCATCGTGCAAAGCGACCGCACTCTTCTCCTTGATGTCCACGCGGCGCGAGCCGAGGATGCCCGCGCCGCGGTCATGCCGTTCGCTGAGCTGGAAAAATCGCCGGAGCATATTCACACCTACCGGATCACACCCCTTTCTTTGTGGAACGCGGCCAGCGCCGGGATGACCCCCGCCGATGTAGTCGCGGCGCTGGAGGAGTATTCGCGTTACGCGGTCCCCCGCGGCGTATCCGACAGTTTCGCCGACGTCATGTCCCGCTACGGCAAGATAGTACTTACCTCAGTCCCCGGAGCGGAGGCCTCCGCTCCGGACGCTTCCGCCGCGGAGGGAGCCGTTCCCCTTCCGGAACTGTTGTTTTTGACCTCGGATGAAAAGGCCATTCGCGCCGAAATCGCGGCCAGCAAAGCGCTAACTAAATACATCAACCCTCACGGGGACGGCTTTCTCGTCTCCTTGGTGAATCGGGGGACGGTCAAGCGCGAACTGATCAAGCTCGGTTGGCCGGTCAAAGATTTGGCCCCGCTGGCCCGAGGCGAACCCTTGGACATCAAGCTCCGTTCAACGATGGGGTCGGGCAAGGCTTTCGCCCCGCGCGATTACCAGGTTGAGGCTTCCCGTTCCGTAGTCGGCGACGGGGCGCCGGGTACCGGTTACGGCGTAGTCGTGCTGCCTTGCGGTGCCGGAAAAACGGTCGTCGGCATGGCAGTCATGGCGCTTCTCAAGACAAATACGCTCATTCTCACCACAAACGTCGCCGCGGTTCACCAGTGGATCGACGAACTCCTGGATAAAACCGAGCTGACCGAGGATCAGATCGCCGAGTACACCGGCGACAACAAGTCTGTCGCGCCTGTAACGGTGGCCACCTACCAGATCCTCACCTGGCGGCCCGCCAAGGACGCCGATTTTCCGCACTTCAACCTGTTTCGCGCGCGGCCTTGGGGCCTCATCGTCTATGACGAGGTCCACTTGCTGCCCGCGCCTGTATTCCGCGTGACGGCCGAACTCCAAGCCGTGAGACGACTTGGCCTTACCGCGACTCTCGTGCGCGAGGATGGGGCGGAGGACGCGGTGTTCAGTCTGGTCGGTCCCAAACGCTACGACGTTCCCTGGAAGGTTTTGGAGGCCAAGGGCTGGATCGCCGAGGCCGTGTGCTCGGAAATCCGCGTCGACCTGCCCGAGGATCTGCAAATTCCCTACGCGGTCGCCGACCAGCGCAACAAATACCGCGTCGCGAGCGAAAATCCTTTGAAACGGAAAATCGTCCGCCAGTTGGTCGATAATCACCCGGATGACCGGATCCTCGTGATCGGCCAGTACATAAAGCAGCTGGAAGAGCTGGCGAAGGACCTGAACGCGCCGATTATCACCGGCAAGACCCCTAACGCCGAGCGCGAGCAAATTTACGGCGCCTTCAGGCACGGGGAACTGCGCGTCATCGTCGTTTCCAAAGTGGCCAACTTCGCCATAGACCTCCCCGACGCGTCCATGGCAATCCAGGTATCCGGTTCATTCGGTTCGCGCCAGGAGGAAGCTCAGCGTTTGGGTCGTATCCTCAGGCCCAAAGCGCGCAACTCCTATTTCTATACGATTGTTTCCCGCTACACGACGGAAGAAGAATTCGCCGCCAACCGGCAAAAGTTTCTAGCCGAACAGGGCTATAAATACTCGATCCAGCATTGGACCGAGGAGGAACTTACCCTATGACCGTCGCCGACTGGAAAGCGGCCCTGCTCACCCTGAACGACGGACCGTTCTTCGACCTGATGCGCAGCTATCTGGGTGATATCCGCACGCCCTTCAACAAGCAACGTCTGATCGATGAATTGGAGGGTTTTCTCGGCCGGAAGGACATCCAGGAGCTTATCGCTTCCTACTTGGACGATACCGATAAACTCGTGATCGCGGCGATGGGCGCTCTGGGAGATCCTGTCGCCGACGAGCTGGCAAGCTTTTTTGACGGCGAACTTTCCTATGCCGAGCTGCACGCGGTGCTGCTCAACCTGGAAGAACGCCTGATCATCTATCGATTTACCGACGGTACGGCCCGGCGTCTGGCGCTCAACCCCACTTTGGCCCCGGTGCTCGATCCTTTCGCTTCCAACGTCGTTTCTTTGTTTCCCTCAATTCCGCTTTCTTCGGCCCCCGCCGTCGACACGATCGGAATGGAACCCTTTGACGATTTGTTTCTTGCTTCCGTCGTTTCCTACGTCCGTCGGCGAGCCGAGCTTTTCCGTTCCGACGGATCGTACCGAAAAAAGGCCCTTGAGGATGTTTCCGCCGCGTTCTCGGCTGATCGCTTCATGGCGGCGGTGGGCGCCTTGCACGCGCTGGGCGTGTTGGATATGAACGACTCGGGGGTTAAAATCGATGAAGCGCGGCTTGCCGCCTTCGCCGCCCTTTCTCATACCGATCGCGCTTTTTACCTTGCGGCAGGCGTATGCGGAACAGCTCCGGAAGTCGGGTCCCCCAATAAAAAAGGGCGCGTCCCCCGTGAGCGGCTGACCGCGTGGACTCGTCTTTTCAAAACCTTCACGGAATCCCTTGAGGCCGATCTCGCGTATCCGGCGGCGACCATGAACCGCCTCCTCGACGCGGCTGAACGGCTCATCGCCGCGCCGCGGCGGCGTCGCTGGGAAGCCCGAGCCGCCGATCCTGGCGCCGAGCTCCGGTTCGGCGCCGATCTCGTTTCCTTCAGGGTTTCGGTTCTCAAAGCCTTGGTTTCCGCCGGCGTCCTTACCGCTCACGCCGATTCCTATTATTCTCTCGCCCCGGCGCGGCATCGGAATGAAACTTCGCCGGACGCTCCGAAGTCTCCCGTTCTGAGCGCCGACGCCGCCTTCTCAATAATCGTGTACCCCGAAATCGACTTCCCGGACGCGTTGGGCCTGACGCGTTTCCTGGATATCCGTGAGGCCGGCCGTACCGCTCGTTTTGAGCTTTGTCGGGAATCTGCCGTTCGCGCTTTTAACGGCGGCCTGATGCCGGACTCCCAAATCGCGACGCTGGAGCGGCTCTCCGGCCGCCCGGTCTCTCAAAATGTTCGCTGGTCGTTAAAGGAGTGGCATGCCCGTTATTCCGCGGTAGCCGTCTACAAAGGCATCGTCATGACCGTTGCCGAGGACCGGCGTTTCATCATGGAAGCCCCTGCCGTCGCCGCCGTCGTGTCGCGAGTACTCGCCTCCGGCGTGTATCTCTTGAACGTCGATTCCGAGGCGGAGGCCGCGGCCATCATGGTAAAAGCCGGCATGGATATCGTCGGCTTGCCGAACCCGGAGACGAAGGCCGCCGCCCTTTCGGATGATGGTCATTTTTCGGTGTTCGCGCCCCTCGGTCGAGCGTCCGCGGCCGCTTCCCCCGCCGGTTTCTCTCCGCACCCCGTCAAACGAAAAACGGCGGCCGCGCGGGAACCTGTTTCGGGTCTTTCTCCGACGCCGCGCTCTCCTTTGTCCGGAGTAGAACGCCTCAAGGCGCTCAAGGCCGCGCTTGACCGCAAAGGCCTGCCCAAAGACCAGAAAGACGAGCTTTCCGCACGCCTCGACCGCCGCGTCGTGTTGGTAGAATCCCAATTGGTAGGCGCCGCCGTCCGCTACGAAAAGCTTGAGGCCAAAGGGCTGGACTATGTCGGGAAGGTTCGCGTGGCCGAACAGGCCATCTCCTCCGGTTCCCTCGTGGAGATTTTCTGGCGCGGTCCCAAAGGGGAACCGAATCGCGCGCTCGGCGCTCCGGTCTCCCTCGATAAAGCCGGCGGCGAAGTGGAGCTGTCCGTCGATCCCGCGCCGAGAGGCGACCGTATCACGGTCGCCGTCGGGAAAATCAGCCTGATCCGGCGCATCAAGCGGTCGATTTTCGGGGAATAGCGCACTCTGGCGCTCTCCGCCGGTCGGCCCTTTCAGATTCGGCCTCAATGAGTTATCATTCTTTAATGGTCAACTTATTTTCGGGCAGCGCTTTTTCCCGTTCGTTTTCCCGAGCGGATTCCCGAGCCGATTATTCAAACGAGGTCCCTATGCCCTTATTGCCGTTTTCGGCTCAGCCCCAACAGGCGGCTATTCAAGCTAAACTAGGCGTCCTTATCGATGCGGACAATACGCAGCCGGCAATCGTGGAAGGACTCCTCAATGAAGTTGCCAAGTACGGCATCGCCAGCATCAAACGAATCTACGGTGACTGGACCAGCACCAACCTCCGTCAATGGAAGGATCGCCTCCTTGAATACGCGATCCAGCCTATCCAGCAATTCGCCTATACGCAGGGGAAGAACGCCACCGACAGCGCCATGATCATCGACGCGATGGACCTTTTGTACACGGAACGCTTGGACGGTTTCTGCATCGTTTCAAGCGATTCCGACTTCACCCGGCTGGCCGCGCGTATCCGCGAAAGCGGAAAGACCGTGTACGGATTCGGTGAGAAGAAGACGCCCAAGCCCTTCGTCGCCGCCTGCGACAAGTTCATTTATACCGAAATCTTGAAGGAATCACAGGAAGAACCGGAAGAGGACGACGTCAAGCAGGCGCCGCGGCCTCCGAAGGAATTCAAAGTCGACCGCACCCTTCTCAACCTCCTGCGCAACGCGGTGGACGACGTCGCCGACGAATCCGGCTGGGCTTACCTCGGTTCGGTCGGCCAGAACGTCACCAAACGTTCCAGCGAGTTCGATCCGCGAAACTACGGCTTCAAGAAGCTCGGCGACATGTTCCGCGCCATTGCGCAGTTCGAGGTGGACGAGCGCGCCCTGGAAAGCGGTCCGGGGCGGCAGGTGTATATCAGGTGGAAGAGGCGGAGATAATGGGCTGATGAGGGCAATCTTTTGCGATTGTACTGTTGGGCTGCCGGCGCTTTTGTCATTGCCGCTATTCCTTTCGCGCTCGTAGCTCTTTTCCATTCATACGCTTACCATATCTTGGATGCCGCCACCTATCTCGTTTTTCATAATGTGTCCGAGCTTTTCAGCGTTGTGGTCGCTCTATCCGTCTTCGGACTCGGCTGGTTCGCTTATAGCCGCAGCAAGGACCGCCATGCTCTTTTCTTGAGTTTAGCCTTCCTCGCGGTCGGACTTCTTGATTTAATGCATACGTTCACGTACCGCGGGATGCCTGCGTTTTTTTCTTACAATAATCCGAACAAAGCGACTGAATTCTGGATTATTTCCCGCTTCTTTACGGCGGCGGCATTTCTGGTCAGCGCCTTCATAAGCTTTGATCCTTCAGATAAGCATTTGTACAGATATGGTTGGCTCAGTATAGCCTTGGCGATACCCGCTTTAAGTTTCGCGCTTGTAGTACTGTTCCCGGGGATTCTGCCGGACGCCTATGTAGACGGAATCGGACTTACGCCTTTCAAACGAGCATCGGAATTGGTTATTATTTTTTTGTTGGCGTTCGCGGTGTTCGCGTATTTAAAAAGGTTAAATGCGACCAAGGATCGGCGAATCATATTGTACCTGGGATCTTTCATTCTAAGCATTCTGAGTGAAATGGCATTTACGTTTTACACGAGCGTATATGACACCTACAATATCATCGGTCATGTCTACAAAGTGTTTGCCTTCACGCTGATCTATCAGGGCGTTTTCGTTTCTTCGATAATACGGCCGTATGAAAAGCTCAAACAAACTCTCTGTGAAAAAGAATCCTTGGTACAAGAGCTATACCACCGTACTAATAACAACCTACAGATGATCTTAAGCACCCTTATTCTTCAGGCCGACAAATATACGGACAACGATTCGGTCAAGGATCTTGTCGCCGCCACGGAGACAAGAATTATGGCCATTAAACTTGTTCATGAAAAGCTGTATATGTCGCATGATCTCTCTCGGATATCTATCAGGTTATATACGGAAGATCTGATAAAAGAACTAAGCAATCGCTACTCCGGCGGGAATAAACGCGTTGTCCTATCCTTAAAAGAAACTATTGCGGATGAAACAATACTGGTTGATACGGCTATCCCGTTCGGGCTCATAATCAACGAATTGCTCGCAAATTCGTACAAACACGCTTTCCCCGATGGTCGGCAAGGAAACATCCTGATAAGACTTGAAAAACATGCCCCTGATGCTATTTTTTTATCATATTCCGACGATGGAGTGGGCTTTCCAGCCGACGCGAACATCCACGAGTATGAGTCGCTTGGTATGCGATTGATTATCGGGTTAGGTGAAAGTCAAATGCGCGGTAAAATCACCTTCGATAGCAGCAAAGGATTCGCGTGCAATTTCGAATTTCCCCGAAGACTATATAAAGAAAGAGTTTGAACCATTTCCCATCTAGCGCGACCTTTTCGGGGGGCAACCACTGGTACGCTTTGTGGGCGATCTCACTCGCCTTTGATATCGGGATCGGGGAGCATAATGTCTCGTACCATTTTCAGAAGATCTTCATAACCAGTCAAAAATCCGCGAAGCGTTCGGCTTGTCGCGCCGTAGGTTTCAAATTGTTCGAGCGTCAGGCCCTTTTCATCGTAGGCTTGATTAAAGGCGGGAACCTTAGCGGACAATTCGGCGATGATTTTCGGATCGACGGGATTGTCGATGCGGCTCTTCACCTCGATGTCGGAAGCGTTGAATTTGACTTGCCAATCGTAGGGTATGGTAAGCGACAAGTCGCCACCGATGAACTCGGACCAGTGCATGTGATTGCGGTATGCCGCCGCCAGGAGGCGGGTGCGGTAGCCGCGCTCTTTGTAAAGCGTGTAGGCTTTCTTCATGACCGCGACGCCGGCCCATTCCATGATGCCGGGGTCAAGTATGATTCCTTTCTTCTCAACGACTTTCTTGATCCAGTCGTCGGTGCGCCCGACCATTATGGTGCAGATCGGACTCATGCTGGAAGTGTCCTTTCCTTCTTTTTCCCGGCGCTTCAAACCGCGCTCGACTGCTTCCGCAACCTGGATCGCCTGGGCGACCGTAAAGCTGACCGTGGCGTTCACGCTCACGCCGCGGTAGGTGCATTCCTCGAACGCCTCAATGCCGGCTTTGGTCACCGGCATTTTCACGTTGTTGTTCGGATATAGCTCGTTGAAGTGGACAGCCTGTTCCACCATAGCCTTCGCGTCGCGGTAAAACTTCGCGTTGGTCTGGATGGAAAGTCGGCCTTTCCGGCCCTTCGTTTTATCGTAAATCGGTTTTAAAACCGCGGCAGCTTTGAGCGCCATTTCTTCTATGATTTGCCAAGCGATGACTTCCTCGCTCGCGGTGGGAAGCTGAACCGCGAGTTCCTTGATTCGGGGCGTCCACTGCGCCAGTTCCTTTTTTAGGACTTGCGAGACGATAATCGGGTTCGTCGTTCCACCGACCGCGCCGTTCTCCACGGCGTAGGTCAATTCGGCGATTGAGCACGAATCGTTCCAAAAGTCGGTTTTCGTTGTCTGCGAGGTTTGGTGCAGCGGGTTTTTCCATGCCGTAGCCATGTTCGCGCTCCTTTGAGAGAAAATCTGTCTATCGTGGACCCGGTATACAATATAAGTATATCATATTGTAAGACAATGAAAAGCAGTTGTCAACAGATGTTATAACGAAAAAGGCCGATCAAATCTTCGGTTTTTCGCCCGGAGTCAACAGGCGTTTGATTCTTCCGAAATGAGCGTTGTGCCGCTCCGTCGCCTTCGCGATATCGTCTGACTTGATCCGGTCCAGGATCTGCTGGTGGTCGCGGGATACATCTATCAAGTCATCCATTTCCTTGAAAGTCTTTCGAATTTCTTCTCTCATGAAGGAATTGAGAGTAAGGAGGATGTCGGTGAAAAGTTTGTTCCCACCTGCTCTGATAATAGCGGAGTGGAAATCGAGGTCCGCTTGCACTAAGGCATCCAGATTTTGGTCGTGAACAGCTTTACCCATTTTATCAACTTCATTCTGCAAGGAATCGACCGTACGCTGGAATCCAACGGTATCGGTATCGCGGCGCTCCATGAGATGCGCAAAAGATCGTTGTTCGATTATTTCGCGCAACTCGATGATTTCCCACATGTCATCGTCGCCCAAGAGGAGCGCCCAGGTGATGGCTTCCGTGGAAATCCGGGAACGTGGTTGAAGAAAGGTTCCTTTCGGCACCCGGGACTCAAGAATTCCCAAATGCTGAAAGATCTTGATCGCTTCGCGGATTGATGAGCGTCCGATTCCGAAGCGCTCAGCTAATTCCTGTTCAGTGGGGATTTTATCCCCTACCTTGTAGGTGCCGGAGGTGATGAGAACCTTCAATCGATCCATTACCTGTTCGACTACGGTTTTTTGAAAGATTCTCTCATCCA
>Ga0172379_10003659_pt1 | contig 24072 bp, 22 predicted proteins | sample GrowelOW334metaG_FD_119756 | JGI IMG/M metagenome (GOLD analysis project Ga0172379, IMG submission 119756) | Groundwater microbial communities from an aquifer near a municipal landfill in Southern Ontario, Canada - Groundwater well OW334 metaG | ecosystem: Environmental > Aquatic > Deep...
AGAAAAATCCTAAAATAAAGTAAGGTTATGAAACGGAGGCGTGTCCGAGTGGTCTATGGAGATAGTCTTGAAAACTATTAGACCTGAAAGGGTCTCGTGAGTTCGAATCTCACCGCCTCCGCAGAGACAATTTATTATCGGAGTCAACTCACTTGCCTGTGCAAGTGGTACGACTCATATACATTAAGTTAAACAAAAACATACGAAAAATCGTATGTTTTTGTTTTGTTTAAAATGGTAAAATATAAATATTAATTATGAATAAGATTGACACTGAAATATTGAATATAGACAAAGTCATATCTGCCAATATCGACAGATTTGATACTTCTGAAAGAGGGTTATTGTCACAGAACATACTGTCGCAACTCAGAAACTTTGTCGACCATACTTCGCTAAAAGCATACAGCAATAGTAAGGATATAGATAACTCGTACGATAATATAAAGAAAGCCGAGGCTTATGTTAAAACTAGAGGTGATCTTAGGTTTCTGAGCAACTTCCACAAACTTCTCCAGAAGACGATTTCCCATTACACTCCTGATGAAGAAAATTCAGAGAGGCTGATGCTCAAGTATTATGAGTATCTTTTGAAAATAAAATCATATTTAAAGAACACTCATAACTTAGATGTTTTCAGAAATATATCCTCATTTCCCATAAATACTGATTCTGTACTTAAAGAGTATCACGAAAAAATTGCTGAAAAAATAGCCAATCAACCAACAGTAGACCCTAAGGGTGTTCCCAGTGATAGATTTTATATTCAGAAGATAAAGCCATTCTTCGTTAACTACGAAGTTTATTATGAAGTGACTTTTACACTCGCGAACGACAGCACTAGTAAATTTGATAGGATCATCGCTTTCACCAAGTTAGACATATCTGATAATTACGCTGTTAAGCTATCCATAACCACGGATAGCATAAAGATCTTGGACAAAAACATGCCAATCCAAATCATAAACGACTGGGAGGTTTCTATACGTCCATGCGAGCTAAATAATTTTGCTGACATTTTTGGGAAACATCCGAAGATCCAGAATGGAAAAGAGTATAAGGAATTGATGAAGTTTTTGACAAGCACAAGTTTAAATCTTACCGAGTTTATTGATTTATCTGACGATTACTATCAAGAAGTAAAAACCAAGATAGTTAATGTGGCACAGACCAATTATATTTTTGATATTTTAGATAATGTTCGTGCTTTTATTCAAACAAAGAAACCTGGTACAAATGTGATCAGATATCTACTTTATAGACTCAATAACAAAATAATTAAACAACAATACAACTACAGTGGCTGTGAAAAACTTTCTGATTTAAAACTGAAATATGGATGTATACCGTTTGATGAAATGCCGTTTAATTCTTCACCGATTAATCATAATTTAAAAGTATCAGATCTGTTTGACTGCATTGATGCAACAGGTCGAGAGCATGAGTTATTCGCAAAGTTTATTACAAATAAAAACGAAATTGATGGTCATCTCTATACTCCAATATCTGATACTAGTGGCTTTAAAGATGTCGATACATTGATACAGAAGTACAATTCTTCTTTGTATTTCAAACATGGACATCGCAAATTGGAAAAATTTAAAGACCATATCTACATTAAAGGATACGAAGAGGCTACTTTATATATCATTAAAAAACTGAAGGATCTATCGTCTACGGGTATTCGAAACTACTCAAGTTCAATTGATTCTTGGTTCCAAACATCTACACACATTGTCGATTGTGACGAAAAGAAAGATGCATTACGAAAACTGTTTGAGAAATCAAAAGTTGCATTGGTGTATGGGGCCGCAGGTACTGGAAAATCGACGATGATAAATCACATATCGAACTTCTTTAACGATAAAACTAAACTTTTTCTTGCAAACACCAACCCTGCTGTAGACAACTTAAGAAGAAAGGTTCAGGCGGCTAATTGCTCATACAAGACAATTAGCAAGTTCTTATCACCCAAGAATACTGACTCCGAATACGATATATTAATCATTGATGAATGTAGCACCGTTAGTAATTCAAATATGCGTGAGGTACTAGAAAAGGCAAATTTTAAATTGTTAGTTTTGGTTGGTGATGTGTTTCAAATAGAGTCTATAAACTTCGGTAATTGGTTCAATATTGCCCAGTCTTTTATTCCTCAAACATCAAGATTCGAGCTTACTAAGCCATACCGTACTACAAATGAAAAGTTGATTACTTTGTGGAACAAGGTAAGAAATATAGATGGTGACATACTTGAGCATATTACAAAAAATAATTATTCTGTGAAGCTGGATGAATCCTTCTTTGAAAATGCCGAGGAAGACGAGATTGTTCTTTGTCTTAACTACGATGGTTTATACGGGATCAATAACATCAATAGATTTCTTCAGAGTAATAATAAAAATAGTCCCATGTACTGGGGTGTCCATACTTACAAAATAGGTGATCCTATTTTGTTTAATGAAATGAATAGATTTTCTCCACTTATTTACAATAATCTCAAGGGTAAGATTGTAGGTATTACGAAGACTACCGATAAGATTCAATTTGATATTGAAATTGATAAGGTAATAAATGATTTTGATGCAGAAGGCTATGATTTTCAGTTAGTCGGTAACACTCCTGATGGAAGTAAGTCAGTCATTCGCTTTTCAGTGAACAAGTACGCTAGTTCTGATGAAGACGATGATGATTCTTCTTCTGATGCGATAGTTCCGTTTCAGGTTTCTTACGCTGTTTCAATCCATAAGGCACAAGGTCTTGAGTTTGATTCAGTTAAAGTTGTGATTACAAACGAAGTAGAGGAAATGATAACGCATAATATCTTTTATACAGCAATCACAAGAGCAAAAGAAAAGCTAAAGATATATTGGACACCTGAGACAGAGAAGAAAGTATTAGATGGTTTGCAAAAGAGAAGCTCTAAAAAAGATGTTGCTCTTCTGACATTAAGATTAAGTACTGATTCTACACATCCATAAGAGTAAGTAGTTTATCCTTATAAATTATCCTACTTCTCAAATTTGCTAATAATTCTCGTTTTTCAGTTACCATACCCTCTTTGAGAATATACTTAGCATAGTTTCGTATATCTGAATCTTGCCTGTTGCCAATTTTGTCAGTGCTTCCAAGGACTGATCTCTGAAATATATTAAATCGTGCGATTTCATTCTCGAGTTTATGTCTCATACCTAATTCGTTGATGTTCACTTTGTCGAGTATCTTAAGCATTTCAATTATTAAATCTTCTTCTCGTATGTATTTGTTTTTGCAATTTCTATCTCGTGCTCTACTACATGAGTAGTAGACGTATTTTGCGTGTGTACCATCTTTGAGTTGTTTCCACTTTTCTTCAGCTGATATTCCTGAACTACAGTATCCACATGTGAATAGTTTAGTGAATGAGAATTCTTTATTTCCTCGTTGTATGTTATCTCTCTTAAGTTGCGATTGTGCTTGGTCAAATAATTCTTTAGTGATAATTGATTCATGTTTTCCCTGATACCAATTACCGCTATCTTTAGGATATTCAAACATTCCATAATAGAAAGGGCTTTCTAATATTCTATATACCCCAGCGAGTGTAAGTGGTTTATTTCCTCTAGTATAAAAATTGGCTTCGAATCGAAGCCAATTGTATATCTTTCTTCCACTTAATTTTTCGTATGCTACTCTTTCAAATATTTTCCTTACGAGTGGAGCTCTTAGTTGATCTATTATAAGCTGACATTTCTTATCCATATCTTTTTGATTTAAATATCCAAGTGGTGCAACTCCTGGCCATAATCCCATTTCTACTCTCGTGCGTAATCCTCTCTTAACATTAATACCACGATTATCATTTTCTAGTTTTGCTTGCGACCCAAGAATCATAAGAAGAAATTTCTCATTTGGATTATTTCCAAACGTTTGTCCAAATGTACGTATCATCTGCAACTTTCCCGCATCCATTAAATCTACAATTCTTCCTAGATCTCCTGCATTTCTTGAAATACGGTCAGGTGCCCACGTAAGTATTCCATTAAACTTACCATCTCGAATTTCCTCAATAATCTCATTAAATACTGGTCGTTGCCCAGTTTCCTTTGCTGAGTGACTTTCTCTCTTCATAGTTACCACCTCAAGCCCCTCTCGGTCTGCAAGTTGGAGCATTTCCTTTATTTGGCTATCAATACTCAATACTTGTCGTTCTTCTGATTCTGTTGATTTTCGTGCATAAAGGCAGTACTTAACTTTTACTTCTGTTATTGTCCCTCTGGCTGTCATAGCCCCTGGCATTTGATCTAATGTTTTCATACACATACATTAATGACGCAAACTACCCTAGTAGTCCAGAGCGTCTCATTGCCATAGTGTTGATAACTAAAAAGGTTATCAACAGCCAAAAACTTGCATTTATTGTGAAAGTGCAGTATACTATCTACATGCATAAGAAATTAAGCCAATTAGCAGACATAGTTTCAGGGTATACATTCCGTGGATCTATAGAAAATAACCCAAATGGGGATATTTTTGTGCTTCAAGCTAAAAATATACAAACAAACCAAGATATTAAGGACACCTCTGATTTCACAACAATTTCAGACAAGTCCTTAAGAAACCCCTACTTCCTACAACATAATGACATCTTGCTTGTTTCTAGAGGATCAGGAATCGGATCATTTCGTTCGTCAATTTTTGTATCAGAGAAATCAAAAGTCATGCCGTCGTCTTCAGTTCATGTAATACGAATTCAAGATGTGACAGTCCTTCCTAAATATGTCTCTCTTTATCTTAATTCAGAAATCGGACAAAAAATACTATCTCAGATAGTTACAGGAGCTTCGTATATACAAAGTATCCTCGTAAAAAATTTAATAGACTTTGAAATACCTATACCCCCGATACATACTCAAAAATCAATTATCGCTTTACACGAGAACATAACAGACCAAGAACGGATACTTAAAAGAAAACAGGAACTACAAAAAAACATTATCAACGCATCGTTTAATAACTTATTTAATAAATAAAATATATGATCAAGAAACAATATAAAACAATAAAAGAAACATCTACTGGTCGCAACAAAAAAAGTATCAATCTAAATAATTTATCTAAAGAGAAAAATAAAGTCTTAATTAAGAAAGCGGATGCTGGGAAATTACCAGGTTATCACACTGTAAAACAAGAAGGTAAGAAAAAATTTTTAAGATCTAATCCTGATCGAATGAAAAAAAATAATTTAGATCCTAAAATTAATAAATAATTTATGACTAATCAAAAATACACACAAGAAGACTTAAATAAAATCCTCTGGCAAGCAGCGGATTCTTCTCGCATACAAGTTGACGCAGGAGTCTATAAAGACTATGTACTCTCAATGCTCTTCTTTAAATACTTGAGTGACCTTTCTAAAAAGAAACGAAATGAATACAAAGAACGCTTTGGAAATGACGAAAAGCGTACTGAAGAGAAAATGAAGCTCGACCGCTTCTATCTTCCTCTAAAGTCTTCGTTCGATTATATCTATTCAATTATCGAGCAAGATAATCTTGGCGAAGAAATAAACAAAGCACTTCATCGTATTGAAGATGCCAACAAAGAAAAACTTGATGGTGTATTTTCTGTGGATTTCAATTCTGAATCAACTCTTGGAAAACTTGCGGAAAGAAATAAGATGCTTCGTCACCTTATACAAGACTTTGCAAAAATGGATCTTGCTGATGTTAACGATGACATCATTGGAAACTCTTACATGTACATGATTGAACGCTTTGGAGCAGACGCAGGTAAAAAAGCTGGAGAATTTTTTACTGTTCGTAATGTCGCTAAACTTGTCGCCAAACTTGCTGAGCCAAAGCCGGGTGCTCGTATTTGTGATCCTTGTACGGGATCTGGGGGACTCCTTCTTCTTGCAGGTGAAGAGGTTGAAAAGCAAGGTTCAAAAAACTACGCTCTCTATGGTCAAGAATCAACAGGTTCAACATACCAACTTGCTCGCATGAACATGTTTTTACACGGAAAAGACTCAGCAAGAATTGAATGGGGTGATACTCTCAATAATCCACTTCTTGTAGAAAACGACCATCTAATGAAATTCGACATCATTGTTGCCAACCCACCATTCTCTCTTAAGAAATGGGGTGCTGAACAAGCAGATGCAGACAAATACAAACGATTCTGGCGTGGAGTTCCACCAAAAGACAAAGGTGATTTCGCCTTCATTACTCACATGGTGGAAACAGCAAAACCAAAAACGGGTCGCATTGCTGTTATTGTCCCTCATGGTGTTCTCTTCCGAGGTGGTGCGGAAGGTAAAATCAGAGAACAACTTCTTAAAGAGAATATTATTGAAGCAGTAATTGGACTTCCTGCGGGTCTATTCCAAACAACAGGTATTCCTGTCGCTATTCTTGTCATTGATCGCTCACGAGAAAAAGGAGGAGAAAATGAAAGCAAGAAAGATGTTTTCTTTATTGAAGCATCAAAGGAGTTTAAAGCAAACAAAGCTCAAAATATACTCACAGAGGAAAATATCGAGAAGATTTATTCTACTTACAAGACTCGTAAGGATGTAGAAAAATTTGCTCGTAAAGTAAACTTTAAAGAGATTGAGGAAAATGATTTCAACCTAAATATAACTCGTTATGTTGATACCTTTACAGAAGAAACCCCAGTTGATATAAAAGCAAACTTGAAAGAGCTTGCTGAGCTTGAGCCACAACTCGAGAAGCTTGAAAAACAAATGGTCGTATATTTAAAAGAATTAGGAATAAAATAAATATATGGCAGATACAAAAAGACAAGTCTTCTATAGTTTTCACTACAAGCCAGATTCTTGGCGTGTTTCTCAGGTTCGTAATATTGGTACTATTGAAGGCAACAAGCCTGCACCAGACAATGATTGGGAGACAATAACAAATGGTGGTGAGGTAGCAATAAAAAAATGGATAAAAGGTCAGATGGAATATCGTTCATGTACTGTTATCCTTGTTGGAAAAGAAACAGCAAATAGGAAATGGATAAACCATGAAATTGTCGAATCGTGGAAAGCAGGAATGGGTGTTGTTGCAATACATGTATATGGTTTAAAAAATCATGAGGGATACATCACCACTCAAGGTAATAATCCCTTTGACTATATCTCATATGGTACTGGTGGCAAAAAATTATCTTCTATTGCAAAGTGTTACAAACCAACAGGAACAATCAGCAAAGAACGATATGATTGGATTGCAAGAAATATGTCTGCTATTGTCGAGGAGGCAATTAAAATTAGAAATAACAACTAAATTTATGAATTCAAATGAAAAAAGACTAAAACATTTAGAATTAATACAGGGAGTTATAACTCGCATGGGTAGCAACCTGTTTACTCTAAGAGGTTGGATGATAACACTTGTTGTCGGTTTGTCAGTGGCTTTTTTGGAGGTTGGTCGTAATGAGTTACAGGTAATATTGGTCCTCGTGGTTTTTATATTCTGGGTTCACGATGCATATTTCCTTGCATTAGAGCGTGGCTATCGATGTTTATATAACAAAGTAAGAAAGTTAGACGAAGACTCTATAGATTTTTCTATGGATGTTTCAGAATTTAGTAATTTGAGAACAACATCTATTTGGTATTGTATGTTATCTAAAACATTGGCATTTTTCTATGTACCAACACTGATATTAATAGCTCTAATAAGTATATTTTAATTATGGATACATCTAAAAAAATATTTGTTAGTTATAAATATAAAGACTGGAATGTTCAACCTCTTTCTGAATATACACCAGCCGAAGATACTGGGTACTTACACACACCAAGACATTATGTTGATAAAATAATTGAGATAGTTGGAGTTGATCATATTTATAAGGGAGAGAAAGGTGATGAAAGTATGGGAGATCTTGCTGATGACACAATAGATTCAAAACTAAAAGAAAAAATATTTGATAGTTCTGTGACTATTGTTTTAATTTCACCTAATATGTTTGATAAATCAGTAGAGGAAAAAGATCAATGGATTCCAAATGAGATTTCTTATTCTTTGCGTTATAAAACTAGAGGAGATAGAACGAGTAATCCAAATGCAATGCTTGCTGTTGTGCTACCAGATAGAAATGGTAGTTATGATTATGCTGTAACGCATTACAGTTGCTCGACCATTTGGCAGACGCATACGTATTTTACAATTCTTAATGAGAATATGTTTAATAGAAAAAATAAAAATCAACAACCTTGTAGCGTGTGTAGCGATTATCATCATTTTGGGGATAACCATTCATATATACACCCAGTTAAATGGTCTGACTTCATCGGTAATCATAATTTTTATATAAACCATGCTTTGTCTTTGAGAGAGAATCTTCACGATTTCGAGATAAAGAAGATACATGATTAATATTATGAAAACCAATCAATCACAAAAAAATATTCCTACGGATTGGCAACAAGTATTACTTGCTGATGTCTGTAAGGTAAACCAAGGATTACAGATACCAATTTCTGAGCGTTTTACCGTACCAAGTAAAAACAGAAAAGTATACATTACAACTCAATATTTAAATGGAAAAAGTGAAACTGAATATATTGAGGGTTTTTCTGATAGTGTAGTTTGTACAAAGGATGAAATTTTAATGACTAGGACTGGCAATAGTGGGATTGTAGTAACTGGAGTTGAAGGAGTTTTTCATAATAACTTTTTTAAAGTAAAACCATTTAAAAACATAACCCATAAATTATTAGTCTATAATTTGTTATCTCCATATATTCAATACAAGTTATTAAAACTTGCTGGTGCTAGTACTATTCCAGATCTAAATCATGGTGACTTTTATTCAATAGATTTATTACTTCCACCTCTATCTGAACAAAATCGTATCGTTTCAGTTCTTGAAACTTGGGACAAATCAATTGAAAAACTTACACAGAAAATTAAAACAAAGAAACAAGTTAAAAAATATTTGATGTGGGATCTATTAATGGGAAAGAAGCAACTGGGTGGATTTAAGGATAAGTGGCAAACATTCGAGATTGGTGAGTTGCTAGATTATGAACAACCCTCAGATTATATTGTCAGCGATACAGATTACAGCGATGAATACAAAACCCCTGTACTAACAGCAAACAAAGGATTTGTTCTTGGTTACACAAACGAAACCGAAGGTATCTATAAAAATACTCCAGTGATTATCTTTGATGACTTTACAATGGATAACAAGTTCGTTGATTTTGAATTTAAGGTTAAGTCATCTGCAATAAAGATACTCACTCCAAAAAATAAAGATGTAAATCTTAGGTTCGTATTCGAAAGACTCCAATTGATTAATATCGTTATTGGAGAACATAGGCGACATTACTTATCTGAGTATCAATACATAACAATAGATATACCAAATATTAAAGAACAAAATGCTATTGAGAATATACTAACCACTGCCGACAAGGAAATCACTGAACTAGAAAAGAAGTTATCAATCATTAAAGAACAGAAACGATACCTACTCAATAATCTCATTACTGGCACAATTCGTACACCAGAAACATTATCAACCAACTTAACCAAATAAATATATGTCACTAATAAATGTAAATTTTGATGAAGCTCGACAATCACAGCTCCCACTGGTAGAGATTCTCTTGAATATGGGTTATACATATGTTTCTACTGAGGAAGCACTGCGACAGCGTGGTGATACTTCAAACTTCATCCTTGCAGATATCGCAACAGAAAAGCTGATGGAAATAAATGGTTATGATATTGATGGAACTGAGTACAAATTTAGCGAGAAAGATGTTCGAGATGCTATTGATGAGCTTGAGCATATCCAATACGAAGGTCTCATAGATACGGCACAAAAGATTTATAACACCATAATGCCAACAAGCGGAGGTAAGACTATAAAAGTTAGTCATGGCGGAAAAAAGGTTTCAAAGAATTTTAAGTTTATAGACTTCGAGAATATTGGAAACAACGCTTTTCATGTATCTGTAGAATTTGTAGCTAGTGGTAAGCAAAACATTCGCCCTGATATTGTCTGTTTTGTAAACGGTATTCCTTTTGCAGTGATTGAGAATAAGAAGTCTGGGGTAGATGTAAAAGAAGCTATTAATCAAATGAATCGTAATCAGGGTCCAGAATTCTGCCCAAAGCTTTTCACTTATACTCAGCTCCTTGTTGCCACCAACGGTAAAGAATTGCAGTACGGAACGACTGGTACACCAAATAAGTTCTATGCTGTTTGGAAAGAAAAAGGTACTGATTTAGAAACATTGAACAACACAATCTCTAATCTCATTCAAAAACCAATTGAAATATCTGTGTATACACAAATACTGAAAGACCTTAATGGGTATACTGATGGACACAAGCAAAAAACAGACCGCCTCCCTACAGAACAAGACCGTGGCATATTTTCACTTTTTGAACCAAAGCGTCTTTTGGATCTTACTAAGAACTACATTCTCTTTGATGCAGGAGTGAAAAAACTATCACGCTACCAACAATATTTTGCTATTCATAAAATGCTTAAGCGTGTGGAAGAGGAAGAAGTAACTGACCACGGAATCACTCGCCGAAAAGGTGGGCTTGTTTGGCACACTCAAGGATCTGGTAAATCTCTCACTATGGTTATGTTCGTGAAGGCTCTTATTGAAGACCCTCATATTCTTAATCCTCGAGTTATTATCGTTACCGACCGTCGAGACTTGGATAAACAAATTAAAGATACATTCAACAACTGCAATCTAAAAAAAGAAGTTGTTCAGGCAACGAGTGGTCAAAACCTGATTGATCTTATTAAAGAAAAAGATTTGTCAGTTGTTACAACCCTTGTCCAAAAATTTGAATCAGCCGCGAAAAAGAGCGTTGGTTTTGTAGACAATGATAAAAATATCTTTGTTCTTATTGATGAAGCACACAGAAGTCAAAATGGAATGGCAAACTTTGAAATGAATCGAATCATTCCAAATGCATGTTATATCGGATTTACTGGTACTCCGCTCATGAAGAAAGACAGAGAGAGTTGGAAGAAGTTCGGAGACTATATTGATAAATATACGATTGACGATGCTCTCGCTGACAACATCATTCTTCCTCTCATCTACGAGGGTCGCTATGTTGACCTTATTCAAAATGCAGAACAGATTGATCGACATGTTGAACGAATCACAGAAGGTCTAAACGATAAACAAAAGAAAGAACTACAGCGATATGTTGGGAGTAAAATAATCAAAGACAACCCTCAGCGTATTGTTGAGATTGCTTATGATATTGAAAAACACTTTATCAACAATTTTCAAAATACAGGACTTAAAGCTCAAATTGTTGCCCCATCAAAATACTCAGCAATTCTTTTCCAAAAGTTCTTTGAGACTCGTGGAAATATTCGCACTGCAGTAATAATCTCAGATGAACATGAGGATGGAGACGAAGAAAATCTACACAAGAAAGAAGTTGTCGGATATTTGGAAGGTGTTCGCAAAAACCATAGTAGCGTCGATAAATACGAGAAGGATGTCGTTGAGAGTTTTAAATATAACGATGAAGGAATCGAGGTTATTATTGTTGTAGATAAACTACTCACAGGATTTGATGCACCACGAAACACGGTCTTATATCTCGCTAAGGACTTAAGAGACCACAACTTGCTCCAAGCTATTGCTCGTGTAAATCGTTTGTTTGAGAACAAGAAAGAGAAACCAAAAACTGCAGGATATATCATGGACTATTCAGAGAACGCCAAGAATATAGATACTGCCATGAAGCTCTTTGGTAACTATGACGAGAATGACGTAAGAGGAACTCTTATTGATGTCGCTGATAAAATACAAGACCTTGAGCAGAGCTACGGAACAGTTCATGACTTATTCAATGAAATAAAAGGATCAAGTGACGATGAGGTGTATTTACAATTTCTTGCAGATCAACCAAAGCGTGAGACATTCTACAAGACCCTTAATGCGTTCATAAAAAACTTGAACGAGTGCTTTGTGTTACAAGATTTTGTTCATGAATTTAAGCACCTAGATCTTTACAAGAAAGAGCTCAAGAAGTTCTTGGAACTTCGTAAGTCTGCGAGTTTGAAATATGCTGACCGTGTCGATCTCCTAGAATACAAGCAGTCACTCATTAATATCCTTGATAAGTATGTTGATGCTCGTGGAGTTGAATTACTTACAAAGCAGGTAAATATAACTGATAAAGCTCAATTTGAAGAAGCTGTTGCTAATCTTGGTTCTGATAAATCAAAAGCAGAAGCAATAGCAGCACAGACAGAAAGAACTATTACAGAAAAAATGGATACGGACCCTGAGTTCTATGAAAAGTTTTCGAAAAAGATTTCAGAGATTCTTGAAAAGATGAGACAAGGTAAACTCGCTGACGTAGAGGCATTAAAGCAAATGAAACTTATTAGTGATGGTGTTGTAAACAAGAAAGATGAAAGTCTTCCAGAAAAGATTGAAGCTAACAAAGGGTCAGATGTATTTTATCGTAACTTACGAACAGAACTTGAAAACTTAAATCTAAGTGAGGATATGTATATAACTACTATCCTTAATATTTTCACAATCATTAAGAATGAGGCTATAGTTGACTGGTATAAGAATATGGATGTTAAACGAAAGATGCGAAATAGTATTGATGATTATCTTTATGATGTTGTTAAGGGCGAAAAAGGTATAGATATTGATAATGACCAGATTAAGGTTGTTATTGATGTGGCGATGCAATTAGCAGAAAATAACTTTGATCTATTCTTATAATTATATGAAGGAATTCATTTTTGGAACATTTATATATGAATACCAACTTATAAAACAAGATCGTAAGACTCTCTCCCTCACTGTCACTCCAGACCTTAATATTATTGTTAAGTGTTCACATAATACAGACAATGAAAGAATAGAGAACTTTCTGAAAAAAAAGTGGTTCTGGTTAGAGAAGCAACTTTCATTCTTCAAGAAATACCAAAGAAAAGTCTATGAGAAAGAATATATTTCAGGTGAGGGTTATCTATACCTTGGTAGACAGTACAAATTAATAGTTAAACGGGCTAAAGAAGATAGTGTGTCACTTACACGAGGACTATTAACTGTTTACACAACAAAAGAAGTTGCTAACAGTCGCCATAACAAGAAACTTATTGATTCGTGGTTTGAAACAAAAACAAAACTTGTCTTTCAAGATAGATTCAAAGAAATGCTTAATAAATTTGAATACAAAAATACACCACTGTTGGCTATTCGAGAAATGAAGAAACGTTGGGGTAGTTTTTTAAACAAAGATAAAATCTTTCTAAATCCTAAACTGATCCACACTTCAAAAGATTGTATTGATTATGTAATCGTCCACGAACTATGTCATTTAAAGTATAAAAAACACAATACAAAGTTTTGGCAGTTACTCGATGAAAAATACCCTAAATGGGAAAGAATCAAAGATAAACTTGAAACATTGGGAGCTGGGTTGTTTTAATTATTTATAAGTATGTATGAACGATTTTTTTGTAAAAGTAGGTAAAGAAAAGATTAAAATCGACAAGAGGACATTCTTGGTGCTTTTAGATTTATCTCCAATTAAACAATATGTTTCCTATCAAAATGCTGTAGCCATTAATGAAATAAAATTTGCAGATTTAAAAGAACTCTCTTCTAAGGCTAATATTCCTTACCCGTTATTTTTTGCCACAAAAACAATAATTGATATTCATATAAAAGACAAAGCAAAGAGCTTGTTTGAAAAACTACCAAGTAAGACAGAGATGCAACTCAATTCTCGAGGAAAAATGAGACTTGAGGACATCGAACTTATTGTTAAGGATTTAGGCAGAAAACAGGAATTTTTGAAGAATAGAATTCTTACTACGTCCAAAGACAACTCATTTGTGGGATTAGTTGCAAAAAAATTAAAAGAAAAAAAACAGAATTATGAATTAGCAGATGATATCCGTAGTCGTCTTGGCGTTGATCTTTCTGTTATAAGAAAAATATCAAAGGAAGATGTTTTACAATATTTATGTGACAAATCAGAAGAGCAAGGAGTTCTTGTATCATTTAGTTCATATGACTATATGCCACAAAATATAGATAAGGAGCTTGGAGTAAGTGGTTTTTGTGTTAAGGATAAAAAATTTCCATATGTATTTATAAACACAAGAGATGGTGATGAAAATCCAAAGATTCTAGAAACTTCGGGGAGACAGATATTTACGCTTGTAGCAATGCTTGTTTGTATAGCAATGAATAAATTTATATTTAGTACAAAGAAGGAACAAACAAAATCTGATGAGACCAAAAAGATTTTTTCTATAGTTGGTGAATTACTTATCCCCAAAAAAGACGCTGAATCCATCACAATATCTTCACTTGAGGACCTAAAAGAAGGGGCACGATTTTTTAAAGTAACTCCGAGTATGCTATTGGTTCGTCTCAGAGAACTTCGGTTGATTGATAAACCAACCGCAGATCGTTTTCGTGAAACTCTTAGAGAAGAAATTAAAAAAGTTTCTTCTGGTCATCTACGAAGACCACTACAAATAACAGGTTACAGTAAATATAATGGTACAAGATTCTCAAGAGAGGTTGTACGGGCACATGCTGGTGGAAAAATCTCAGCAGAAGAAGTGAGGAATGTTCTTTTTAGAAAAGGAAAAATGGACCCTAGATTATTCCAAGAATATAGTGAAAAATTTAAATAAATATGAGATACCTACTTGATACACATACCCTAACTAATCAATTAATGAGAAGTCCTCAAAAAAGGAGCGACTTATTTGTTATTGATGAAGTTGCAGATGAATATGCATTTGTTAAATCTGAAATCTTGAAGATAACTAGTGCAGGAATTTCTGTTATTGATATTACAAAAAAGCATCTGGAAAAACTTAAGGAGATCATGGCTACTCACGGTTCTAATCTAAAGCTAATTAGATTATGTACAGGTAAAGGTTCTGCTGATGTTTTAATGTTGTCATATATTATCTCTGAAAGAGATTGCCCAGAAAGTCTTTTTACTGATGAATATACTCTAGTGACAAGAGATAAAGAATTAACATCTATAGCAAAATTATATAATATAAAAACACTAACTAATTTGTAGTTTTTAGCTGTTGATAACCAAGCTACACAAATATCTAAATCTAAGCTAGTATACACAGACCTTACAAAATAAGGTATAATTGTTTTACAACTTAATAAGAATCGCCTAAACCCCCTACGGGGCATGGTGAAAAGTCCAGTTAGACATAAAGAACCCATCATATGGGGTGTCTAACTGGCTATATCTGGAAACGGATATAAGAGACTTCGGTCTCTACCTATGTGGTGGGCTTTTTGCGTCTTACCCTAGGACTTATTACTAATACGCAAAAATATTTTATGGATAATCAAAAAGTTTGGGAGAAAACATTGAGTAATGATGAAAAAGTTGAATTTGAATTTTCAATAGGTAAAGGATACACCAAAGCTTGGTTGATAGTATGGGGAATTATAAGTTTTCCCCTTTTGTTCTCTTTTGGTCTCGGTATTATAGTTTTTTTAATCGCTCTATTTTATTTTAAATATTATCTAAAAGTATCAAATGCTTATGCTTTTACAAATAAGCGTGTACTAATACATCGTGGTTGGCTATCTACTCATACAACCAGTATTGATTATCAAAAAATTACAGATGTCCACATTCGTGAACCATTCTTTGATAGAGTTATCACTCATACAGGAAGTATCGCTATCAATACAGCAGGATCAGGAAGTCTCGAAGTTATTTTAAGAAACGTAGAAGCACCATATGAAATTAAGAAGCGTCTTGATGCTTTAAAGGATAAATTAAGCTAATAATTTTATGTTTAATTGGTTTAAAACAAAACCTATTATAGATATAAAAATTAATGAGGGAAAAATTAAATGCCCTTATTGCTCTATAGAACTTGAAAAAATACCCGTCCGTAAAAGTAAATGTAAATCATGTAAGCAAACAATTTATATAAGGACAAATTACTTAACAAGTAAAAAATTACTTTTATCTGAAAATGATGCAACTATATTTGATATCAAAGAACAAAAAGAGGAATTGAATGATTTGAGAATTTCAAACAGAAAAACATTGAGAGAATATAGGAAAAGTGATTTTATTACCAAAGTAGAAATACTAACTGCTGGCGATAGTAGTTGTGAACATTGTAAAGAACTTAATGGAAAAATAATTGAGATCAATGAAGCCCTAGAGAGTGATTTACTTCCATGTAAAGAATGCACATATAAGATAAACTCAAAACTAGCAACTGGATGGTGCCGTTGCTGTTATGCTCCTCATGTTGAATAAATCTATCCAAAAAGCACACCCTGCTTTTTACCATACTTTTCAATAATCTTAATCATTGAAATTGAAAATGCATCAGCAAGATCATCGTGGTTCTCTTTTCCGAAGCCAACAAGTTCATCAATAATTTCATCGCAACCTGTTCTTGGAAAGAACACCTGTTTTTTCTTCATCGGAACTGCTGCGATTCTAAGTCTAGAAGCTTTATCGGTGATGCTTGGTACCCCAGTAATACCATAGTTGTCTTCCTTTGCGAGTTCAACAATAGCATCCTGCATACCGTTGTTTTCCATAAAAACTTTGACTGGTACTTTATTCATCTGTTCTGCGGAGACAATATTTTTTAGATGTTCGAGTAGTTCCTTTATACCAACTTTTGAATGAAAAGGGTGTGGGCGGATAAATACTCGCAGATCATCTCCGCTATTGTAAACATATTTTGTAACAATGGCTGGAAAGTCGGCACTTGCTTTCTGTGAGATGGCTAGATCTACTCCGATGCAAATACACACGGGCTTTCCCTTAGGAAGCTCATCGTACCACTGAATATCATTCATTGTGACAATCTGCTCATCACTAGATACAATTATCAGCATGAATTCTCGTTGCCAAGCAATTTCATTTAGAGTTTTTTCATGTTCTTCTTCTATCGACTCGGGGGTTGGATATCTACTAGGCCATAATGGGTAGCCTTTACTATCAACAATTGGATATTCACGGTATATAGCATTCATCCTTTTTAGATTGCCATTTTCTATCTTTTTCTCTAGACGTTTTAATACACAATCTTCGTGCAGTAAGTTACCTATAGCAATGATACGGGTCTTGCTGGTACCTGCGGGAATGATATCGCCAGTTAACCAATCAAAGGTTTTATTGCGACCCTCTTTTGTTTTAACTGAATCCAAGTCGTCTATGTCATCTAGAATAATAAGGTCAGGACGATGTTGGTTATGACGCATACCACGAATACTTTGACCGACAGAGCAGATCATTATCTTTACATCCATTCTTTTTATTATCAAAGCTGTAGCATTACCAAGATTATTTTTCTCTTCTTCGAATGGTCCTAAGTCTTTCTTGAGCAATTCATTGCTTAGAAGTTGTTCCTTAATATTATTTAAGTGTTGTCTGGCTTTTACTTCTGTCTGTGAGCAAATAATGATACATTTTTTCTGTTGGATACCTAGGACGGACCACAAAACATACGCCGTAGTAACTATGGTTGATTTAGCTGAGCCACGAAAGGCGGCAAAAACAGCAATTTTATTTTTCTCACTCTGAAGAATACGCAACATTTCTTCTTGGAATAATGCTGTTTTAAATTTGATATATTGGTTCAGATAAATCGGAAAGAAGAATTCTAAACTTTTCCTAACAACTTCTTGTCGAAACCTTTGATCCTTTAACACACGCTCAAATATTTCTTCAAGTTCTTTTTTCTTTTTCATAATTTTTAAGAGACGATAATTCCAACGCTTCTCGAATTAACTTTTTTTGTTCTTTAGTCAGTGGTTCTATTTTTGTGGATACACCACCAGATAATTCAAGTTTGTTACTATATCTAGAATTATGCGTTGAAAGATATAACCTAATCGCTTCAATTTTTTTGTCGCCAATAAGAGAGAAGAGTTGGTTCTCTGCAATGTCGGACATAAAGGTTCTACCCTCATTAAGTGATTTATCGACCTGTTTTTCAAATTTCTTGCTATCTTTAATCCAACGATACACAGTTGCACGAGATACACTTACTTTCTGACAAGCGGTTTCGATTGTTGGAGTTCTTTTTAACTGATCAAGAAAAGCCTCCTTTGATTTATCCTGTCTTATTTTTATTGTGTCTTTTCTGCTCATAATTTTTTAGGAATTAAATTAGTAAGTTTCTGCCAGCGTGCCAAAATTGTTTTACAATATTCCTCATCTTGCTCAACCCCGACACAGATTCGTTTTGTTTGCTGACATGTTAGAAGGCAAGTCCCCGAACCTAGAAATGGGTCGTAAACCACATCTCCAATGCGTGTACTGTTTAAAACCAGTCTGCGAATTAGTTCCATTGGCTTGGTGGTCGGATGCATTTTACTTTTGTTCGGCTTTGGACATACCAATACACTTTTATCTTTTGCTTTTACTAACTCATGAACCCCATACCAACCATAAGCAATCAATTCGTGTTGTGGGGCATAATCCATACGTCCTATAACAGCGTGAGATTTGACCCAAATGAGAAGTTGGGCAAATTTGAGTCCTGCCTCAAGCATGCCTTCACGCAGAGCGAATATCATCTTATCTGCATTAAAGATGTAGAAGACGTTCTTGCGCTCTAGGTGGGGCTTAATAGGTTCAATCCAGTCTATTGTGAACTTCTTATACTCCTCATCTGTTTGAAGATGATCATTGGCTATTACTTTGTTCTTCGAGAGTGTTTGAAAGTTTTCTTTACTTTCTGTTACTGCTACTCCATATGGTGGGTCACTTATTACCGCCTTTATTTTATAATTGCCCACAAGTTTAGAGACCAATTCTTTATCTCGACAGTCTGCACATAAAAGTAAATTATCTCCGAGTCGAAAAGCATCTCCGTATTTAATTGAGTTTAATGATTTTTTCATTGGATATTTTAGAAAATCTATTTAATATTAATTGGCAAAACACTGGTTCGACATCAGCCAGATATGCTCTTCGTTTTAAGGCTTCACAGGCGACCATTAGACTTCCTGAACCTGCCGTCAGATCTAGCACTGCATCTCCTGGCTTACTGCATCTTCTTAAACTTTTCTCGTATAAGGTCGGAGGCTTCATTGTGCTATGTTCATATTGAGAACTAGGCAAACGCTTTACTAACCAGATTTGAAAGATATCCATAATGTCATCGATCAATCTGTTGCCTGTAGATATCTCCTTATTTTGAAACTCTGTTAAATTCTTTACCTTATCAGAAAGGAACGGTTTTCCTTTTATAGAATACATGCACAATTCAACTGCTCGATTAAAAGCAATCTGAGGCGTCGGATTATGTGACCCCTTCGCCCAGAGGCAGAGTCTTTTGAAATTGATATTCAACGTCTTGTGAATTTCTTGCATCATCCCCAGATATTTTTCATCCAGCCATGTAAATACATGACAGTTATCTTTTGTAACTGACAAAGCATTGGAGAGAATATCTGTGAGAAATTTTTTGTATTCAGCTTCAGACTTGCTATCGTTCATTAGACCGCCATAGTTTTGCTTGCCTGATAAACCCGAATTGTAATCGATCCCAATGTTATATGGAAAATCTATATTTACCAAATCTATTTTCGTATTTCCAACTAACTTTTTTACAGTATTCAGATTTGTGCTATCACCGCAGATAAGGACGTGTTTGCCGAACGAGAAAATATCACCTAACTTGATATCTGTTTTTCTCGCTTCATTAATTTCTTTTTCTTCATTGAATTCATCATCAAAGATTTCTAAGCTGTCGTCAAAGATATTACTCAAATCTAAAGAATCAAAACCAGCGGTTAGAAGTTCATCAATATCAAAATCAGATGCCAATTTTTCAAAATCCCAAGTTCCTCCCGAACGATTACTAATGAGTAAGTAGGCTCTAAATTCCTTCTCGGACAATTTCCGATTTGGAACTCGTACTTCAATTTCTTCTTCGCCCCGACCTAGGCGTTTAAGTGCTTCAACTCTTCTGTGACCTGCAACAATTACTCCATCTGTATTTATTGCGACCAACTCGACATAGCCATAAACATCAACACTCGAATCTAATTGATCTTCTTGTGTTTTTGTTATCCTCCTAGGATTCTTTTCATAAGGGGTAAGTGAATTTACTTTCCTCTTTTCTGTACTCCACACTAATTTTTGTTTTTTCATAACTTAATTCTTTATGTTAATTAATAATCTAATAATATTTATATTTTATAATCTGATACCCCGATGTTGGAAATACAAGAAGAAAATTTATCACTTAAATGAGAAGATACTAAAAATGGATTTGTTTCATTTTAGAGTTATAATTGAGTTACTTATGGAAGCACTATCTAATCAATGTTTGTTTTGTAAAAGCACAGAAAATTCATTTCTTAGTGTTGAACATATTTTTCCAGAATCCTTGGGGAATAAGGATAAAATACTGCCCAAGGGAGTAGTTTGTGATAAATGTAATAACGAAATATTGTCTCGTTTAGACGCAGAACTCCTTGAGTTTGAGCCTATTAAATTCTTTAGAACTCTTAATGGTATTGAGAATAAAAAAGGTAAAATTCCTGTCTCAAATTTCAATAATGTGACTTTGAGAAACACTGACAAGGATCACATACAAATTCATGCTAACAGCAAGAAGAATATTACAGACCAAACCGCTCAAGGTTTTAATTTAAACTTCAGAGGAAACAAAAAAATGGATGCTGTCCGACTTAAATTACTAGCTAGATCATTATATAAAATTGTTTTAGAGTTAATGGTTCTTGATCATGGTAAAGATTTTGTTTTAACAGAAAGATTTGATGACATAAGAGATATTATTCTTGGTAAAAAAGATTTTAATGGATATTTATTGATTGGCTCTAATGAAAAATCTGAAAACCCTAGAGTAACTTATCATCTTAAAAAAGATAATATTGGAGAATTTATTGTCGTTGATTTTAATTATCTATTTATAAGAATTCTTTTTGACATGGAACGCAGAACTATCCCAATAGATAATGGGACTAAGCTCGGAAGATTAACCCTGTCGAAGTTCTAAAAATAATAGGTTTTATCGCTGAAAAATTTTATAATTAACACATGACAAGGCGTGAGACTTTTGTAAAAAAGATACCAGATGTTGTTAGTTTCTGTATATACGCTCGTAAATCTATGGAGGCAGAAGAGCGACAGGCACTTTCTATTGACTCACAATTAACAGAAATGAGAGTTATTGCTACTCGTGATAATTTAAAAATCGTTTGCATAAAAACAGAAGCACATTCAGCAAAAAACTCAGGACAAAGAATTGTGTTTAATGAAATGATTCAAGATATTAAGAATAAAAAATATAATGCATTGTTGACATGGAATACAGATCGCCTAAGTAGAAATGCTGGCGATTTGGGTCAGGTAGTTGATTTGATGGATAAGGGTCTTTTGGTTGAAATTCATACGTTTAGTCAAAACTTTACTAATACTCCTAATGATAAATTTCTTTTGATGATCCTTGGTTCACAAGCAAAATTAGAAAATGATAATCGAGGAATAAATGTACAAAGAGGACTCAGAACTAGGGTTGAATCTGGATTGTGGCCAGGCGTTGCTCCAACTGGATATCTTAATTCAAATCTTAAGGATCATTTATGTGAAATAACTATAGACCCTATGCGTGCCCCGATAATAAAAGAAATTTTTGAAAAAGTTGGATATGAGGGGTGGACAAATAGGCAGTTATTTTACTGGTTAAAGGAAATAAATTTCAGAACAAGAAATGGAAAATATATAAATATGGGTTCTGTTTACGACATACTCCATCGTACTTTTTATTATGGTCAATTTGAATATCCTCGTGGAAGTGGAAAATGGTATACAGGTAAACATGAACCTTTAATAACTAAAGAGTTGTTTGAGTCTGTTCAAAAAGTTCTTAGAGAACATTCAACATCTAGGAGTTACATTCGAGAAAAGAAAGGGCCATTCACATTTGTTCGTTTTGTAAAATGTGGTGTTTGTGGATCTGGTATCACCGCACATGAAAAATTCAAAAGACCTAAAAATGGAAAGGTTCATCGTTATGTTTATTATCATTGTAATATGAGTAGAAATCGTAGTTGTAAGAGTTGTTATATAAGTGAACCAGATTTAATTAAGCAATTTATTAAACTTATTGATACAGTTGATATTAATCTTATTGGAATGAAAGAGGAGATGAATAAAAAAATTGATAAATATTATGGATATATAAGTTTTACAACCCAAAAACCAATCCAAGAAAGAACTAATAATAGAAAAGAATTTGATTTAAGAAAATATGCTCAAATTGTCTTTGAGGATGGCACAACAGAAGAAAAACTTAATATATTGGAACATTTAAAGGATAAATTGGTACTTAAAAATAAAAGGGTTTACGTTGGTTCTTATGTTGATTAAGCTTATTCTCTTAGTCTTGTAAGTGAGACACGACACAAACACCCTATATAGTGTCTCATCTGTAGTATTCACAAATAAATAGAAGTAGACTCACATGCCTTAGCACGATGCCTTAATTAGTGCTAAAATACCCTTACAAGGGTTGTACCTCTGGGTACTTAACTCACATGGCCCGCCAATATTTTTTTTGCATTAAATACTAAAGGTTAGTATAATTACCTTAATGAATCCAAACGAAAAATTAGAGTGGTCCGCTCTTGAATACGAAGAAAAAGAACGCGGGAATGATTGGTTTTGGGCTCTTGGAGTGATCATCGTAGCGAGCGCGATAACTTCTTTTATTTATAGTAATTATTTTTTTGGTTTATTTTTAATCATCGGTGGAATATTACTTGCTGTTTTTGCTATTAAAAAACCAGATTTGGTTTTTTATGAATTAAATGAAAAAGGATTGAAAATTAAGAATCGTCTTTATCCTTACGAAAATATTAAATCTTTTTGGGTACAAAAAAATGAAACAAAGTCTACCCTCTTTATAAAATCAGAAAGATTATTTATGCCAATAATTTCAATGCCCATAGAACAAAATTTTGCGGGAGAGATAAGAAATCTTATGCTCGAAAATAATGTTCTCGAAGAAGAAATGAAGGAACATGTATCCGAAAAAATAATGGACTCATTAGGTTTCTAAAAATTGGAGTCTTTTGGGAACGCCTCGCGTGCAAAGTTTGTGCTCTTTTTCGTGTCAGTGCTTTGTGACCCTGGCAGGAATCGAACCTGCATCATAACTTCCGCAAAGTTACGTCCTATCCATTGAACGACAGGGCCAAGTAACTTTAGCCTACCAGTTTTTGACTAAAAATCCAAGTAAGATATTCTCGTAGAATAGCGATACCAGAAAAAAGTTAAAAATGCTGCTAAAAAGAATATCCAAGTAAGAATAGGCCCTGGCAAATAAACATCGGCCATTTCCCATAGACTAATCCAATTTAAAGAGATTGAACCATTTACAGTAGCAACATTATCAAGAAGGTTATTATCTTGCAACTTAATTGTTTCAAGATTTCTTTGGGTGTTTTTGATTTGTCCATCGACTCTATTAATTTTTGTCTGAAAATTTTTATTTTCACTTGCGACTTCTGATTGAATCACATTCATTTCTGTTTGCAGTTGGCTAATTCTATTTACAATTTCTGCTTTACGCATCGCGGTAGCCTGAGAGTACTCAATATTGAGTGTATTTATCTCTGCATTTATAGAATTGATTCTAATTTGGTAAGCAGAACTATTTTGGTTGTGATTCTTCACAATCTGCCCACGTTCAATTTGTAAATTGCTTAAATTTTTCTCAGCCTGTTCTTGATTCCTTTCAATCATTTGTTTCTCCCCCAAAAGATTTTGAGAATTTATCTGTTCGCTATAAAATTTTTCTCCAACCAAATCTTTTATTCCTATTTTGAAAGCTTCTAAATTATCTTTGGGTATAACAAAATTAATATATCCATTTCTATCTCCATCGTTTGAGGAGTCCACGCGCCCATTCAAACCACGAATGATTGTTTCTGCTCTGGTTTTTAAATCAGTAATGTGTCTAGTGCGAAGGGTGGCATTATAATTAACTTTCAAAAATTCTCTATTGTCAGAAATGGGTAGTCCTTCTTCTCGATAGAAAGGG
>Ga0172379_10003660_pt1 | contig 24069 bp, 30 predicted proteins | sample GrowelOW334metaG_FD_119756 | JGI IMG/M metagenome (GOLD analysis project Ga0172379, IMG submission 119756) | Groundwater microbial communities from an aquifer near a municipal landfill in Southern Ontario, Canada - Groundwater well OW334 metaG | ecosystem: Environmental > Aquatic > Deep...
AAATAAGAAAAAAAATAATTATTATCGTCAATAATTTAATTGAAAGATGAACTATACTCACAAACAAGCCGCTGAAGGCCGATGGTTTAAATTTAGCATATTTGAACAGATGGCCAATATCGGCTCGGAAGTGGAGCGGACGATTATTTGGCGCGAGAAAAATAAGGATTACAGCGAGAAAGCTTTTTTTCGGGCGCTGGAATTAATTGATTTAACTTTGGCAGACAAAAAAAATAAAACCCGCGGGCGCTTAAAAGAGCTGGCGCGGGTAAGGGAGATGCTTTGCGATTATTTTATGGGTGATAACCAATGGAGTTCAACCGACGATCTCTGGCGAAAATACTTTTATCCTTTTAACTGGGCGGCCAGATCGAATCATTAATTTTATTTTGGAACTTTAGCCGGCTGTTCAAAGAATGATATGGCAAAAGTAATTTTTAACGGAAAACTGATCGATGAAAAAGAAGCAAAAATCCCTATTGCCGACAAGGGGTATTTTTTTGATTTTGCCGTCTATTCATCGATAAAAGTCATCCAGGGAAAAGTATTTTTTCCCGATTATCATGTTGACCGGCTTTTTGAATCAGCCGAACTGATCGGATTGAAGCACCTTTTTAAGCGGGAAGATGTGGTAGTTTGGCTAAATGAGCTGGTGAAGGCCAACAGCATTAAAGATTCCTTACTCCGAATCGTTTTAATTGGAGACCCGGATGAAAAAGGCGAAGAAAAATTGTTCATTTTTCAGGTTACAGGCTTAACTTTTTATCCGGATAAGCTCTATAAACAAGGCGCGAAAGCAATTACTTACCCTGGTGAAAGGCGGATTCCCCAGTCAAAGACCAAAGATTTGCTTTTAAGCTTTTTAGCTTATCGGGAAGCGAGGAAAAACGGAGCTATTGAGGCATTGCTTATCGACAACGAAGGATTTATCCGGGAAGGGACCCGGAGCAATTTTTTCGCGATAAAAGGGAAGGCTCTTTTTGTCCCGCCGGCGGAAAAAGTTTTAGAAGGGATTACAAAAAAAATTGTTTTAGAAGCGGCGAAAAATGATTTTGAAATCAGGCATGAGGGCATAAAACCGGAAAATTTAAAAGATTACGATGAAGTATTTCTGACCAGCACTTTGTTCAATGTTATGCCGATAAAGATTATTGACGAATTGGTTATGGAAACCGATTTTTCCAGGACTAAATTAATCAGCCGACTTTTTAAGGAATTTTACAAAAAGAATTTGTAAAAATAAGGTTTAATCGAATTTTATTATTAAAATACCTCTATGAAAAAAGCATTATTGGCAATAGTCATTATTGCCGCGATCGCAGGAATTTATGCCTGGTCCTCTTATAACCGGCTGATTTCTTTAAACGAATCGGCGGACAACCAATGGGCCCAAGTCGAAAGCCAATACCAAAGGCGCTATGATTTGATTCCCAATTTAGTTGAATCGGTTAAAGGCGTTATGGCGCAGGAACAAAAGGTTTTTTCCGACTTGGCCGACGCCCGGACCCGCTACGCCGGAGCCGGTGATGACAACCAAAAAGCCGGGGCGGCAACCCAGGTAGAAGGAGCTTTGGCCCGGTTATTGGTCGTTATGGAGAATTATCCCCAGCTGAAATCAGCCGAGAATGTCCAAACTTTGATGGCCCAGCTGGAAGGAACGGAAAATCGGATCAGCGTGGAAAGGAAAAGGTATAATGATACGGCGAAAGACTATAACTTAATGATTAAGAGAGTGCCTTCAAAATGGATTGCCGGCATGTTCGGATTTGAGGAGCGGAATTATTTTGAAGCCCAGACCGGAGCGGAAAACGCTCCTAAAGTCGACTTAAATACTAACCAATAAGGCATGAAATGCCCAAGGTTATTAATTAGCCTCGTAATATTTTTGGTTCTAGCCCTGCCGGTTCTAGCCTATTCCAGCCCCGGAAAGCCGAGTGGCTTGGTTAATGATTTTGCCGGAGTTTTAGGCGATAAAGGAGCGCTTGAAACCAAGCTCGATAGCTTCAAAAAAGAAACCGGAAACGAAATCGCCGTCGTAACTATAAAAAGCCTGGATGGCGACTCGATCGAAAATTACGCGTCAGAGCTATTTAGTGAATGGGGAATCGGTGAAAAAGGAAAAGATAACGGAGTATTGGTATTGGCAGCTATTAATGATCGGAAAATGAGAATTGAGGTCGGTTATGGACTGGAAGGAAATTTGACCGACGCGCAAACAAGCTGGATTATTAACGATATAATGAAGCCGGCCTTCAGAAGTGAAAAATATTTTATGGGCTTCGATGGCGCAGTTGATAAAATAATCGCCGCCGCTAAAGGCGGGGTAATTCCTTCAGCTTCGGCTGAAAAAAAATCAATTTTTAGTAAAATTAACGGCGATACAATTGAATTTTTAATATTCCTCATTTTCATCGTTTTTAGCTGGCTGGCCAGCATCTTGGCCAGGAGCAAATCCTGGTGGCTTGGAGGAATAATCGGCGCAGTTATCGGAATTGTAATTACCGTCTTTAAAGGATTTTTATTTTTTGGCTTAATTTCTATCGGGATTCTTTCCGCCCTGGGGCTGCTTTTTGACTACGCGGTTTCCTCCTCTTTTAGCAAAAGTAAAAAATTAGGAAGCCGCATCCCGTGGTGGGCCGGCGGCGGATTCGGCGGCAGGGGCGGCTGGGGAGGGGGATTCGGCGGATTCGGCGGCGGAAGCTCGGGCGGGGGCGGATCAAGCGGGTCATGGTAATAATAAAAAATGCAAACAGCAAAATAAAAGACGAAAATGAAAAACAAAGCCAGGGAATGGTTTAAAAGATACTGGGCGGCCGAGCTATTGGCGGCGATCGGAGCTTTTTCGTGCTCCGGCCTTTCTTATCTTATTACCGGCGACCGGACTTTTTCCGCTTACGCGGGAGTAATTGGCGAGAATATCGGCTTTTATCTATTTATCCTGTTGCGCGATGTTTTTGAGACCGAAAAAAAAGACCGGGAACTAAAATTAAAATATGGCTTTCGCGGATTTTTAAGAAACGTGAAGGATATGATAATTGAATTCGGCCCGGCGGAAGTTTTAGACAGCCTGTTTATCCGGCCGTTTTGCCTTTATATTTTTCCCGTTTGGATAGGGAATTACGGGTTAGGAATTTTAGCGGGAAAGTTCGCCGCCGATGTCACTTTCTATATCCCGACCATAATTTCACATGAATTGAAAAATCGGTATTTAAAGACCTAAATCTTCGTATTTAAAAACCGTCCCTATTCTGCGGGACGGTTTTTGTTTACGGGCTTGTTGCTTGACAATGCAAATTAATCTGCCGGCTTAGCCGGAGCATAGCTTAGTAAATTTCCAAATACTGGTCATGCTCCCATTTGGAAACGTAAGTTTTGTAGCCGTCCCATTCGCATCTTTTCGCGGTAATGTATTGGTTATAGATGTGCTCTCCCAAAGCGGTTTTTACTACTTCATTTTCCTGCAGGGCCTTGATTGCGTAGCGCAGATTTTCCGGCATATTGCCGACGCCTTTTTTCTTGGCGTCCTCATCGGAAAATTTAAAAATATTTTCTTCAATCGGTTCGGGCGGATTTTTTTTGTTTTTTATTCCGTCCAATCCGGCGGCGAGCATTACGGTAAACGCCAAATATGGATTAGTCGACGGGTCCGGGCATCGGAGTTCGCACCGGACCGCCTTTTCTCTTCCCGGAGTATAGCGCGGAATCCTTATTAGCGCCGACCGGTTAGTCTGGCCCCAAGCAACATAAACCGGCGCTTCGTATCCCGGAATCAGGCGCTTGTACGAATTGACTAGGGGATTAGTAATCGCCGAAAAGCCGCGGGCGTGATAAAGCTGGCCGGCGATAAAATTCAGCGCGATCTCGGATAGATGGTACTTATTGCCGGCATCAAAAAATAAATTTTTTTCTCCTTTTAAATCAAAAAAACTTTGGTGGACATGCATGCCGGAACCGTTTATGCCCTGAATAGGCTTGGGCATAAATGAAACATGCAGCCCGTGCTTTTGGGCGATGGCTTTTAAAGCGTAGCGGAAAGTAACCGCCCGGTCGGCAGTAGTTAAGGCGTCAGCGTACTTAAAATCAATTTCATGCTGGCCGATAGCGACCTCATGATGCAGGGCCTCAACGTCAATATTTAACGCTTGCAAAGTTAAAGTCATTTCCTGCCTGATTTCTTGGGCTAAATCGGTGGATAAATCAAAATAGCCGGCCGTATCATGCGGCAGGGCGGTAATCGTCCCGTTATCTTTCTTGAAAATGAAAAATTCCAATTCCGGTCCGACATTGTAAGTAAATCCCATTTCGGCGGCGATGGCCAATTGTTTTTTTAAAGCCTGCCGGGGATCACCGGGAAAGGGAGAGCCGTCCGGCAAATAAACATCGCAGATAATCCGCGCCGTATTTTTTTGCCAGGGGAGGATGGCAAAAGTGGGGAGGTCCAGCTTTAAAAACATGTCCGATTCGAAGATTCTCATAAATCCCTGGATTGACGACCCGTCAAACCAGACATTGTTGTCGATAGCCTCCTCAAGCTTGGTCGCGGGAATAGTTACCGCTTTAACGATTCCCAAAATGTCCGTAAACTGGAGATTAATAAATTCTACTCCCTCCTTTTTGGCTCTTTCCAGGATTTTATCCTTGGCCATAATTTTAGGCCCCTGCCTATGAGCTAACCCGCTCAAATGCTCGAGGCATTAAATAAATGAAGTCCGCTTTAGGCGGCCTTCTCTAAATATTGGGTGTTGTTATTATTGCCCTTCAAAAATTGCTTGATGCTGTGCGCGGCAATGGCGCCTTCCGAAGCGGCGGTTACAATTTGCCGGAATTTGTCCGAACCGGTAGTTAAATCCCCGGCCGCCCAAATCCCTTTGATCGAGGTTTTTCCCGAAGTATCGATGATTACATATCCGCCTTCATCCAAATCAACTTTGCATAATTTCAGAAGTTCAATATTGGGAGCGGCGCCAATCTCGATAAAAACGCCGTCAACTTTCAGTTCATTCGATCCGTCATAAGGTTTGTCCAGCCGGATGCTCTCCACTTTATCGCCGCCGGTAATTTCCAGGACATTGGTTGAATAAATGATTTTAATTTTCGCATTGTTTTTTACCAGATTGCCCCAGTAATCCTCGGCCCGCAGTTCGTCGCGGCGGTGGATTAGGTAAACTTGCGACGCCAGATCGGCTAAAAAGACCGCGCCTTCAGCCGCCGCGTCGCCGCCGCCGATTACAGCTACGGTTTTCCCCCGGAAGAAGAATCCGTCGCAGGTGGCGCAGTAGGAAACGCCCCGGCCGTGGAATTTTTTTTCCCCTTCGATTTCCAGCCGCCGATGGGCCGTTCCCATGGCTAAAAGCATAGTTTTAGCCTCGAATTTTTCCGCTTTTTGGGTTTCAATATTAAAATGGCCGTCTTTCCGTTCGATGGTTTTTACTAAAGTCGGGACAATTTGGGCTCCCAGGCTTTTGGCATGCTCTTCTGAATTTTTAGCAAATTCCTGGCCGTTTAAGAGCTTTGTTCCCAGCCAATTGCCGATTTCATGCGTCTCCGAAGTCAGTCCGCCAGGAAAGCCAAAAACTACGTTTTTTAAACCGTAGCGGGAAGCATAAACCGAGGCGGACAGTCCGGCTGGACCGGCGCCGATTATTGCAATATCGTACATAATGTATTTAGTTTAGCCAATAATTCTTTCCCTGTCCAATTTATTTTACCGCCTCTTCAACTTCAGGCTCCAAGACTTCTATCGGCCTAAAGCCGATAAAATCTTTGGCAACTTTTCCGCTTCGAAAAAGCTTGAGGTTGGGGATGCTTTGGATCATGTATTCCATAGCCAAGGCCTGGTGATCCGGCTCCTCAACATTTAATTTAGCCACTTTAAGCTTGCCGTCCAGGCGGGCGGCCAGTTCATCCAAAACCGACGCCATCATCCGGCAGGGGCCGCACCAGGGCGCCCAAAAGTCCACTAATACCGGCAAATCGGATTTTATCACCTCTTCTTCAAAGTTTTTATTAGTAAGGGTTATCGGGGTGGGCATATTTTTAATTTATTTTAAATAAAGTTTTTAAATACCTTTCGCTGTTGTTAGCGTCAATTTTATGGCAAATGAAGTCATCCTTTAAAAGCTCAATTCCAAGCATAGCCGCGGCCTCGCGAATGGCCGATATTTGGGTTATAATATCAATACACTCCTTTTTTTCCCCGACCATCCGGCGAATCCCCCTTATTTGTCCTTCCAGGCGCGATATCCGGTCAAGGACTTTTCTGGACTGCTCTTCACGGCTAATTTTTCCGGGCATTTCTTTCATAAGTATAAAATGATATTATTAAGAAGAAATTAATGGGGAAAAAACTGTAAAAAAATATCCAAGTAAAAGAGGATGTTTTTAGTTTGACTCCTAATACCCCTAGGGGGTATATTAGATGAAGAGTTTTTCTTTGTCAAGCGGTGCTAAAATTAAAATTAGATCATAATATTTAAAAAATTAAGGGCAAAAAATTATGGATTTAAAAGCCGAATCTTTAAAGCTTCATAAAAAGTACAGGGGGAAAATCGAGACTAAAGTTAAGGTGCCTTTAAAAAATAGACATGACCTGGCTTTGGCCTATACTCCCGGAGTGGCCCAGGTGTGCCTGGCTATAAGGGAAAATAGAGAACGGTCATGGGAATTAACCAACCGGGCTAACACCGTTGCCATAGTAACCGACGGAACGGCGATTTTAGGCTTGGGAAACATCGGGCCCGAGGCCGGGATGCCGGTTATGGAAGGCAAGGCGGCGATTTTTAAATCTTTCGCCGACGTTGACGCCGTGCCTTTATGCATCTCGACTTGCGAAACCGAGGAGATAATTAAATTCTGCAAGGATATTGAACCCAGCTTCGGCGGAATTAACTTAGAAGACATTTCCGCGCCCAGATGCTTTGAAGTTGTCGAACGCTTGGAAAAAGAGTTATCCATACCGGTATTCCATGACGACCAGGACGGGACCGCCATTGTTGTTTTGGCCGCCCTTTTAAATGCCTGCCGGGTAACCGGAAAGGTGATGAGTAATTTGAAAGCGGTCGTAAACGGCGCCGGCGCCGCCGGGATTGCGATAACCAGGCTGATTTTACACGCCGGAGTTAAAGATATTATTTTAGTCGACAGCGTGGGAACCATATATGAAGGCCGCGCGGACATGAATAAATACAAACAGGCAATTGCCAAATTGACCAACAAAAAAAAGGTTGCCGGCCGGCTGGAAGAAGCCATGCGCGGGGCAGATATTTTTATCGGCGTTTCCAAAGCTAACCTGGTCGACCAAAAAATGGTTAAGACCATGCGCCCGGGCCCGATAATATTCGCCATGGCCAACCCTAACCCTGAAATTCTGCCCCAAGACGCCTTAGCCGCCGGAGCTTCGATTGTCGGAACCGGACGTTCGGATTTTCCCAACCAGGTAAATAATGCTTTGGTTTTTCCGGGCATATTCCGCGGCCTTTTTGACGGAAGAAAAAAAAGAGTTACGGTTCAAATGAAACTGAAGGCCGCCCAGGCCCTGGCTTATTCATTAAAACCGCACAAGAATAAAATTTTGCCCTTGATCACCGAAAAGAAAGTGGTAAAAGTTATCGCTAAAGCCATCAACAGCTAATTTATCGCTTTTAATCGCGGACTGTCCTCTTATTATGAAGAATCTAAAGGAGCTTATTAAGAACGGCATTTTGTGGCACAACCTCGAATTAAAAAAGGTTTTGTCTCTTCTTGACTCAAATCCTAACGGGCTGGAAGAAAAGGAGGCCCTCTATCGCCAGGGTATTTTCGGGGAGAATGTCCTTCCCAGAAAGAAAAAAAGAGGCGGGCTGATAATTTTTTTAGAGCAGTTCAAGAGCCCGTTAATTTATATTTTAATCATTGCCGGCGCGATTTCCCTTTTGGTCCGGCATTTTGCCGACGCCGGAGTAATTTTTACCGCCCTAATCACAAACGCAGTCATCGGGTTTATCCAGGAAAATAAAATTAACCGGTCATTGGAAAAGCTTAATGACCTGATAGTCGCAAGCGCCCTGGTAATAAGGGCAGGAAAGAATAAAAAAGTTCTGTCAAAAGATTTGGTGCCCGGCGATATCATATACCTTTTAGCCGGGCGGTCCGTTCCGGCTGACTGCCGAATACTTGAGGGCGATGACCTTGAAATTAATGAGGCGATTCTCACCGGCGAGGCAATTCCGGCGCCAAAGGAAACGGAGATTGTTGAGGTCGGAAAAGAATTGGGCGGCCGGAGTTCTATGGCTTATATGGGGACGGTTATTACTAAAGGCAGCGGCATGGGGATAGTAATAGCCACGGGGGAGGATACTGAAATTGGAAAAATCGCCAGCCTTACCCGGAGCGTGCCCGAAGAAAAAACCCCGCTCCAGACTAAACTCCTCCACTTTTCCAACCAGCTGGGAATAATCATCCTTTTACTTTCGGGAATTATTTTTTTTATCGGAATCCTTTCCCATTATGATCTTTTTCAAATATTCTTAACCGCCATTGCCATTGCCGTATCGTCTATCCCGGAAGGTTTGCCGATTGCCATAACTGTTATTTTGACCATCGGCATGCAGGCGCTCTTAAAAAGAAAATCATTAGTCCGGCGGCTGGCGGCCACGGAAACCCTCGGCTCGGTAACGGTAATCTGCGCCGACAAAACCGGAACTTTGACCGAAGGGAAGATGCGGATAGTAAATATAATTTTTCCCGACCAGAAAGCCGAACTAGTCAAAGGGAAATGGAAGCACGAAGATCCGGAACTGGTTTTTCACGCCCTGCGCATCGGCCTTCATGCCAACGAGGCTTTCTGCGAAGGGGAGGCGGGCGGCGGTATAGCCAAGGAAGTAAACGCTTTAAAAATTATCGGATCGCCGACCGATGAAGCGATTCTCGCGGCGCCGCTTCAGGCCGGCTTTAACTATTTCAAGGAGAAAGAGGATTATAAGCGGATTAAAGAGCTTCCCTTCACGCCGGAAAGAAAGTTCATGGCGTCGCTTAATTTAGTAAAAAGAAAGGATAAATTTATTAAAACCGGAAGAGTCCTGTTTACTAAAGGCGCGCCCGAAATAATCCTGGGCTATTCCAAATTTTTTATAAAGGGCGGAAAGATAAGCGCTATCGGAAAAAAAGACCGCGAGGACATTTTTTTTGAATTTAAAAAATTGTCTTCCGAAGGCTTAAGGATTATCGCGCTGGCCTATAAAAACGTCGGGGACGGGGAGGATGCCGATGAAATAAGCCGCCTTTGTGATAACCTGATTTTTGTCGGCTTGGTCGTCTTAAAAGATCCCTTGAGAAGCGAGGCCAGAGAAACTATTGATATCTGCAAAAAAGCCGGCATCCGCCCGGTGATAATAACCGGCGATTACAAACTGACAGCCATAAAGATTGCCAAAGAGGCGGGAATAGACATCGGAGAGAATGCGGTCTTGGAAGGCCGCGACCTTGATCTATTGGATGATGACGCTTTAAAGGAAAAGGCCGGAAATATTAATCTTTACGCCCGGGTTAATCCCGATCACAAGCTTCGGATAATCAAGGCTCTAAAGGAAAGGGGGGAAATAGTCGCCATGGCCGGAGACGGCGTTAATGACGCTCCGGCGATTAAAGCCGCCAATATCGGCATCGCTTTAGGTTCCGGGACCGACGTCGTAAAAGAGGTGGCCGATATTGTGCTTTTAAATGATAATTTTTCGATTATAGTAGAAGCGATAAAACAGGGGCGGATAATATTTACCAACATACAGAAAGTAATAGTCTATCTTCTATCCGACAGCTTTAGCGAGATGATATTAATTGTCGGCGCGCTCTTGGCCGGGTTTCCGCTTCCGATATTGCCGGCCCAGATTTTGTGGATAAATATTTTTAACGACAGCTTGCCCAATTTTTCCTTGTCTTTTGAAAAAGGCGAAGGAGAAATTATGGAAAGGGCTCCAAGGCGGCCGGATAAGCCGATTTTGGACCGGCGGATGAAAGTTATTATTTTTGCCGTCGGGATAATCCGCGATTTGCTGGTTTTAGCCATCTTTTACTATTTGTTCAATGCGTATTATAATATAGATTACGTCCGGACGGTAATTTTTGCCGCCGTGGGAGTTGATTCGTTGTTTTATATCTTCAGCTTAAGAAGCCTGGAAACCCCGATTTGGAGGATGAATCCGTTCAGCAACCGGTACCTGGTCGCTTCGGTTTTTTTAAGCCTGGGGCTTCTTCTTTCAGCCATTTATTTTAAGCCTTTTCAGTCCTTCCTCTCTACCGTAAGCCTTGAATGGTCGGTCTGGCCGGTAATAATTTTAAGCGGCCTAATAAGCATCGCGCTGATTGAAATAGTAAAATATTATTTTAACAGAAAAGTAATTAAAATATAATGGCGAGAAACAGAAATAATCCAATACTGCGCCGCATTTTCACTTCCCAAATTTTTTTGACTATCGCCGGACTGGGTATTTTAATCCTGTTGAGCTTCCCCTTGGCTAAAAATATTTCTCAAAGGCATAAAATCGATAAAGAGGTGGGAAAAATGCAGGAAGAAATAGGGAGGATTGAGAAAAAAAACAGCGGGTTGAAAAAGCTCGTTAATTATCTTGAATCTGACCAGTTTGCCGAATCAGAGGCGCGGATAAAATTGGGCTTAAAAAAAAGCGGCGAAGAGGTAGTCGGAATAAAAGAACAGACCGGGATAGCGGAAGAGCCAAGCGAACTGCAAACGGTATTTAATATGCCGGGGCTGAATAATAACCAAGATGAAAAATCCGAAAGCAATCCGGGCCGGTGGCTAAAATATTTTTTCGCGAGAAAAAACAGCCTTTGAATTTTACGAGAATCTGATTGAGCCGACTGTCGGATTCGAACCGACGACCCACGGTTTACGATACCGTTGCTCTACCAGCTGAGCTAAGTCGGCGATAATTACTAGAGCGAGCGATGGGAATCGGACCCACGCCTCAACCTTGGGAAGGTCGCGTACTGCCATTATACTACGCTCGCGGGAATTCGCATGATTTAATGGCGCTTGATTCAATACTACAGATTATAGGATAAAAAAACCCGCTATGTCAAAGCGGATAGCCATTAAAACAAAACAATGAATAAAAAAACAATCTTTAACGCGCTTTTAACAGCCGTTTTTCTACTAGCGGGGGTTTTGGGAAATTTTTCCGGAGAGGCGGCCAAGGGGGCGGGCGGAATTTTTAAAATCAATTTGGATCTTAAAACCATTGAGAAAGGCTATACGGTGAGCGATCCGGACGGCCGGTTAAAATTATCTTTGGTGCCGGGGATATTATCCGGCGATACGGGAGTGGAAATCCAGGAGCTGGATGAAAAATTTTCTTATCCCTGGGAATTGGAGAAAATCAGCCCGGTAATGCAGTTTGAATTCAATAATAAAAGCGCTTATGACAACCATAAGCCTTTTTACATCCAGTTTTCCTACAATAAAGACGACTCGGGGCTAAAGCAAGTATTTTTTTATGACAAGGGGGCCGCGGCCTGGCGGGCTTTGCCAACTTGGGACTTTCCGGATCAAAAATTCGTCCGTTCGCTTATCCATCTGCCTTTCGCCCGCATCGCTGTTTTTTCCAACCCCAATATTTTAACTAAAGGAAAGGCTAGCTGGTACAGCTACAAAAAAGGAATGTTCGCCGCTTCGCCCGATTTTCCTATTGGTTCAAAATTACGCGTCCATGTGTCGGGCGCCAAGACGGATAAGTATGTCGACGTTACGGTGAATGATTACGGTCCGGACCGAAAAACGCATCCGGATCGGGTCGTTGATTTAACTAAAGAGGCATTTAAAAAAATCGCCAGCCTTTCGGACGGCACTGCTACAGTGTATGTTGAACCGCTAGTTATAACCGGAAGCCTGAAGCTCAAGCTGGCGGAGTATGAAAAAGGGGCCAGATTCGCGCCGGACTTGAATTTTCGCGCTTCAATCGTTATGAATGAGAATACCGGAAAAATCCTTGAGGCCGTAAACGCGACAACCACTCTTCCTTTGGCCAGCCTGACGAAAATAATTGCCGTAAAAGTTTTTCTGGAAGCCCATCCGACAACAACGGAAATTGCCGCGTACAGCATGAAGGACGAAGAGTATAATTACCTTTATTGCAAACCATGGGAATCGGGAAAGCTTAAGCTTGAGGAAGGGGAAACTTTGACGGTAAAAGACTTGATTTATTCCAGCCTGACCGGGTCCACCAATAATACGGTAGAAACTTTAGTTCGGGTGAGCGGTTTGACGCGGGATGGATTTATTAAAAGAATGAACGATTTAGCTGAATTTTATGGGGCAGAATCCACTTTTTTTATCGAGCCGACCGGATTGTCGCCGAAGAACGTGAGTTCAGCCAAAGATTATGCTATAATAACTAAAGAGGTTTTAAGGGAGCCGATTATAAGAGAGGCGAGCGTCTCCAAAGTCTATAAATTCAAGACTTATAAAAAAGACGGTAAGGAAATAAGCCATTCAATAAACAACACCAATACTCTCGTCCGGCAGGGAAAATACGAGTTCACCGGATCAAAGACCGGATACTTGAACGAAGCCTTGTATTGCCTTATGTCCCGGGTCAAAGCGGCTAACGGCGAAAATTTGATCATCGTAACCTTAGGCGCTAAAAGCCGGGATGAGAGTTTTAAAAAAACCGAAGAGTTAATTCAATATAGCCTGATCGCTCTGGAAAAAAATTCCGCCACGGATAAACTGGCGCTATCGGAGTAATAATAACAAATTAAAATGCAGGCTTGCGCCTCGCATTCCGCACTTCCGATAGAAGGATGCGGATAATTTAAACTATTATGTTTAAAAGGAAAAAGAAGAGTTTTAAAAAATTACTGGTAACCTATAATAATTTCGAGATAATCGTCGGGACGGTTATGATCGTAATGCAGATTATTTTAATAGTTACGTTTTACCACAGTTTTACCGAATTAAGGGACGCCAATATCCTGTGCGGGGCAAATTCCGAAGGAGCGGCCAATCCCGAAATAATTGAGCCTTAAGCCAAATAATCAACTACTAAATATATGACAAGCGAACTACTAAAAAAGGTGCTGGCAGCCGGTAAAATCGTACGCGGCTTCACTTTAATCGAGCTCTTGGTTGTAATTTCCATCATCGGATTTTTATCAACTTTCGCGATCGTGTCCTTGAAAAGTTCAAGGATGAAAGCGCGCGACGCGAGAAGAATGGCTGAATTAAAGCAAATCCGCACCGCCTTAAACATGTATTTTGACGCAAACGCTAGCTTTCCTACTATTAACAGGGCTTGCAGTGCGGCCTGCACCAGCCCGGCCTCGTGCGTTGTTACACCGAACTGGACTACGCTTGTTACGGCTTTAGCGCCTTATATTAAGCTTCCGGCAGATCCGTTAAACACCAATCCTTATTGCTACGCTTATGACAGTGAAGGAGGCGCCGGCTTCGGGCTGATTGCCAACATGGAAGTAAATACCGCGGCCGAATCAAGCGACGGAGGCTCATACGTCACCCTTTACGAAGTTGGTCCGGACATAAGAGCTACCTGGTGGTAAATACTTATTTCTTCAAGACCCCGCGAGCTTAAACCCTGGGGTTCGCTTTTATAACTTTCGCATGATTAAACTTTTAAACGTTTCAAAAATATACCAGCCGGATATTAAAGCCTTAAACCAGGTGACTTTGCATATTAAGCCCGGCGAATTTGTCTCAATTGTCGGCCAGTCCGGAACCGGAAAAACGACAATCATTAAAGCGTTGATAGGGGAGGAAAGGATATCATCAGGCAAGGTGGTAATCGGCGGCTGGGATGTTACCCGCATTAAGTCGGCCGACATCCCGTTTTTAAGGCGCCAGATCGGAGTGATCTTCCAGGACTACAAGCTTTTAAATAAAAAAACTCTGGGTGAAAACGTTGAGTTCGCCCTGCAGGTTTGCGGCCAGCCGCCAAGAAAAATAAAAAATATCGTCCCGCACGTAATGAAAATTGTCGGCTTGGAAGATAAGATGAACCGCTATCCGAACGAGGTGTCGGGCGGCGAACAGCAAAGGACCGCTATCGCCCGGGCCTTAGTCCATCGGCCTAAAATACTATTAGCGGACGAGCCGACCGGCAATTTGGATTCGATTAATACCAAGGAGATAATTGATCTCTTGTTGAAAATAAATAAATTTGGAACGACTGTCGCTTTAGTTACCCATAACCGCGAAGTAGTTAACCGCTTAAAGCGCCGGGTTATTACTTTGGACTGCGGCTGTCTTATAAGCGACCAGGAATGCGGAAAATATATATTGTAAATTAAATTTTTCCCAAAAGGGAATAAAGACATGTTTTTATCTTTTATAAGGATAATTAAATTCAGCCTCCAAGATATTTACCGGAACATCTGGCTGTCTTTGGTTACGATTACGATTTTAATTTTGGCGCTTTTTTCCGTAAACATGCTTTTGACTATAAAAATAATCGGCGACGCGGCTATTGATTCGGTTAAAGATAAAATTGACATTAGCCTTTATTTAAAGCCCGACTCAAAAGAAGAAGAAATCCTCGCGGTTAAATCCAAAGTGAGTAATTTGGATGAAGTAAAAGAGGTCCGCTACATATCTAAAGCCGAAGCCTTGAAAAAATTTAATGAAAAGCATAAAAACGATCCGGCGATACTGGAAGCCTTAAAGGAGCTGGATGCTAATCCCCTAACCCCGACCCTGGTAATCCAGGCTAAAAACGCCGGACAGTTTGACGGCCTGATTAGAAAAATAAATGAAATCGATTCAACGGCCATCGAATCGAGGGACTTTAACGACAACAAGGCCATCTTAAGCAAAATCAATTCCATAACTAATAAAGTAAGCGAAGTAGGAATATTTATAAGCGTTATTTTTATCCTGATTACGGCCCTCTTAGTCTATAATTCCATCCGCGTAGCCATCTATATCCACCGGAGGGAAATCGGGATTATGCGGCTGGTCGGCGCGTCCAATATTTTCATCAAAATGCCGTATATGGTTTCGAGCATTATCTATACATTAGTCGGAATACTGGTGGTAATAGCGATTTTTTTGCCCTTTCTGGGGCTTTTACAGCCGTATCTGGAAACATTTTTTATCGGCTATAATATCAATATAATTTCCTTCTTTGTCCAAAATTTCTTCAAGATCTTCGGGTTGGAATTTTTGGGCCTCGCGGCAATTAATTCGATCGCCAGCACAATCGCGGTAAGCAAATACTCAAAAGTTTAATAATCACCGGATAAAATAAGTTAAGCGCTTTGAAAATTATCAGGGCGCTTTTTTGTTTTGGAGGACATTAAAAAGCCGCAGGTCTTCGGTAATATATGGCGGGCTTTAAACGTCGTATTTAAATTACCGGCGAATCCGGACCGGGCATTAACTCGCGGATTATATTAGCGGCCGAAAGACGGCGATAAATTTTATTTTTATAACTGCTAGAAAAAAATTGTATGAATCAGGCCATTTACGCAGAAAATTTAAGGAAATCTTTCAAAGGCATTGAGGTTTTAAAAGGCGTGGATTTAGCGGTTGAAAGAGGAACTATCTTGGCCTTACTGGGTCCGAATGGGGCCGGTAAAACCACTATCATCCGCATACTAAGCACTCTTCTTCCGGACTATGCCGGCAAGGCGGCGGTAAACGGCTTTGATGTCGCGTCGCATCCCCAAAAAGTACGCAAGAGCATCGGCTTAACCGGCCAATACGCCGCTGTTGATGAATATCTTAACGGCCTGGAAAATCTAGAGATGATGGGACGGCTTTATCATCTAAACTATAATGGCGCAAAAAAACGAGCCGTTGAACTGCTTGAGCAATTTGACTTAGTTGACGCGCAAAACCGGGCGGTAAAAACTTATTCAGGAGGCATGCGCCGGCGCCTGGATTTGGCTTTAAGCCTTATAGCCGCGCCGCCCGTAATTTTTCTTGATGAGCCGACTACCGGGCTGGATCCAAGAAGCCGGATGGCGATGTGGGAGATAATAAAAAAATTAGTTGATTCCGAAGCCACGATTCTTTTGACGACGCAATACCTTGAGGAGGCGGATCTTTTAGCTGATAAGGTCGCGGTTTTGGACGAAGGCAAAATTATCGCCGAAGGCGCGCCGGAAGAGTTAAAAAATCTTGTCGGCAGAGAGCGGCTAAAATTGACCATCGGTAAAAAAAACGATTTTGAAAAAATCGCGCAAACGATTAAGGGTGAAGGCATTCAAACCAATTCGGAGGAACTTAGCATAAGTTTGGCAACGGATGGAAGCGTGCCGGAGATACAGAGAGTTTTAAATTACATTACCCAAAGCGGCGCCGAAATAAGTTCTATGTCCTTAGACAAGCCGACTATGGATGATGTTTTTCTGCATCTAACCGGCCGCATGGCCGCTGAAGAAAATAATAAAGCTAACAGCCAAAAAAATGGAAGATAAAATTTACCCATTAGGACGATACAAGCCGCAGAAGCGCTCCAAGCTATATTTTATTTTGCTTGATAGCTGGGTTTTAATTAAACGCAGTTTGATGCATATTTTAAAAAACCGCGACCAAATAATGGGCCTGACCATCCAGCCGATAATGTTTATGCTTCTTTTCCGCTATGTTTTCGGCGGGGCAATCAACACCGGCCCGATTAACTACGTAAATTTTCTGGTCGCCGGCATTTTAATCCAGAGCGTGGCCTTCGGCTCCTTAACCACCTCTTTAAGCGTCGCGGCCGATCTCCAGCGCGGCATCATTGATCGGTTAAAATCCCTGCCGATTTTCGGCCTGGCCACGATCCTCGGGCATATCGTTGCAGATATCGCGCGGAATCTAATTCAATCTCTGGTTATGATCGCTGTCGGCTTTCTGGTTGGTTTTCGTCCGACCGCCGGCCTTGGCGAATGGCTCGAGATTGCCGGGCTGCTGCTCTTATTTACTTTGAGCATGTCCTTTATCGCCGCCATTTTGGGACTCATCGCTAAATCAGTTGAAAGCGTGCAATGGCTTGGCTTTTTCGTCGTCTTCCCCCTCACTTTCGCCTCCGCCGCTTTTGTACCCACGCAAACTATGCCGAGTTTTTTAAGAGTTTTCGCGGAAAATCAGCCGGTTACGCACGTAATTGAGGCGGTGCGCGCCTTAATGAACGGCCTGCCGGTCGGCAGCCACGCCTGGATTTCAATCGTCTGGAGCGCCGGCATTATTGCTGTTTCCGCGCCGATCACGGCTTATCTTTTCCGAAACCATACCGGACGATAAATACCGAGTAATTCCTAATAGATAGACGAGATTTTTGCCGTCTGTTTTTTCAACTGTACAAAATCAATTATATCAGATAAAATAAGAAAGATTTAAGCAGTGCTTTATGAATAAAATCAAACTGGCGATTATCGGGGGAACCGGGTTTTACGGCCTGGAGGGCATAAATTTTACTGATCGCAGCGTTAAAACTCCTTACGGACAGGTAAAAATTAAGACCGGAGAATACAAAGGGATTGAGTTGGCTTTTTTAAACCGCCACGGGGAAGGGCGTAATTTGCCGCCCCATTTAATTAATTACCGGGCCAATATTTTTGCCCTGAAAAAAATCGGGGTAAGAGCGATTCTGGCGACCAATACGGTTGGTGCGATTAACACCAAAATGAAGCCAGGAAGTTTAGTGTTTATCGACCAATTTATTGATTTTACGAAATCCCGGAGCGGAACTTTTTTTGACGGCGAAAAAGGCGTCGTACACATTGACCTGACTAATCCGTATTGCGAAATAATTAGGCAAGAGTTAATAAAGGCGGCTAAAGAAAAAAATATGCCGTTTCATGAAAAGGGAACGCTCATCGTTACCGAAGGGCCAAGGTTTGAAACGCCCGCCGAAATAAAATTTTTCAGGTCTATCGGCGCGGATTTAGTAGGCATGACCGGATTTCCCGAAGCGGCATTGGCGCGCGAAGCCGGAATTTGCTACGCCTCAATCTGCATTGCTACCAATTTCGCCGCCGGCGCCAGTAATGAGCTTTTAAATATTGAAGAAATAGGCGCGGCCATGGAAAAAGTTAAAAAGCCTCTTTATGAATTAATTTTAGCTGTCGCCGATCGCCACGTTTTTTCTTCGGACTGCCAGTGCAAAAGCAGTGAAAAACAATTTGAATTGCTTCTTAATAAAAAATAGCCCCCAAGAGGCTATTTGAAATTCAACCCTCGCCAATTTATTATTCCCAGGGATAAACGATATAATTATCGTTTGATTTTTTTTCGAGAAAATAGTCGGGCGCGAAGGCCGAAGAATGCCTTACGTGAATAACCGCCGAGCGGACTTCTTGCGGACCCATAGCTTTTAATATTTCAGAGACTTTCTTCAGGGTTTTTCCCGAATCGCAAATTTCATCGATTACCAGGATTTTTTTCCCGAAAATATTTTTTTTATCTATTTCCTGGTAAACCTGCACCTCTTCCATTTCGCCGTAATTTTCGTCATGGTGCCGGCAGCCGATAGAGAAATAATCGGCTTTAATATATTTTTTAATAATCCTGCCCGGCACCCAGCCGCCTTCGGCGATTGCGACGACTGCGTCAGGAAGATAATCCATCTTAACTTTATCGGCGAGAATTTTAACGTCGCGCTCGAACTCTTCCCAGGAATATTTTTCTTTGATTACGAATTTTTTTGGGCTGGTTTCCATAAATATAAATTATTTATATACCTATATCATAAGTCTTTAAGGCTAAAATAACAATAAGCACCTGACATGGAGACTTACCCGGTCTATTTCTCCGCGGCATTCAAATTCAACCCCGTTGCTTATAAGTTTGCTAGGTATGTGATCAAATATTGCAGATAATAGATTCCGGCCAGCATAAAAATTGAAGCAATGGCGTAGCGCATTACTTTTTCGATTTTTTGCAGCGCGTTAAACATTTTTCCGATTTTATTAACGCTAAAAGCTAAAAACAGGGAAAAGACAATAACCGGCAAACCTGTTCCGAGGGCAAAAATAGGAGGCAATAGCAGACTCTCGGCTGAACTTAAGACCAAGGGGATAAGAACACTGAAAAACAATACTCCGCTATAAGGACAAAATACTAGGGCAAACAACATCCCGAGGAGCATGGAGCCAATGTAGCCTTTTTTAGAAAGCCATTCTTTTATTTCGTCAAACTTTTTGTTTTTTAATCCTATGTTTATTTTTATCACCCCAAACATTATGAGGCTGATTATGATGAGCGCGACTCCAAGAATTTTATCACCCCAGCCTTGAAAAATACTTGAAATTGAAAAAGAAGAGATGCCAAAGTAAATGAGAGTCGCCAGCAGAGTGTAGCTTACGCCTCGTCCAAATGTGTAAAATAAGCCATTCAATAAAGTGTTTTTTATTGTCTTAATTTCTTTGGAAATGTAGGCGATTGCCGTAATATTGGTCGCCAAGGGGCATGGGCTGATAGAGGTCAAAATGCCTAGTAAAAATGCGGTAAGCAGGGGGATATTGTAATTGTCTATTAGGGCACTGATAAAATCCATAGATTATTTTCCGAGTAAAGCATTAATCCGTCCTTCAAGGTAGTCCTTGAATGCTGTCGGATTGCCGGTCAGTTGCCAGACTTTAGTGTTTTGGACGATATGATCCTCTCCGTTGTAGTTAGAATTTAAAAAAAGCGCCGACCCGCTGGCCTGGAATTTTAACGCCAATTCCTTATTCTCGGGCAGGTCGATATTTATTTCCTTAAACTCAATTTTTCCCGCTTTAAGCTCGTCCCGGAATCTTTCGTTTACTGTTTCTCCGGCCAGTTTGCCTATGGCAATGCAAGTAGCGCAGCGCTGGGCCGCATGGAAAAGAAATACCTGGACTTTATCGGCCGGAATTTCTCTCGCAGGAACAACTTCAGTTTCCGCTGATTTTTCAGTGGTCATGTTTCCGTCTTTATCAAAGTAATATGTTTTATTTTCGCCTTCGCATCCCGCTAAGAGCAAAGGAGCAATAATAATTAACGAAAACAAAAGAATTTTCTTTTTCATAAGCATGGGTTTCTTAGAAGAATTATTTGTTAGCCTGAACCGGAATTTTATGGGCCAAGTTTTTGTTAAGAGTTGAATCATTATTTAAGACAAAATTAAACATATAGCCGGTAAAAATAATCCCGATTCCTACGACGCTGGCGAAAATAATAATCAGCCTGGTCTTCATCACCTTTTTTAAAATCATGAATTCGGGAAGGGAAAGGGCCGTAACCGCCATCATAAAAGCCAGAGTAGTTCCCATGCTTACGCCTTTTTCAGTCAAAGCGCTAACCAAAGGAATTATGCCAGCTGCATTGGAATATAGCGGAATGCCGATTAAAGTCGCGAAAGGCACGGCATACCATTTGTCGGCTCCGGCGTATTTAGCGAGAAAATCAGTCGGCACATAGCCGTGGATCCAGGCTCCGAGGCCAATTCCGACAATAATATAGGGCCAGACTTTTTTAATTATATCTTTAACGTAATTCCAGGCATATTCCCGCCGGTCTTTAAATGTCATTTGCATTAATGGCATGGTGTTCTGACTGGCCCGGTTTTTATTGATAAAATCCGCCAAAAGATGCTCAACATTAAAAAAGCCGATGGCTACCCCGGAAAAAATGGCGATCAAAAGACCGCTTAAAACATAAAGAGAAGCAATTTTCCAGCCAAACATTCCTAAGAGCAGAACTAAGGCGACTTCATTGATCATAGGAGAAGAAACAAGAAAGGAGAATGTCACGCCGAGCGGCACACCCGCTTCAACAAAACCCAAAAATAACGGCACGGCGCTACAAGAACAAAACGGCGTAATAATACCGAATAGGCTGGCCAATACATGGCCTAAATATTTATTCTTACGCGATAAAATATTCCGGATTTTTTCCGGGGGCAGATAGGTGCGAACAAGTGATACAATATAAATAATAACCGCTAACAGTAGAAATACTTTAATCGTGTCAAAGATAAAAAAATTAACCGCTTCTCCGGCTAAAGTGCCTGGCAAAAGATTAAAAACTTCAAAAGAAACCCATTCGGCGAATAACTGTACGGGATAAAATATGTTCATAAATTAACACTTGCCTCCGCAAGAACAATGGCCGCCTTCTTCTTTCGGGGCGGATTTATGTTCGGCGGCTATTATTTCTTTTATTTTTTCTAACCCGGGCAATTGCCCGGCTAAAATAACCTTATTATTTATTACCAACACCGGGCTGGACATCACGCCCAAAGACATTATCTTTTGAATATCGTCCGAATATTCAACTTCTATGCCCAAATTTAAACCCGCAACAGCCTGCTTAGTCTGTTCAAACAGCTTTTTGCAGGTCGGACAACCCGAGCCAAAAACTTGGACACTCTCGATTTTGTTACTCATAATTTCGTCAAATATAGTTTTTTAAAAAATTGGTTAATAATGAATTATATTTTTTAAATGTCTTTTTATCTATTGAGTAGTATATTCTTTTCCACTCTTGGCGGCTCTCCACAAGCTTTAAATTTTTTAAAGCCTTTAAGTGGGCGGAAACGAGGTTTTGGGGCAAATCCAGATACTCTTCAATTTCACAGACGCAACGCTCTCCGTCTTTTAGAATGCAAATGATTTTTAGCCGGTTTTCTTCTCCGATAAGACGCAAAAATTTCGCCAAATTGGCGAACTCTTTAGTCAATTCCTTGTTTGAACAACAAAGCGGTTTCATAAAAATAATATCAATTTATAATGATATGATAGCACTAACCAATTTTCGGGTCAAATAAAAAAATGAGCCTTTCAGCTCATTCTCTGATTTTTGTTAGCTTGCGCGGAGAGTTTCCGAATATCCGCCGGGGTAATCCCCGAATTCACAAACGCCATAAATTAAAAAAGGGTTCGATTTTTTACATATTCATCCTTCAAATAATAATAACCTTTGATAAATCAAAATCAACTCCTAAGCCTTTAAGCGCGGCATAAGTTAATTTATCCATCATCGCGCCGTCAAAGTTGATAGTCTTCATGGCACGATAGTTTTTATTGGTTAAGGAAAACGCCGGCCGGAAAGATACATTTCTCAATGTCGCGCCCTTAAACGTAGCTTCATTCAAGCTTGCTCCGTCAAATTTGACGCCGATAAAGACAAGGCCGTCCAGGCGCATCCCCCGCAGGTCGCAGTGTTTGAAGTCCACGCCGTTAAAAGTGCAGTTTAAAAAGACTGTCTTCCGGAGATCGGTCATCGTCAGCTTCGCGTCAATCAGTTTTACATCGGTGAATTTTGCCCGGGTAAGGTCTGACGTACTGAATTTGGTGCGCACAAGAATAGTTTTATTGAAGCTCGCGTCCGTAAGGTTAAGAGTAGAAAAGTCGCAGTCTGTGAGATTGGCGCCGTCAAAATTGGCTTCGCGCACGTCGCTGGCTTTAAACGAACTGCCGGTAAGGTCCGCTCCCGAAAAGTCGGAACCGCGCAACGCGCTGGCTTTAAATTTTCCATTATGCGCGGTAACGCCGGCGAAGTCGCTCTTGGCTAGGTTGCTCGCGCTAAAGTTGGTTAATACCTGGCGCTCCAGGGAGAGGGAGAGGTTTGCGACATCCTGTACTGTTTGCTCAATGTCGCCGATGCTGTCTATGGTCATCTCGAAAGCCGTTTCATCGTCCTTGCCCCCGGCTACGAATTCACGGTAGCGCTCCTGTAAATCGGAGAGCAGGTCGGCCTTTAGTTCGGCCACGCTTTTTACCCCGTCATAAGGCGCGAAAACGCCGTTCAAATAGTTTGTTAATTTCTCATTCATAATTTATTGATTAATAATTAACTGATCCAGAATTTGTTTCGCGAAATTCCAGCTTTGCTTATTATTTTTATATAATTCGCGGCCGCTTTTGGTAATACGGTAGTACCTTCTCCTGCCGCCCTGGGTTTCATCCCCCCAGTAAGAAGCAATATGCTCATCATTTTCCAGCCGTTTTAGGCTGGAATACATAGTCGCTTCTTTTAGTTCGTATTGCTGATCCGAGCGTTCGAATACGAGCTTGATAATTTCGTAGCCGTATTTATCGCCACCCAGAAGCAGTCCGAGAATGATAGTGTCCGTGTGTCCGCGAAGCAAGTCCGCTGATATTTTTTTATTCATAACTACACCATACATCATATTACTATGGCTGTCAAGGTATATGGCGATAGAGATTCAAACCCGCCCATTCAGACGGATTAACCGACGGGCGCGAAATACGCTTAGACCCTTAGCGAACCGCGGAACCCTCTAACGGCGTAGTAAGATTCCGCGCCGTTGTGATAGGTAAAAACAGCGCCGTAGCGGCGATCGCAAAAAAGGGCGCCGCCTAAATTCCTGATCCCGGAAGGCGTTTTCACCCAGCTTGACGTTTTCGCGTCAAAATTCCCAAGTTTCTGCAAATCCCTGTATTCTTCTTCCGTTAAAAGTTCAATGCCCATGGCCGCGGCCATATGAGCCGCGCTGTCTTTTGGTTTGTGCTCCTTTCTTAATTCCAGCGCTTCTTGGTCGTAGCATATATTCCGGCGGCCTTTGGGAGTTTCCGCGGAACAATCATAAAAAATATATTCGCCCGTCTTCTTATCGTAGCCGGCAACATCCGGTTCGCCGCCGGTTCTTTCCATCTCATAAAGCGAGCGCAGTTTTTCCGTATTAGCTTCCAGCCTTGCTCTTACCTTTGCCCATTCAAGGCCTTTATGGCGGTTCATATTTTTTTCAAAACGGGTTTTTAAACTCTCCAGCAGTTCTTCGCGCTGCTCTTTTAAAAGGGTTTTTTTTGGCATATTTTTACGTTAAAGACAAATAGTCCTTTTTTATTTTAATAATACTTTTATCTATTAAACTCAATTGCGCAGCCTTTATTAAATGACGTATTATTTCATAATTTATTGCCTGGCCGGCCGAAAAACTTTCATAACTTAAACTTCCTTCAAGTTAAACGCTAATTTTTCTCAACAAAAATACGCCCCGCATTTGCGAGGCGCGTTTCCTTTGGCTTGCATATTCTGAAGGCTCCTGGACTTTATTATATTATGCGATAATAAGCCTGACAATTTAAGATAAGTCAAAAGGAAACAATTTTGTCGCTTCTTTTTATTAGTTGTTGCAAGAAATGCAACAA
>Ga0172379_10003661_pt1 | contig 24060 bp, 21 predicted proteins | sample GrowelOW334metaG_FD_119756 | JGI IMG/M metagenome (GOLD analysis project Ga0172379, IMG submission 119756) | Groundwater microbial communities from an aquifer near a municipal landfill in Southern Ontario, Canada - Groundwater well OW334 metaG | ecosystem: Environmental > Aquatic > Deep...
AGCCAGTTTGGTTTTGAAAGAAAAACTGCCCAAGAAATTTTTCTTTTGGGCAACCGTGGCAATTATTGCAACCTATTTTGTGACTTTTGAAAATTTAGTGCCAAATTTCAATACCGGTGAAAAAACAATTTTTGCCGCTTTGTTTTCTTTGGGCGCGGCGTTTGCTTTTGGCTCCTCAACGGTTTTTTCCAAACGCGCCTTGCAAAAAGTCAGCTATAAAATGGGAACTTATTTGCGCTTTGGTTTAACGACGGTATTAATGTTTTTTATTGCGGCGAGTTTTGGTAATCTTAGTGCCATTTCCCAAATTACGCCAAAACAGTTTTTAATTTTTTTGTTGATTGTTTTTACTTCTGGTGCCGCTTCCATGTTTTTGTATTATTACGGTCTGAAAAAAGTAACCGCTTCGGTTTCAACCATTTGTGAGCTGGCTTTTCCGCTTTCGGCCATTTTGTTTGAATTTTTATTGCGGAGTCATTGGCTTTCCTGGTCGCAGTGGTTAGGCGTTGTGGTTTTATTTATTGCCATTTACCAGGTTAGCGTCAAAACCCAAAAAATAGAAATCGAAAAAACCGCTTAAATTTTGTTTGGGTTTTTAAACTATAAAAAATACCGACTAAGTCTTAATGACCAAGTCGGTTTTGTGGTATTGATTAATCGGTGTGGTAGATTTTTGATGAAAATATTTAGGGGCATTAATCCTTGGTAGCAGAGGGCAAAATATGTTATAATTAAAATAGCCATAAAACTAATTAATTTAAGTTTCTATATTATGCCAGAAGGTGCAAAAAAAATTCTAATCATCGAAGATGACAAATTTTTGGCCAAAATGTTGGCGCGAATGCTTGAGTCTTATAAATATGAAACTATTTTGGCCGGTAGCGGTGCCGAAGGTTTGGCTAAGGCTTTAGAGGGTCAAGTCGATCTGATTCTTTTGGATATCATGTTGCCGGATTTGGACGGCTTTGATCTGCTGGCTAAAATTAAAGATAATGTCACTTCTAAAGATATTCCCGTCATCATTATGTCGAATTTGGGTCAGCCTGAAGACGTGGCTCAGGGAAAAAAATTAGGTGCAATTGACTATTTGGTTAAAAGCGACCTGAGTTTGGATGAAGTAGTAACCAAAGTTAATGCTTGTTTTGCCGGTAAAAAATAAAAATAAAATAATAATATGACTATTACCAATGAAAAATTAAAACTTCTCATTGAGCAGCTTGACGTGGTACCAAAAGATCGACTGGAGTTAGCTTTTAAAATCGCTGCGGAGCAGAAAAAACCATTGGCGACGGTTTTGGTTGAAAGCGATTTAATTTCAGACGAGCATGTCGGTAAAATTATTGCTGATGAATTGGGTTACGAATTTATTGATTTAAGCAAAGTGGCAATTGAGGATGAAGTTTTACAGTTAGTGCCAAAATTGATGGCTAAAAGCCAAAAATTAATTCCTTTTGCCCACGACAAAGAAGGAATTAAGCTTGCCATGGTTAATCCCGGCAATTTGGCAGCGATTAATCTTTTAGAAAAAAAGACCGGTGAAACGATTATCCCTTACTATACAACCGGCGTAAATATTGAAAATGCCCTGGTGCTTTATCAAAAAGGCATTCAAAAAGAATTTGCCGATATAATTTCTGAAAACATTAATCAAGCCAAGGACGGTGCCAAAGCCGAAGATCTGCCGATTATTAAAATTGTGGATACGATCATTGAATATGCTTATGAAAATAAGGCGTCTGATATTCATATTGAGCCAACTGAAGAAAAAACCCTGGTTCGTTACCGGATTGACGGTATTTTGCATGATATTATTGAACTGCCAAAAAATATTCAAGACTTGGTGGTAACCAGAATTAAAATTTTAGCCAAGTTGCGAACGGATGAACATTTTAGTGCCCAGGACGGAAAAATCAGAGTTAAAATTGATGCTAATAAATTAGACGTTAGAATTTCAATTGTACCGATTGTTGAAGGTGAAAAAATCGTTATGCGTTTGCTGTCCGAGCGCAGTCGGCAGGTCAGCTTGGAAGAATTGGGATTTTCCAACGAAGATTTGGTTAAACTGCGAAAAGAATATACCAAGCCATACGGCATGGTTTTATCAACCGGACCAACCGGCTCGGGTAAAACCACCACCCTGTATGGCATTTTAAAAATTTTGAATAAACGTGAAGTGAATATTTCCACCATTGAAGATCCGGTTGAATATGATATGGATGGCATCAATCAAATTCAGGTTAATGCCAAAACCAATCTGACTTTTGCCAATGGTTTGCGGTCAATTTTGCGCCAAGATCCGAATATTATAATGGTTGGTGAAATTCGGGACGAAGAAACTGCGGAAATTGCAATTAATTCGGCCATGACTGGTCATTTGGTGCTTTCAACTTTACATACCAATGATGCGCCAACCGCCTTGCCGCGCTTTTTAGAAATGAAAATTGAGCCGTTTTTGGTCGCGTCAACGGTTAATATTATTATTGCTCAGCGGTTGGTTCGAAAAATTTGTACCCAGTGCATTGTCAGCGAACAAGTGGAAATTGAGCAGTTAAAAACGAAATTTTCCGCCGCCTTGATTGATAAATATTTTAGCCCGGATATTAAAACGATTCGTTTATATCACGGTAAAGGTTGTAAACTTTGCAGTAATACCGGCTACAGCGGCCGGGTTGGTATTTTTGAAGTTTTGGTGGTGTCTGAACCGATTCGAGAGCTGATTATGGGTCGAGCCAATGCCGATGCCATCAGACAACAGGCCGCCAAAGAAGGCATGAAAACCATGATTGAAGATGGTATTAAAAAAGCCCTAAGTGGTTTAACCACTATCGAAGAAGTTTTGCGCGCGACCAGAGAATAAAAATTAAAAACCGAAATATTTATGAAATTTGTTTATCACGTTTTTGACTCAACCAATAAAACCAAAAAGGGAGTGGTTGATGCTTCAAATTTAAAGGAGGCGACAAAGCTTTTAATTGATCAGGGTTGGTATATTAAAAAAATTGTGCCTAAGGGCGGATTTAAAACCGGTTTTTCCGAATTGAGTTTTGGGGGAGTTTCTTTGATGGAAAAAGTTTTAATGGTTAAACACTTGGGTACCATGATTAAATCCGGCATCAATCTCAATGAAGCTTTGGAGGTAATTGCCGATCAGACCGTTTCCAAGAAATTTAAAAAAATCATTAATGATGTTTTAGACAGAATCAAATCCGGCCAAAGCTTGGCAAACTCTTTGGCCCGTTACCCCAAAATTTTTGATCCGTTAATTATCAATATCATTAAAGTTGGTGAAGAAAGCGGAACTTTAGAATCAAATCTTGAATATTTGTCCGGTGAATTGGAGGATCGATTGGAACTGAGACGCAATATTCGAGCCGCCGCTTTTTATCCGGCGATTGTTTTTTCGGCAACTTTAGGTTTAGGTTTGATTTTGGCCTATTTTGTTTTGCCAAAAATCACTCAGCTTTTCAAAACCATGGATTTTGATTTACCACTGCAAACTAAAATTTTGCTTTGGGTGGCAAATATTATGGATCATTACGGCCTTTATATAATTGCGGGCGTGATTTTAGGTCTTGTTGCTTTTAGAATTTTAACCAAGCAAGACTTTTTTAAACCGGCTTGGCATTGGTTTTTAATGAAAGTACCAATTGTTGGCAGTATTTTTATCAATTACAATTTGGTTTTAATGAATCGGACGCTGGGAATTTTACTCAAAAGCGGATTGACGATTGATCAGGCCGTAGTTATTACTACCGACACCACTGCCAATTTTGTTTATCGTAAAAAGCTTAAAGAAATTTTGCCGCAAATTCAAACTGGTAAAAGATTATCCGATGTTATGACTGAATTTAAACAATCAAAAAGAAATCCAATTTTTCCGCTGCTGGTTATTAAAATGATCGGGGTAGGTGAGAGAAGCGGCCGGCTTGATGAATCGTTAACTTATTTGGCTGATTATTATGAAAAAGAAGTCGATCATACCACTAAAAATTTGACTACGGTCCTAGAGCCGTTATTGCTAATTTTTGTCGGCTTGATGGTTGGTTTTGTGGCGGTTTCGGTTATTTCGCCGATATATCAAATCACCGGCAGATTTAACCAACAATAAACATGAAGGGTTTTACTTTAATCGAGCTATTGCTAGTTATTGGGATGATGGCAATTGTTGCCGGCATGAGTGTTCCTTTTTTTCAAACTTTTCAGGTTTCTTCAGATCTATACACCAATACCAATACAATTGTTAAAACTTTAGATCGAGCCAGGCAGCAGGCAATCTCGGGTCAAAATAATTCTGACTGGGGAGTTTATTTTGCCAATGATGTTAAAAAGGTGATTTTATTTAAAGGTTCAAATTATGCCAGCCGCCAAGTAGATTACGACCAGGAAATTGTTTATTCAAAACCTTTTAATCTTACAGCTGATTTCGGTAGTGAAGTCAGTTTTTCGGTTTATTCAGGTAAGGCTTCAAAAACCGGTACGATCAGTTTAAGCAGTCAAAACAACGAAACTAAAAAAATTATAATTAAAGATTTGGGTTTAATTCAAATTGATAATGGCAGTTAATAAAACTAAAATTAGACATTTGGTTTTGGGTTTTTCTTTGGTGGAAATAATTTTAGCTGTAGGTCTTTTTGGTTTGTTTGCCACGGCTTTGCTTGGTTTACTGATGGATTCTTACGGCAGTAATTTTTTAGCGGCAGAAAAAAATCAAGCCACGCTTTATGCTCAGCAGGGAATTGATGCAACCTTATCAATCAGACGCCAGGCTTGGAATTTATTGATTAATGGTGACCACAGTTTAACTAATAATTTGGGTCACTGGGAGTTTTCTGGCACGGCTGATTTACTGGTTGATAAATATAATCGTGTCGTTTCTATTTCTAATATTTGTCGCGATGGTAGTAATAATATTGTTGATTGTACTCAGGCCGGTGCCAGTCTTGATCTATACACTAAAAAAGCCGTTTGCAAGGTTTCTTACACCTCAATTAATCATATCCCAAATAATATTGAGTTGGTTACCTATCTGACCAATTGGCAAAGCCGCGACTGGTTTTCAACCAATTGGTTTTTAGGGTCGGGCCAAAGCTATTGGTCTAATGCCAGTAAATATGATTCTGATGATGGCAATATTGATTATGCAACCGCTGGTGAGATTAAATTAGCCCAAACGGCTGGGTTGAAAAATCAGAATTGGAATTTGGATATTGAGACTGACTATGTTTACGATCCGAATAAAATTGAAATTATTAACGGTATTGCTTGGTTAAAATCTTTGGGTGTTGAATATTCTGATCAATCACAAAACGCCGGTTTTGACAGTTCTTCTGGGTGGAGTTTCAGTTGGTGGGACCAGGATTGGGGGGAGGTTTGGCCTTCCGGTAGTCGTCGTAGCTCGGGAGGCAATCCCGGCGGCTATTATCGTTTAATTGTTCCTCGGAGTAAAAATAATTTGGTCGGCGGTTGGACGGAAAGAAGTTTTACGGTCAGCCAAAGTAATTTAAGCAGCGTCAAGCTTAATTTTGACTGGCGAGTTGAACAAAAATCCGGTGCGGTACCAAACACTTTCAGGCTTTATGTTTTTATTGATAAAAATGCCGGAGTAGAGCCAGTAATTGGTAATCAAGTCTGGGCCAGCCCGGAATTAAAAAGTTTATCGCCAATACCAAGTATTTGGAATAATGTTACTAATATTGATGTCAGTTCGGCAGTTTCCGGGCCGGGTACCTATTATTTAAAACTGGCGGTTTGGGTTGAAACGCCCAATCAAAATAGCGGTCAGTTTACTGTTGGTTATGATAATGCCAAAGTAGTTTGGAGCTGGAATGGCGCCGGTTATCCGACTGATAAGCCGACGATTGAACCGGCCGCCAGCTTTACTGCCAATCAACTGCAAAATTGGCACGGATTTTCTGAGCAGGCGAGTAAAAACGGCGGTGAAATATATTACCAATTATCCAATGACAATGGCAGTACTTGGCGCTATTGGAACGGCAGCACCTGGGCAGCGGCTGGGGCAACTAATTATAATACGGCCACCCAGATTAATGCCCATTTCAAAGATTTTTTGATTGATCCGAATAATTTTAAATTTAAAGCTTTTCTGGTTAGCAGCGGTACACAATTAGTTGGCCTTGATGCGGTTGGCGTTTATTATGCGACAGCCGAAGGTAAATATTGGGGCAATGAATTTTTAGTTACTCAGCTAGGTCAGACTGGCGACATTGATGATAGTAATAAAAAAGTCTCACTGCGTTTTACCGCCCGCCAAAGTAAACTGGTCAATCAAATTAGAGTTTATCAGGCAAGTACCAGTGGATTAGGTACTTTTAGAGTTGGTCTCCAGGCGGATAATGGCAGTGGTCAACCAAGCGGTACTTATTTGGCCTCGGGCACTTATTTAAATATTCTCAATGGTTGGCAGTCAGTAACTATTTCACCCAACATTGCCTTGGTTAAAGATAAAATTTATCATATTGTAATTTCTCGCCAAAGCGGTAGCACCAAAGCTTACCGATTTAGTTTACCCCAAAATAATTTTTGGACTTACGATAATTTAGCCGATCCGAATTTAAATGTTTTATGGACGACCAACGGCGGTACCACTTGGTCGGTTTTGGCCAAAACCCCGATTTTTGTTTTGCGTTACACGGATAATACTTTTAATGGTATGCCTTGCCATAATTTTATTACTGACAATAATAGCTATTCCAGAATTTATGGCAACCGGCAAAGAGGTCAAAGCTTTATTTATTCCGGTGACGATTTGGAAGTTTCTGGCGCTTCGTTTTATGTTCGCAAGCGCTCAGCTTCGGCGCCCGAAGATGATTTATATGTTAGCCTTTACAGTTTAAGTGATAATTTAGAATTAGCTTCAAGCACCTTGGCGACAGCTTCGCAAATTACTGATTCTTATTCTTGGCAAACCGCTAATTTTGCCAAAACCAAAATTTTGACCAATGGCAAAGAATATCGAATTTCACTTTACTCACCGCTGACTTCGTCAAATTTGGCTTACGATATCTATGTTATGGAAAATACCAATAATTCCGTTTATAATAATTTAAATTATTTAGGCACCGAAGCTCGCTATAGTCTCACTAATAATGGGGGCAACAGTTGGAATTATTATAATCAGTATGACAGTGCTTTTCGTTTGATTTATTATCCGACCAGCACCGGTTATGCGCCTTTTGGGTTTTTTCTCTCGTCAGCTTTTGATACCGGCAGCCCAAGCAGTTTTAATATTTTGTCTTGGGACCAAATTATTCCTGCTTGCAGCCCGGCTTGTGAAATAAAATTACAGCTTCGAACGGCGCCTGACGCCGGTGGCTTTCCCGGCAGCTGGACTGATTGGTTTGGCCAAACCGGTAGTGGCAGTTATTTTACCAATCCCACTGGCACTTTGTTGCCCTTGAATTTAAATTTTAACCAATGGGTTCAATATCGGGTTGAATTGACAGGCGATGGTAATAATACGCCGGTTCTAAACCAGATCAAAATAAATTATACGCCATGATAAAATTAAAATTTTTAAAAATTAAATTATTTTCTGCCGTTAAACACCAGCGCGGTTTTACTTTACTGGAGGCGATGCTTTATCTAACCATCGTCAGTATCATTTTAGTGAGTATCTCATATTTAATGCTTGATGTAATGGCTGGTCAATCGAAAAGTTATGCCGGTTCGGAAGTAAATTATAACGTTCGCTTCATTACTAATCTTTTAACCAAAGACATCAGATCGGCCAAAGAAATTGTAAGTTTGGATAGCGAAAATTTGGTTTTAACTCAGTCGGATGGCAGCGTCACTTATAATTTTGACCCTACGGCTAAAATTTTAACTCGGCAAGTAGCCAGTCAAACTCCGGAAATTATAAATACAAACCGAGTTGAAGTTTTGGGTAGCTTTGTGGACCTGTCTTATTTGGGCCGAACAAAAAATATCGGCGTATCACTGAAAATAATTTATAAAAACCCGGGGAATTTGCCGGATTATAACGCCAGCACAACGGCCGAATTTTCTACCGAGCTAAGAGGTCGTCGTTAAATTGCAAAAATGAATAACTTGAATAAAACAAAATTAAAACCAAACGGTTATATTGCCTTAGTGGCTTTGTTGATTGTCGCTTCAGCGGCTTTAACTATTGGTATTGCCGTTAGTTTGGCGGGAATTGAAGAAATTCAAGGCAGTTTTGGTGTTACGCAAGCCACTCGCGCTAAAAATTTGGCCAATGCCTGTGTTGAAGACGGTCTGGAAAAACTTAGAAAAAATTGGGCTGGGTTTTCCGGGCAGTTGTTAATAAATGGAAATTCTTGTATAATAAATACAGTGGTCAATGGTAATAATGCCACGCTGGTTGCCAGTGGTACGGTTGATATCTATACTCAAAAAATACAAATTCAAGTTGATAACAATTTAAACGTTATTGCTTGGCAGGAGGAATAAAAACAAAATGTTTATAAAAAAAATATTCGGTTTGGACATTTCAGATTATTCAATTGAAGCTTTGATGCTTTCCCGGCCCCAAAATTTTTTTGGCCGGCCAAAAGTTGCCGCTTACGCCAGAATGGTTTTGCGCGGTGAAGTAGTTAAAAATGGAATAATAAAAAACCCGGCTAAATTAGCCGACAATATTTCTAAACTTTTAAAATCGGCGCAACCGCAGCCGATTACCACGCCATATTGCGTTATTTCACTGCCTGAATCTCAAGTTTTTACGGCAGTTTTTAAATTGCCGGCCGGTTTGAAACATGACGAAGTCAGAAACACAATACCTTACAAAGCCGAAGAGGTAATTCCATTCCAAACTTCGGAAGTTTATTTTGATTTTAAAACCATTTCGCGCCAAGGTTCAACCCAGGAAGTTTTTTATGTCGCTGTGCCGACAAAAATTGTTGACACTTACGTTGAAGTTTTAAAAAGTATTGGTTTAAAGCCAATTGCCTTGGATTTGGAATCAATCAGTCAGGCCAGGGCTTTGGTTGATTTTCGGAAAAAAATGACCAAAGGTATGTTGATGATGGATATTGGTTCGCGGACAACCAATTTAAATATTTTTGATCAAAATGGCATCCGGCAGAGTCTAACGATAAAAATGGCCGGCAATCATTTTACCAAAGTTTTGGTCAAAAATTTAGCCTTGCCGGAAAAAGAAGCTAATGCTTTAAAAATGAAAGCGGGATTCGATACGGCCGGTTCTTCCAGCCAGGCGGCTACGATTTTAGACAACGAAGCAAAAAAAATTATTGTTGAAACAAAAAAATTCATTGATTATTATCAAGCTGAAACCAAACGAACAATCGGTGAAGTGGTTTTGGTTGGTGGCTCTTCACTTTTGCCAAAATTTGATCAATACGTGGCCAATAATTTAAAACTGGAAACCAACCTGGGTAAGCCGCTGGAGAAATTGGAAAATCCCCAGGAGTTGGTAAAATTTAAAAATAAAGCGGTTTTGTTTGCCAACGTGGTTGGTTTGGCTTTGCGCGGATTTTATCGCAATCCCAGTGACGGTGATATTAATTTATTGCCAGTCAAATTTAAAGTTTTTGCTTTAAAACCGGCTAAGGGTGACAAACGAGCTTGGCAATCAGTCTATATTCGCTTGGGTGTTTTTGGCTTTTTAATTTTGGTTTTAATTTTATTGTTTGCTCTAAGACAGCGGGGTAATGATTTTTATCAACGAGTTTTTCCATCGCCTCAGTATGAATCAAATATTGAATTCGATGTTGATCCTCAAGTTTTGGACGAAATTCGTTCAGCGCTTTTGAATCCACCCTTGATGTCAACCACTACTAATACAGATGGATTGAAATTAAAAGTTAAACCAATCACTTTGGGATTTGTAAATGTTCGGCAAGAGCCAAATCCGGCTTCGCCTAAAATCGGGCAAGCCGCATCGGGTTTAGAATATATAATTTTGGAAGAACAAAAAGATTGGTTTAAGATTCAGGTCAACGAAACGACCACCGGTTGGGTTAGTGCGACTTATGTTGATAAGTTAGAGTAAAATTTGGTTTTTTGTGCTATAATATAATTAATAGCTATTAATATAAATTTTTTAAAAATTAAGCCTTAAGGCAAGGGGGTAATTATTATGAAAAAAGTCAAAGGTTTTACTCTCATTGAGCTTTTAATTGTTATTGGCATTATTGCCATTTTGGCTTCCATTATCTATGTGTCAGTTGATCCTGGCCGCAGATTAGGCGAAGCCCGCGATGCCGCTCGATGGAGTTCAGTTAACGCCATTTTAAACGCCTACTTGAAGTCAACTGTTGACCAAAGTGGCACCGAGCCAGCCAGCTTGGCCGCTGATGGCACTAAGTATATGGTTTCCGGTAGCGCTACGGCCGGTTCAGCTGATTGTACGGCAGCAGCCGGTGCAATTAGCCGGATTGATTTGTCCGGGTTGGTAACTAGCGGTTATTTAGCTTCTTTACCGATTGACGAAAAGAGCAGTGGAACTGATGCGGATACTCAATATTATATTTCCAAAGCCGCTAATGGCAGAATTACCGTTGGCGCCTGTGCTCCTGAGAGAACAACCACTGGCATCAGCGTCAGCCGCTAAATTAAATAAAAATACTATGTTTTTGCTAACTCCGGAATAATTCCCGGAGTTAGTTTTTTTCGCTTGGTTGTGATATAATAAAATATATGGATAATGCCGAAAAACAAAAGGTTAAAGATATAATTAGCAGGGAAATTGCCCTGGAAGATGATATGCTTGGGCTTTATTCCGGTTTGATTAAAACTGAAGATTTTTTGAATTCATTAAGTCAATCAGACAAAGATTTGGTTAACGAGATTATTAATATTTTGTTGCGTGATACGGCTCGCCACAAACAAACCATGGAAAAAATAATTATCGAATCATTATGAGCAAAAATTCAGTCATTGAAAATTTAAATAAAGGTTTGGACTTTGAAAGCAAAGCCCAAGACGCTTGCGAAGAAATAATGAGTTTTTTTGAGGACAAACAGACTTTGGATACAATTCGTTACATCCGTGACGATGAGGTAAAACACATTGGTTTGGTCAAAGAACTTATTAGGGTTATTAATAAATATTAGCTTATGTCAAAAAAAGCAGTCTTTATTATCGCCCAAAAGGATTTTCGCGACGAAGAAATTCTGCAGCCCCAAAATATTTTGATCGCCCGCGGGATTGAAACAAAAGTTGCCGCCAAAACCAAAAATAAGGCAGTTGGCAAATTGGGTACGGAAATTCAGCCCGATTTGGCCTTAGCCGAAGTCAATGAGAAGGATTTTGATGCCATTATTTTTGTCGGCGGTCCGGGAGCGACCGAATATGTTGATGACGAAACGGCTTGGCTTCTAATTAACAATTTTAAGTTGGGGGGGAAAATTATTGGAGCGATTTGTCTGGCGCCACTGATTTTGGCCAATGCCGGGGTTTTGATCAGCAAAACCGTGACCGGTACGCCAAGTATTGAAGCTGATTTGCGCAACAAAGGCTCCGAGTATACCGGAATGCAGGTTGAAGTCGACGGTAAAATCGTAACGGCTAAAGATCCGACGGCAGCCAAAGAATTTGGCGAAAAATTAGCCTATCTTTTGGAAGAATAAAATCTATGGTCTACGATGTTATTATTATTGGTGCTGGCCCAGCCGGGATGTCAGCCGGCATTTATTGTTGTCGTAAAAGACTGACGACTTTGATTTTGGCTAAAGATATCGGCGGTCAAACGGCAAAATCTTGGGAAGTGGAAAATTATTTGGGCTATAGTTTGATTTCCGGCGCTGATTTGGCGAATAAATTTAAAGAGCATCTCGATAATTTTAAATGTACTGAATCAAAAATCGGTTTTGAAATAAAAAAATTAACCCAGTCAAAAGAATTATTTACGGTTCAAAGTCTGGATGGTATTACTTATCAAAGTAAAACGGTTATTATTGCTTCGGGTAAAAAACCGCGAGAGCTTGGTTTAGTCGAAGAAAAGAAATTTTGGGGCCGGGGAATCACTTATTGTGCCACTTGCGACGCGCCATTGTTTAAAGATAAGGTCGTAGCGGTAATTGGTGGTGGCGATGCGGCGCTTGATGCGGCTTATCAGCTGGCCAAAATTGCCACTAAAGTTTATTTACTGATTAAAGATGAAAAGATAAAAGAAAACGTTGATAAGGTTTTATTGGCTAAAGTTTCCGAATTGGAAAAAGTAGAAATTTTATATCAGGCAATAGCCACAAAAGTTTTTGGTGAAAAATTTGTTTCTGGTTTAGAATATCAAAATCAAAAAACCAAAGAAATTAAAAATATTGATTTGCAAGGAATTTTTGTTGAAATCGGCTCAATTCCAAATGTTGATTTTTGCCGGGGTTTGGTTAAGTTGAATAAGAAAGATGAATTAATAATTGATGAACATAATATGACTTCGGCTGCGGGAATTTTTGCCGCCGGTGACGTGACTGACGTAATTGAAAAACAAACAATTATTGCCGCGGGTGAAGGGGCTAAAGCCGCCATTGCCGTAGCTAACTATTTAAGCCGTTTAAAAAATTAATTCTAAATAAGTTTATGCCAAAAATCGAAATTTATACTTTGCCCACCTGCCCTTATTGTCGCGCCTTAAAGGCTTTTTTGGATGACAATAAAATCAGCTATATTGATTATGATGTTTCAACCGATTCAGCCAAAGCCGATGAAATGGTAAAAAAATCCGATCAAATGGGTACGCCGGTTTTAGATATTGACGGCAAAATCATCGTCGGTTTTGATCGGCAGGCAATTAGCGAGGTACTGGGAATAAAGTAGGAATATTGACTCAGCTAGCAGTTTGCTCTATAATATAATAACAATTAAATTAAGCTAATTTTTAACCAAAGGGGCCAAACCCCTTACTTTAGCTATAGAAAGTTTAGGCAAAATTAAGCCTATTATATAAATCATAATTTTTAATATCTAATATCTAAACAAATTATAAAATCCAAATTATAAATTCCAAACGGCTGTGATCAGTGTTTATGATTTAAAAAATTGTTGTTTAGTATTTGTTTAGGATTTTCCGCCAGAGGCGGATCTGTCTTTGGTACGAAGAATTTAGGATTTAGAGTTTAAGATCAAAATGTCTAAGTTTCAAATCAGTTCACAATTTAAGCCGCGTGGCGACCAAATTAACGCGATTAAGCAACTGGTGGCAGGCTACAAAAAGTATCCAGAGCAGACGCTTTTGGGCGTGACCGGCTCGGGAAAAACTTTCACGATTGCCAACGTCATTGAAAAAATTCAAAAGCCAACTTTGATTTTATCTCATAATAAAACTTTGGCCTCCCAGCTTTATCAAGAATTTCAAAGTTTTTTTCCGGATAACCGAGTTTGTTATTTTGTGTCTTACTACGATTACTATCAGCCGGAAAGCTATATGCCACAAACTGACACTTACATTGAAAAAGATGTTTTGATCAATGAAAAAATCGAAAGGTTGCGGCTCGAATCGGCTACTTCGCTTTTGGCCAGAAAAGATGTGATTGTGGTAGCCTCGGTTTCTTGCATTTACGCTTTTGGCCAGCCGGCTGATTTTGAAGGTGAAAGTTTTCATTTGGGGGTTGGTCAAAAAGTAGAAAAGCAGGATTTGCTTGGTGCTTTAATTAGAATTCAATACGAACGAAATGATATTGATTTGCGGCCGGGCCGATTTCGGGTGCGCGGTGAAACCATTGATTTAATTCAGGGCTCAGCCAACAGTAATGTTTTGCGAATCAGACTGGCTGATGATATGGTTGAATCAATCTCTGATGTGAATCGAATCACCGGCAAAAAAATCAATGATTTGCGCGACGTTTTTGTTTATCCGGCCAAACCTTTTGTGGTGCCGGCTGAAAGATTGCCAGCGGCGATAAAATCAATCAGAGAAGAGTTGGCTCAAACCCTGCCTAATCTTGGCCAAATTGAAGCTTATCGTTTAAATCAGCGAACGAATTACGATTTGGAAATGCTTGAACAGCTTGGTTATTGCAAGGGCATGGAAAATTATTCGCGTCATTTTGATAATCGTAAACCCGGTCAGCCGCCGTTTAGTCTTTTGGATTTTTTTGAATATACTTCAAAAGATTGGCTGTTGGTTATTGACGAAAGTCACCAAACTTTGCCGCAGGTGCGGGGAATGTATTTTGGTGATTATGCCAGAAAGAAAAATTTAATTGATTATGGTTTTCGTTTGCCCAGCGCGTTTGACAATCGGCCGTTGAAATTTGCCGAATTCAGAAAACGGATGAAACATGTGATTTATACTTCCGCCACGCCGGATCAGTATGAACTGGAAAGCAGCGGGCAAGTGGTTGAGCAAATTATTCGGCCAACCGGCCTGATTGATCCGAATGTGATTGTTCGGCCAATCAAAGGCCAAGTGGATGATTTGGTTGAGGAAATTAAAAAAACTACGGCCAAAGGTTATCGAACCTTGGTAACGACTTTGACCAAAAGAATGGCTGAAGATTTGTCACAATATTTTTCCGATCAAAAAATCAAATCAGTTTATTTGCATTCTGAAATTGATACTTTGGATCGGGTGGAAATTTTAAAAAAATTAAGATTGGGAAAATTTGATGTTTTGGTCGGCATTAATTTATTGCGGGAAGGCTTGGATTTGCCCGAAGTGGCGCTGGTTGCGATTTTAGATGCGGATAAAGAAGGCTTTTTACGCAATAAAACCAGCTTGATTCAAACCATCGGCCGCGCGGCCAGAAATGTAAATTCCAAAGTGATTATGTATGCAGATGTAATGACTGGCTCAATCAAGCAGGCACTTTTTGAAACCGAACGTCGCCGTAAGATTCAACTGGCTTATAATAAAAAACACGGTATCACGCCAAAAAGTATTCAAAAAGCGATTATTGAGGAAGAAGAAATTGTGATTGAACCGGGTGAAAAAGGATCTGAGTTTAAATTAGATAAACTGATTTTGGATTTGGAAGGCCAAATGAAAGCGGCGGCTGAAAATTTAGAATTTGAAAAGGCGATTGAGCTAAGAGAAAAAATTGAAAAGTTAAAGAAAAAGTTGTAGGGTTTTCCCTCTTCGAATATGGAAAGGGTTAAGGTAAAGTGAAAAGTTTACTCCCTCATCCCTAGCCCTTCTCCCAAAAGGGAGAAGGGAGCTAATAGAAATTTGAAAATTAAATTTAAAGCAAAGACCTCCCAAGCGACGCGAGTCACAAGGGAGGTCGAAATCATTGAAAGGTTAGGTTAGGCTATATGAAAGTAGCCATACCAGACGGCTCCGACCAGGAGTGCTGATACCAGAAATCCTTGTAGGTCGAGGTAGCCTTTTTCTTCAACGATTTTATGGATATACCACCCGGGCTGAATTACCGCCAATGGTGTGTAGGCGGTTAGCAGGATTGAGACCTGCAGGGCGGGTTTGTCCATGGCGCTTGGTTGCAGATAGAACAGCAAAATCAAGGCCAGGATAATGGTGGCATAGCCGAAGTGCCAACACCCGCCGAATGGAAATTTCCCAAGGCCTGAGCTCGTCGGTTCAACGACGTGGCCTGGGATTGGCTGGGTCAGAGCATAGACCACATGGCAAGCTGCCGTCACAATAATGCTGGTTGCACCGTAGTAGAGGATAGAGAATATTGGCCATTCTTTGCCAAGCGGCGCGAGGTAGTAGATCACCGGGGTGAGCAGCAAGAGGTCTGCCCAGACGCCGCCATGACACCACCACGGGATAGACTTTTTACCCAGCTGTTTGTGAGTGAGCCGGCCTTCCCAATAGGCGATGGCACCACTGAAAAGGACAACGATCACATTCAATATCGCGAGTTTCATCGGTTTCCTCCTAGTTTAGTTTCCGCTTCATGAGCTTCAGCAATTAATTGGTATATCATATTTGACTTATTTTGTCAACAGTCGGTATTAATTTTTGGCTAAAAATATAAAAATTTTTAATAAAAAAAATGTAAATTATTAATTAGAAATTGAAAATTAATTAATATTATGTCTGAAAAATTCATCACAATTCACGGAGCCCGTGAGCATCCAGCCTCAAGCCCGAATTAGAATTTTTAAATTTTTAACTTTAATTCTCAGAGCCGCCTTCGGCTGACATTAACTAAAGATTAACTTTATTTATTGGCTTGAAGCGGGATGAGATTGAGAAGTAGAATGGTAAATATATTTTATGAGTGAGAATTATATTACAATTCACGGAGCCCGTGAGCACAACTTAAAAAATATTAATGCGGAAATTCCGATTGATAAGCTGACGGTTTTGACCGGTTTATCGGGTTCGGGCAAATCCACGTTAGCTTTTGATACGCTTTATGCCGAAGGTCAGCGCCGGTACGTTGAATCATTGTCCGCTTACGCCAGGCAGTTTTTAGGCCTGATGAATAAGCCGGACGTTGACAAAATCACCGGGCTTTCGCCGGCCATTTCAATTGAACAAAAATCAATTTCCCAAAATCCGCGCTCAACTGTGGGTACGATTACTGAAATTGCCGATTATTTGCGTTTGCTTTATGCCCGAATCGGTATTGCTCATTGTCCAAACTGCGGTAAAAAAATTAAGCCCCAATCGGCCGAAGCGATTGTGGATATTTTGCTTAAGGAAAAAGTCCAAACCAAAATTCAGATTTTAGCGCCAGTCATTGTTGGTAAGAAAGGAACCTACGAACAGTTGTTTAAAGATTTACATAAAAAAGGTTTTGGCCGGGTCAGAGTTGATGGCAAAATCTATGAGCTTGAAGAATGGGAATCAATCAAACTGAAAAAACAAATTAAGCATAATATTGCCATTATTATTGATAATTTGATAATCAAAAAAGGCGTTGAAAGCCGCTTGACTGAAGCGGTAGAAACGGCGCTGGCTGAAGCCGAAGGTTTGGTTTTGATAGTTATTGGCAAAGAAGAAAAATTATTTTCTCAGCATAATGCTTGTGCTGATTGCGGAATTTCGTTTGATGAATTGCAACCGCGGATGTTTTCTTTCAATTCGCCGTTTGGCGCTTGTCCGGAATGTCATGGTTTAGGTTTTACCCAAAATTTTGATCCGGATTTGGTGGTACCGGATAAAAGTTTGTCTTTGGTTGATGGGGCGATTAAACCCTGGAAAACCTATGGTGAAGGTTGGCGCAATCAACTATTGGAAGGTTTGGCCAAATATTATAAATTTGATTTATGGACGCCTTGGAAAAATTTACCGGCTAAAATTCAGGCAGTAGTTCTTTACGGTTCAGAGGCTGAAATTAAATTTGATATTAAATCTCCCGATCGCGGTATGAGTCACAGTTGGACGGGAAATTTTGAAGGTGTAATTACCCAACTTGAGAGATTATATAAACAAACGGAATCGGAATGGCGCCGAGACGAAATGGAAAAATATATGCGCATTGGGCCTTGTCCGGTCTGTGCCGGCAAAAGATTAAAGCCGGAAGTTTTGGCCGTGACCGTTGGTAATAAAAACATTTGGGAAGTTTCAGAGCTATCCATTGAAAAGCTGCTGGAGTTTATTGATGCAGTGCAATTAAATCCAACCGAGAAAGAAATTGCCAAACTGATTTTGCGCGAGATTAAAAATCGGCTGCAATTTTTAATTAACGTCGGTTTGGATTATTTAACTTTGTCGCGGGAAGCGCGGACATTGTCAGGCGGTGAAGCTCAGCGGATCAGGTTGGCCACTCAAATCGGTTCGGAGCTGCGCGGAGTTTTGTATATTTTAGATGAGCCGTCAATTGGTTTGCATCAGCGGGATAATGAAAAATTAATCGATACCTTGCGCCGGTTGCGCGATTTAGGCAATACCGTAATCGTGGTTGAGCACGATGAAGAAACCATTTTAGCCGCGGATTATGTTATTGATTTAGGTCCGGGCGCGGGGATTCACGGTGGGCATATTGTTTGTTGTGGATCGCCGGATGATATCAAAAAATGTAAAGATTCGGTTACCGGCCAGTATTTAACCGGCAAAAAGAAAATTGAAATTCCCACTAAACGCCGCAAAGCTTTTGACTATTTAGAAATTATTGGTGCTTCTGAGCATAATTTAAAAGGCATTGACGTTAAAATTCCGCTTAAAGTTTTTACTTGCGTCACTGGTGTTTCCGGTTCAGGCAAAAGCACTTTGATTAATGATATTTTGTATAAAGTACTATACAAGATTTTTTGGGCCTCAACGGAAAAACCCGGAAAGTATAAAGCCTTGCGCGGCTACGGCCGGCTGGACAAAGCCATTATTGTTGATCAATCGCCGATTGGCCGTACGCCCAGATCAAATCCGGCCACTTACATTGGCATGTTTACCGCGATTCGCGATTTATTTTCAATGACGGTTGACGCCAAAGCACGCGGCTATAAACCCGGTCGGTTCAGTTTTAATGTGGCCGGCGGCCGTTGCGAAGAATGTGAAGGTGATGGTGTCAAAAGAATTGAAATGAATTTTTTGCCGGATGTTTATATTGAATGTGAAAAATGCAAAGGGGCGCGCTATAATCAGGAAACTTTGGCGATCAAATATAAAGGTAAAAACATTTCGGAGGTTTTAAATATGACTGTCGAAGAAGCGTTGGAATTTTTCAAAAATATTCCGGCCATTGCCAATAAACTCCAAACGCTTAATGACGTTGGTTTGGGCTATATTGCTTTAGGCCAATCAGCCACAACATTATCGGGTGGTGAAGCTCAACGGATAAAATTAACTTCCGAGTTGTCGCGTAAAGGCGGTAACACTTTGTATATTTTGGATGAACCAACCACGGGTTTGCATTTTGCTGATGTCAGTCGATTGTTGGAAGTATTAAATCGGTTGGTGGAAAAAGGTAATACGGTTTTAGTGATTGAACACAATTTGGATGTGATTAAATCAGCTGACTGGATTATTGATTTGGGTCCGGGTGGTGGTGATAAAGGGGGACGAGTGATTATTGAAGGCACGCCGGAGAAAGTGGCCAAAGCCGCCAAGTGGAGCTATACCGGAAAATATTTAAAGGAAGTTTTGAAATAATTTTTGATTTAATTTTTTCTCCCTTCTCCTTTGGGAGAAGGGACGGGGATGAGGGAGGAATCAGAGAATGCCCTCACCCTACCCTCTCCCGAAGGGAGAGGGATTGTAAGAGTATGAAAAATCGATTAGTGAAGTTAGCCAGAATATTGAGAAAAAATCAGACACCCTATGAAAGTAAACTCTGGTGTTTGCTACGCGACAAGAGGTTGGAGGGTTTGAAATTCCGGCGACAATATCCGATTGGAATTTATATTGTTGATTTCTGTTGTTTTGAAAAGAAATTAATTATTGAATTGGATGGTGGCCACCATAACCAAAATGAACAAATCAAAAATGATCAGAAAAGAGATCAATATTTAATCAATCAAGGATATAAAATCTTAAGATTTTGGAATAATGATTTAGATAATAATATTGAAGGTGTAATTGAAAAAATATTAATTAGTCTTTAATCTAATTTTTATGCCGGAAAATATTTAAAGGAAGTTTTGAAATAAAAAAAGTGACCAAGTAATACATGGTCACTGTGTCCTTAGGTAAGAGCGATTCCTCCCTCAAATTGACGAGACCCTTGCGATGTCGGCGATCGGTATACTTATCCGCTTTGCTGAATCACGACAGCGATTATTCGTAGCTATGACATCAAGTTCTACTGATTCTTCGTTGCAACCAACAACCTTGGCTCGATAGACAGTGCTACCGACCATTAAAATCCAAAAGTTGGTATTGCCGACCAGTCCCTTAATCCTTGATTTGATTGTCTCCATTTCCGTCTCCTGTAGTGGATTGTCTAAGGTTTAACCTCTCTGACTTTAAGTGGCAAATGGTTAGATTTATCAGTTAAAGTCAAAGGATTTTTGAATCTGACGTATATATTATTAAAAAATTTTTAGATTTTGTCAATGCAAGAATTAAGTAAAAAAATTCAGCAGGCGCCAAAACAACCGGGTTGTTATTTGTTTAAAAATAAAGCCGGTAAGATTATTTATGTCGGTAAAGCCAAGAATTTAAAAAATCGGGTTGGTTGGTATTTTAAAAAAGAAAATCAGGTTTTTAAAACCAAAGATTTGGCAGCAGAAATTTATGAAGTTGAATTTTTCATTACCGATAACGAAGTTGAGGCTTTGCTTTTGGAATCGGCTTTGATTAAAAAACATCAGCCAAAATATAATATCCAGCTTAAATCCGGCGATCGTTACGCTTACATCAAAATTACCAAAGAAAAATGGCCCAGGCTGGCAACTGAGCGAAATGTAAAAAAAGGCGATCAGGTGTTTGGGCCGTATCCTTTTGGTCAAGCCAGACAGCAAGCCATCAGGCTGGCAAATAATTTGTTTAAATTGCGAGTTTGCCGAAATTTACCCAAGCGGGCTTGTTTACTTTGGCATATCAAATTATGCAGCGCGCCCTGTATTGGCCAAATTTCCGAAGTGGAGTATCAAAAAAATATTGATAAAGCCGAGTTGCTTTTGAAAGGTCAAACCAAAGAATTGATTTGCCAGTTGGAAAGTGAGATGAAAGAATTTTCCGGTGATTTGAATTACGAAAAAGCCAAAAGTCGCCGCGATCAAATTTTAGCTTTAAAAAATATTTCTGAAAGACAAAAAGTTTCGTTGCAAAAAAAATACAATCAAGACGTTATTAATTATCTCAAGCAGCCGAATAAAATTGTAGTTCAGCTTTTTAATATCAATAAAGGCATAATTTCCGGCCGGAAAGAATTGGAAATAAAAACGCCGTTGTTTTCCGATCCGGCCGAAAGCCTGGCTGATTTTATCCGGCAGTATTATTTTTCAGCCGATTTACCCGAAGAAATAATTTTACCGATTCAAATTTCGGAAGTTTTGCTTTTGGAAAAATATTTATCAAAAATTGCCGGGCGGAATATAAAAATTTTCGTACCTAAAAAAGGCGATAAGCTTAAATTATTGGAACTGGTTAAAAAGAATTTACAAGCCAATTTAAAAACCGGCACCGGCGGTCTGCTTGAGCTGCAGGAAAAATTAAGTTTGCCGACTTTGCCGCGGATAATTGAATGTTTTGATATTTCCAATTTAGGGCCGACCAATATGGTTGCTTCAATGGTGCAGTTTGTCGATGGTGTGCCGGATAAAAATAATTACCGGCGGTTTAAAATTAAAACCGTAACCGGCCAGTCTGATTTTGCCGCCATGAAAGAAGTGGTTTATCGCCGCTATTATGGTTTAATTAAAGACAAAGCCAAATTTCCCGATTTGATTATGGTTGATGGGGGCAAGCCGCAATTATCCGCGGCTTTAAGTTCTCTGAAGGAATTGGGCTTGCAAGTGCCGCTAATTGCTTTAGCCAAACGGCAGGAAGAAATTTTTACTTTAAATCATCAATATCCGATAACTTTAAACAAAAAATCCGCCGGTTTAAAACAAATTCAGCGGATTCGGGACGAAGCTCATCGTTTCGCAATTAAATATCATCGACTTTTACGAAGTCAAAAAGATTTTTAAAAAAATAACCGGCTTGGTTTTTCCAGTGGAATGCAAGCCGGTGAGTAGAGCCGTTAATTGAGGCCAATGGTCAATGAATGCCTATTTTTAGCACTTAGACAAGGCGAGTTGAGTAACCGGCCAGTCCCAGACCAGATGTGGTCTTGTTCCCCTAAGGTTAGGGCGATCCCGAAGAGCATGTCTGTCTGATATTATTTAGGATTGTGGGTTGCCGGCCTTTTGTTGACCAAGCAACAAATTCTCTTACTTTTTCAAAAGACTCGACAGACGAAGCCAGCTGACAGCCAAGAGAATGATTTAGGCTATCATTATTTTTAGTTTTTGTCAATCATTTTTTAAGATAAAAAAAGAGGCAAGACTCTGTTTTTTTACAGATTCTTGCCCGGGGATAATTGCCAGGGAGCGAGAGACTCCCTGACCTTGGCTAGATAACTAAACTGATTAGTTGGTTGACGGTTTGTCAGACTGTCAAGCTGATCAGCCAGATGGCCAAGGTTTTTTTGGATTGGCTGGTTTCAAATAACCACTGAAAAAAGATACCATCTGCAGCGTTGGGCTTTGACACAGCAGTTGCGCTTGAAGGTCGGGCGATCACTGCTGCGGCTTTGGTCTTTTGTCAGTTGCCATTTCTGAACCCTCCCCTGAGCTAGGCTGATTTTTTTGCCATAAATAAAATTGGCATTTAACCAGGACCCAGGAAATCAGAAACTTATCCAGGTTATTCGATTGAAAAGTTTATCAAAAAATTTCATTTTTGTCAATGATTGATTGACTAATTGGTAAAAAATAGGTTAAGATAAAGCCGCTCGCAAATCAATTCTGCGGGCCTGAACCTAGACAATTTCACAATCTTTTGGCACTAGACGGAAGGAGAAAGAAATGGGAATTCGCGCATCGCCGTAAGTGGTTTTGGCGTGAACGGGAAAGCCTGGTCAGTCGGCCCGTTGTCGACAAAAAAGACTTGGCTTATTTCGGGTGTCTACCGGAGATACGATCTATGAAAAAAGAAGAAGGCCACGTCATCGGAGTTGATGATGGCACAGATGGTTTGGCCGTTGTTTTGCTGACCACAGACGGTCAAAGGGTTGCCACCGGTGACTGCAAGGTGCCCTTAACGAAAGGGCCGAAAGGCGAGCGAACGCAAAATCCGATAGACTGGAGGAATGCGTTCAGAACCGCTTTGGCTGATGCCAGAAGTAACGCTGCCGGATTTGGTATCGATTTTGGACCCTGCTTGGGTATTTGTCCGACCGGGCAAATGCACGGCAAAGGCCAACGAGGTGCCGATGGAACGTTTGGCAATAGCGTGAGGCTGTGGTGTGACGCCGGCAGTAAGCCGGAAGCGGACGAATTGACCGAGTTGTTTGGTCATCCCGTGCCCCAGCGGCTTCTGATCTCGCGTTGGCTTGAAGAAATCCGGCATTTTCCCGACCGCGCTCGGGAATGCACTTTCCTAACCACGCCGTCTGGCGTGATTGCCACATTCCTTGACCCTCAAGTCAGAGGTCTGGGTTTTGGCGATGCTTGTGGTGCGTTCCCGGTTGATCCTCAAACCGGTAAGTACTATCCGGAAATGGTTCGTCAGTTTGACGAACTGACCAAAGGCATCGGTGTTCGGCCGTTGCTTGAGCTTCTGGCGCAACCGGTAATGGTTGGTGACATTGTCGGCCGAGTTGATCAGGCAGCAGCTGACTATTTCGATCTGCTTCAAGGGCTGCCAATCTTTTCGCCCGAAGGTGATCAGCCTACGACTTTGGCCGGCACTTTCACCGGTAAAACCGGCGTGGTGGGATTTTCCGGCGGAACTTCCTTTTGTTGGAACATGATTGCCGGCCAGGCTTTCATTGGCCGCCACCCCGGAGTTGAGCCGTTTATGACCTGCGATGGTCGACGGTTCTTCATGTGCCACATTCAAAACGGCACACCTCCGATGAACGCCATAGTTGAAGCCCATGGCGGATTTGATGTCGTCATGCCCTTGGCAGCTCAAGCGCCGGTCAATTGCAGTGGTTTGATCATGCTGCCCCTAATGGAACCGGAGCACGGATTGGGTTTGCCGACCGAAGCGCATGCTGCCATGTTCAATCTTCGGGCGGACAATCTTACTACCGGTAATATGGCGCGGGCAGCTTTTTTGGGCTCGATGTTCAGTCTGCTTTGGAGCGTTGAAGCGCTTCGTCGGCAAAACATCATTGCCAGGGAATTTGTGGTCAGTGGTGGCATTGCCAAGTCCGAATGGACGGTTCAGGCGATTGCCGATGTTTTTGACACCCCGTGCCGGATCATGGAAGATGTTTCGGGTTCATCAGATGATGATGCGAGCCGGTTAGCGAAGGTCATGAAGACGCAGACTTCCGGCTTCGGCGCCGCTCTGATGGCTCTCTATGGCCATCGCAAACAGGGCAACTCAGATTTGGAGTGGCCTGATTTTCTCCAAGATGCACGGCCAAAGAACACCCGCGTTTTCCACCCGATCCGCGAGAACGTTGCCGCCTGTCGCAGCATGTATCAGGCTTTCTGCCCGATCGTTGAGCGGGTAGCGAGCGAGCTCAATCGCATTCCTTGGGTTGCTTAAGCCGCCCAGAAGTAAGTAGTCTGTTCATTGAGTCCGGAAGAAGA
>Ga0172379_10003662_pt1 | contig 24060 bp, 21 predicted proteins | sample GrowelOW334metaG_FD_119756 | JGI IMG/M metagenome (GOLD analysis project Ga0172379, IMG submission 119756) | Groundwater microbial communities from an aquifer near a municipal landfill in Southern Ontario, Canada - Groundwater well OW334 metaG | ecosystem: Environmental > Aquatic > Deep...
CGCGCTGTCCTCGAAACTTCGGCAGTGCCCGAGACCCGCGTTGCCATGAAGTGCTGATGGCAAAAACCTAAAAACAAAAAAGAAGGCGAACCCGAACAGAATCGCCTTCTTTTTTATTTGTATCCTCGCTAGGAATTAACCCCAAATCAAGAGCCTACCTACTCACGGTATTAATGTACGCCCAAAGGGAATCGAACCCCTATGACCAGCTTAGAAGGCTGGTGTTCTATCCATTGAACTATGGGCGCAAATTAAATTTCTCTTTATACAAAATTAAATAAAACGTAAGGCTGGTGTTCCCTGCCTGCCGGCAGGCAGGTATCCATTGAACTATGGGCGCAAATCAATTACAAATTACGAATGAAAAAGCGTAATAAACAATAATCCCGACTTACTCGGGACGTTTTTAATTTAGCAGGAAAATAGTCTAAAGTCAAACTAATTTTTTTATCTTTCTTCCAGCAAACCATTCCACATAGTTTCAAAAATTGCTTTGAGTCCGTCAAAAATTTTTTTGCTTTCAATAATTATTCCCAAGTCTTCTTTATAAGAAATAAGACCGAGCTTGCTTTTGCCGTAGATTTTTATTTCCAGATCAAAACCGGAAAATTTTTCATCTTTTACAAAACGAGTAGTCGTCAAAGCTTTCTCCTTCATTTCTTTGGCGAAATCGCGATTGGCTTGAGTATCCGGGACAATGGCTCTGGCCCAGATTTTTCGCTTAACTCTCTTCGGATGGTGATGTTGCCAAAAATAATCTTCACCCAAATTGATATAAGGATAGGGAAACCAAGTGAGAATTTCCGAATCAGGATACTGAAGCGTATCTTCAAAAACTTCTTTCACTCCGGAAAGTCCTTCAAAATAACGAATCTTCGGTTTTTTGTCCAACAAATTCATAACCGAAAGCAGCTCTGGCATTGCTTCCTCAATCTTTTTTTTCTTCTCTTCTAATTTTTCAACCAACTTCTTCGGACTCTCAGCCAAAAATATCGTCTTTTTTTGGCGTTGGCTTTGACTAATCAAACCTTTTTTCTTCAATAAATCCAACATTTCATAAACAGTTGAGCGTTTTACAGCTGATTTTTTGGCGATTCTAGCAATAGTCGCCTCGCCCAACTCCAAGATAGCCATATAAACCTTGGCCTCTTTTTCTTCTAATCCAGCATCAATTAAAGTTTTTATTATCATATTATTTATATAATGACGATTTTTCCGTCGTTATTTTAAGTATAGCATACTCTATTAAATTTGTCTATATATTAGCCAAATAATTATAATATAGCTAATTAATTACAATTAACATTTGACAAAAGTATTGCCAATTTGGTCATTTTATTGTATAGTATAGATACTACGATGAGATATTGAATAAATGTCAAGTCGTAGAAGAAAGAAGCTCTTTGACAACTTAATCGCCTAAAGTCAAACAAGACTTTGGGAAACACAACAAAAAAGGAGAAGAACAATGAACGACATCGAAGCGATTATGACTCGGATGAGGTCTGAAGTGCAGTACGAAGAATACTGTGAGGAAAAAAAGGATAATAAAAACATAGCTGTTTTACAGCTGATAAAAAAATTAACTGAGATTGTAAAGCGCAGCTACACAGAATATGACGCTATGGCCGACAAGGAAAGGGGCATGTGGGAAAAATGCAACTGTTATATTGAGATGGAAGTTTTCTACGCCGAAGTAAAAAAAGAATTGGGGAATGACGAGTTCAGGGTGTTTGGCTCGAAGCTAAGCAAGGAACTTGCTTCAAGGATTGAATTCGCTGAAGATTACGAAGTAAAGAAAGCGTTGAGGGGGTATTGCTTCCCCGTATGGAAAGTTGTAGCAGCTCTCGCGGAAGAGCTGACCTAGTCACAAAAGGTTTCGGGAAGTTTCCTTCTAAAAAACTTCCACGTTCTTTCAAAAAAGAGTTCACGGGCGAGCTTGTAAATCATTTACAACGCTCGCCTTTTTTCTTTTTGAAAAATATTTTTTGTCATTCCCGCGGAGGCGGGAATGACAAAAGAAGTCGCCACCGTAAATCTAAAAGCTCAAAGCTAACAGCTATAAGCTACGCTGCCGTCTCGCTTCAAACGCCATCACCGCCCCAGCCACGGAAACATTTAAGGAATCTGTTTTTCCATTCATGGAAATTTTTACCTGCTCATCCGCCGCTTCAAGCCACTCATCACTCAACCCCTTGTCTTCCGAGCCTAAAATAATCGCGCAGGATTTTTTAAAATTGATTCTAGTATAATCTTTTTTTGCTTTGTCGGTCGCAGAGAAAGATTTTATTTTATTTTTCTTTAACCACTCTTGAGTTTCTTTCACGCCGGCAATAGCCACTGGCACAGTAAAAATCGTCCCCCGACTCGCGCGAATCACATTAGGATTAAAAATATCGGTTTGCGAATCATTAATAATCACGGCATCAGCGCCAACCGCGTCAGCAGTTCGCAAAATCGCGCCAAGATTGCCCGGCTTCTCCACGGATTCTAAAATTATTATTAAAGCCGTTCGTGAAGGCGGGCAAACGTTTGCCCGCCTTCCGTTTATTATATTTTTATTAATTTTTAAATTATTTAATTCTTGATTTTTAAAATTTTTAAAAACAGCTAAAAACCCATCCGGCGTATCGCGGTACGACATTTTTTGAAAAACCTCGCGAGAAACTTCAACCATTTTTTCTTCGCCAACCCCCGAAAGCGGGCAACCGCTTGCCCGCCTTCCATCGGCGCGGTCAAACTCCGGACAAAAATAAAATTCTTGAATTTCCCAACCTCCCGCCAAAGCCATTTCAATCTCCTTTTTACCTTCAACCACGATTAAACCCGCTTCGCGCCTTTCGCTTGGCTTGCGTAATCTAATTATTTTTTTAATTTTTTCGTTTTGTAGGCTTTCTATTTTAAGCATAATTTTATTTTAAATCAATAACTCGCCCGTAACTTCCCCTCTCGGAGAGGGGTGCCCCGGCGCACCGGGGTGGGGTGTGTTCGGCAAAAAAATAAGTTACCTAATATAACAGAGTGTATTCATACGGACGACTACACACCCCGTCACACTGCGGTGTGCCACCCCTCTCAAGAGGGGAAAACGACACGACGCCTCGTCGTTCTTAAAGCTTCAAGCTCAAAGCTAAAAGCTTAACGACGTTCTTTCCGGTAAAGCCAATAAGAATACCCAATCGTTCCTCCCAATATTATAACCATTGCTGTGATAAAAACAACTATTTTCATTATTGGCGCGACAAACGCCGTGAGCATCATTAATAATCCGGCCAAGATAAACATTTTTGATCCGGCGCGATGCGTTTTGTTCCAAACCTCTTCCGAAGACATTGTCCAAGGAGTGCGAATACCCATAAACCAATTCATTTTTACTTTGGCCAAAAAATTACCGATAAAAACGAATAATAAGCCAACTAAAATCGGCATCCAAAAACCAACCGAAATATTGTAGCCCAACGCGCTCAAGCTGGCGATAAAATAAATCACTGCTAGAAAAGAAATAATTAAAGTGCGAAAAGTCAAATAAGTTTTAGCAAACTGTTCATAGCGTTCTCTCTTGGGGTCTAAGTATGGCAAAACTAAAAATAAAATATACATGCCAACCAGCATCCCAGGAATGACAAAAGCGCCGGTCGCTCGCGATCCCCAACCGTCCACTTGCCCGGTGATTCCCCAGTGCACGGGAACACGTTCTGGGAAAACGGAGTAGAAATAGAACGAGGCAACGAGCGTGATGGCAAGAATCAGCAAGGGAATAACCTCCGTTTTAAATGTAGGTTTGATTGAATTTAACATAATTTAAATTTCTAAATTATAATTTCTAATTTCTAAAAAATATTTTAAACGTTTGTTATTTTGGCTTAGAAATTTATTAGAAATTGTAATTTAGTAATTAGAAATTAATTACTTTATTTTTTAAAAAATTTAATTAACAATTTAGACACTTCCTCAAACACACTCAAATTCAAAGAATAAATAATCTCTTGACCTTGACGTTGCGAGGTGACTAGTTCGGCCTGCTTCAAAATATTCAAATGATGCGACAGCGAAGGCAAGGTCATACTAAAACTCTTGGCCAATTCATTGACGGCCATATCTTTTTTCTTTAGTAATTCCAATATTTTTTGCCGGCTAGGATCACTTAATGCCCTAAAAGTAGCGCTGAGCATAGATTAACTATTGTATTATAACTTCTCGCGTTTTAAAGCGGTTTAGAAATTAGAAATTGCAATTTAGTAATTTATCATTAGATATTTAGACAACTATCTAAATTATATCACAGCTAAAAAAATTGTCAAGACAAGATAAAGCCCGGTAGACGTTCGCCGTCCTAATTCCAAATTCCTGATTCCTAATCCCCAATTCAATTGACTTTTCACCAAAAATCCAGTAAGCTATAAGCATTATAAAATTATTTATAAACCAACTAATCTAAACAAAAATACAAAGCACGGAGCAAAGATATCGTATTTGTATATTTGTGAAAAGATTTGTTGATTTGTGGGTCTTTCATGAATGTAACCGAACTCGCTCGTATCCTAAGAGTGACACCTCAAGAGCTCAAAGACAAATTACCGCTCATTGGTTTTGATATTGGCCAAAGGGCTATCAAAATTGATAATTCCACCGCGCAAAAAATTATTCGCGAGTGGCCGGCTTTGATTAAAAAATTGGAGCGCGACCAACTGATCAGCCAAAGCCAGACAACAATCGGCGAAAATGGCGAAATTATCATTGAAAAGAAAATTATTTCTATTGGTAATTTTATCGCGGTAAAAGACTTGGCGATGTTGGCAGGAATTCCGGTTAGCAAAGTTTTGGCGCAACTGATGAAAAATGGTGTCTTTACTTCCATGAACGAAAGAATTGATTATGAAACCGCGGCCGTGATTGGCGCGGATTTAAATTTGGATGTCAGATTGAAAGAAGCCGGAGAAGACAGCGAAGCCTCGGCTGAAAGAGAAGAAAACAAATTAAAAAACATTTTGGATAAAGAAGACAAGGAAGACATGATTAGCAGAGCTCCGATTATTGTGGTTATGGGTCATGTTGACCATGGCAAGACATCTCTTCTAGACGCGATTCGCAAAACCAATGTCATTGCCGGCGAAGCCGGAGGTATCACCCAGCATATTGGCGCTTACCAGGTAGTGCGCAAAGGCAAGGCCATTACCTTCATTGACACTCCTGGCCACGAAGCCTTCACTGCTATGCGCAGTCGCGGTGCCAAGGTAGCAGATGTCGCGATTTTAGTCGTAGCCGCCGATGATGGCGTCAAACCGCAAACCACAGAAGCTCTCCATATTATTGAAGCGGCAAAAATTCCTTACCTGGTAGCAATTAATAAAATTGACAAACCGGGCGCGGATTTGAACAAAACTAAGCAAGAACTTTCTACGCAATTAAATATTACTCCGGAAGATTGGGGTGGTAAAACTATTTGCGCGCCAATTTCCGCCAAAGAGGGAACCGGAGTAGAAGAAATGTTGGATATGATTCTTCTGGTCGCTGATATGGAAATTGAAAATATCAAAGCCAACCCGGAAGCCAGCGCTGTTGGAACAGTCATTGAATCAAAAATTGATAAAGGCGCCGGACCGGTTGCTACACTCTTGGTACAAAATGGCACTTTGCGTTTGGGTGATCAACTTTGTTTTAATAATATTATTTACGGCAAAGTCCGCGCGCTCAAAAATTACAAAGGCGAAGATGTTAAAGAAGCCGGACCTTCAATGCCGGCAAAAATTATCGGCTTAAAGATTCCGCCGGAAGTTGGAGATATTCTGGAGGTTGGCGAAGGCGAACGGGTAAACATGCGTAATATCAAAGTCGCCGGCAAAGCTGATCCAACCAAACAACAGCTAAAAGAAAAAAATGACGAGAAAATAAAAAAACTAAACTTAATTATCAAAAGCGATGTTTTTGGCTCAGCCGAAGCGATTGAAGAATCTTTGACCAAAATCGCCAACGAACTGGTGGGCGTAAATATTCTAAGCACCGGCCTGGGAAATATCACTGAAAATGACGTTCTCAAAGCGGAAGCCTCCGGCGCCCTAATCATAGGATTTAACGTCAAAACGCCAGTTAACATTGAAAAATTATTGCGCGAAAAAAATATCCAGGTACACGCTTATACTGTCATCTACGACCTGATTAAATTCGTCCGTGATGAGATGGAAAAATTAATTGAAGTGGAAATCAAACGAGTTGATTTGGGCAGACTAAAAGTTCTCGGCATTTTCCGCACCGAAAAAAACTCACAAATTATCGGTGGCAAAGTGCTGGATGGACAAATTGAAAAAGATGCTCTCATTGAAGTCCTGCGCGATAAAGACATTATCGGCATGGGTAAAATGACCAAACTGCAAGCCAACAAACAAGAAGCCAGCATCGTAGAAACCAACCAAGAATGCGGAATCCAATACGAAGGCAAACCAGTAATCCAAGTAGACGATATTTTGCAAATTTATAAAGAAGAAAGAATCATTAAAAAGTTGTAACGGGAATTTGGAATTAGGGATCGGGAATTGGGACGACGTTGCGACACGAAAAATTTGAAAAAACTTTTTTACTATGGAGAATAGCTTGCAAAATTTGCAGGTTTACCAATTGGCACGTGAACTATCCAAAAAAGGCTGGGCGATATATTCACGCCTTGATTGGCAAACCAGGAAAATAATAGGCAATCAATTTATTGAATCAACTGATTCAATTGGTGCTAATATTGCTGAGGGGTATGGACGTTTTCACTTCCTGGACAAAATAAAATTCTACTACAACGCACGCGGTTCTTTTTTTGAATCAACTTATCATTGGATAGGACTACTAAGAGAAAGAAATCTAATAACAATAAATGAATACACGGAATTTACTAATACAGCAAACCAGCTCATCCCAAAACTAAACGCCTATATTAACTCAATTTATAACGCAAAAAATAATTAGTGGCAGAAAGAGTCGTCGCCCCTAATTCCTAATTCCCAATTCCTAATTCCAACGTTATGCGCCTTGAACAAGTTAACTCATTACTACAAACTGAACTCGCAAACTTAATCAACCGAGATCTGCCGGCTGAAAATTTTTTGGTTACTATTACCTATGTTGAAACTGATCCTAGTCTAAAAAGTGCCCGCATCGGTATTTCGGTCTTGCCGGAAAAATTTGCAGGAACGGCTCTGGAGATGCTCTCTTCGCATTCTTCAATGTTCTCTAAATCGTTACTCAAAAAAACTCGCCTGCGTCAGATTCCTCGTTTTCATTGGCGACTAGACACTACTGAACAGAAAGCTAGTGAAATAGAAGAACTAATAAATCTAATCAAAGAGCGAGACGAGAAAGAAAGTAAAAATTAATTCTCAACATTTTCAAAAACCGAGCAGTAGCTCGGTTTTTGTATTGTTTAAAATTTGCCGGCGCGGTATAATTATTAGCATAAAAAGATCTCAACAAAAATTATGCCAAATAAACAAATTACAAATTTTAGCCAAACTTCCATACCGGAATTGTACAAAATTTTCAAAAGCCGAGCTAACGGACTTTGCGACAAAGAGATTCCTGAGCGTTGGCGTCAATACGGACATAATGAAATAAAGCGCGCCAACCAACGAAGCGGTTTCAAGATATTTTTCTCGCAATTCACCAATCCTCTGGTTTTAATTTTGTTGATTGCTAGTGTAGTCTCCGGTTTCTTGGGAGAAATTTTTTCCACCATCGTAATTGTTGCGATGGTTTTAATTTCCTCATTTCTAGCTTTTTTTCAAGAATACCGTTCTGAAAAAACCGTAGAAGCTCTGCAAAACAAAGTAGCGCTAAAAACCAATGTCTGGCGCAACGGCAAAATAATTGCCGTAAAAGCCAGAGACTTGGTGCCGGGAGACATTGTTATGATTGATGTGGGCAAAATTATACCGGCCGATTTGCGCCTGATCAAAAGCGATGACCTGGTAGTGAATGAATCAGCCCTAACCGGCGAATCTTTCCCGGTTGAAAAATCAAGCGAAATGGCGCTCTCCACCAAACCCGAAGCTAGCACAAAAAATATTGTTTTCTTGGGAACTAACGTCTTGGAAGGATCGGGTCAAGGAATCGTAATCGCAACCGGAAGCCAAACTGAATTAGGGAAAACCGCCAAGATGCTTGACGAAAAAGAATTAAAAAGTGAATTCCAAAAAGGCATTTCTGATTTTGGCTATTTCTTGTTTAAAATTATTGTCTTTTTCTCCTTGGCGATTTTTTTATTCTTGGCTCTCTACCACGGACAATGGCTGGAAGCGCTAATGTTCTCACTGGCAATCGCGGTTGGTATTTCTCCTGAACTTCTGCCGGTTATTATTACTATTAATCTTTCACGCGCCGCCCATAAACTTTCCAAACGACAAGTTATCGTCAAAAGATTAATGGCGATTGAAAACCTGGGCAACGCTGACGTTCTTTGCACCGACAAAACCGGCACTTTAACTGAAGGCAATATTGTCCTAAAAAAATATTTGGATCTGGGAGGGCAAACACACGAAGCGATTATTGCCAACGCTCAACTTTGCAATAATTACGTGATTAACAAAAATATATCCGGGAATGTTTTGGATAATGCCATTATTGAATACGCCAAAAAAAATAAATTAACCGGACTGATTGAGGCCGAAAAAATAATAGACGATATTGCGTTTGACTATTCTCGACGCCGAATGAGCGTAATCGTGGAAAAAAACAAAAAAAGGCGTTTGATTGCCAAGGGCGCGACAGAAGAAATTTTGGCAGTCTGCTCGGAAGTTTTTTGGAACGGCAAAAAAAATAACATCAAACTAAAATTAGCCAGCATCAGAAAAAAAATAGAAACTTTTGAAAAACAAGGCTATAAAGTTTTATTGATTGCGGAAAAAACAATTGAGAATAAGAAAGATTACACCAAAGAAGATGAATCCGAATTAACGCTTTCGGGAATTTTGCTTTTTGTTGACCCGCCGAAAGAAGACGCCAAACAAATTATCAAATCTTTTGAAGATTTGGGCGTGCAGATAAAAATCTTGACCGGAGATTCAGTCAATTCCGCTAAGTGGTTTTGCCGAGAAATCGGTTTTGATTCAAAATCAGTTATCTCCGGAGCAATGTTGGACAAAATGAGTAGTGGACAATTACTACACTCGGCCAAAAAATATAGTCTCTTTGCCAAAGTTAACCCGGAACATAAACAAAAAATTGTTAAAGCTCTGAATGGCGCCGGATTGGCTGTAGCTTTTTTGGGTGATGGCGTCAATGACGCGCCATCGCTTAAATCAGCCGATGTTGGAATAACAGTAGACACAGCCGTAGACGTGGCCAAAGAAGCGGCTGATGTAATTCTCTTGAAAAAATCTTTAGATGTTTTGATTGAAGGAATTAAAGAAGGCCGTCGAACTTTCGGCAATACTTTGAAATACATTTTCTGCACCATCAGCTCCAATTTTGGCAATATGCTTTCTGTCACCGGCGCTGCCTTAGTCTTGCCTTATATTCCTTTACTACCGGTTCAAATTTTGCTTTTAAATTTTCTGAGCGATGTTCCACTTCTGGCTGTTTCCACGGATAAGGTAGACGAAGAATACCTAAAAAAACCAAAACATTGGGATATCAAAAAAATAAAAAAATTCATGAGCTATTTCGGTCTTGCCAGTTCTTTGTTTGACTTTATCACTTTTGGCTTTTTACTTTATGTTGTCAAAGCCTCCATGCCTCTTTTCCAAACCGGCTGGTTTTGGCAATCTTTCCTGACTGAAGTCTTACTAATATTTGTGGTGCGCACCAAGCGCTGGATTTGGCAAAGCCGACCAGCTCGTCCGTTAATCATTGCTACTCTACTAACAGTACTTGCGGTACTTGTAGTTATCTACTCAAAAATCGGTTCCATTTTCAACTTCACTCCCATTCCAATCAAAGTCAACCTGGTCATAATCGCCATTTCCCTAGTCTACTTCTCAGTCGTAGAACTAGGCAAAAAAGCTTTCTACAAAAAATACGGCCTATAATCAAGCACAATCTTGGGGTTGATTTTTTTAGATTTAGTTGGTAAGATAGGTAAACGAGAATTTCCAATTTCTAATTTTCAATTTCTAAACAATTTCCAATGCTATAATTTTAAAATTTAGGAATTAAAGCATTGTTTGAAAATTAAAAATTGAAAATTAAAGCTAAGTGTTAAGCGGGCCTGCCCGCCGGAGCTTTAGCGCAGGCGGGTATCGTATAATGGCTTTTATATCAGCCTTCCAAGCTGAGGATAGGGGTTCGATTCCCCTTACCCGCTCATAAATCAATTTAGAATTACGAATTAAAAATTACGAATTATTTTTAAAACAAAATTCTATTCAACGCCAGAGAAACGAGACAAACTGGAGTTACAGCTAAAAAAAGACAGGCCTTGCGCCTGCTTTTTTGTTTGTTCTTGGATTTAGTGGTAATATTTTAATATACAAAATATTCAAATGACTATAGTTGACACAAAAACTAGAAATCTGGGGGTTGATCTCCTGCGAATAACCGCGATGTTTATGGTGGTTATTTTGCATGTTCTGGGTCATGGCGGACTGCTGATGGCTGTGGCTCCAAAAACCTTGAATTATAATCTTGCTTGGTTCCTGGAAATTATGGCCTATTGCGCCGTGGATTGTTATGCCCTGATAACCGGCTACGTCTTGGTTAACAGTGGATTCAAGCTTTCAAGAATTTTAAAACTATGGGTAGAAGTTTTGTTTTATTCAATCGCCATAACCGCGGTTATCGCTTTTTTCCAACCCGATCTCATTAATCTAAAAATTATTACCGCGACGTTCTTTCCCCTCCTCACAACTAGATACTGGTATTTCACCGCTTATTTTGGGTTATTCTTTTTTATTCCTTTCTTGAATTATTTAATTAATAGCATTGAAGAAAAGCAACTGCGCAAACTTATTCTGGCGTCTATACTTCTTTTTTCAATTATACCAACCATAATTCAGAGAGACCTATTTTTGACAGGCGGAGGCGGTGGAACGCTTTGGTTGGGAGTGCTATATTTAATCGGCGCTTACATCAAAAAATATGATTTCAATAAATTATTAAATAAAAATAAATATTTATTATTATATTTTTCCTGCGTAATAATAGTTTGGGCGACAAAATTAGCAATAGAATTGTTAACTTTCAAAATATTAGGCGAACCCAAAGGCGGAGATTTTTTTATTAGTTACACATCGCCATTCATTCTCTTGGCCGGCATTTCTTTGTTTAGCTACTTTTCTCAACTTGATTTCAAAGAAGGCTATTTGTCAAAAGCGATAACTATTTTAGCGCCATCGTCTTTTGCGGTATACTTAATCCATGACCACTTTTTGATCAGAGAATTTTATCTCGGCAAGAGCACAATGGCCTTGTCTAATTTTAACTCTTTAAAAATGATCGCCTCAGTATTCTCTCTGGCCATAGCCATATATTTAATCTGCTCCTTGATAGATTATTTACGGATAAAATTGTTTAGAGTATTAAAAATAAATATTTTGATTGATAAAATTAGCGAAAAATTATTATCAATTTTTTCTAAAACATTAAAGCTATAAAATTATGGACGTCCAAGACTTGGCAAAAAATGCCGGCAATCTAACCGACTATCAATTTGAACAAAAATTGCACGAGTTAGTGCGAGAAAATTATCACTACCGCAACTTGAATTCCGCCAATCAAAAAATAATTTTAAACATCGTCCATAAACACAAAGACTATATCCGCAAAGGCCTGGGCATTCCCTATTCCAGCCGTTCTCACGAAATTTACGTCTTAAGCCAAAACAAAATAAAACTAAAATTATCCGATGTTGACTTAAAAGACATAAAAGAGATTTTAGAAGCTTTTAGAAAATAAGCTAAACGCCTAACTAAATATGCCTAACAACACCAAAAACAATTTTCAAAAAAACTACGAAGAAATCAAGAGGAGCGGTTTTGAAGTTGACGATTTATTACGCAATAGTCCTGACTGTCCCGTATACGGACTAAACATTAATTGCGCCTGGCCGATCCCGGAAAATCTTAAAAAAGCTTACGAGGAATTACGCAAGGAACTTTCTGGTTTCGGCGATGATGTTTACGTGTATCCGCACGAAGAAACTCACATCACAATAATGACCTTGGTTAATTTTAAAAACCACAAAAATCCTAGCATTGAAGAAATTGAAGAAATAAAAAATTTGACCCCGGAAATTACAAAAATAATTTCCGATGTTTTGCATAATGATTTAAAAGATAAAATAAAACCTTTTAAAATTAAAGTTGATTCTCCGGAGCTTGCGAGAGGAGCAGCTTTCTTGCCGATCTCTAACCCCACTGGTGAAATTTTTCTTTTACGAAACGCCATCGCGCCAATTTTAGAAAATAAACTTTCATTAAAAATCACTTACAACAAAGATTTTGTCCATTCCACTATTATGCGTTTTCTCAAACTTCCGGCTGACCCTGAAAAATTTGTAAATAAATTTAAAGCTATTGCGAAAAATAATCCGCTAGGATCTACGACCATTGATGAAATAATAATAACAGACGAAACTAGGCCTTATATGCGAGCGGGCGAAATATTGCATACTTTTGAACTTTAAAAAAAGACATCCGATGTCTTGCGAAGACATCGGATGTCTAAAATCTAAAATGGCTTCTTGGTAATTTTTTGTATCTTATTTTAACTCTGCTAATTTACTCAATGCCCTTTCCGCTATTTCCCTGGCTCTAGCGACGCTTTCCGCTTCGCTATAAACTCGCAGTTCTGGAGAATTGCCGGAAGGACGAATATGAATAATTTCATTGTTTGACAAAAACATCCGCGCGCCATCAGTAAAATCAAATTTTTCTATTTCTGACGATAGACCAAATAATTTTGTGGCCATTTTTTTGGCAGTTGAATCTTCCTTGGAAAGTTTCTTCAAAATTTCTTGCCCTTTTTCCGTGGAAAATCCTTTGATACTTTGGCTAAAAACAAATCTCTGCGGAAAAAGTTTTACTAACTGCGATAAAGATATATTGCTTTTTTCAGCCAAGGCCAAAGCGCTAAGAATTGGCAACATTGCATCACGTGTGGGCAGAGGCTCTAATTGTCGTCCGTTTAATTTTAAATTAGTTTGAATCAAATAACCACCATTAGCTTCATAAGAAACCACTTTTTTAATTTTTTTCTTTTGATCTTTTTGCATCGCTTCCACCACGTAAGGCGAGCCGATTTTAGTTCTGTTTATTTTTTTAAATAGCTTGCTTTTTTCTAGAGCAGTCGTGCAACTGGCGGTCGCTGAAACAGAATCAGCTCGCAAATAAGCGGAGCAAATCACTCCCAAAAAATCACCGCGAACAAAATCTCCATTTTCGTCAAAAAGCATCGGCCTATCGCTGTCGCCATCAGCTGAGACAACCGCGTCGGCTTTGTATTTTTTTGACCACTGATGAGCCTTTCTCAAATACACTTCTTGAATCGCTTCGGTATCAATGGGAACGAATTTTTTTGAACGCTCCACGGCTATTATTTCCGCACCTAATTTTTTGAGAATTTGCACCATGATATCGCGGATCACGGCTGAATGCTGAAAGACGACAATCTTTTTTCCTTTTAATAAATTTCTGTCAAAAAAATTCAAATACCTACTAATATACTTTTGCTCAGCGGAGTTATTAGTTTTGGGAAGCAAAGTTTTTTTCCGAAGCGATCCTTTTTTATCAAACAAACAATTAAAATTATCACTACTTGAAATTTTTTGATACTGAGCCGTAATCGCTTGTTCATCTTTTTTTAATATTTCCGCTGTCGGCAAATTAAATTTTATTCCATTTCGGTCGTAGGGGATATGGCTACCTGTAACCATGATACTGGGAATTTTTTTCAGAAAAGCATAAAAAGAAACTGTCGGCGTGGGAATAATTCCGCAATAATCAACTTTAAAACCAGACTCACTAATAGCTACCGCGCAAGCCTTAAGGATTCTCGCGGTACTTGGACGAAAATCTCCAGCCAACGCTACCGTGTCGCCTTTTTTGATTAAGTTTAAAGAATTTAAATAATCCAAAAAAGCGGTCGTGTATAAAAAACACTCCCTGTCGGTTAACTCTTCTACTAAGCCACGAAGACCGCTGGTGCCAAATTTTAACATAGGTTTAAAATTATAGGTTTTCTTTAATTTTAGCGATCACTTCTGCCTTTTTTTCTTCAAATAAGTTTTCAGAATCAGCATCCAGGTTAAGCCGAATCACCGGCTCGGTTTCAGATTTTCTTAAATTAAATTTCCAATCAGGAAAGATAACGCTTACTCCATCAATTTTTAAGATTTGCGCGCCTTGCGCCGAGTAACTGTCTTCTAATTTTTTGAATATCTTGTCTGCCTCCTCCATATTGGGCATCTCAAAATTTATTTCTTCCAAAACAAAATATTTCTCTTTAAAATTTTTAATTATTTCATCAATTGATTCGTCTTTGACGCTTATCGCCTGAAGAAAAGCTAGCGTCGCCATTAGACCATCATCAGCTTCATGAAGTTCCGGGAAAACATAATGCCCGGAAGTTTCACTACCAAAAACAACTTCCGGATCAGCTTGCATCGCCAATTTTATCGGAATAGTCCAACAGACAGAGAGAATAATACTACCACCGGCTTTTTCCACCCAATCACGTACTACTTTAGAAGTTCTTACCTCAATCACCACTTTCTTTTGAGAAGAATTTTTTACCCGATACTCAGAAATAATTGCTGAAACCAAGCTAGGGTCAACCACTCTTCCCTGGCGATCCAAAATATACATTCGGTCCGCATCACCGTCAAACATAAATCCAAGATCAGCTTTTTCGGAAATTATCGCTTCTTCTAGTTTTGTTCTATTTTCCGGAATCTTCGGATTAGTTTCATGGTTGGGAAAATTTCCATCCAATTCAGCAAATAATGGAACAACTTCCAAACCGGTATCGGCAAATATTTTTTCCATATACATTCCTGCCATGCCATTGCCAGCGTCCAATACGATTTTAAGCGGTTTCATTTTTTCTTTAATGCTTCCTTTTACCGCCTGCACGTAATTATCTGAAAAATCTTTTTTAATTATTGTTCCTTTAGCTTCAGGCGTTGGCAAATTTCCTTCTACGGTTAGATCTTTTAATTTTGAAACTTCTTCTCTAGTAAGCGCTACGTTACCTCTAAGCACCGGTTTAAAACCATTAAATTCTTTAGGGGCATGAGAGGCAGTCACCATCAGCGCGCCGTCAGCATCCAATTCTCCGACAGCAAAATAAAAACAAGAAGTACTGCAAAGCCCAATGTCTATGACATCAACACCTTGGTCAGTAATACCCTTGATAATATTTTCCGCCAAAGCCGGGGAAGAGAGCCGTGTATCGCGTCCAACAATAATAGTCTTGGCTTTTAAATAAACAGCGAAAGACCGACCAACATCGTAAGCAGCCTCCTCGTTAAGTTCATTAGGATAAAGGCCGCGAATATCGTATGCCTTAAAAATCTTAGGATTTGTCATAAATTTAATTTTTAATTGCTTGAATTAATAAAAACAACAATCAAACCTTACGTTTGATTTATGTCTTAATTCTATTACAAAAAGCCCTCTTTTGTCCAGTAAAAAACAAACGAGCCCGCCAAATCAGCGGGCTCGTTTTTTTTATTTTTTTATTCAACTAGCTCTTCCGATAATACACCCAAATTCCACCAATACCCCACCAAGCTCCGACTAAAGCGATAATCCAACCTAGGAAAGGAACGGAAAAAATAATGCTGACTGTCAGCATGCCGAAAAGCACTGCCAGCGCCAAAGAATCTTTTTTCTTGTGCCAAAATCTTTCCAATAATTTACGGCCAACCATAATTCCTACAATAATTTTACTCAAGAATAGAATAGCCACCCACATTCCCAAAACCAACAAAGCCAGAGGAATGCCGATGATAGTCATCATTACAATAATTATCGCAATCGGTGTTAAAAACATTATCGCAAAACCCCAAGCGATTGAAGCTTTTGTTTCTTTGAACATTTTGTCAGTAAGCTCAATAATTTGTTTTTTCCAGAGAGCGATTAGAACAAAACCGATAAGCAAACCAACCAGTAAAGAATAAACCCAACCGACACCGAGGCCGACTGCCATCCATTTTTTATCTACTTCTTTTTTACTCTCTCTGATTTTTGGCTCATTTCTTTTTGTCTCACCTTTAATTGATGCGCCATTTTTAATTTCAGCATCAAACTTATCAGTGTAAGTTAAATTGCCGTCAATTTTCGCGGTTGGCTCAATTGTTAAGCCGTTTTTACTGTTTTCATTTCCGCCCAGACTTATTTTCACGCCTTTACCGATTTCTCCGGCAATCACCGCGGTCCCAGCACCACCATGTAAAGTACCGCCAATTTTACCTCGCTCATCCAAGGCTCCCGCGCCAACCATCATGTCCCAGCCGACTGAAGCACTATTAGAAAGACTCACTGTCGCGCCGAAAGCCATTACATTGCGCGCAACTTCTCCTTTAATAGCGACCGCATTTCCTGCAGCACGAACGCTTCCGCCAACCTTTCCCGAAATCGTAACCACCTGCCCGGCGCAAATCACATCGCCAACCACTTCGCCACTAATATCAATGGTTTGTCCGGCGCAAATCAAATCACCGTTTACTTTGCCATCAACAGTGATGGTTTGCCCAACAGCATAAAAATTGCCTTCGACAACTTGGTCTTTCGCAACGTAAATTGAGGGGTCGTTTTTTACCTCATAAGCCTGAGCCGTAATCGGCAACAGAAACATTAGAGAGAAAAAACCACATAAAATTGCTTTTTTCATAAAATTATGATTAATTTATTTAACAGCTAAAATCGCCCGAGTTTTTTATGTATGCTATAATTATACCACAATCTTTAATTTTAAGAAGTCCCAATTGATAAAAATGAAAAAAACATTAAGTAAAACAGAAAGCGCCATCAAAAAATTACTCAGTAAAAAAATTAATTCCCGAGAGGATTTGATGCGCGAAAAAAGAAAAATTGCCAAGCAATACGGAATTAAAATTTTGACGAATTCCGAAATTTTAAAATATTTGAAAAATAATGAAGACGGGCAACCGGCCAAATCGGCGATCCGCCTTCAAAACGTTTTACGCAAACGCGCCATCCGCACCATGTCCGGCATCGCGCCAGTCGCCGTTTTGGTCAAACCCTACAAATGTCCCGGACATTGCGCCTATTGCCCGACCGAAAAAGACGTTCCTCAAAGCTACCTCGCCAACGAGCCGGCGGTAATGCGAGCAATTCGCTGTGATTATGATCCCTACATCCAAGTACAAACCCGTCTTCAAGCCCTGGAAGCCAACGGCCACAAGCCGGAAAAAATTGAATTAATTGTGATTGGCGGAACCTGGTCGTATTTGCCTGAGGATTATAAATTTTGGTACATCGCTAATTGCTTTAAAGCAGCGAACGATTTTGACGGAAAAATTACAAATTACAAATTACAAATTACAAATAAATTTCAAAACTCAAAATCCAAAAATTTAAAAATTGAGAAATTGAAAATTGTTTTAAAATTGAAAATTGAAAATTTAAAATTAAAACTTCGACAAGAACAGAAAAAGAACGAGGACGCGAAGTACAAGATTATCGGTATAACGTTGGAAACTCGCCCCGACTACATTAACGAAAAAGAATTACTAGAAATGCGCGAGCTTGGCTGTACTCGTGTAGAATTGGGCGTGCAGGCGATTGATGAGAAAATTTTGAAATTAAACAAACGCGGACATGGCGTGCAGGCGGTGGCTGATGCAACCAAGCTTTTGAAAAATTTTGGCTTCAAAGTGACTTATCATATTATGCCCGGGCTACCAGGTTCTACGGCAAACAAAGATGTCAAAATGTTTCAACAACTTTTTACTGACGAACGATTTCAGCCGGATCAAATTAAATTTTATCCCACCGTAGTAACCAAAGGCAGTTTGTTGTATCGCTGGTGGAAACAGGGAAAATACAAACCCTATTCCGATAAAGTTTTGGCGAATTTAATTATTGCCTGCAAAAAAATCGTTCCATCCTATGTGCGCATAATCCGTTTGATTCGCGATATTCCCGGTGAATCAATAGTCGCGGGAAATTTGATTACTAATTTACGACAAGTTTTGCAACAACGCGGAGTGAAGTGTAATTGTATTCGGTGTCGGGAAGCAGGTGACGCGAAAATTACAAATTACAAATTACAAATTACAAATTACGACGCATCGGGAGGACGGGAATATTTTATTAGTGCTGATTCTCTGGATCCTTCAACAAGCTCAGGACAAGGTGGAAAAATTTTGTATGGGTTTTGTCGGTTGCGTTTATCACATAACACATATCACACAACACAAAGCAAAAAACATAAAACACGCGACATGCTTCAAGATGTGGCGTTGATTCGAGAACTGCATGTTTATGGGGAGTTGGTGCCGGTTAGCACTTCGGCAGGCTCAGTGCAGGCAAGCAGAATACAGCATATTGGTTTTGGAAAAAAGTTGATGCTAGAAGCGGAAAAGATTGCACGAGATAATGGATATAAAAAAATTGCTGTAATTGCCGGAGTTGGTGTTCGCGGGTATTATCGGAAGTTGGGGTATCGGTTGGAGAATAGTTATATGGTGAAGAATTTGGGGAATTAGGGATTGGGACGACGAAACGTCTCTTTGATCAAAATCATAATTCCAGCTGTCCTGCTTTAATTTTTTTAAGTTTTGATGCTTTGAAAAGAAACTCCATTGACTTCCCTCTACCAATTTACTAAAATTACAGTATCAATAAATTAAAAAATATGGAAAAAATTATCGTTGTTTCTGGGCCGGTTATCGTAGAAAACAACAAAGTGCTCTTAGCTATTTCCGGCAATGACGATTTCTGGAAATTCTGCGGTGGGAAGGCGGGCGAAGCAGAAGATTTACTTGAAACTGCAAAGAAACGAATAAAAGAAGAATTAAATCTTGATATAAAAATAATCAACCAAGAGCCTTTCTTGCTCCACGTAAAAAAACCAGGCAATGAAGATGTTGATGTTCTCTTGGCTCATTACTTATCTGAACGAATCGGAGAACCGACCGCCGGGGCTGAAAATAAAGATTGGCGCTGGTTTGATGTAAATGATTTACCGGAAAACATCGCGCCAAACATTATTCCAACTTTAAAACATTTTAAATTTTTAGTATAAAAGAGGTTAACGCCTCTTTTTGTTTTTTGTAAAATAAACCGCACCTTTCATCATCAAAAACCACAAAGGAGAGCGAACGTGAAAAAACCAAACGTCACTCTATCAAGAACTAACGGCTGTTTTTTTTCAATAATTTTTATCTTTCCTTGTGGACTAAGGAAAGAACAATTCAAGCCTGTGTTTGCTCTTGGGAGACAAGAACGTTTCTTGGCAAAAAGAAACGCAAAAAAGCAAGCCTTGAAAGCCTGCTACCGTTGCCAAGAAGAATGTTCCATAAAACCAAGAAGACGGGAGCATCACTTTCCTCCTCCCGTACTCCTCGGAGTGGAAATGACCCAGGAGCAAGAAACCGTGCGCCAAAACCTATGGCGCCGGAAAAAAGCAGCCTAAAAAAGGGGAACGGACGTGCACAATTCGCACCGCATGTCCGTTCCCCAGTTTCTTTTTCCCTCTTTGACCAATCGCGAATAAAGATTTAGAATAAAGATGTTAATTATTAAAAGTTCTATACTTAATTTCCAACTCTATGAATGTGCAAAAAAATTGGGATTTATTAAAACAAAATGATCCGGATGTTTTCAATGCCATTGTTGGCGAAGAAATGCGTGAGAGTAAAGGAATTGAATTAATTCCATCGGAAAATTATACTTATCCGGAAGTTTTCGCGGCTAATGGTTCAATTTTGACCAATAAATACGCCGAGGGTTTTCCGGGACGACGTTATTATGGCGGGCAAGAATTTACTGACAAAGTAGAAAGTCTGGCAATTGAACGCGCCAAGCAACTTTTTCGCTCTGATCATGCCAATGTTCAGGCATTGTCCGGTTCTCCAATGAATCAGGCGGTGTATTTGGCTTTCTGTAAACCAGGCGATACTATTCTGGGAATGGATCTTTCTCATGGCGGTCATCTGACTCATGGCGCGCCGGTGTCGCACATGGGAAAAATTTTTAATTTCGTCCGCTACAAAACCAATCCCGATAATAATGGCAAGATTGATTTTGAAGAATTAATGCGCGTAGCCAAAGAAACCAAGCCGAAAATTGTTCTTTGCGGTTATACTTCTTATCCGAGAGATTATGATTACGCTGATTTTAAAAAAGTGGCTGATGAAGTCGGAGCAATCACTATGGCAGACGTCGCGCATATCGGTGGACTAATCGCCGCCAATGTAATGCGCAATCCTTTTGATTATGGATTTGATATTGTTACTACCACCACTCACAAAACTTTGCGCGGTCCTCGCGGTGGGATGATCTTGTCCAAAGGCAAAGTCAGTAATCCTTTAGCGGCCGTAGAAATGACCCGCGAAAATATTCCAACCATTATTGACAAATCTGTATTCCCCGGACTTCAGGGTGGTCCGCACATGAATACAATTTCCGCTATCGCCGTCACTCTAGGCAAAGCGCTTCAACCGGAGTTCAAAGAATACGCCACGCAAATTTTAAAAAATTCAAAAGTGCTAGCGCAGACTTTGATGGATGGTGGAGCGAAACTGGTCACTAACGGCACTGATAACCACATGATGGTGATGAACACGGTCGCTAGTTTCGGCATAGACGGAAAAGAAGCGGAGAAGATCTTAGAAAGAGTTTTAATTACTTGCAACAAACAAGTTATTCCCGATGATCCAAATCCTCCCTTCACTCCAAGCGGTGTTAGACTAGGCACCCCTTGCGCGACCACTCGCGGAATGAAAGAGGATGATGTGAAAAAAATCGGCAATTGGATTTTGGAAACTTTGAATAATCGCCAAGACGAAGCTAAGCTGGAAAAGATAAAAAATGACGTTGAAGAATTTTGCATGAAGTTTCCGGTGCCGGGCATTTAAATTTTTTATTACAAATACACAAATAACGCACAAATGCACAAATACTAAAAATATTTGTGTTATTTGTGAAAAATTTGTGTATTTGTAATTTTATTATGACAAAAATAATTAATGGTAAAAACTTAGCCGAAAAAATAAAAGACAAAATTGCTAAAGAAATTTTTGAAATGAAGGGACCTCGTCCGAACCTGGCGATTATTTTGGTTGGCGAAAGAGAAGACTCAAAAATTTATGTAAACACCAAAGAGCGCGAAGCCAAAAAAATCGGCATTGACACTCATATTTATCGTTGTCCTGCCGATATCAAAGAAGAGGAAATTATTCAGACAATTAATTTTTTGAATGACGACAAGACGATTGAAGCTATCTTGGTGCAACTGCCTTTGCCGACCGGCTTTGATACTAACAAAATTATCGCTACCATCAATCCAGGCAAAGACGTTGATTGCTTTCATCCGGACAACCAAAAATTATTAGGCCAAGCTGACGGTGAAAATAAAATTTTACCGCCGGTTTTAAAAGTTGTTTTGGCAATGCTGGAAAGTATTAATTGCGATCTAAAAAATAAAAAAATCGGCCTAGTGGTCAACTCAGATATCTTTGGCAATAGCCTAGCGAAAGTTTTAACCCTGCGCGGAGCTGATGTAGAAATTATCAAAAGCAATGACCCGGAAATAAAAAATAAATCCAGTAAAGCCGATATTCTCATCACCGCTATGGGCAAACCGAAATTTATCAAAAAAGATTTTATCAAAAAAGAGGCAATCGTAATTGATATCGGCATCGCCAAAGAAGACGAACAAATTTTCGGTGATGTTGATTTTGAAGAAGCTGACGGCCAAGCCGGTTTTATCTCACCCGTCCCCGGAGGAGTCGGCCCAATGACTATCGCGATGCTTTTTGAGAATACTTTGGAATTGTTTAAACGAAAAAAATAAAATAAAAAATGAAGGCAGGCAAACGTTTGCCCGCCTTCATTTTTTATTTTAAAATTATTATTTTTGTTGTTTTCCTGCCGTCACACAATTCCTCATTAACATCGCAATCGTCATCGGCCCCACGCCACCCGGAACCGGAGTAATCGCTCGCGCCTTTGTTTCACATCCTGAAAAATCTATATCTCCGCAGAGCGTGCCATCAGCCAAATGATTAATACCGACATCAATTAAGGTAACGCCATCTTTAATCATTTCTTGGGTAATAAAATTAGGTCTGCCAACCGCGCAAATCAGAATATCAGCTTGCTTGGTAATTTCGGCTAAATTTTTTGTTTTGGAATGGCAAATCGTCACTGTTCCACTTTCGTTAAGAAGCATCAAGGCTAACGGCTTGCCAACAATATTACTACGGCCAACCACTACGCAATGCTGTCCGGCAATTTCAATATCGCAACGCTTTAACAATTCAACAATCCCCGCCGGAGTGCAAGGCGGTAAAGCGCGCTCGCCGGAAAAAGTCTTTCCGATATTCTGCGGATGAAAACCATCCACGTCTTTCTCCGGCTTAACTGCAAAAATAATTTTTTGCGGATCCAAATGCTCCGGCAAAGGCAACTGAACCAAAATCCCCTGCACATTTGGATCAACATTTAAATTTTTGATCAAACCAAAAACTTCTTCTTCTGGCGCATTAGCCGGAAGTTTATGCGTAAAAGATTTTATACCAAGATATTCGCAAGCTCTTTCCTTGTTTCGGATATACACTTGCGAAGCCGGATCATCACCAACCGCCACCACCGCCAAACCAAGAATAATTCCTTGCGCTTTTAATTCTTCCACTTCTTTTTTTAGTTCATCTTTTATTTCTTGAGAAATTTTTTTGCCGTCAATAATCATAGACTTATTACAAATTTACAAATCTAATCACAAATAACACAAATAAAAATTCGTATTTGTGAATTCGTGCGTTATTTGTAGATTTGTAATTATTTTTAAAATAAACCAACCACCCGTCCTGCTTCATCCAAATCAATCTCCATCGCCGCTGGATGTTTAGGCAGTCCCGGCATGGTCATAATGTCACCGGCTAAAGCGACAATAAAACCAGCGCCGGCGGATATTTTTATTTCCCTAATAGTGATTTCAAAATTTTCCGGACGACCAAGCAAGGCAGGATTATCCGAGAGCGAATATTGCGTCTTGGCCATGCAAATTGGCAACTTATCTAAATTTAATTCAACTAATTTTTTAATTTGCATTTTCGCTTTAGGTAAAAATTGCGCGCCGGTAGCGCCATAAATTTCCGTAGCGATTTTATTTATTTTATTTTCGATGGAATCATTAACATCATAAATAACTTGGAATTCTGATTTTTTATTTTCCAAAGTTTCAACCACTTTTTTTGCCAGCGCCACTCCACCATCACCACCATACGCCCAAACTTCAGACAAGGCAAATTCCGCGCCCAATTCTTGGCAACGATTTTTGATAAAATTAATTTCTTCTTCAGTGTCGGAATCAAATTTATTTAAGGCCACCACGGCAGGCACGCCGAATTTTTTCAAATTTTCAATATGTTTTTCCAGATTGACGATACCGCGTTGTAGAGACACAAAATTTTGCGTTTCGGCGTTTTTCAAATCCGCTCCGCCGTTATATTTCAACGCCCGAACCGTCGCTACTAACACCACGGCATCCGGTTTTAAATTCGCCAATCGGCATTTGATATCAAAAAATTTTTCCGCGCCCAGGTCAGCGCCAAAACCGGCCTCGGTAATGGTAATGTCCGCTAATTTCAATGCCAACTTCGTAGCTTGCACACTATTACAACCATGAGCGATATTAGCGAAAGGTCCGCCGTGCATAATCGCCGGAGTGTTTTCCAAAGTTTGGACTAAATTTGGCTTAAGAGCGTCTTTGAGCAAAACCGCCATCGCGCCATCAGCTTGCAAGTCTTTGGCGGTGATTGGTTCATTATTATAATTATAAGCCACAATAATTTTTCCCAATCTATTTTTTAGATCCGCCAAATTTTCTGACAAACAAAGAATCGCCATTACTTCCGAAGCTACGGTAATATTAAAACCATCTTCACGCGGAACG
>Ga0172379_10003663_pt1 | contig 24053 bp, 21 predicted proteins | sample GrowelOW334metaG_FD_119756 | JGI IMG/M metagenome (GOLD analysis project Ga0172379, IMG submission 119756) | Groundwater microbial communities from an aquifer near a municipal landfill in Southern Ontario, Canada - Groundwater well OW334 metaG | ecosystem: Environmental > Aquatic > Deep...
AAAATGAGGAACTTGATCAAGCTCAAGGATAATCCTGATATCGGAGGAATCTTCCAGAATAGAGGAAATGCCTCGATAATCAGTTTTAAAAAATTCTTTTAGCACCAGACAAGCCGCTAGTTGAGGTTGTGTAAATTTTTTTGGGCTTTTGGAATGAGTGTAAGCCGGTAAGCTTCGCAAAGCCGCGGCGTAAGCTACTCGAGCTATAGATAAAGGAGATTTAGATGTAGTCATATACTGCATATTATACCAGAATCGGTATGTTTTCTACAGAGCATGTCAGGTACTTTTATTTATATTTAACCGCCACCTATTTAAAAAATCTCTAAACATACATTAGCCTAAACTACTAAGAAAATCAATATTAGAAACCCCACAAATGCGGCTTTTGATATCTTTACTCCGCGAGAAGGACAATCTCACTGCTCGCCTACCGGCTCCGCTCCATAGGGCTTCCGCCCTCTGGCGCTCTCCGTCAACTGGCGGATCGCTGTCACCCCGAACGGGAAACTCTCGTTTCCCTCGCCTCGCTGTCAGCCTTAGGCGAAGCGGGCCGACCCTTTCCCGTTCTGCGCCCGAGGCGCATCCGCCTCAGGTGGAGAGTCTTCCAATATTAATTAAAAACAAAAACACGCCTTTCGGGCGTATTTTTCTTTTGCTCCGCGAGAGGGACTCGAACCCCCAACCCATTGATTAACAGTCAATTGCTCTACCATTGAGCTATCGCGGAATAGTGATTTATTTTTTATATGCATTTGCCTCAATAATATCTTAACCATTGTCCGCAAGGGGCGCCTGTCCGCCCATGATGTGGAGATCAACCCGTTTCTGAAGCTATCGCGGAATGCTAGAAATTCAATGCAAAATGAAAAATGAAAAATGAAAAATGAAAAATTCCATTTCTCATTTACATTGTATAGTATAATATCTAAATAATTTTTCGTCAATGATATCATGAAATCAATCCTGTTTCTACTTTCTACATTCCACCGTCCATACTAGTAATCCATCAGCTTCCTGGACTCTTTGTGTTTTTTGATCTTCTCGAGCGCTTTTGCCTCGATCTGCCTGATCCTTTCCCTGGTCACACCGAACTCCTGCCCGATCTCTTCGAGAGTATGCGTTACGCCGTCTTCCAAGCCGAATCTGAGCTTCAGGATCTTCTGTTCCCTCGGTGAAAGCTCGACCAGGATATCCTTGACGTATTCTTTCAGAAGCTGCCTTCCTGCAGCCTGAGACGGCAGTACCGTTTCCGTGTCTTCGATGAAATCTCTGAGCGTGCTTTCATCGTCATCATCTCCGACCGACGTTTCAAGTGAAACCGTGTCCTGCGAAATTTTCATGATGTGCCTGACCTTCTCGACCTCAACTCCCATTTCAGCTGCGATCTCTTCCGGAAGCGGTTCACGACCGAGATCCTGAACCAGCCTTCTGGTTATCTGTGAGAACTTATTTATCGTCTCGACCATATGGACTGGGATCCTGATCGTTCTTGACTGGTCGGCAATTGCCCTCGTGATAGCCTGTCTGATCCACCACGTCGCATATGTCGAAAACTTATATCCCTTCCTGTAATCAAATTTTTCAACGGCGCGAAAAAGGCCGATATTCCCTTCCTGTATAAGATCCAAAAGGCTCAAGTTCGCGCTCCTGCCAACATATTTTTTTGCAATGCTGACAACAAGGCGGAGATTTGCTTCCGCCAGCTTCTGCTTTGCCGCCACATCGTTCTTTTCCTTTCTCTTCGCAAGCTGGACTTCTTCCTCACCGGTGAGAAGCGCGACCCTTCCGATCTCGCGAAGATACATCTGAACTGAGTCATTCGCAATGTTGTCGAGCGATATATTGCTCAATTCCTCATCAACCTCTTTTTTGGTCTTTTTTCCGTGGTCCTCTTTTTCTTCCGAAAGATCGATCACATCAACCGCAGTTTCGATCCTGATATTGTGCTGTTCCAATTGTTCATAAAGATATTCAAGGCCCGCAATATCCTCTTCCACGTCCGGAACAATATGAATTATCTCATGCTCGGTGACAAACCCTTTTGACTTTCCCCTGCTCAGGAGCTCGTCCAGCTGCGCCTTGCTTATCCCAAAGCTTTCATCAGCGCCACCTTCGGACGATCTTCTCGCCATAGGTTTCGCTTTCTTATGAAATTCTTTTTTCTTGAAGAGTTTTTTGGTTTTTGCTTTCGACTTGATCGCATGCTTCGCCCTCGGCTTCATTTTTTTTGTTTTCATGTTCTTTTGAATTGATTTAGATTTATTGTTTCGTTTTTTGGTTTTCATATATTATTGTTATCGGATTGAAATCTGATTTTTTGTTTTTGTGCCTAGGCCTCAAGCGCGCCTATTTCTTTGTTATTCCTGTCCTGCTCCTCCATCAGCGGCTTGACCGACACCATATCCCCGTTCCTGACCGCGCTCTTTATGTCTTCCTCGAGGCGCTTGTTTTTGTTTTTCAGGCTCTGGATCCTAAGAGTGCTGATCGTGTTCGCCATTTCCCGCGAAGCATCTTCGTCCGAATTCTCAAGTTCCGTTTCAACCCGAAGCGAAGCGGCCTCCAGCTTGAATTCAAGCAGCTTACCCTTTTCCTTGTCCATGACAGCCTCGTCTCTGATCAATTGCCTCATCGTCTTTATGACCTCAGGCGTGAGCCCTTTCTCAGGATCATAGTATTTCCTCAATATTGAAAATATTTCTTCATAGACTCCTCCCTCAAACAAGCCCTCAAGATCAGGAAAGATCGTTTTGAAATATTGGGGATACAATACAATAAAGCCCATTAGCCTCTCTTGAAGCTGAGCTTCCCGGGTATTCTGATTTAATTTGTTGATCTCAAATTCGTTTTTATTCTTTTTTATATTGAAATCTTTCTCCTTTGTCTTATTTTCATCGCGGAGCATCCCGATCAGAATGCTCTCTTCGACATCCAGCCTCTGGCTCAAACTCTGAATATAGTACGATTGTTCGATCTTATTCGCTATTTTTGCGATTATACCGATCAATTCTTTTGCTATGACCTTTTTCCCTTCCACATCCTTCCGGTCATTCTTTGCAAAAACCACATCAAAATAGAACTCCATTATCTTTTTCGGCTTCATTGCCGCGTCCTGCCACAGCTTCGGATCGCTCTTAACGCAATCCGCCGGGTCCTTTCCTTCCGGCACCTGGATTATCCCGACATTCATCCCTTCCTGGATCGCCAGTTCGATCCCGCGCTTCGCCGCCTTTATCCCCGCGGAATCAACATCAAAGGCGAAATTTATATTATCCGTATATCTTTTGATTATCCTCAATTGTGTATCCGTCAGCGCCGTTCCCGAAGTTGCAACAACATTATCCACCCCGGCCTGATGCGATGCAATCACGTCCATGTTGCCTTCAACCATAATACACTCCTTGGCCGTCCTTAATTTCATTTTCGCCTTATCCAGGCCATAGAGAACACTGCTCTTATTATACACTAAAGTCTCCGGAGTGTTAATATATTTTGCCTGCGACTCATCCTTGCCCGGCATGATCCTGGAACTGTATCCGATGGTCTGCCCGCTTATATTGTTTATAGGGAACATAATCCTGCCCCTGAATCGGTCATAGAATCCCCCATTGTCCTTTTTCACACTGAGGCCCGAATCGAAGATCTCGCTTTCAGAATAGCCTTTTTTCTTGAGAAATTTGCTCAGAATATCCCATGAATCGGGCGCATATCCAAGTTCGAACTTTTCGATGCTTCCCATGGTCAGTCCCCGGTCCCTGAGATACTCATATGCCTTCAGGCCCGTTTTGATCTTCAGGCATTCCATATAGAATCTTTTCGAAAGCTTCAATATTTCCATGATCTTCCCCTTCTTTCCGCTTGAACTGTAGTTCACGGTCTTCAGCTTCACTCCGGCCCTCTCAGCAAGAAGCTTTATCGCGTCCTTGAATTCCAGCCCTTCCATTTTCATGATGAAAGTGAAGATGTCCCCGCCTTCATTGCATCCGAAACAATGCCAGAATTGCCGTTCCGGACTCACCATGAAAGATGGCGTCTTTTCGTTATGAAAAGGGCACTTTGCCTTCAAATTCCGGCCCGCTCTTTGCAAATGCAAATAACCGGACAGAACATCCTCTATGCTCAGTTTCGCCTTAATTTCGTCAACCGGGGAATCCAACATATATGTATGAATACTTCTCAGCGAATAAAATCCAGATCAATATCAAAAAACCTCGAGTTTGACATCACAAAGCCATGGAACCCGCGCCCTTGACATCTATGGTATTATTAAATATACTCTATTGTAAAGCTGAAAGTCAAATTCAGCTTTAAAAAGGAGGCAATTGATCATATGTCCGAGAGACTTGAAAGAATATTTGAAATAATGTTATTTAAAATGACTTTTATAGGAGCATCTATAGCTTTCCTATGGGGATTGACGATGGCAACAACTGCGTTTAATCGCCTTTACCTTGCATTATTATTTTCTTGCCTGACAGCAATAATTTTGTTTTACGGAACTATTGCATTGTTCGGAACGGGCTATATTATAAAGCAAGAACTTATTGAGCCTCTGTTGCAGACATCCAAGCCAAATTCTCACTGATATATATTTATCGGTGATTTTTCTATATATCGATCACCGTGTTTCTTCTTCAATCGATAAAATTATCCTAGCAACATTTTCTGCAGCTTTTCCCTTCAGTGAGCTTTTGTATGCAACAATATTCCGCCGCATTTCTTCCATTGCAGATCTATTTACAAACAATTCGAACAATTCGTTTTTCAAACTCTCTCCGTTCAGATCTTTTTCGTAAATAACTTTTGCCAAGCCCTTTTTTAAAAGCCATCCGGCATTTTTTGCCTGGTGATCGTTCGCAGAAGTCGAAAGCGGGATTATGATGCTTGGCTTTCCGACCTCGATTATCTCCGCAATGCTGCTTGCTCCCGCCCTGGAAACTATCATGTCCGAAACGGCATATGCATCCTTCATCTCATTATAAAGGAATGGATATAGTTTGTATCTTTCTATTCCCTTAACTCCTTTTTTTCCGGCCGCTTCTCTTACTGCGGCAAAATTATATTTCCCGCACACATGGATCACATTGAATCTTGAAAGTAACACCTCAAGAGAATCAAGGACCGCTTCGTTGATGCACCTTGCTCCCTGGCTTCCTCCGAACACAAGCAGGGTCGGAAAGCCATCGCTTAAGCCGAAAGTCTTTATTCCTCGTTCAACGTTCCCCGTTGAAATATCTTCTCTTATGGGATTTCCCGTGAGAACAGCTTTGTCTTTCTTGAAATATTTTTGAGTCTCATCAAAAGACACCAGCACCTTAGAAGCAAAAAAGGAATTGATCCTGTTCGCAAGCCCCGGCGTTATGTCAGACTCATGCGTAACTGTCGGAATCCCGAGCAGCCACGACGCAAACACGGCCGGAACGCTCGCAAATCCGCCCTTGCTGAAAACAACATCCGGACTGAATTTCCTTATGAAATACAACGACTGCACTATTCCGACGAATATCTTGTATATATCAGTGAAATTTTTCAAGTCAAAGTATCTTCTCAGCTTTCCCGCCCTGATCTTACGGACCTTTATGCCCGACAACTCGATCGCTTCCTTGAAATATTCATCCGGGGTTATAAGCATGAATTCCGGCTCCGGAATTTTCTTCTCCCGCGCGATCTTTTTGATCTCTGAAACGACGGCCAGGATTGGAGTAATATGCCCGCCCGTTCCTCCGCCCGTAACTAATATCTTCATATAATTACATAGTTATAATGTTCTATTGTACGTTGCTGATTCGCTGTAATGTGATATTGAATTAACAGTACAACAATGTAGCAATGGAGCAATAGAATGTTTCTTGCGTCTAATGTAAATATATTATATCATTATATTGCTAAAAACAATACAATAACACAGCAATCTAACAATAATTCAATTATCAATGGAAAAATTCATCATAAACGGAGCAAGGCATCTCGAGGGAGAGATCGACGTAATGGGATCAAAAAACGCGACCACGCCGATCTTGTCCGCATGCCTGCTCACCGAAGAAGAATGCATCATAGACAATGTTCCAGTAATAGCCGATGTCCTCAAAATGATCGACCTTTTGCAAAGCATGGGGGTTGAGATCGAATGGCTCGGAGAGCACAAGCTCCGCGTGAAAGCCGGAAGCAACATTGATCCGGAAAAAATGGATTTCTCGATCGTCGGACACATGAGATCTTCGATACTGCTCCTTGGAAGTCTGCTTGCACGATTCAAGAAATTCAAGATACGCCAGCCGGGCGGATGCATCATCGGCTCCCGGCCGGTCGGCGTGCACTTTGATGCGCTTGAAGCCCTGGGGGCGAAAATAACATACGACAAAGGCTTCTATTGCCTGAAGGCCGAGAAGCTTGTCGGAAGAACGATCGTCCTCAAGGAATTCTCCGTGACAGCGACCGAGAACCTCCTTATGGCCGCGTCGCTTGCCGAAGGAAAAACCACCATAAAGATCGCCGCTCTCGAACCCCATGTACAGGACCTCCAGAGATTTCTCGTAAAAATGGGCGCAAAGATAAAAGATGTCGGAGTGCATACGATCGAGATCCATGGCGTTTCAAAACTTCACGGCGCAGATCATACCATAATTCCCGATCCGATCGAGGCGGGCACTTTTGCGATCCTGGCAGCGGCTACGAAAAGCAGTCTGGTTATAAATAATGTTGCGACTGGCGATCTTGATCTAGTGATAGAAAAAATGAGAGAAATGGGAGTCAGGATAGAAACAGAGGAAAATAAGCTGATCATCAAGCCGGCACACAAGCTGAATGCTGTAAAGAAGATCGAATCAAGGACCTATCCGGGAGTTCCAACAGACCTTCAGGCGCCTTTTGGAGTTCTTGCGACCCAAGCCGAAGGAACGACGCTCATACATGACACGTTATACGAAGGACGCATGGGATATATAAACGAACTGAACAAAATGGGCGCCAATGCCATCATTTGCGATCCGCATCGGGCTCTCATCAGCGGTCCCACGCCTTTATACGGCCAGGACATCACAAGCTTCGACCTGCGCGCTGGCGCAACGCTCATCATTGCCGCTCTTCTTGCAGAAGGACAGAGCACGATCAACAAGATCGAACAGATCGACCGGGGCTATGAAAGGATCGAAGAAAGGCTCCAGAAGATCGGCGCGGATATCCGGAGGATCAAATAAAAAACCGGAGAATTTTTCCGGTCATGCATATGATTTCCACGTATCATCTTTGTCAGCTGTCAAGAAGCGGGTCTTGTCAAAAACCTGGAACACTTCTCCGCATTTTTTACAGACCATTTCTATCGGCTGTTCGAATAATATTTTCGCAAGCTCTTTTTTTGAAAGCTTATTCAGTTCTTTGGAGCTCAAAAGATGTCCGCATGTACAGGGTATTTCGATAACCATAGTATCACCTTTTTGTTTATTTCTTTTTTCTGAAATATCTTGCTGTCCGGCTTACTTTTTTTTGAAAACATCGCCCAATCTGCATCCTATGCAGTTTTTTTAATTTTTGGGATATTTACCGCATATTTTTTCGACTACCGGCCTGATCGCTTCGATTATTTTTGCATGGATATCCGGCCTTGCAACAACAAGCGTGATCACGTCGGTCTCTCCATATTTATCTATCGGTTCTCCGAATACGTCTGTCACGACCAGGCCCGCTCCGATCGCGATCGGGATCACCGCAGCCACGTCATATGCCTGCAGTCTTGCGCCACATTCTTCGGGAAATAGAGCCCTGACATCTATATACGCATCATTCTGGTTTCTTATCACGCCAATAATGTCCATCGTGCTCGACCTGCACCCCTCATAGGGCTTGAATTTTGCTTCCCACAGAGCCTCTTCGACCTCGGCGATCTCTACGCGCTTTTGATTTGAATACTTGATGACCAGAACCCTGAACTTGCTGTCTCCTCTCATTTTCTGGATATCTCCGGGATACAGCATTTCTTTGTGCCTAAGCGTCAGGAACTCATTGTCTTCGACCCTTGTTCCGGAAAATATTTCCTTGGTGTCGAGCGTGTACACAACTCCGATCTGCAGGTCCTTCAAGGTCGATCCGGTGCAAAGAGCGATGCACACTGCGGCGTTCGGAACACAGTCGAGTGTGGATGCCTTGGCCCTTTTTGTGTTCGTCGATCCGTCGATCTCATCCATGATAAGCGTTATGCTGTATTTGGAATCCCTTTCGATCTCGATGAGCTGCTTGTTGAAAGGCATAAGTTCGAACTGAAGCTTTCCTTCGAGTTCGGGAGCATATTTTTCGATGCCTTCGATTATGGCCGATCTCGCGACCGCGTCTATCGAAGACTCGTCATGGCCCTTGTGCGTTCTTGTGTCAACGACCTCATCCTTGTTCTCGTTTATGATCTTTCCCGCATATGCGACGATCCTTGCGAGCTTCCTCGCCAATTCTCTTTTCTTGTTAAAGTTCAATGTTATTTCGGACATGATCTGTCACCTCATTCCTAATAATATATATGCAAAATATGTTTTTTGCAAGAAAAAAATATGGCGTCATCTGTGCCGTGTATTTTACACTGCAACGCCATACAAACTTGCCATTATCCGGAGATAGCCATCCTGATCTCCGTTGAAATCATCCCGTATAACATGTTCGGGAAGCCTGTCGTCAGGGCCGATCCTTCCCCTTATTATGGTGAATATCTCTTCCCTTTTTTCCCTGCTCAATCCCGATGTTTTGGCTGTCGTTTCCTGTTTTGTTTCCGGCAAATTATATTACCTCCTCTATGTGATATATTATAAATTGTTAATATGTCTTTGTAAATAATGGTGCACTTTTCCGATCATTGATCTTCCTCAATTAAAAAAAGCCCGTTGGGCTCTATTTTTTTTCTCAGATCATTCTCAGAACAGCTCTCATCGACCTCAGAGCTGCAACATCCGCCTTTAGGGCCGCATGGATCTCTTTGATCCTTGACTTTATGTCTGCCTTCAGGTCATCCAGCTCGATCACTTCGCCTTTCGGATCTTCACTGATAAGGCTCAGTATATCTTCCAGGTCCTCGTCGCCTGTTATGCGATGAGTATCGATCCTGGTGGACCGTGCTTTCTTTTTTTGTTTTACGATCACTTTCATGCCTTTTTCCAGCTCTTTTGCAACCGGTTCCATGTCTATTTCTTCAGTTTCATTTTCCAAAACTAAAACCTCCGTACTTTGGATATTAGCAGATACGGAGGCGAAGGTCAATATAGAAATAGAAAGTGAAAAGTGGTAAATTGAATGTTAAGCGTAGAAAATGAAACGTATCAAATTTCTAATTTCTAATTTTTAATTTCTAATTAATGATCAATTTCAAATGACAAATTTTATAATAGCATATTGTTTATCACATATTCATATGATAAAAACTGACTCAGTCCACCATCACATTTTCAGCATGATTAAATAGCTATCTAGGACAGCCATATCTGCATGTTACCTCATAATAATCTCCGCCATAAATGCCCTGAGGTACTGTACTTATAAGCTCACTAACACCACCATACACAAATTCACATTTGTTAGAAAATGGATTATTATTTTCACAAATAGTTTGGCTGTCTCCCAAATCGGCCAAAGTTGCTTGCAGCCCCCTGTAATTAATTTCAAATTGATTTTCCACTATTTTTCCGTTTATTCTATAATAGCAATATCTTAAACTTGGAATATAAATTGGATAGGAAACAAAAACTAGCAGAGATGTCAAAATCATAATTCTGACTCTTTTTCCCGAAATAATATATCTCAACGACTTAAAAAATATGAAAAATGTAACTAATAACACTATAAATGCAATTATAAGATATATAAATAATTGCTCGACTCGGGTGAAATATGCATAAGTCGGCGAGATTATAAAGTAATAGATGAAATAAATCAGCGCGAAACCATGTATAAAGCTCCAAAACCGCGAATATTTTGAACTTATATATCGATGCAATTCATCAACTAAGAAAATAGCAACCACGGCAGTGCAATATGAAGAGATCGGCAAATATTTTAGTTCTAATCCGTATAAATACAATATTAGAAATAAACACAACGCCAAAATTGTAATGATTACAATTCCAACTTTTGCTTGTTTGTTTAACATCATTTTCGTTTATTTTTATTTTATGATATTGATGACATCATGCATAAAATAATATGCATAATATATTATAACACAATTAACCTTGGCCATGTTAACATGCTAAAATGTTCAAATGCCTTCATGATCCCTCACTCCACCGTGACGCTTTTGGCGAGATTCCTCGGCCGGTCTACTTCGCATCCGAGCTCAAGCCCCACATATGCCGCAAAAAGATGGAGCGGAATTGCCGCAAGGATCGGAGTCAGCATCTCCAGTGTCTTCGGAACATAGATCACATCGTCGGCGAGCTCTCTGATCTCCTCATTTCCTTCGGTCGCGATGGCAATGATCTTGCCATTCCTGGCTTTCACTTCCTGCATATTGCTCCACATTTTTTCATAAACGCTGTCGCTCGGCGCGATGAACAGGCACGGAAAATTCTCGTCGATCATGGCGATCGGCCCGTGTTTCATTTCCCCGCCGGCATAGCCTTCCGCATGGATGTATTGCGCAACCTCCTTGAGCTTCAAGGCGCCTTCTTTGGCAATCGGATAATTATATTTTCTTCCGAGATACAGGAAATTCCTATATTTCGAATATTTTCTGGCCAGCGCCCTGATCTCGTCATTCTGCCCGAAAACCCTCGACATCAAGCCCGGCAGGTTCGTGATCTCGGAAGTGATCCTTTCGCCCGTTACATACGACATATCCCTCATCCTTCCAAGATAGACGGTCAGGAGGGCCAGCACGGCCATCTGAGAAACGAACGCTTTCGTTGATGCGACCGATATCTCCGGACCGGCATGATTATATACTCCGGCTTCCGTTTCCCGCGATATGGTGCTTCCGACAGTATTCACTATCCCCAATGTCAGAACGCCTTTCCTCTTCGCTTCCATAAGCGAAGCAAGCGTGTCGGCAGTTTCTCCCGACTGGCTTATGGCCATGACTGCGGTCCTTGAATCCAATATCGGCTTCCTGTATCTGAATTCACTTCCAAGCTCGACTTCAACGGGAATTCCCGCATATTCTTCAAGCATATATTCACCCACCATTCCCGCATAGCTTGCCGTCCCGCACGCGATCATGATGATCCTTTCGATATCGCGCAGCCGCTTCTGATCGAGAACTTCAAGACCGCCCAATTTTACAAGGCCCTCCCCCGAAATTATCCTTCCTCGCGTCGAATTTTTTATGACCTCCGGACCCTCGAATATTTCTTTCAGAAGAAAACACTCATATCCCCCTTTTTGGATGTCATTCACTTTCATCTCGATCTCGCACTCATCCTTCTCAATAAAAACGTTATTGACCGTTGAAATTATCTTATAACTGTCTTTCTTTATGACCGCAAGCTCGTTGTCATCAAGGTATATGACCTTGTCCGTATATCCCGCGATCGCCGATGAATCGGATGCGATGAAATTCTCTCCTTTTCCGATGCCGATCACCAGCGGACTGCTTTTTTTTATGACAACTATTTTTTCCGGATCGCCTTCCGCAATGACCGCAATGGCATATGCGCCCTCGACATGATTGAATGACTTCAGGACGGCTTCCTCCAAATTACCATCATAGTGACTTTCAATGAGATGCGAGATGACCTCTGTATCCGTTTCGGACTCGAACTCATGCCCCTCGTTGATCAGGTTCTCCCTCAAGACCCTGTAATTTTCGATGATCCCGTTATGAACCACGTGGATCTTGCCTTCGCAATCACTGTGGGGATGCGCATTTATTTCCGAGGGGTTTCCGTGCGTGGCCCATCTGGTGTGTGCGATCCCGACGCTGTGCTCGAAATCAAGATCCTTGAGTTTTTTTTCGAGATTCGCGATCTTCCCGACAGCCTTGATGCAATTTGAATTCCCGTCTCTTCCAATCACCGCGATCCCCGCAGAATCATATCCCCTATATTCAAGACGTTTCAAAGCATCTATCAAAAAATCCGAAGCTTTGACCTTTCCCACATAACCTGCAATTCCGCACATAATTTTTGTTTTAATTTATTATTTCTATCTGAAATTATTTTATACCGGTCCAGATCGAATTGAAAATGACCCTTTGCATCCCGCTTGTCGCTTTGTCGTCGATTATGATACCCATGGGCTCATTCTCGGAATTGACCGAGATGAACGCGACTTTGTTTCCATATATGATGATATAGTTCGGAGCATTCTTGCCCGCATTTTCGATCCATTTCCTTTCGTCCTTTCCGCGAAGCTCTCCTCCCTTGCCGATTGCCAGAACTTTTACATGGATATTTTTTTCAATTCTCTTTTTCGAAAAATCTTTGAACGATTTATATATGTATTCCCTGATCGATTCAGTGCTATATACATAATACTCCCTATCTTCGGTCTTTTGCACCGTTTTCAGCACGTCATTCAGAATTTCTTTTGCTCCGGCATATCCATCGTAATATCTCACATATGGCTTCGACGTGATCTTGCAATATTCCGCCTGGAGTTCGTCAACGGTCTTTTTTAGATCTTCCTTCAGTTTCGTGATCTCATCTTTTCTTTCCTCCAAGATCGATATCATTTTCGCCGGATCCTCGGGAATGAAATATTGATGGCTTTTTTTTTCATGATAGCTCACGAGGCCTATCTTGATGAGATCGCGCAGAACATCATAACTCGTTCCGCGGTTGATCCCGGAATCCTGAGATATTTTTCTGACAGAAGACGGACCCAACTTCAAAAGCGCAAGATATATCTTCATTTCTTTTTCTCTGAGGCCGAATTGGCGCAGAACTTCTTCTATCATCAGATCTATAAATAGTGTTTAATATACCTATAATGATATTACTTCTACGGATTGTGTCAACCCTCTCTAAAATTTTGATTTTGCATAATATAAAATGGCTATTTCTAGCCATTCCCTGTCTGATTATTCTCTACAAAGTCCTGGTTTATCCACAAGCCACCAACGTTCCTACTTCCAACCTTTCGCCTTGAGCCCCATTTCCGCGGCTTTCATCTGCGCAGATTGCTTGCTCGTCCCCTCGCCTTCGGCGACTTTTTCATCTCCGAGATAAACAGCGATGACGAAATGCTTATCATGGTCCGGACCCCATTCTTTCATCACTTTATAGGTTGGAGTCGTTCCGACCACCTCCTGCGAATTCTCTTGAAATTTGCTTTTTGGGTCCTGATACAGCTTCTTATCCAGAACATCTTCCATTTTCACCAAAAAGTTATCGCTCACGAACTTTTTTGCCTTCCTGTATCCCTGGTCAATATAGATCGCGCCGATTATGGCTTCCAGTGAATTCGCAAGTATATATTGCCTGGCTTTTCCCGTGTCTTTTTTCTCACCTCTGCTCATCAGAAGATATTCTTCCAGTCCCAGCTCATTTGCGATCCTCGAAAGCATATTGCTGTTGACGAGCGCAGCTCTGAAATTCGTAAGCTCGCCTTCAGGATTCGAAAAATTCTTATACAAAAACTCGGTCGTTGCAAGTTCAAGAACAGCATCGCCGAGAAATTCCAGTCTTTCATTGTGATCAAGCTCGAAATCACGGTTCTCATTCAGATAAGAGCGGTGAACTAAAGCCTGCCTCAGGAGATCTTTATTTTTGAAACTGACGCTTATCTTTTCTTCCAATTTTTCAATTTCCATATTGTGTTTGTTTATATTCTAAAATAGCAAGGATCTATTTCTTTTCATCCTTCTCCGGACCGGTCTCTTCCTTTTTCGGCTCCTCTTTGGCCTTTTCTTCTTTTCCGGACCTGTCTTCTATTTCCTTATACAACGTGCCCAGAACACCATTCACAAACTTGCCACTGGACTTCCCGCCGAATGTTTTAGCAAGTTCGATCGCTTCATTTATCGCGACTTTCGGAGGCACATCCTCCCTTTTGTTGAACATCAGCTCAAAAATCCCTATCCTCAGGATATTTCTGTCTATGATCGTAACCTGTTCAAGCGGCCATTCCGGAGCAAGGCGCCTTATGATCGTATCTATTTTCTTCATGTTTTTGAATATCCCGCCGATAAGCTCGGTTGTGAAATCGCTTTCATCGTTTCCGGAACCATACTCGCCATTGTTGCTTTCCACGATCTTGTCGAGTTTTGCTTTTTGGAATTTCGATCCCTTCTCTATCTCTTCGATCAGGGAACTTTCAAAATCCCACTCATACAAGCTTTGCATAGCGATCGATCTGCACAAATGTCTGTTCGACATGATAATCAAAATTTAATTTTTAAATAAAAACCATCACCTACTTTGCCGTTTCGTTCTTTGCGCTCTTTTCTTCTTTTGCTTTCGCCTTCACTGCTTTCTTTCTTTCCTTCGGAGAAAGTTTTTTCATGACATCGATAACAGGTTTTCCTTTATAATATCCGCACGCCGAACATGCGCGGTGCGGTTTTATTGTTTTTCCGCATTTTTCGCATTTTGTCGATCTGATCATTTTCAAAGCATGATGCGATCTTCTCTGGTTTCTTGCTGCCTTTGTTCTCTTTTGTTTCTGTGTACCCATAGTATATTAATAACGTTGATTAAAATTAACAAAAACCTTCACAATGATATTCTATACCGACTTTGCTTATTTTGCAAGCCCTGACCCGTTGAATTTCTTTATTATCCTATCGATCGGACCGAAGGACTTTCTGTGTATTATGCACGGTCCATGCTTTTTTAAAGCCTCCATGTGCTCCCGCGTCCCATATCCCTTGTGTTTTGCAAAACCATATTCAGGATACTTCTGGTCCAGATCGACCAATATCCTGTCCCTTGTGACCTTGGCCAAGACTGACGCCGCGCTCACCGAAAAAATATGCTGATCCGCCTTCGGAACCGCAAGCTGGCTCACAGGATAGTCATCTATCGTAAAATTACCGTCAATAAGAAGAAAATCCGGCTTAACCTTCAAAGATTCTACTGCCCTCCTCATCGCAAGCAGCGTTGCCTGAAGTATGTTTATCTCATCAATGACATCCTCCGGAATAACGCTTACCGACCAGTCCCTGCACTTTTCAACGATCTTTTCATAAAGATATTCTCTTTTTTTTGAAGTAAGAAGTTTTGAATCCCTTACTCCCATCTTGACCAAATCGCTTATTTTGGCAGTGTGCGAGAAAACTACGGCTGCTGCCACCAGTGGTCCTGCCAGCGGCCCCCTTCCGACCTCGTCTATTCCGGCAATTTGCCTATATCCCTTATTAAACAGCTTCTCCTCTCTTGAAAAATCTGGTATTATCATATTTTTTTATTATACCCCCTCCCGGTTAACCCGCAATGAACGCATAAAAATAAAAAATGTCAATAGTCTCTCAGATATTAACGTTAATTTATTATAGTACATAAAAACTCAATGTCAAATTTATTCATGACGAAGGAAAAATTGCCTTTTGCGACCTTCGCATATATAATATACTAAGAGTCTGTCTGACAAGTTCGTATTTGGCCAAAAACTCATAATTTCGGTTGCAAATTATTCAAAAATCGTCGGCTTAAGCACTGGCTAAACCTCCTCATTTTTCATAATTTTCGCTCGAAATTCTGAATTTTATATCTCAAAAGAAACTTATCAAACAGGCTCTAAGATAATACATAAAATAAATATATGGAGGACAACAAAACAAAAGAATCTCATAAATACGACAAATATTGGGATCTGGTCGAAAACGCCCTGAATGACGGGACGAAAAACGGCTACAAGATTGCAGTCATAGAAACCGAAAAAATCCTAAGAATTGCACTCAGGGAAAAGAATATCCCGGGAGAAGCATACGATCATAAAGTGGAATTCATACAAAAGATACTGGCAAATCCCGACAAGCTCAGGTATTCAAGGGCGATGTATAAAAAAATCACGGAAGACTTAGGGTTTGACATATCACTCGAAGACACCAAGGAGATCATCGCAGGTTACTATAAGGCGATCTCCGACGTTTCAGAAATGAACTATCACACCGTTTCCGCAAAGGATAAACTGATGCTCTTGGGAGAAAAATATTCAAAAGAGCTTCCGACTACCATAAGAAACATTATCATCTGGCTTTTTATTTTCTTTCTTGCTATATTCATTTCAAGCGAAACCGAAATGGGAAAGGGCATAAGCACGGTACTGACAGATACATCCCGACTCATATTCTATAAGCTGATTCCCGCGATAATTGCGATCGTAGTACTCTTTTTCATAGCATTGATCGCGATCGCGATCATAAAAAAACGCAAGAAGTATTAGCAAATATCTTCAAATGAAATTCACACATCTTCACACACACAGCCACTACAGCCTGCTCGACGGGCTGGCAAAGATCGACGACCTTATAGCAAAGGCCGCCGAGTTTGGTATGGACTCGCTGGCGCTCACCGACCATGGCGTGATGTACGGCGCGATCGAGTTCTATCAGAAAGCCAAAGCGAAGAATATCAAACCCATTCTTGGAGTGGAAGCTTATGTAGCGTCAAAATCAAGACTGAACAAGAGTCCGGGAGCCGATGAAAGAAGGAATCATCTGATCCTGCTCGCAAAAAATAACGAGGGATACAAAAATCTCATCAAATTGACGACGTCGGCTCATCTGGAGGGATTTTATTATAAACCTCGAATAGACAAAGAGATCCTGCGCGAAAATTCGTCCGGAATAATCGCCACGTCCGCTTGCATGGCAGGCGAGATCCCCCAGGCCATTCTTGCAAATGACCCGGAAAAAGCAAAAAAAGCTATCCGCGAATTCCAGGATATCTTCGGAAAAGAGAATTTCTATCTTGAGCTCCAAGACCATCCGAAACTGAAAGGCCAGCAGACTATCAACGACGCGCTCGTGAAGCTTTCAAACGAAATGTCCGCCCCCGTCATCGCCGCGAACGACATTCATTACGTCAATTCGGATGATGACAAAGCGCAGGACATTCTGCTTTGCATCCAGACCAACAGAACCGTCACCGAAAAAGACCGTCTTTCGATGCTGGGCGAAGATTATTCAATGAAAAGCCCCGAACGGATGATCAGCAGTTTCAAAGACGTGCCCGAAGCCATCGACAACACCCAAAAGATCGTTTCTGAGTGCAATCTGGAGATCGAGCTTGGAAAGATACTCCTGCCGCACTTTGACGTTCCCGATGAATTGAATCCCGATGAATATCTGGAGAAACTTTGCCGTGCGGGTATCGCGAAAAGATTCGGAAAAACATCGGATGTCATAGAAAAAAGGCTCCGATTCGAACTTGATACGATCAAGCACATGGGGTTTGCTTCATACTTCCTCATAGTCCAGGACTTTGTTAATTGGGCGAAAAATAGCGGCATCGTCGTCGGGCCGGGAAGAGGCTCTGCGGCAGGCTCGCTTGTTTCCTATCTCATCAACATAACCGATATCGATCCGATAAAATACGAGCTTCTTTTTGAACGATTCCTGAACCCCGACCGTATAAGCATGCCCGATATAGACCTCGATTTTGCCGACAATAGAAGAGACGAGGTTATAACTTACGTATCAAAAAAATACGGCGCGGACCATGTCGCCCAGATCATAACTTTCGGAACCATGGCTGCGCGCGCGTCCATCCGCGATACGGGAAGAGCTCTCGGACTTCCCTACTCTTTTTGCGATCGGGTCGCAAAAATGATCCCTATGTTCACTGAATTGGCCAAAGCGCGAGAAGAAGTCAAAGAACTGAAAGACGCCTATGCCGCCGACCCGGAAGTGAAAAATCTCATCGATAATGCGTCGAAGCTTGAGGGCGTTGCCCGCCACAGCTCCACTCACGCCTGTGGAGTCGTGATTAGCAAAGAATCACTAAACCACTACACGCCGCGCCAATTTCCGCCCCAGGATACCACTTCGATCGTGACACAATATGAGATGCACAACATCGACAGCCTTGGACTCCTCAAAATGGACTTTTTGGGACTGAAGAACCTGACCATCATCGAGAATACCTTGAAAATAATCGCAAAGACCAAAAAAGACGTTATCGACCTTTCAAAACTTCCGCTCGACGACAAAAAAACTTTCGAGCTGTTTCAGCAGGGAAAAACTACCGGCGTGTTCCAGTTCGAATCAAGCGGCATGAAAAGATATCTCAAAAAACTCTGCCCTACGGACTTTGAAGACATTGTCGCCATGGTCGCCATGTACAGACCGGGACCGCTCAACTCTGGAATGGTCGACGAGTTCATCGACCGAAAGCATGGACGCAAAGAAGTCACCTACAAGCACCCCATCATGAAGAACGCCCTCAAAAACACCTACGGCGTCATCATATATCAGGAACAGGTCATGCAACTGTCTAAAGACATGGCAAAATTCACCGGCGGACAAGCCGACACGCTCAGAAAAGCCATGGGAAAGAAGATCGCCGAGCTTATGGCCAAAATGAAAGCGCAGTTCGTGGAGGGATGCGTCAAGAATAACATCGACCAGAAGATCGCCGAAGAAACTTTCACCGACATGGAAAAATTCGCAGAATACGGATTCAACAGATCTCACGCGGTTTGCTATGCATTCATCGGATACGAGACCGCATACCTCAAAGCGCACTATCCTGCGGAATTCATGGCATCTCTTCTCACATCCGACAAGGACAACATCGACAGGATCGCCATTGAAGTCGATGAATCGCGGCAGCTCGGCATCGAAGTTCTTCCGCCTGACGTGAACAGAAGCTTCGTGAATTTCGGCGTGATCAATGAAAACAATAAAGACGAGATCAGGTTCGGGCTCTCCGCCATAAAGAATGTCGGCGAAAATATCGTGGAAAAGATCGTCGAGGAAAGAAAGGCCAACGGAAAATACGCCGGCATAGAAGACTTCCTGAGAAGAGTGGACTCGAAAGATGTGAACAAGAAATCCATGGAAAGCCTGATCCGCGGCGGGGCGTTCGACAGCATGGACGAGAGAGGTAAATTGCTTTCCAATCTCGAAAAGATCCTGAGTTTTGCAAAAGAGACCAGAGAAGCGAAAAACAACGGACAGTTCAGTCTTTTCGATACGGGAGATTCATCATCATTGAATGACATCAACAAGCTGAATCTGCAGGAGACCAAGCCTGCCACCAGGATGGACAAGATGAGCTGGGAAAAAGAGCTTCTCGGCCTCTATGTCAGCGATCACCCGCTCAAAGAATATTCGGCATATCTCCGGGATAATTTCTCCGGCGTCAAAAGCTTTGTGAAAGACCAGGTTAATGAGATCGTGAAGGTCGGCGGAATAATCACCAAAATACAGAAGATCATAACCAGATCGGGACAAGCAATGGTTTTTGCGAATTTGGAAGACCTGACGGGAAAAGTGGAAGTCCTCGTTTTTCCGCGCCTGCTTGCTGCAAATCAGGATATATGGACTGAAGGAGCCATCGTATGCATAAAAGGAAAGTTGAGCGACAAAGATGGCGTCTTCAAGATTCTCGCCGAAGAGATCAAAAGGATCGACCTTGATGGCGCGCAGAAATATTCGGTCGAACATGAAAAAGACGACGTGCCTCCCGAAAAGTCTGGTGCAGGGATAACCATTACGGTTCCCCAGCAGAACTCCAAAGACATACTTCAAAGACTTTCATCGTTTCTGGCAAGCCTTCAAACCGGCAAGTGCGACGTCTATATCCTGATCCCGACCTCGGAAACATCCCATAAAAAGATCAAAACGAGCAGATCCATAGACGCGACCGACGAAACCTTGCGGCAGCTTATGGATATTGTCGGCAAGAATAATATTGAGAAATAGACCGGACATTAAAAAGAAGGAACTCGTCAGTTCCCGTCTATGAAGCTTTTCGCTTCTTTTTTTATTTCTTCGGTCAGTTTCAGCGATATATTCGGATCGCCGTCATGTCCGGTTCCCGGACAGGGTAGATTAAGCCAATCCTGATATCTTATGAACACTCCGGTTCTCGCAGATGATCCTCCATATTCAGCCAGTATCTCATCACCGAATTCATCCGTTTGCTCGCTTATGCCGAACGCCTGTTTGAATTCTTTTTCCGTCATAAATATGCTTCCGTTGACGACCGATGACATGGTATGTCTGATTCTCCAATCAGCAGTGCAGCCTCCACCTGAATTTTTTGAAATTTCCAGATGCGCAGCGCCGCTTTCCATGATCAGATGGCCCTTTTTTTGCCTTTTTGCCATGATCATTTTTATTCCATGCGGATGCCACCATTTCGGCCCGATCCCCGATGGCCCGAATTCCGGCCTTATTTCTTCGATCATATATTTGCCTCCATACTGGAAATCTAATGTTTAATCCCGGTATTGTCAACATTTCAAGAAACATATCGCACAATTCTTGACAAATCCATTTATTCTGTTACTATGATCAAGCCTAAAAGCAGGAGGCAATATACATGGAAGATGAAAACACAAGTCAAGAAAGAAAAGATGGATGTAGAGCAGGAGGATTAATGGGCAATATGGCCTTCATTGAGAGCATTCTCGAGGCGCTCGGGATCAATGGAGAACGTATTTCGGAAAAGATCACAGCAGTTGAACAGGCAAAGGAAAACGACGACGCAGATGCGTATCTCGCAGCACTGCATGAATTGCTGGATACGATCGGCGAATCCGCCGAGACCGCATCACCGGAGATCGGAAAACTGAGAAGCGAAGTTGTCGGCATCATAAGGCCGATCATAGATGTTCTGGTAAAGGATTCAGTTATTGATATATACGCTTATATCGAAAATGCCAGAATAGAGGCTGCTCAAACAACGCTGGAAGCTCATAAAAAAATGAATGAGCTCAACGCCGAACTGATCGCAAATGAGATTGAATGCTACAAGAAAAAGGGATTAACCAAAAAAGAAGCCATTGAGCTGATCAAAACACGGCTCGGACGTCCTCAAAACATCTCCTTGAGTTTTCCGACAACCCACGTTGCAGCGCAGGCAGGAAGCGCAAAAAAGTCAAAAAAGGAAATAATCAGTGACTTTGTCAACCTTGCGCAACAAGACCCCGAAGCGCTGATCAAGGCAATGACTTCAATGAGAGAATCATTTGCCGGAAGTTTGGGATTTAAGATCCCCGGAATGGACTGAACAATCATGCTTAAGCGGTGCTATAACCATAGCCCGTATTTTTTTGACATATTTTGTATTTTAATATAGACTTGATTCGGAAGCGATTGAAACAGCCACCAACTGTTTTCCCCGCAAGGAGGATCCCGGACAAGGTCCGAACTAAGCTTCCGGACAATTAGAAAGATATGTCCCTCATAAATCTTAAGGACATGAACGCAGGTGGAACCGTCCACGACAACTTAGAACCGATGACTTATAACGAATAACGTTTATCCTTGTTTTAGGTCATAAGTTATGAGTTATAGGTTGTTTTGGGCCCTGAAGTACTATGAATTAGTGCTTTTTTAATTATAGACAATTCGGATCGATCCAACTTCCGGAAAGTCAAAAAAAGAGGCTATTCTCATAGCCGCTTGTGTTCTATTTTCCTTCTTTTTCGATCTCCTCCGACACTTCATCTTCGATGTCCTTTGTTTCTTTCTCCGTGAAACCGAGCACTTTTTCCATCGCCTTGAATGTTGCCGACCATCCCATCACATATTCGTAATCCTGCCTGCCCCAGCCTAAAACATCGCTGTTCCTGTACATAGCTTTCATTTTATCCATATTCCGGATATATTCCTTCAACATTATTCTGTATTCCGCATGTGCTTCTTCTATCGTCTTGAACATATTTGCCTCCCATTTGGCTAATCAGAGTTTACGATATATATGATTTTTGTCAAACGAAACATATCGACGGAATGTTGATAAAAACCCGATATTGATATTTTTAACTAATAATTTATATTTATGAACAAAAAACCGCAAATGAGCAAAGAGGTCAGCATTGAAATAATGCGCCATTCCCTCGCGCACATCCTTGCAAGCGCAGTGCTTGAGATGTTTCCCGAAACAAAATTCGGCGTCGGCCCGAACATCGAGAACGGCTTCTACTATGACTTCGAACTTCCCCGCACTCTCATTCCCGAAGATCTTCCGATACTCGAGGATAAAATGAAAGAAATCATGAAAAAAAATTATCCTTTTGAAAAAACGGTCGTCGCCCGCGAAAGGGCCATTGAACTTTTCAAAAAAGCGAAACAGGACTATAAGCTCGAGATCCTTTCCGGCGAAGCGAATGAAAAAGAAGTTTCACTATACAAGTCCGGCGAATTCGTCGACCTGTGCCGGGGCCCGCACATCGATTCGACCGGAGAGATCGACCAGAGATCGTTCAAGCTCATGAAGATCGCGGGAGCCTATTGGCGAGGCAACGAAAAGAACAAAATGCTTCAAAGGATCTATGGAGTTGCATTTGGGAACAAAAACGATCTTGCGCAATATCTGAAACAGCTGCAGGAAGCCGAAAAAAGAGACCACCGCAAGCTCGGAAAGGAACTGGACCTGTTCTGTTTTTCCAATCTTGTGGGAGCCGGATTGCCCTTGTTCACACCGAAGGGAACAATTATCAAAGAAGAACTTCAAAAACATATTGAAAAAGTTTGCCGCAATTACGGTTTTCAAAAAGTCATGACGCCTCATCTGACCAAGATCGATCTATATGAAATTTCCGGACATGCAAAAAAATTCGGAAAGGAATTGTTCCATGTTTCATCGGAAGCTGAGCATGATTTTGTCATGAAGCCGGTCCAATGCCCTCATCAGACGCAGATATATGCATCAAGACCCAGATCTTACAGAGATTTGCCGATCCGATATATGGAATCCGAAAAACAATATCGCGCAGAAAAGACCGGCGAAGTCGGCGGCCTGAACAGAGTATATGCCATAACAGTGGAAGATGGACACACTTTCTGCAGGCCCGACCAGGTTAAAAGTGAAATAATCGGCCTGGTCAACATCATAAAAGATTTTTATTCCGCTTTAGGGCTTTGGGGCAATCATTGGGTATCTCTTTCGGTCCGCGATTACGCTCATCCTGAAAAATACATCGGAGAAACGGAAGATTGGGATCTATGTGAAAAGATGCTCCAGGTTGTTTCCGACGAACTGGGTTTGAATGCGAAACGATGCGAAGGAGAGGCTGCGCTCTATGGTCCCAAATTGGATTTTATGTTCAAAGATGCAATGGGCAAAGAAGTTCAAATTCCGACGGTTCAAGTCGATTTTGCCACCCCTAAAAAATTCAACCTGACATATGTCGACAAGGATGGAACAGAAAAACATCCGGTCATGGTTCATCGCGCAGTTCTGGGTTCATATGAAAGATTTATGGCTTTATTGATCGAACATTTTGCAGGCGCATTTCCGGTTTGGCTATCCCCCATCCAAGTCAAAATACTCCCCGTATCTAGCGAAAAGCACATCGACTATGCGAATAAGATCCGCTCCCTGCTCATAAATGAAGATATCCGCGCCGAGGTGGATGACAGCAATGAAAGCATCGGCAAAAAGATACGCGAAGCCGAAAAACAAAAAACGCCATATATGCTCGTAGTCGGCGACAAAGAAGCTGAGAGCAACTCTGTTGCGGTCCGCTCGCGGGGTTCCCGGGTCATAGAAACAAGATCTTCCGCTGATTTTATCAAAGAACTGAAAGAAAACATTTCACAGCGAAAAAGCTGATCCGCTTTCCCCCGAAAAGTCCTATTTATGCATAAATAGGACTTTTTTAGTGTTGACAAAGTCCTGACTTGGACATAAAATGATATAAGCCAAAGCAACAAAGAGGAGAGAAAATGAGACTAGAAGATGTGCCTGTAAATGTAACAATTTGCGGATTAGCAAAAATAGAAGGTGAATGGAGAGTGATCATGGGAATAACAAAACAAATCGCAGACAGCATCACATTAGTCATTGATAACAAAATATACAATGATCCGAACATAGAAATTGAAATATAAACTTGCTCAATTTCTTTTTTTAAATTAATTTTCAAAATATGCCGCTTGCAGCCACGCACATCATCGCGACAACATCCCTGATCGGACATTTTGGCGAGAAATTTTCCAAGAACGGCGAGAATCAGAAATATTTTGT
>Ga0172379_10003664_pt1 | contig 24048 bp, 19 predicted proteins | sample GrowelOW334metaG_FD_119756 | JGI IMG/M metagenome (GOLD analysis project Ga0172379, IMG submission 119756) | Groundwater microbial communities from an aquifer near a municipal landfill in Southern Ontario, Canada - Groundwater well OW334 metaG | ecosystem: Environmental > Aquatic > Deep...
AAAAGATTGAGTATGCCATTGTCGGTAAAATAGTATTTTTTATTTGCCTCCTTGTCTGCTAATTTCGCGCAAATATTTTCTACCGGAAAAATCAACCACGACTCTTTTAAGTAGCCCAAATAATCAATCACCGTGTCGGTACTGATTTTTTTTCCTGAAGAGGATGCAACATTTGCCAACCTGTTAAATGAAGTTGGTTGTTTAACGCTTTCGGCCAATTTCCGTATGAGCACGCGCAGCGCAAAGTCGTTGCGCACCTGGTAACGGGTTATTAAGTCGCCAAAAAATATTTTTTGGTAGAGGCTGCTTAACCATGCGCGTTTATCAGTTACCTGAATCAGCTCCGGTAAGCCGCCAAAATGAAAATAAATTTCATAGGCTTTTACTATTTCAGCACGAGAGCGATAAATTGTGTTTTTGTCATTCATTTCGATACCCGACGAAGCCAGATATTCCTGAAACGAATAGGGATAAACATTTTGTACGACGAACCTTCCACCCAGGGTAGTAGCTATTTCACTGCTAAGCATTTTGGCATTGCTTCCGGTTACATATACCCGATAACCCGTGTCGGCAAGTCGGCGGACAAATTTCTCCCAACGATCGACTGTTTGTATTTCATCGAGAAAAAATATCGGTTTGCAGTCGAACATCTCTTCGTAGCAAACTTTTATCCGGTCTAAATCTTCGGTGGACAGGGATGCTATCCGGTCATCTTCAAAGTTAAAATAAAGGATCTCTTCCTTTGAATGACCTGAATCCAATAGATTACCTATTTGTTGGAACATCAGGTATGATTTTCCAACACGTCTCAACCCGACAAACACATAATTGAGATTGTCCTCAATCATATAGGGACGTTTCCGAAATGAAACCTCAACTGCTATTCTCTGATATTCAGCAATTAAAAGCTTTACGGTTTCTTTTTCCATTCACATTTATCGTTTACATTCGACAAATATATATATTTATTATCGAATATACAAGATAAAACCTTATTATATGGTTGCATTTTGAATAAATTCAGGAATGTTGCAGTTATAGCATTGAAAATAAGGTGATAAGGTTTAGGTCAGGCGGTGAGATCGGCTTTCTACTAAGGTTGCCTTTAAAAATAAGGTTTGACAAATCATGATCCCTGCCGGCTATTGCGCTCTTCTGATGAAACTTTATCTAGAGTATCAGCAGAGCCGCCCAACTGGGCGACTGTACAAATTGGTTCCTTTCAATTGGCAGACGTCCCGCCGGACGTCTCTACTTTGCATACCGGTCGGCTGTACAGCCGACCGGCTGGTTGGCTCTGCCCGGGTAGATTGGCTGGTTGTCAGCGCTAAGAATTGCTGTCGTACCGATGGCACTTAACTTCATCTGCGCTTCTCACCTCCCATGGGTTGAAACCCATGGTTACAGGACTGGTCGTGCTGATGGCACTGGGAGATGTATGAATTCGGAAACGGCAGTAAAATGTCGAAAAACTACCAACCATCCCAAATCTTATCCTGCAAATTCTTTAATCCTGATAATTCTGCTTCAGACATCCCGGCTGAATCTCGCCCCGCGCAACAAACATTAAACTACCATTCAATTCTGTTCATTCTCCAATTCTGTAAATTCTGCTTCAGACAACTTCTGTAAATTCTGCTTCAGACACCTTTAAAAGCTGCACCGGTAGCTCAACCCTACCCCCCCATTCCCATACGTAAAAGGCATCACCGAGGCATTCTTTCCCCAAAGGGCTGCAACGCCGCTTCGGGTTTCGGTGTGGTGACCGCGTGCCAGGGCGATTTTGCCGCAGGTATAGCCGATGGCAATGGCAATGGGATAGTCGCCCGCCCAGTGAACGCCGTTGTGTATCATGGCAAAACCGCACAGTCCCAGGAGGGAGTAGCCGATCGGTTTTACCCATTTGTTGTTGGGATAGTTGCCGGCAATGATGGTGATGGTGGCCATCACGGTAGCAAAATGGCCGGAAGGCATGGCATCGTAATAGGAGACATCCCTCTGGTATTTGGCCGGATTGGTAAAGGGATGCCAGACCCCGCCCGGCTGGGTCGATTGAAACGGACTCTCCCTGCCAGTGATCCTCTTGATGGTCTGAACCGTAATGGCCAGGGTGAAGAACATCTCAAACAGCTGTGAGGCGGTCTGCCGGGCACGGTAGTCATTGGTGGTGAGCCCATACCCCAGGAAACTGGAGGCTACCAGGATACTGGGCCAGCCTTCCCCAATAAAATACATGCCGGAGTTCAGGTTTTCGGGGAGATCGATGACCGGGATGGCGGCTTTCCCCACTTTGAGCTCGACCCTGCTAAAGTTGCGGGCCGGATCGAGGCCGATGTAATTTCCAAAATGGTGGACCGCATCCGTAATCTGCTGATCGAAGGCAACCAGGGCAACGGTTCCTCCCAGCAAAAGCGCCAGATTGCCCAGGTTTTCCTTTTTGACGGTGGCTTTGTAGAGCCCGGCAAAATCGGAGGGTACATTGGTGACGAAGGAAAAAGGCTTTGGCTTGTAGAAAATCATCCGGTTGGTGGCATTCAGGTCATACACCTGCGCTTTGACGGAATGCTCCCCCTTCTTGTCTTTCAGCACGACCGTGGTATCACGACGGCCATCGGCAAGCAAGGCAATGGGTGAAATCAACAGTAGCAAAAAGAGAAATACCCTGACCCTCAACGTTAAATAAAAAGCTGATCTCTTATGTAACTTCAATAGTTCACGCAAAGGACGCAAAGGAAGACGCAAAGGACGCAAAGAAGTCGGAACTGAACTTTGCGCTCTTTTGCGGTTTTTCTCTGCGTCCTTTGCGTGAAATATTTTGCTATTCATTTACGTGATATATTGATCAGATACCGATGGACTACCAATACCCATCTCAATTCCATTTGTTAAGCCTGTTCTTGTAAACATAGTTGGCTGATTGATAATAGGTAATCGCCTCATTCAGCAAGCCCTGGCCTTTTGGGACAACTTCCGTGGTACCAGAGGTTCGGTCGATCTTGTAATAGGTTACCTTCTCCTGCGGGCTCAGAATGGTCAGACGGTCATTTTTGATGTATCCCAGCTTCTGGTAGTTGGCAATAAATGCACGCTCCTCGGCCGGTTCCATTTTGATGATGTCTTTACCGAAAAATTTGCTTTCGTAGCTCCAGTTGAGCAAACCGAAAAGTGTTGGTGCCACATCGATCTGGCTGCAAAGTTTGACTATTTTCTGAGGTGCTATTAATCCAGGATTGTAGATAATCAGCGGGATCCGGTAATCCATAAAGGGCAATTCGGCTTGACCGGCGCTACCCGCGCAATGGTCTGCCATCACCACTATCAGCGTATTGCTGAACCAGGGTTTCTGGCTGGCCTTCCTGATAAATTCGCCGATGGCATAGTCGCAATATTTCACCGCGCCCTCCCTGTTTTTCCCGGAAGGGATATCCACCATCCCCTCGGGATAGGTAAACGGACGATGGTTGGAGGTGGTCATGGCCAGGTTCAGGAACGGTTTCCCTCCGGCAAAAGAGCTGTCCGACTCTTTCAATACGCGGTTCAGGAGATCCTGGTCGCACATGCCCCATGCATTGGCAAAAGTGATCTCCCCTTTGGCAAAATCGTTTTTGTCGATGATGGAATAGCCATTGTTCTCGAAGAAATAGTTCATGTTGTCGAAGTAGCCGTTCCCCCCGTAGATAAACTTGAGGGCATATCCCTTTTGTTTGAAAATCTGTCCCATGGAGAACATGTTTTCGTTGTTGGCACGCTTGATGACACTCTGTCCTGGTTTGGGAGGAGCGGAAAGGGCAACGGCTTCCAGTCCCCAGATGGTGCGGGTACCAACGGCATAGAAGTTGGTGAAAAGGAGCGAATGGTTAACCAGCGTATCCAGATGGGGTGTCAGTTTGCTCTTCTTGCTGCCGAGGTATTCGAGAAACTCCCCGCTCAGACTTTCGACCGTAATAAAAATGACATTGTATTTCTTCTCCTCTCCGGGATTGGAGATCATCCTGGTCACATCAAATTGATCGGTTCCTTTGGCAGTGCTGTTGGCACTTTTCAGTAGGATGTTTAAATCTTTAAAATTGTCGGGGTTGGCCCTTTTGGCATAAAAGGTCTCATAATCAAGTTCGTTGCTAAAAAAGGCGGCAAAAAGAGAGTAAACTCCGTTCTTCGATAGTTCGTTGTTGTAGCGGTTTTTACCCTTCTCGGCCAAGGTATAATTCACCGTAAAATAGAAAAGCAACGGCAGGAGAAGCAGGAAAGGGGCAATTTTCATCCGGTTAGGAAGAGTACTCTTGCTTTCTGAAATGACACTCAGTTTCCTGTACCTTACCAGGAAATAGATGATCCCAAGGTTTAATACCACAATGGCCGATACCAGGAAGGGGATCGGGTAGGACTGGTTGATATTCCCCAGAACTTCGGTGGTATAGACCAGGTAATCGACGGCAATAAAGTTGTAGCGCACGCCAAACTCTTCCCAGAAAAAATATTCCGAGACCCCGTTGAAGAGAATGATAAAGAAGGTGACGAAAAAGAGGAGGTAGAGAAACCATTTTTTCAGGGCGCGGTCGGTCACAAAGGTCAGGATCAGCACAATCGGAATCATGAAATAGGAGAAAGCCACCAGGTCAAAAAAGAGGCCAAGGAGGTAAATCTTAAGCAGTGGAAGGATCCCCATCTCTACTTCCCTGAACGAGAAGCCCATCAAGACTGTACGGCTGACAAAGGCTGTCGCCAGAAATACCACCAGCATCCAAATAAGAATGCTGTATCTTGTGTTCGCTATTTTTCTAATTCGCTCTTCCATATTGACATTAGCTGATGAATCTATCCATTGATTGTTTGAACCTTTCCGGTTGGGGGTCAAATATAAAAATACCGTTTTATTTATTCTTCTTTTTTTTCGCAGTTTAATTGAACCATTTTGATAAATTTGAGTTATCTAGTTGAAGTCAATTATTTTAACATACCTTCAGATGACAAACACCAACCATAGACTACCACCCTTTATCATGGACAATCAAAAGCATTTTTTCGCATTTCCCCTTATTGTGCTTCTTGTGTTTACCGGATTAATCGGCAAAGGGCAAACTTACCAGGAAGCCAAAGATCTGGCATTCAAAGGTGAACGGGAAAAAGCCCGGCAAGTTTGTCGCATGATCCTGGCCAAAGAATACGATGCCGATGTAGCCGTGCTGATGGCCAGAACCTTTGCCTGGGATGGAAAATACGATTCGAGCAGGGTAGTGATTGCTGAAGTATTGAAGCACTATCCGGCCTATTGGGATGCCCTGGATGCCATTTCGGATGTGCAATATTGGGACAACAAATACAGCGATGCCATCCGCTATTGCGACGTTGCTTTGGCCAAAGATGCGAAAGACGAGCATTTCATGCTTAAAAAAGCCAAAATTCTCAATGCGATGCAAGATTACAAACAAGCAACCGGCCAGCTTGAAACATTGTTGCAAATCAATCCGTCCAATGCTGAAGCCAGGAAAAAACTTTTGGAAATCCGGCTCGACCAGATGAAAAACAGGGTGCGTCTCTCCTATACCTACGATCTGTTTGAAAAAAAATCGAACAAAGATCCATGGCAGCTGGCCTCACTCTCCTATGGCCGGAAAACATCCATTGGTCTGATTTACGGCCGGATCAACTGGGCCGACAGGTTTGGATCGAAAGGGTTCCAGTACGAGATGGATGCCTACCCCCATATCGGTGAAAACAATTATCTCTATCTCAACGCGGGTTACTCGGATCTGTCGATCTTTCCAAAAGTCAGATCGGGAGCTGAGTGGTACCACAGCTTCCCCAAAGCTTTTGAGGGATCCCTGGGAATGCGCGCGCTTTTCTTCGCTAATTCCAATACCTATATGATTACCGGTACAGTTGGTAAATATGTTGGCAATTACTGGATTTCACTCAGATCGTTTGTGACGCCCACCTCAACCGGCACCTCAGTTTCGGGCTCCATCCAGGCACGCCGCTATTTCGCTGATCCGGAAGATTACATCGGCTTAAGGTTGGGTTATGGCGTTTCTCCCGACGACAGAAGATACGGTGATGTAAATTCCGGCTATCTGAAATTGAAATCGCAATCCGCAAGGGTCGAATACAACCATCTTTTCAACAAAATCTGGACGACGAATATTGGCTTCTCCCTGGCCCATGAAGAGTTTGCGACCATGGGATATGTTTTGAACTACACCTTTGATATTGGAATTACCAGATTTTTTTAATTCAGCGCCATGAATCACACACCGCCTTTCCAATACCTGCTCCGCCAGTCATTCAAACGGTTCATTTCGCTGAGTTTGCTAATGGCCCTCCTTATTATCCTGGTAAGGTTTTATGAAATGCTGTTTATCTCAGGTAAGGCTGGTTATCCCGCCGGAAGCACTGCCGATTTGCTGTACGGTATCAGGTTCGACTTGTTGTTATCCATCAGATTGTCTGCTATTTTACTCATACCCTATCTTCTCATTGATCATTATAACCTGAGGGCTGCCAGGATTTTTTTCGAGACTGTCGCGGTTGTGGTCGTGGCAGGTGAGCTATTACTGCTGCAATATTTCGCAACCACCAAAATCCCGTTAGGAGCGGATCTGCTGGGTTATTCAGCCGTTGAAATCGAACAAACCGTTGGGGCATCGGGTCAGTTCAGCTTTACAACCTTTGCCCCTGTTCTTATCTTTTTGGGGATTACCTGGTACCTTTACCACAAGTGGTACTATTTTAAAATTCCGCATCTGGTAATCAGCCTGTACATTTTTTCCCTGCTATTCGCCATATTTCCCATTAGTGACTATAACCCCGATCCGATAGATTATAAAAGTGAGTTCAGTATGAACATTGCCGCCAACAAATTCAACCTTTTCAGCGGTAGTATGTTGAATTATTACAAGCAAAAAAACGGATCATCCAGCTTTGAGTTGAATGGCAAGACTCAGGTAGCAGAGGATATAACCCCCGACAGCGTTCAGTTATCAGACCTTGACAATCCTTTGGTTCAACCATCCGGAAAATCGCTGGACCCCAAAAACCCGTTTACCTATTTGAGTCAGGAATATCCATTTCTTCACAAGGAGACTACACCGGATGTGCTTGCGCCTTTTTTTAAACCCGGAACCACTGCCCCATCGATCGTTTTCATTCTGGTCGAAAGCCTGGGAAGGGCATACTGTGGTGATGGCGCCTATCTCGGAAGCTTTACCCCGTTCCTCGACTCACTTATGGCCAACAGCCTCTACTGGGAGAATTGTCTTAGCACGTCGGGTCGTACTTTCAGTGTGCTTCCGTCTATGCTGGCATCCCTTCCATTTGGAGAAAAGGGGTTTGCCGATCTGGGTGATAATATGCCCGATCATCTGAGCCTGATCAGCCTCCTGATCAACAGGGCCGGATATACCTCATCGTTTTACTATGGCGGTGACACAAAATTTGATGCTATGGAGCCTTTCCTTCGGCGTCAGGGAACCTCGAAGTTCGTTGGGATCCATGACTACGGTAAGGAGTACAAACAATTGCCCTCCGACAAGAACGGATACTCGTGGGGATACGGGGACTTCGACATTTTCAAAAAATACCTGACGGACCTGAAATCGCATGAAACTGAGAAACGTGTAGATGTGATGCTTACCCTCTCCATGCACAATCCGTTTATGGTGCCTGATCAGCAGCATTACAACGATCTTTTTGAAAAACGGATGGCCGACCAGCACCTAACGGAGGATCTCAAAAAATACAACCGCCAGTATGTTCCTCAATATGCGACCATGCTCTATTTCGACGATGCGCTGAGGTATTTCTTTCAGGAGATAGGCAAAATGAAAAGCTTCGAAAACACCATATTCATCATTACCGGCGACCACCGAATGCCTGAAATCCCTATCAGTACGCAGCTTGACAGATTTCATGTGCCGCTGGTCATTTACTCCCCAATGCTAAAAGAAGCAGATACTTTTGCCTCCATTGTTACCCATTATGATGTGACCCCATCTTTGCTGGCGCTTCTTAAAGACAGAATTCATCTCTCCCTGCCTTCGGTAACCTCATGGATCGGGCATGGTCTGGACACCAATCCATCTTTCCGAAATCTTAATGAATATCCATTGAAACGAAATACCGGCGAGCTAACAGACTACATCAGCGGAGATCATTTTATTTCAGGATCCACGCTATACAGGGTCTTCCCTGACCTCAACATAGAACCGGAAAATAATCCTGAGCTGAATGACCAACTTCAGAAACAGTTTGCCAACTACAAGGCCAAAAACAATTTCGCGACAAAAGGCAATCAGCTGATTCCGGACTCTCTTAAAAAATACAACCGGCCTTAAGGAATTGACAATAAAAAATTAGAAGGGTTTGAAAAGTTCATAAACTGAACTTTTCAAACCCTTTATCTTTTCAAACATTTCAATCAAATTCTTTTAGTCTCCCCCTTCGACAGGCTCAGGGACCGGTCTCATCTTCTCACCTTCCCCCTCGCCCACTTGACCCCTCGGCTTCGCTCGGGGACCCGGGTCGCCCTGTCAATTTGGCCCTTCGGCTACGCTCTGGGAGTATCATCTTCCCGTCCTTCCCTCTCCAAGTCCCTTAGTCCCCAAGTCTTTCCGTCATCCCAGACTTCCCAGTCGTCCTAGTCATCCCAGTCATCCCAGTCTTCCCAGACTTCCCAGACTTCCCAGTCGTCCAAGTCGTACCAGTCGTCCAAGTCTTTCCTTACCTCCCCGGTCTTTCCAGCAATTTAAAGAATTGATCCAACTGTGGAAGGATCACGATCCGGGTACGGCGATTGGCGGATCTCCCCTCTACAGAATCGTTAGCACCCAGCGGCTGGTATTCGCTTCTTCCGGCTGCGGTCATCATCGATGGGCTAAGTCCGTATTTGTTTTGCAGTACCCTGACAACAGCCGTAGCTCTTTTGACGCTGAGGTCCCAGTTGTCTAACAACTCACCTCTGCTGAAAGGAACATTATCCGTATGTCCTTCTACCATAAACTCAATGTCTTTCTGATTCTTCAGTACAGTCGCCACTTTACCCAGAATTTCGCTGGCTCTTTGCGTGATGTTGTAACTTCCGCTCTGGAAAAGCATCTTGTCGGAGATATCGATGTAGACGACCCCTTTGTCGACCTTGATGTTGATGTCCTTATCGTCGAGGTTGCCTATGGCTCCCTTCAGGTTCATCACCAGGGCCATGTTCAGGGAATCGCGCTGTGCCAAAGAAGATTGCAGACTATATATCATGTGGTCCTTGACGCCCATGTTTTCCATCGATTTCTTGATACTTTCAGCCTGGGAACTGGAGATGACCGAAAGATTTTCCAATTGTTTCAATGCCTGGGTATTGTTCTCTTTAAAAAAAGTATTTTGGTCTTTCAGAATTGCCAATTGTGACTGCAGATCAAGATTTTTTGCTTCCAGTTTTCTCTTTTCACCTTCACAACCCGAAAGGTCCTGTTGTGTTTTGGCAACTACTGATTTTTGCTGGGCTAACTGAGCTTGAGAACTCTTAAATTTTTTGGAACTAACACAGGAACCTAGTATGGCTGCTGCGAATAAAATAACAATCAATTTTGTCTTCATAACCTATCCTTTAAATTAATACTTAATCTCAATTTTTAAAACGGCTCATTTACAGATCTTCACGCATGATAACACCACTGAAGATCATATTGTTTAAAACTACTTCGCAAAAATAACCTTTCAAATTCCCAAAACATCTTCAAACTTCATTTATTAACAAAATATAACTTTCGTCCCGGGTAATATAATGTGTAAGTGAAATTTGATTACATTTTCTTAACTTACCAGGAAAACTTTCGGAAGTTTCTTTCGTTCTAAATAATAGGTGCTTTCCGAAAAGCAAAAAAAAAGAAGGCCACAAAGTCACCAAGGACACAAAGACTCACAAAGGTTTAAATGTCAGTGCCATAACTCTTAGTGAAACCTTTGTGTCCTTGGTGTCTTTGTGGCAGGAAAAGACTTAACAGAGTGGACTAAAATTTAACGAGCAATAATTGCATGTCTGTAAATACCAGAATTTTATACATCCCTGAACCGGAAACCAAACGAATAGTCATCGTCGGGGGTGGTTTTGGCGGGCTGAAGCTGGCGCTAAAGCTGCGTAAGCTCAATTTCCAAATTGTCTTGATTGACCGGAACAACTATCATTTGTTCCAACCGCTGTTGTACCAGGTAGCTATGTCGGGGTTGGAACCAAGCGCCATCTCTTTTCCGCTTCGCAAAGTACTTCAGGACACTCATATCCATTTTCGAATGGCAGAGCTGGAGGCCGTTCATCCCGAGAGCAATGAAATATTGACAGATATAGGTGTTTTGCGCTACGATTTTTTAATTCTGGCAACCGGTGCAAAGACCAATTTCTTCGGGAATGAGGCCATCGAAAAGAACTCCCTGCAAATGAAATCGGCGCCGGATGCTCTTTTTATCCGGAACAGAATTCTTCGAAACTTTGAAAAAGCGCTCAACAAAGCCACGAAGGAGGATATAAGTACCTATCTGAATGTTGCAATCATTGGTGGCGGTCCGACAGGTGTGGAGCTTGCCGGAGCGGTGGCAGAGATGAGAAAGTATGTTTTGCCAAAGGATTATCCCGAACTGGATATGGGCAACATGAAGATCATGCTTTTCGAAGCATCGCCCCGATTGTTGGCCGGAATGTCGCAGGAAGCATCAATAACTGCAAGAAAATATCTCGAAGAACTTGGCGTCGAAGTCCGGACCGGTACAGCCGTACTTAACTACGACGACAGGGTTCTTTCCCTGCCCAACAATGAAACCATCAACGTGAAAAATGTGATATGGGCTGCCGGGATCACCTCAACCAGAATCGAGGGTATTTCTGAACTTTCTTACGGCAGAAACAACCGGCTTTTGGTCAACCGGTTTAACCAGGTTGAAGGATATTCAACAATTTTTGCGATTGGCGATAATTGCCTCATGACAGAAGAGGCTTTCCCCAATGGTCATCCGCAGGTCGCCCAGGTTGCCCTGCAACAAGCAAAATTACTGTCCGGCAACATTTCCGGAATTACGAAGAACAAGCCTCTGAAGCCTTTTCATTACCGGGACAAGGGTTCTTTGGCCACTGTAGGCCGGCATCTCGCTGTCGCAGATTTACCTATTGGAAAATTCAAAGGATACTTTGCCTGGTTGTTGTGGTCGATCGTCCACCTTCTTTCAATCGTCGGGGTCAAAAATAAGCTATTCATTCTGCTCGACTGGACCTGGAAATACATTACCTATGATCAGGCGCTGAGATTGCTGATTAAGCACAAGGCGAGAGCTTAGATTCTTTTTGCCCGCCAATTGCCCATTTTCAGGTACCAGAGAGAGAGGAGTCCGATGAAGGTGAAATAGATATATTCGGCCACCCATACCCACTCGATGGTCAGTTTCAGATGAACAGCAATCAGCCAGGTAAATCCCAAATAGGCTGATAAAGTGACAGCTTCGATAGCCAACGAGATTCTTGTATTGGCGGTACCGAGCACCCCGTTGAAAAGAATGCTCATCACAGAGAAGATGGTGAGCGCTCCCATGATGATGTAAAAGGATGGAATTGTTGCTTCCAACAAGCCCAAATTATTGGTGTAGATAGAGATAATAAATTCAGGGAACATCAAGGCAATCAACACGATACCTAAGACAGCCCAAAAGCTGACTTTCAGTATTTTGTATATGATTGGCATAACACTTTCGGGTTTTCCCTCACCTATGGCAGCGCTTACCAGGGAGCTTGTCACCGAGCACAAGGCCCATCCTGGTATCATGAAAAAGATGTAAATAGAACGGATGATGTTCGAAACCGCCAATGGCCTCTCACCCATTTTCTCCACAAGCATGAAAAAAACAAACCAGCTTCCAAACGAGAGCACAAACTGCATCATGATAAATACTGAAATACTAAGGGTCTTTTTGACAATAGCCAGATCCGGCTTCACTAGACGAAAAAGGTGATACTGCTTTAATTTGCCGTTTCCGGCAGTTATCCAAATGAAAAAGAGCAGCGCACAACCTTCGGAAATGGATGAAGCTATGGCAGCACCTTGTATCCCCATTTTGGGAAACCCCGCATGACCGAAGATCAAAAGATAATCCAGAATAACATTGAGGACTGCCATGATGGCCGCACTGATGCTAAGGTATTTTGTAAAGGAAATCCCGGTATAAAACGAACGAAAGAGCATGGCGGATGCGGCAAAGAATAGACCCAAAACCCTGTATTTCAAATAGATCGAACTTGCTTCGTAAACAGGATCGGAAGTGAGCGCCAACCTCAGAAAAGAGGACCCGTAAAAGTAAACTGCTATTGTCATCAACAGCGAATAAAGCCCGACGAAATAGAAGCTGTTGTCAAAAATCGGTCCTATGGCCGTATATTTTTTCTCCCCATAACGACGTGCCACCAGTATCTGTACGCCGGTGGTGAACCCGAACCCCACCATGAAGAGGATCAGGTAAAATACCCCGCCAATGGCTGAAGCGCCAAGCTCGACCTCCCCTACTCTTCCCAGAAAGGCGGTATCTGTGACGCCGACAATGTTCTGCGCCAGCAGGCTAAGCATGATGGGTCCGGAGATCTGCCAGATCTCCTTGTTGGAGGGTTTCGACATGAAAAAGTGAGGCAGTTAGATTATGGTTTGGCTTTTAATGAATCGCACCATTGAGTTATCAGCGCGATCTGAGTTTCACTGAGTGCAACTTCGGGATGAGATTTCAGAAAACCTTTGGGTGGCATGTCCCCCTTCTTTATTTCGTCCAGAATAGAGGCAGCAAGCATTGTCTTTTCCATGGGATTGTATTGCTCCCAAACAGAGAAATTCACCTTGGCTTTTGGCTTATCCCTGCCTTCGTTGGAGTGGCAGGGCATGCAGGAGGGTTTGATCACGGTCATGACTTCGGCGGGTATGGTAGAGACTGTATCTTTCTTAGCAGGATCCTGACCAAATGCTGATCCAGAACAAAATATGATGGCTGTTATTATGCCTGATTTTCCAATTATATTGAACATTTTAAATTTTGTCGCTATCATGTTTTTTTTTATCTCAATTTAACTATAATTTGAATCAAGATGTTTCACAAATTAAAGAAATAAATTCGATCCTTCGACCCTTCGACTTCGCTCAGGGACAGGTCTCATTTTCACATTTCCACATTTTCACATTTCCACATTTTCCAATTTTCACATTATTTCATCCATTCATGTTGAAACTCAGCCAAAAATTGTTCCATAAACGCGTGCCTTCTTTCTGCAAGGGCCTTCCCGGTAGGAGTATTCATCCGATCTCTTAACAATAACAATTTTTCGTAGAAATGGTTGATGGTTGGTGCGTCACTTTTTTTGTATTCCTCTTTTGTCATCTTCATGTTAGGTTGAATATCCGGATGATAGAGCAACCTGTTTTTAAATCCTCCGTAGTGAAATGCCCTGGCGATACCTATAGCGCCCATGGCATCCAGCCGGTCAGCATCCTGAACAACCTGCAACTCAGGTGAGTCAAAATCCCTGTGATGGTTCCCTCCCTTGAAAGAGATGTGGCGAATAATATTCACTACATGCTCAATGATGGTTGGCTGAACATTCATGGATTTCAAGAAAGATTCAGCTTTCCGTGGACCAATATCCTCATCGCCCCCATGAAATTTCGAATCGGCAATGTCGTGAAGCAAGGCTGCCAGTTCGACAACAAACCGGTCGGATGGCTCTGAAGCTGCGATTATGCCTGCCGTATGCCACACCCTTTGAATATGCCACCAGTCGTGACCCTTTTCCCCATCCTGCAACGCCATTTTTACATAAGCGGCACAGGCATTTATTATATTTTGTTCTTCTAACCTCATGATCAGGAGTCCCTGTTCATGACTCCAAGTCTATCCAAAAGCCAGAATATCAATGACAATAGAACGCCAATGAAGGCAGCGAAGGCCATCCCTTTGAGTTGCACCGAGCCAATATTGATGGCTGCCCCGCTCACTCCAACTACAAATGTGATCGCACCCAGAACCATGTTCCTGTTCTTGCTGAAATCGACTTTTTGTTCCACAAACATCCTGAAACCCTGAACCGCAATAACTCCGTAAAGTAATATGGTAATTCCACCCATCACGGGAGTCGGAATGGTGGAAATGGCCGCTGAAACCTTTCCAATGGAAGAAAAGGCAATGGCCAGGAGGGCAGCCCCGCGAATGACCCATACGGAATAGACCCTTGTGACAGCCATCACACCGATGTTCTCGCCATCAGTAGTATTTGGAGGTGAACCGGTTAGGCCCGATAGCATGTTACTGATCACGTCCCCAAGGAGCGAACGGTGCAGTCCGGGCTTCTTCATCAAATCCTCCCCTGTAATCTTACCTGTCACAATCAGGTGGCTGATGTGTTCGGCAAGAACAACAATACAAGCCGGCGCGATGATGATGATGGCGTTCAGATTAAAAACAGGAGCGTGAAATTATGAAAAAAAAATGGAATTGACCGAAATAAATGGAAATATGTTGCCCTTCGACTTCGCTCAGGGACCGGTCTCATCATCTCATTTTCTCATCATCTCATCTTCTCATTTTCTTACTTCTCATTGCTCCGCTCATTTTCACATTTCCCAATTTCCTACTCCTCCATCGTACTCAAATCCCCGTCAGGAAGTCCAAGCGCTCTCGATTTCAGCAATCGTCTCATGATTTTTCCGCTTCTGGTTTTGGGTAGAACATCGGCAAACTGAATGGCTTCGGGACGTGCAATTTTTCCGAGATGTTCTTCCATGTGGACCATAAGTTCATGTTCCAGCTCTTTGCTAGGTTTGTAGTTGCTCCTGAGTACTGCCGTAATATGGATGGCATTCCCTTTCAAAGCGTGAGGCAGTGCAATGGCAGCCGACTCCGCAATGGCAGGATGGCGTGCCATCACTCCTTCAATTTCGGCAGATCCCAGCCGGTAACCACTCACCTTGATGACATCGTCGTTCCGTCCGATGATCCAGAAGTAGCCATCTTCATCCTTTTTGGCAGAATCGCCGGTATGATACCAACCCTGTTTTTTGTATTTTTCCCAGTAAGTCTCGATGAAACGTTGCGGATCATTAAATACGGACTTGGCCATGCCCGGCCAGGGAGTTTTGATCACAAGTGTCCCCTCTTCTCCATTGGGAACCTCTTTACCGGCATCATCTACAATAGCCAGATCATTCCCGAAGAAAGGTTTGGTAGCAGAGCCCGGTTTCAATGGGGTAATAGGCAGCGGAGCAATGACAAATCCTCCGGTCTCGGTCTGCCACCAGGTATCCATGATGGGACATTTTCCACGTCCTACCACTTTGTGAAACCAGTTCCAGGCTTCTGCGTTGATGGGCTCTCCTACCGATCCAAGTAACCTGAGCGAGCTGATGTCGTTGCGGTTTGGCCACGAATCGCCAAAACGCATCAATCCACGGATGGCAGTTGGGGAGGTATAGAGAATATTGATTCCATATTTTTCGACCATCTTCCACCATCTGTCGGGATAAGGATGGTTGGGAGCTCCTTCGTACAACATGATGGTAGAACCATTTATCAGCGGACCATAAACAATGTAGCTGTGGCCGGTGATCCATCCCGGATCCGCCGCGCACCAGTACCTGTCTTCCGGTTTGACGTCAAAGACCATCTTATGTGTAGTGGCCGTATAAACACTGTATCCCCCATGGGTATGAACCAGGGCTTTGGGCTTTCCGGTCGAGCCGGAGGTGTAGAGCAGAAAAAGCATATCTGACGAATCCATCACTTCAGTTTCGCATTTAGAGGAGGCGATCGGCAATGATTTCAGGTCGTGGTACCAGTAATCCCTGTCGTTTTCCATGTAAACGTCAATGCCTGTGCGCTTGACAGTGATACAAATTTCCATGGTCGGTGAAAGTTCCATCGCCTTGTTGACGACACTCTTCATCTCGACCACTTTACCTCTTCTATAGCCACCATCGGCCGTAATCACAACGCGACTGTTGGCATCGTTGATGCGGTCGGCCAGCGCTTCGTGGCTGAATCCACCGTAAACGACACTATGGGCAGCTCCAATTTTGGCGCAGGCCAACATGGCAAAAAGCTGCTCGGGAATCTGCGGCATATAAATGGTCACTACATCACCCTTTTTAACGCCCATACTTTTCAGAATATTGGCAAACTGAGAAACCTCCCGGTTCAAGGCATGGTAGGAATAAGTTCTCGAGTCGCCGGGTTCTCCTTCCCAAATTACCGCAAGTTTATTTCTGGTAGCAGAACTTTGGTGCCGGTCAATTACATTCAAAATAATATTTGTTTTAGCGCCTTCAAACCATTTAAAAAATGGAGGATCGCTTTTATCCAGCACTTTATCCCATCTTTTGTACCATGATAGCTGTTCTGCCTGTTCTGCCCAGAATGCCTCTGGTTGATCCAGTGAATAACGGTACAGTTTATCGTACTCTTTTACATTTGCCTGATTAACAACTTCCTGAGAAGGTAAGAAGAGAGTTTTTTCGTCGCCTTTTTCCATTTTGAATAGTGGTTTAATTGAGTTTTGTTTGACTAATATCCAGATTATCGGAAGTAAAAATATCAAACCTTTTTACGTTACAAAGCAAAATAGGTTAATATTTTACTATTTGTAACACAATCACTCACTTTTGGTATTGAACCCAATAATTTTTTACTTTGTAAGACAGTGATCCATAAATTTGGTTTATACAACTAATTCAACAGCTAAAAGAGGTCCCCTGGCAAGCCATTTTCCTCCTGCTGTCACAAAAACAGACGTCATGCCCGAATCTATCATCTACCGGAGTAATCCTGATAAGAAAGCAATTATTTCCCGGCAGGGAGATTTTACATACAGCCAGTTGTTTCAGCGCATCCAACAGTACGCCCAATTGTTCAGCGCGAAAGGATATTCCAAGGTCGCAATTTATGCCGAGAACAGGGTTGAATGGTTCTTTGCCTTTTATGCAGCGCTCCAAAACAACTGCATTCTTATTACCATTGATTTCATGGCGTCGGCCGAGGATGTCGCCTATATTCTGGATGACTGCCAACCTGATTTGATTTTTATCAGCGAAGCGATGCAAGAGCCTTACGCGAAAGTATTAGCGAAAAGCAAACATCAGCCTGAAGCCATCCTCTTCGAGAATCATCCTCCGGTAGCCGGTTATCCCGAATCGGTATGGATAGGCCCTGCAGACAACGAAACCACTGCAGTGATCATTTATACAAGTGGCACAACAGGAAGCCCGAAGGGAGTCATGCTCTCTTATACCAATCTGATCGTAAACATGAAAGCTGTTGTGGAAGCCAAAATATTTCATTCTGAAAGTCAGGTGTTGATATTACTTCCTCTTCACCATATTTTCCCACTTCTGGGATCATTGATGGTGACCTTTTACTCAGGAGGAACAACGGTCGTATCTCCTTCGATGCAGTCGACCGATCTGATGAAGACCCTTGCCGACAATTCGGTTACCGTATTTATCGGGGTACCCCGATTATATGAACTCATTTACAGGGGATTGATGGCAAAAATCAACAAAAGCTTCCTTGCCCGGACATTTTTGAAATTGGTTTACGCCACCAAAAGCCGCAAATTGGGCAAGACGTTGTTCAAAAAAGTACATACCGGTCTTGGCGGACATCTCCAATTCATGATTGCCGGAGGTGCTGCGCTCAACAAGGAAGTAGGAACTTTTTTCTATGCCATTGGGTTTGATATTCTGGAAGGTTACGGCATGACCGAAGCGGCTCCAATGATCACTTTCCCGCGTCCCGGCAGGATAAAAATAGGATCGACAGGTGAGGCGTTACCTGGCATGACCATTGAGATCAGGGATGGAGAAATTGTTGCCAAAGGACCCAATGTCATGAAGGGTTATTACGACCGTCCGGAAGAGACTGCCGAAGTACTGAAGGATGGATGGCTTTTTACCGGTGATTTGGGACGAATCGACGAGGACGGTTTCCTTTTCATCACCGGGAGGAAAAAGGAGATCATTGTCCTTTCCAACGGTAAAAACATCAACCCGGTTGAAATAGAACAAAAGCTGGAATTTTTCTCAAAAGCGATCAAGGAGGTGGGCGTATTTATCCACAAGGAGATGCTTCATGCCGCCATCGTACCTGACTTGAAGTTCCTGACCGACAACTCCGTCACGGATATAAACCACTATTTCAGGGAAGAGGTGATCTCCCCTTTTAATGCGGAGTTGAGCTCCTACAAACGAATCATGCAATTCACCATTGTAAAAACGGACCTGCCACGAACGCGCCTTTCAAAATTGCAACGTTTCAAACTGGAGGAGCTAATTATTGATACCGAAAATAAGAAGCAGACAAGTGAGGATCCCGATAGCCCGGAGTACCGAACAGTGAAAAGTTTCATTGAGAGTCAGGTCGATATGAATGTATCACCCGACGACCATATTGTCTTTGACATTGCCATGGACTCACTTGGAAAGATGAGCCTGATCGATTTTATCGAACAAACTTTTGGAATCAAAATAGATGAAGAGCAGTTGCTTAAATTTCCTTCCATTGGCAAGATTGCAGAATACATAGGCGCCAACAAAATGTTTCACAAAGAACAAAGTGGCGATTGGTCAGGTAATCTGAAAGATGACCAACAGGTAGAATTGCCAAAATACTCCTTTTGGCTAAAGTTCATTGTTTCGTCAGTGCGGGGATTCTTCAGCCTTTTCTTCAAATTTAAAGTGAAAGGAATCGAAAACATTCCAGCCGGGCCCTGCTTTATCGCGCCCAACCATCAGACGAAGCTGGATGCATTTTTGGTGCTCTCCTGCCTGGACAAAAAGACCCTGAAAGATACCTACTCCTATGCCAAGAAGGACCATGTCAAAAGCCGTGTCCGCCAGTTTTTGGCGCGTCGGACCAACATCATTGTGATGGATCTGTCCAAAGAGCTCAAAGAGTCGATTCACAAGATGGCAGAGGTCGTTAAACTTGGCAAGAAAATCCTGATTTTCCCGGAAGGAACCCGAACCACGACCGGAAATGTGGGCGATTTCAAAAAAACCTATGCCATTATAAGCAGTGAATTAGCAATTCCAATTGTACCTGTGGCCATCTCAGGGGCCTATGAGGCCATGTCATCCGGCAAGAAAAAAATAAAATCCGGATCGAAGATTGTGGTCGAATTTTTGCCTCCGGTCTATCCTGACGTGATGACCCCTGATCTCTTGAATGCTGAAGTTAAGGCTAAAATCACCGAGGCAGTCGCTGCCAATTCTAAAACCATTTTAAATGATTGACAATGCGTAGTTGCTATTTTATCAGTTTGCTGCTGGCAGCATCCCTCCTCTTTTCCAACTGTAAATCCAATGTTGTTGACGACATTGTTGTTCCCTTAAAAACGGACACTTACCTGGTCAGCTATGCGTTGGTCAGATCAATGACCGCTACAGATGTAAAGGCCCTGTTTAGTCCGGCACAGTCAGTATATCCAGATGTAGCGGATATTCTACCTTTGGTCAGTTTAGGGGCTAAAGTTTATGTTGTTACCTACAATACCACATTGGGAACTAAAAAACTGGTTACACAGAGGGAAATATATTTGTTAATTTCTCTGTGTAACTCTGTGTGACCTCTGTGCTACTCTGCGTAAGAATTAATATCCGCTATTAAAGATATGATTGAAATAAAAAGAGTTGGAGAGGATGATATACCGGCCATGACAGCCGCACGGCTCAACTATCTCACTGAAATGCAGGATAAAAGGTCGAAAGGCTATTTACAGGAATGGCTTTCATTGTCAAAATAGATCGCCTTTACCGGATTGCCCTCCCTGTTTTTGTAGATGATCATCACATCCTCATGCACCGATGCCGGTTTTGAAGCTGTGGCCGCAATCACTGTTCGACCCTTTCTTTCCAGGATATTCCCCTCGAGTTTTGGTTTTAAAGTAAACATTCCGCTGCCTTCGCCCGGCTGACCACTTCCCTCACCTTTCCATTCACCAAGCATATACTGCCATTTCTCCCATCCTTTGTTAGCGTCCTGTGCAAAAAGAGGTTGTGCTATGATGAACGAAAGAATCAGGGGGACAAAAAGTTAACTCATGGTATCGGTCTTTTTGGGATGTTTCTAGTTTGACAATGTGCCAAACAACAATCAAAGTTAATAAACTCCCTCGAATTCTTACCACCCGAACTACCAATGCAGGCATTGATAATATGAGATCCGAAACTTTAAGCCTTACGGATATTGCCCGTTATCGTGATAATGAGCGAAGTGACTATTTGCTGCAGAACTGGATGCGAAATCGAAGCACAATTGAGTTTATTGGGCTCTGGGAGCAATTTAATAACCCGAATTTTAATTCCATCGAATTCGATGGAATTAAAAACATGTCAGGATCTAATAGTTTTTCTTTGACACCTAAGCGCTGGATCGAATCGACTAATGCTATAGGAATTATATTAAAAACTGGCAGATATGGTGGCACATTTGCTCAAAAAGAAATTGCTTTCAACTTTATCCTTTCAAACCCTTGCCTCTGCCTCCCTGTTCATTTTGTCGACCACCTTCACAACATAAGACGCCGTTGCTGCAGCAGAATGTTTGTCCTCATAATGGTAGGGAGTCTTTGTGGTCTGAGGTTGGAAAGGGATCTCAACCACAAAAGCGCCATTTCGCCAGATTTCATACCTGTCGATGGCCGAATCGCCTGCATAGGCAGTATGCCAAGTTATCTGAGCCCCGTTTGCGCCTCGGGTAACCTTTGTATCACGGGGTGGAGTCAGCTCCTGGTAAGTTTTTTGAAAATAATTGGTCTTTCCATCTTTGGCCTTTGACGCAAGAAGTTCGATGTTTTTGCGTTGTTTTTCAGGCATCTCGTCAGGTTTAATCTGGGCGTGCTTCAGATTGAAGGTGAGTTGGCACTGGGCAGGATCATCACTTATCTTACCTATTCCAATGATAGCAGTATGAATCCCAGGTGTACTTAAAGAATATTTTATCAGCTGATCGGCGGGCAACTCCTTGCTTCCGACCTCCAGCACCACATGAGATACCTTGTTTGACCATTCCGCCTTCTTGGAGTACATGGCCCCGTCGGCAAAGACTTTCATGGCAATAATCCCCATTTTTTTAGCCACAGCAATTGGTATCACATTGTGCTGCATGTTGAAATAGAGCTGGTCGTTGGCATTGATGGCCACCAGCATCCCATCCAGCAGATCTTCGCTGTCGCGTTGAATCATCTCCATCATCACCGCGGTATCGTTGTGTCCGGAAAAGCCTATATGCCGGATTAACTTTTCATTCTTCGGATTGAGTCCTGTATGGTTGCTTCCGTCACGAACATCCCTGAGCGCTGCCAGCGCACCAATGGTTGGAGCTTTAGGATTGGGATTATCGTATCCTTCGTAAAGCGCATCCACCTCCTCCATCTTGTTGAGATTGTGAATCAGCACCATGTCCAGCCATGCCTCTTTGGGATAACCCCCTGAACCATCCCCAAAAATCTGTGAGAGCGAACGTCTGACATCGTCCAAAGCCTTGGAACCGGCCGGACCATTCGAGTACCCAACAACCCGACTGTCGTCACCACCTTTTCCAAAACGCAGCATAGTTTTGGTAGTCAGAAAGATGGACTTTCGCTTGGAAGAATCATAATTCTGTTTCCCCGGCACCAAGCCAAGCCTGGCGAATGCCTTTCCGTAGTTCAGCTGACTGGGACCATAAGCATTGGAAGTATCAAAATAATTAACTCCCAGATTATATGCCTTTACAATGATCGCTACCGGATCCGTATTTTCCGGCGTCCATTGCAGGGATGACTGGCCACCGAGACCAAGTGTAGTTACTTTGAAGCCGATGCGGCCAAATGTTCTCTTCATCAGCTGAGCCGGACGTGCGGGAGCTTCTGACGCGAAAAGATAGGGAGCCATTGAGGTTCCGGCGGCTACCAGCGCTGTTGTTTTGAGAAAACTGCGCCGGGATTTTTGAGGTTGATTTTTGTCCATTTTCCCATGTTTTAGCAATTGCTTTTACGTTATGCCTGAATGATGGTTACAGAATTTTGCAGGATACTACCCTCGCTACCGCGCGATTGCATCGCGTGGTATTCCACTCTATCCGATAACAATGACACCGTCCAACATTCCTTTCTCTTTGACATAATCGGCAGCTCTGCTATGAATTTAAAAGCAAGAATTAACTTTCATCCAACCACGCGATGCAATCGCGCGGGAGCGGGAGACAAGAACTTACTACGAGTTACCCCATTTTTTTGACAAAAACGAATCCGGAGCAATAAAAATTCATTTAACTATCAAATATCCAGGTAATATTTTACTATTTAATATCAGTTCGTTGCATTTTCCCATCTTTCATTTCATAGGCGATCACAGAATATTAAATTTGCAGTTTGTATCATTCAATAAATTAAAATATGATGTATACAGTTGAAACTGTTTATTTAGGCGAACTTAGAACAAAAGCTATTCATGTAAGCTCAGGTACTGAATTAATAACTGACGCACCCATTGACAATAAAGGTAAAGGTGAAAAGTTTTCGCCTACTGATTTGGTGGCAACTGCACTGGGGAGTTGTATGATGACAATAATTGCACAAAGTTCTGATGCTCATAATTTTGATGTAGTTGGTACTAAACTAAAAATTACAAAGATTATGTCCAGTAATCCACGTAAAATTAGTGAGATCATTGTGGAATTTGATTTTCCAAAAAACAACTATACGGATAAACAGAAGCAATTCATTGAACTTGCTGCAAAAACGTGTCCGGTTGCTTTAAGTTTAGACCCAAATCTAAAACAAACATTGGTTTTTAATTACTAATTTATCGTGATTATTTATTGATAATCAATAAAATTAGATCAATAAAAATGCCGGTAATCGAGTAGACGGCCCCCGCCCCGCTGACCCCCTCCCCTCACAAATGCTGCATAACAAGTCTAATCACCCAATTGCTCATTCTATCACAATGATTTCCAGCAATCCTTTATCTCCGGCATAATCGGCTGCGCTGCTGCCCTTCGACTCCGCTCAGGAACCACTCCGCTCAGGGACCGGTGCTTATCCTGCATGAACTGAATGCCTTCTTCTGCCGGGTTTTGGTGTAGGTATCCAACCGCAAGGGTGTCAAGATGGAACTTCAAATTACACAATACGTAATAGGAATGTATTAATGTCGCATTCCCCCACTGGCGCGGATTTGTAATCCGTGCCCTTACGACTGCCGCATTGCCTGTTTAATAACCAACCATTTCGGACCTTTATATTCAATTTGTTTTTAAATGTTGTAGGAATATTCATACAGGCACGGATTGCAAATCCGCGCCAGCGGAGGGGGAGATCAAAATGAAGTGGATAGAAAGTATGATATTATTTTGTTCTTCTTACTTAACAGATTAAAAAATGAGAAATATATTTGGGGAACCATTAAAATCGTGCTGCACAAAACCAATAACCGGATTTTACAGGGACGGATTTTGCAGAACAAATAAAGAAGATGATGGAAAACATGTCGTCTGTGTCATTGTTACATCAGAATTTCTTCAATATTCAAAAAGTAAAGGAAACGACTTGACAACGCCACGGCCTGAATATGGTTTTCCGGGATTGCAACCCGGTGATAAATGGTGCTTGTGTGCATTAAGATGGAAAGAAGCTTTTGAAGCAGGTTTTGCCCCAAAAGTGGTATTAGAGGCAACCGATGAAAGAGCATTGGAATACGTTGATATAAATGACCTTATCATTCACGCAGAAAAGACCAATGCTTAACCTGGAATATTCTTATTTATCCCTTCCTGGTAAGTTTTATCAACTTGTCAAGCCTGCCTCATTCAGCAAATCTGAAACAGTGCTGCTGAATGAGGCATTGTTGGAAGAACTTGATGTTCCATCTGCAAATCAGCAGGATCTTATTTCTTTTTTATTGGGAAATGAATCCGATGGCAAAACTTCTTCTTTTGCCCAGGCTTATGCAGGTCACCAATTCGGAAATTTTACAAATTTGGGTGATGGAAGAGCCATTGTGATGGGTGAAT